>Ga0209051_1001295_pt1 | contig 22036 bp, 15 predicted proteins | sample AraplaCvi_mMS_r2_2_FD_184286 | JGI IMG/M metagenome (GOLD analysis project Ga0209051, IMG submission 184286) | Arabidopsis root microbial communities from North Carolina, USA - plate scrape MF_Cvi_mMS_r2 (SPAdes) (version 2) | ecosystem: Host-associated > Plants > Roots > Endosphere | place...
GGTCCGCGCATCGACTCGGTTCTCGAGACCGGTGAGGCGACGTGGGACGAGGCGCTCCTGCTCTTCCTGGAGCGCTCCGGGTTCTCCGAGGAGACCTATCACACGTTCTCCTACAGCCCGCTGCGTGACGAGGACAGCCGCGCCGTCGGCATGCTGTGCGTCGTGAGCGAGGACACCGACCGGGTGATCGCCGAGCGGCGGATGGCGACGCTGCGTGATCTGGGGTCGGACCCGAGCGTGGTTCGCACCGAGCGGCAGATGCTGGACTTCGTGGCCCGTCAGCTGGGCGGCAACCCCTACGATCTGCCCTTCACGCTGACCTACCTGTTCGACACCGACACGGGCTCCGGGAAGGCGCACCTCGTCGGGGTCAGCGGCATCGAGGCCGGTCACCCTGCGGCGCCCCCGACGCTCGTGGCACACCGACCCGACGTGTGGCCGGTCGCGCAGGCGGCGCGCGGGGAGACAGCGGTGGTGGACCTCGACGGCACGACTCTCGACCTGCCGTCGGGAGCGTGGGCCGACCCGCCGACCACCGCGCTCGTGGTGCCGTTGCTGCAACAGGGTGGCGCACCGGTGGGCCTCGTCGTGGCCGCGCTGAACCGGCACCGGCCCTTCGACGACGGCTACCGCGGATTCGTCGAACTGGTCGCCGGGCACGTCGCGGCGGGTGTCGGCAGCGCGCGCAGTTACCAGGCCCAGCAGCAGCGGGCCGAGGAGCTCGCCGAGCTCGACATGGCCAAGACGACGTTCTTCTCCAACATCAGCCACGAATTCCGAACTCCGCTGACGTTGATTCTCGGACCGGTGGACGACTTGCGCGCCCGCGGAAGCGAGTTGGACCAGAGCGCCCGAGACGAGTTGGACCTCATCCACCGCAACGGTTTGCGGCTCACCAAGCTCGTCAACACCCTGCTCGACTTCTCCAGGATTCAGGCCGGCCGGATGCAGGCAAGGTTCGAGCCCGTCGACCTGTCGGCGGTCACCGCCGAACTGGCCAGCGTCTTCCGATCCGCCGTCGACCGGGCGCAGCTGACCTTCGACGTCGACTGCCCGCCGCTGGAGCGGCCCGTCTACCTGGACCGCGACATGTGGGAGAAGGTGGTCCTCAACCTGCTGTCGAACGCGCTGAAGTTCACCTTCGAGGGGTCCATCACGGTCCGGGTCCGCGGCGAGGAGTCGGGTGCCGTGGTGACCGTCGCCGACACCGGCATCGGGGTGTCGGCGGCCGAGATGCCACGGCTCTTCGAACGCTTCCACCGCATCGAGACCGCCAAGGCACGGTCGACGGAGGGCAGCGGCATCGGCCTGGCCCTGGTTCGCGAGCTCGTCGGGTTGCAGGGTGGCACCATCACCGCCGACAGCCAGGAGGGCGCGGGGACGACGTTCACCGTGCGCCTGCCGTTCGGCTCCGGACACCTTGCGCCGGAAGAGCTCTCGTCGTCGGGAGCCAGCGGCACCACCGGTGCGGTGGCGCAACCCTACGTGCAAGAGGCCCTACGTTGGCTTCCGTCGGACCCGGCGGCGCCGCAATCCGACGCGCCGTCCACCGTCGTCACCCCCGTGGGCGGAGGCGACGACCCGGCGCGGGTGCTCGTCGCAGACGACAACGCCGACATGCGGGAGTACCTCACCAATCTGCTTCGCACGTCCGGGTATTCGGTCACGGCGACGAATGACGGCGTCGAAGCCCTCGCGGCCATCCGCGAGCAGGCCCCGGACATCCTCGTCAGTGACGTGATGATGCCCCGGCTCGACGGTCTCGCCCTGCTGGCCGCATTGCGGGGCGATCCACAGACCGCGGCACTTCCCGTCCTGCTGCTGTCGGCCCGGGCGGGTCAGGAGGCCTCGATCGAGGGCCTTCGGGCGGGGGCCGACGACTACCTCGTCAAACCGTTCGCAGCAGCCGAGTTGCTCGCCCGCGTGCGGGCCACCGTCGAGCTCGCCAGGATGCGCAACCACCATGCCCGCTGGCGTATGGCACTGGTGAACTCCCTGCAAGAGGCGTTCTTCGTCTGCGACGAGCATGGCGCGGTCATCGAGATCAACACCGCCTTCGTCGAAATGCTGGGCTACGGTCCCGCCGGGCTGCCGTATCCGCCCATGCACCCGTGGTGGCCGGACGCCGACACCGATCCCGACGCCCATCAGTTGGTGCAGACTGCGTTTCAGGGTCTGCTCGACCAGACGCACGGCACCTTCACGGTTCCGGTCACCCACCGCGACGGCCACCGCGTGTGGGTGGCGGTCAACTTCAACCACGCCGAGGATCCCGACACGGCCCGGCGGGTCATGGTCGGCACGTTCCGCGACGTCACCTCCGAGCACTACACCGTGCAGCGGCAGTCCGCGCTGGCTGCGCTCAATCAGCGCCTGGCTCAAGCGGATTCACTCGACGACGCGCTGGTCGGAGCCATCGAGGAACTCAGATCGGTGTGGGCGGCCCGTCGTGTTCTCGCCGTGCTGTTCCCCAGTGCCGCGGCGGATTCGGCCCCTCCCGAGGTCGTCTGCGTGGGTGAACCGGTGCTGTGGTCCGAGCTGTCGGACGATCAGCGTTCGTCCCTCACAGACGTGCGCGACGCGGGCCTGCTGAGCACCTCGGTCGAGGTGACGAACTCCGGCGGAATCTCCCTGCAGCATCCGCGGGGCGTCCTGGTCGTCTGGGTCGAATTGTCCGAACGTCGGCCCTTCGGACCCCGCGACCACACCCTGCTGGCCGTTCTGGCCGGCCGGCTCGGCCAAGGGCTGCACCGCGCCTATCAGCTCGACGAGCAACGCGAGACGGCCCTCGCTCTCCAGCACGCCATGCTGGGGCCGGTGAACCTGCCCGCAGGCTTCACGGTGCGCTACCGCCCCGCGAGCCGACCGCTTCAGGTGGGCGGCGACTGGTATGACGTCGTCGACCTCGACGACGGCCGGATCGCACTCATCGTCGGTGACTGCGTCGGCCACGGTCTCGGGGCCGCCACCGTCATGGGTCAGCTGCGAAGTGCCTGTCGCGCACTGTTCCTCGAGCAGTCTTCGCCGAGCGCCGTGCTCGCCGGAATGGACCGCTTCGCCGCGCGACTGCCCGGTGCGCGTTGCACGACGGCCTTCGCGGCGGTGCTCACGCTCGCCAGCGGCGAACTCGTCTTCTCCAGTGCGGGCCACCCGCCGCCCGTGCTGGCCATGGCCGACGGCAAGATCAGCATGCTGGAGGGCGGTCGTGGTCTGCCCCTGGCCGTGCAACTCGGCCGAACCCGGCCCGAGGTGAGCATGACCATGCCGGCCAGGGCCACACTGCTGCTCTACACCGACGGCCTAATCGAGCGACGCGGCACGTCGATCGACGACGGGATGGTTCGCGTCGCCGACCTCGTCCGCGGTGGACGCCGCGACGGTCTGGACGACGTCGCCGATCACCTGATGTCGGAACTGGAGCCCGGTGGGGGCTACCCCGACGACGTGGCGCTGTTGCTGTATCGGCGACCGGGGCCGCTCAACGTGACCTTCGCCGCCGACGCCACCCAGCTCGCGCCCGTCCGAGATGCCTTGCGTAGCTGGCTCGATCAGGCCGGCGTCGGGCCGGAGACGATGCAGGACGTCCTGATCGCCGCCGGGGAGGCCGTGTCCAACGCGGTCGAGCACGGCCACCGCGACTACCCCGACGGCATCGTCTCGCTGACCGCCAGCGCCGTGGTCGACGCGCTTCAGATCACCGTCTCCGACACCGGTACCTGGAAGCGGCCCCGAGCCGTTGCCGACATCAGCCGCGGTCGGGGAATGGCGTTGATGCAAGGCTTGATGCAGGACTTCACCATCGTCTCCGACGACGTCGGCACGACAGTTTCGATGCACGCGAGGATCGACTAATGGCCACACCGTTGACCGTGAACACCGACCGCGACGCCGACGGGGCGCCGCGGGTGATCGCCGAGGGCGAGATCGACCTCAGCAACATCGCCGAGTTCACGAAGGCGCTCGCAGAGGCGAGTGCCGGCACCCGGCGGCCGATGACCGTCGACATGAGCGGGGTCAAGTACCTCGACAGTGCGGGCATCAACGCCCTCTTCAACCACGCCGACGAGGTCGACCGCCTCCGCCTCATCGTGCACCCGTTCCTGATTCGCGTGCTCGTGATCAGCGGGCTCAGCGACGTCGCCCAGGTCGAGGCGGCGACGCCGCCGACCTCGGGCGCCTAACTCGACACCGGAACAGGCGCGGTGTCGGTGTCGTCGTTCGCCGCGGGCGGCGGCGTCGTGCGGAAGTGGTTGTCACCGCGTGGGTAGACCACCAGCGGCCACCAGAACCACCGGCCCAGCATCGTGGCAATGGACGGCATGAGCAGTGATCGCACGATGAAGGTGTCGACCAGCAGGCCGATCGCGATCGTGGAACCCATCTGCGCCAGCACCGTCAGCTTGCTGAACATCATCGCCGCCATCGTCGCCGCGAAGACCAGACCGGCCGAGGTCACCACCCCGCCGGTGCCGGCCATCGAACGGATGATGCCGGTCTTGAGACCCGCGTGGATCTCGTCCTTGAACCGCGAGACCAGCAGCAGGTTGTAGTCCGACCCCACCGCCAGCAGGATGATCACCGACATCAACATGACCAGCCACTGAATCGGCTTGCCAAAGAGGTCCTGCCACAACAAGACCGAGATGCCGAACGACGCGGCGATCGAACTCGCCGCCGTGGTGACGATGACCAGGGCAGCCACCGCGCTCCGGGTCAGGATGATCATGATCATGAAGATGAGCGTCAACGCCGACACCACCGCGATCATGAGGTCGTACTTGGCCCCGTCGGCCATGTCTCGGTACGTCGCCGCGGTGCCGCCCAGATAGATCTTGGCGTCCGACAGCGACGACATCTTCAGCGCCTCCTGCGCGGCCTTGCGCTCGGAGTTGACCCTGGCGATGCCGTCGACGGTGGCCGGATCGCCTTCGTGGGTGATGAACATCCGGGCGGACTTGCCGTCCGGGGACAGGAACATCGCCAGACCGCGCTTGAAGTCGGGGTTTTGGAACGCCTCGGGCGGCAGGAAGAAGAGGTCGTCGTTCTTGGCGTCGTCGAACGCCGCCCCCATCGCCAGGGCGGTGTCGTTGGATGCCTGCATCTGGTCGAGCAACGCCTTCTGCGAGTTGTACGACGCCAGCGCCAGATCGCGGCTCTGCTTCATCGTGGCGATCGTCTGCGGCAACAGTGCCGTCAACTTCGGTGCCAGCGCAGCCAACTGGTCGGTGTTGCCCTGCACCGCCCCGGTCCGGTCGGTCAGCTCGTCGATGCCGTCGAGGGAGTCGAACAGGGAGCGGATGGCCGAGCACAGCGGAATGTCGAAGCAGTGCGGCTCCCAGTAGAAGTACGCGCGCATCGGCCGGAACGTGTCGTCGAAGTTCGCGATGTTGTCGCGCAGTTTCTCGGTGGTGGCGAGCAGGTCCCGCGACTTGTCCGCCGAATCCTGGGTCAGCTTGGTCTGCTGCAGTGACAGCTGATACTGCTGCTCGAGGATCGCGATGGAGGCGTTCGTCGAGTCGATGGACCGCAACTGGTCGGCCAGCTGTGCGCGCTGGAACGGCAGGTTCATGTTGCTCGTCTGCCCAGCCACGCTGGTTTGGAACGGAATCGAGCTGTGCTGGATCGGGATGCCCAACGGGCGGGTGATGCTCTGCACCATCGCAATTCCCTCGGTGTGCATGACGTTGCGGGCGACCGCGTTGAGCACCAGCATGTCGGCGGGATTGCGCATGTCGTGTTCGGAGTTGACCATCAGGATGTCGGGGTTCATCCGGGCCTGGGAGAAGTGGCGGTCGGCTGCGGCGAAGCCGACGTTGGTCGGAGCGTCGTCGGGCAGGTAGTACTGGTCGTTGTAGGCCGGCTTGTATCCGGGAATCGCCACGATGCCGATCAGCACGATGAACAGGCTGACGACGAAGATGGGTGCGGGCCAGCGGACCACGGCCGTGCCGACCTTACGCCAAAAACGGCTTTGCGCAGGCCGCTTCGACTCGTAGAGGCCGACCTTGCTGCCGAGGAAGAGCACCGCGGGGCCGAGGGTCACGGCGATGACGACGACCACGATCATGCCGATGGCCACCGGGGCGCCCATGGTGCTGAAGTAGGGCAGCCGGCAGAAGCTGAGGCAGTAGGTGGCACCGGCGATCGTCATGCCCGACCCGACGATGACGGGGGCCACGGACTTGAAGGTGGCGTAGTACGAGTCGTCGCGGTCCAGGCCCATCGCCCGGTCTTCTCGGTACCGTCCGAAGATGAAGATGCCGTAGTCGGTGGCCGCGGCGATCGCCAGCATCGTCAGAATGTTGCCCGCGAACGTCGTCAGGCCGAAGGCGCCGTTGGTGGCGAGGACGGAGACCACGCCGCGCGCGGTGAGAAGGCCGAGGAACGTCAGGAACAGCTGGACGAGCGTCGTACGGATCGACCGGTAGACGATCAGGAGCATGACGGCGATCGCGGCCAGGGTGATCAACGTGATCTGGGCCAGGCTGGCGTTGCCGATCACGTGCAGGTCGTCGGTCAAGGCGGCGGGGCCGGCGACGTAGGCCTGCACGCCCGGCGGCGCCTTGGTGTCCGCGATGGCCTTGCGGACGGCGTCGACGCCCTCGTTGGCCAGCGTCTGGCCTTGCTCGCCGGCGAGGTTGATCATCACGTAGGACGCCTTGCCGTCCGCGCTCTGCGCGCCGGCCGCGGTCAGCGTGTCACCCCAGAAGTCCTGGATGTGCTGAATGTGCTCGGGATCAGCCTGGAGCTTCTTGATGATCGCGTTGTAGTAGTCGTGCGCGTCCGGCCCGAGTGGCTGCTGGCCCTCGATGACGACCATGACGGTGCTGTTGGAGTTGAACTCCTTGAAGTTGCCGCCCATCAGCTTCATCGACGTCATCGACGGCGCGTCCTCGGGGGCCATTGGCGCCGAATGCAATTCGCCGACGACCTCGAGCTGAGGGGCCATCACGTTCACCAGAACGGCCACCGCGACCCAGAACAGCACGATCGGGATGGACAGGAGGCGAATGGTGTGGGGCAGGTAGGGCCGTTTGGGTCGAGCGCCGTCGTCGGGCGAGGTCTGGGCCGGTGCGTTCGGCGTCGCGTGGGTCATGCCGACTTCACCAGGCAGTAGGTCTGAGCTTCGATTCCATTGGCGGACTGCTCTTCACGGACGGTTCCGTTCACGGTGACGCGGCATCCAATCTGATCTCCGTCGGCCCGCGCCATCAAGTTGGCGCTGACCGTCGGCAACGTCGTCGACAGGGTGACCGACCACGGCAGCGACGCCGTGATCGTGTGGACGTTGGCGTCCGGGTCGAAGTAGCTGATGAGGGCGGTGTCACCGGGTGCGCCGTACACGTCGTAGACCATCACCTTCGGGTTGAACTGCACGATCTCGATGCCCGTACCCGCGTTGGCGTTGAGGTTCTGCGAGGCGAACTGTCCGTGCAGGCGGTACACGACGAGCCCGGAGACGGCGAGTACGACGATGAGGACCAAGGGAATCCACAACACCTTGAGGCCCCGGCCGATCGGATTGTTCTTCACTACAACGCCTTCCGCTGATCGTCGTGAGATGGAGCGTCCGCGTTGGCGGCGAGCCGTCCCAGAATGGGTAGGGCGACGCGCGACGAGAGGTGCAACGCGTTGCGCTCCTCCGGGGTGAGGGTCTCGAGCAGTTCGGTGAGACGTTCCCGGCGGGACCGTCTGCGGACGGCGACTGCGTCCTCGCCCAGCTGGGTGATGCCGACCAGCGTGACGCGCCCGTCCTCGGGGTCGGCGATCCGGGCGACGAAGCCCTGCCGTTCCAGCCGCGTGATCAACTGCGTCATCGACGGCTGGCTGATGCCCTCCTTGGCGGCCAGGGTGGTCAACCGCAGCGGACCCTCGCGGCACAGCCGGTGCACGACGAACAACGCCGAAGCGCTCATGTCGGTGCGGTCGGTCAGGAACCGCGCGGTGAGGTCGACGGCCTGGTCGAGGAGTCCGCCGACGCCGTCACTGGCGCTACGGTCGTCGGGCTGCTCGGGCACCCGCTAGATATATCATGGCACCTATGTAGCCGCGAACCGTAGCCTCATACAGGTTTCTGACAGCGACTTCACAGAACGCCCGTCGAGGCTGGATTCTGGAGCTCGCGGCGGTAGTTCCTTGCTCGCGCTGGTGGTTTCGCGCACGGCGATCGAATGCCCCGCGATCACCGATTCGCGGGCCGAACGACCCGTCGGCTTTTTGCATATGGCGTCCTATGTATCGGGGTCATACAGCGCGTCGTCGAGGCTTTTGAGCAGCCGGTCGACGTCGTCGACGGTGGTGTAGGGCGCCAGACCGATCCGAAGACCACCGGCGTCACCGAGCCCGAGCACGCGCGACGCCTCGTAGGCGTAGAACGACCCGGCCGGCGCGTTGACGCCGTGCTCGGCGAGCGCGGCGCTGACCTCGGCGGGGTCGCGTCCGTCGAAGGTCACCAGTAGCGTCGGTGTCCGTCGCGCGGCACGCGAATGCACGGTCACGCCCCGGAGGGCCGCCAACCCCACCTCGAGCCGGTCCCGCAGTGCGTCCTCGTGCCCCTGCAGCGCCCCCAGGCTCGCGACGAGGCGCTCGCGGCGCGATCCGGTGGCCGGCGTCAGGTCCGCCAGGAACTCGACCGCGGCGGTCGCGCCCGCCATCACCTCATACGGCAGCGTGCCGAGTTCGAAGCGTTCGGGCACTCGGTCGGTCGACGGCAGCAGCTTGGCGGGACGCAACCCCTCGAGCACCTCGTGGCGGCCGGCCACCACGCCGCAGTGCGGGCCCAGGAACTTGTAGGGCGAGCAGGCGAAGAAGTCCGCACCCAGCTCGCCGACGTCGACCACCCCGTGCGCCGCGTAGTGCACCCCGTCGACGAAGACCATGGCGCCGACGTCGTGGGCCGCGTCGGCGATGGCCCGCACGTCGGGCATCGTGCCGATCAGGTTCGACGCCGCGGTCACCGCGACCAACCGCGTGCGGGCGGTGAGTTGCGCCGCCACGGCGGCGACGTCGAGCTCGGAGGTGTCGGGGTCGAAGTCCGCCCAGCGCACGGTCGCACCGGCTGCGGCGGCAGCGATCACCCACGGCCGCACGTTGGCGTCGTGATCCAGCCTCGTCACGACGATCTCGTCACCGGGGCGCCACCCGGCCGACAGGGTGCGCGACAGGTCGAAGGTCAGCGCGGTCATGCTGCGCCCGAAGATCACCTCGTCGGATTCGGCGCCGAGCAGGTCGGCCAGCGCGGCCCGGCACGCGAGCACGATCGCCTCGGCGTTGCGCGCGGCGGCCGTGACGTGGCCGCGGTTGGCCAGCGGCGCCAGCATCGCCTCGCGGACGGCATCGGCCACGGCGACCGGTGTCTGCGAGCCGCCCGGTCCGTCGAAGAACGCGGTCCCGCCGTCGAGGGCGGGAAAGTGGGCGCGGACCGCCTCGACGTCATAGGCGGTGGTGTCGCGGGTGTTGGTCACCACCGAAGTCTGGCTCACCATTGGTTCCCACGCACGAGGCTTGCATACTCGTGTCGTGGACACCACGAAGTTCTGGGACGACGCCGAACACCACCTGGTTCGCTACGGGGCCGCCTTCGTCCCGCGAATCATCAACCGAGCCAGTGGAAGTCATGTCTATGACGAACGCGGAAGAGCCATTCTGGACTTCACCTCCGGGCAGATGAGTTCGGTGCTGGGGCACTCCCACCCCGACGTCGTCGCCACGGTGACCTCGGCGGTGGCCACCCTCGACCACCTCTACAGCGGAATGCTCAGCGAGCCGGTGGTGGAACTGGCGGGCGCGCTCGCCGCGACCCTGCCCGCCGCGCTGACCAAGGTGCTGCTGTTGACCACCGGCGCCGAGTCCAACGAGGCCGCAATCAAGATGGCCAAGCTGTTCACCGGCAGGTACGAGATCGTGTCGTTCGACCGATCGTGGCACGGCATGACCTCCGGGGCGGCGTCGGCGACGTTCAGCGCGGGCCGCCGCGGCTACGGGCCGCCGATGCCGGGAAACCTGACCCTGCCGACCCCCAACGCCTACCGGTCGCCGTTCCGGCACTCCGACGGCAGCCATGACTGGCGCACCGAACTGGAGTACGGCTTCTCGATCGTCGACGCGCAGTCCGCGGGCAGCCTCGCCGCGTGCCTCGTCGAGCCAATCCTGTCCTCTGGCGGCATCATCGACCCGCCGCCGGGATACCTGGCCCGGCTGAAGGAACTGTGCGTCGAGCGCGACATGCTGCTGATCCTCGACGAGGCGCAGACCGGAATCGGCCGCACGGGAACGATGTACGCGTTCCAGCGCGACGGCGTCGCCCCGGATCTGCTGACACTGTCGAAGACGCTCGGTGCGGGATTGCCGGTCGCCGCCGTCGTCACCACCGACGAGATCGAATCCGTCTGCCACGACCGGGGTTTCCTGTTCTTCACCACCCACGTGTCGGACCCGCTGGCCGCCTCGGTCGCGTCGACGGTGCTGACGGTCGTCGAACGCGACGGTCTCGTCGAGCGGGCCGACCGCCTCGGGCGCCATCTCGGCACCAGGCTCGCCGCGCTGCGCGACGAGCACGAACAGGTGGGCGACGTGCGCGGGCGGGGCTTGTTACGCGGCGTGGAGTTGGTGGCCGACAAGGTGAGGAAGGCTCCGGCCGACGACCTCGGAGCCCGGGTCACCGCCGAGTGCCTCGAGCGCGGGTTGCACATGAACATCGTGCAATTGCCCGGCATGGGCGGTATCTTCCGCATCGCCCCGCCATTGACCATCACCGACGCCGACCTCGACGCGGGGGTGGACATCCTGGCCGACGCGCTGGACGCCTGCCTGTAGTCAGCCGCGGCGAGCTCCCCTGGGACGCAGGCGACTAGACGATCCCGAAGTCCCTGATCTTGCGGTAGATGGTGGCGCGGGACATCCCCAGGGCCTCCGCGGCCTCGACCTTGTTTCCGTCGTTCTCCTGCAGGCTGCGGACGATGGCGTCGCGTTCCAAGGCCTCGAGCCGGGTGAGTTTGCGCCGGGACACCGAGCGACACTCGTCGGGCAACTTGTCGATCCCGATGAGACCCGAGCGTTGACGGGTGAGGGTCTCTGCGATCACGTCGTGCAATTGGGAGATGTTGCCGGGCCACGGCAATTTGCTCAGCTGCCGCATCGCCTCGCCGTTCATCTTGGCTTGCCCGCGCGTCATGTCGTTGAGCAGCATCGGAACCAGATCCTCGAGGTCTTCGATTCGGTGACGCAGGGCGGGCACGGTGACGGTGTGCGTGAAGAACGGCAAGACGAGCATGTCCACCAGGGGCGAGTTGCGTTCGCTGCTGGTGGTCGCCGCGATCCAGCCTCGGCCGGCGCGCGTCTGAAGGATTGCGGCCAGCGGGTCGAGGACCTCGTCGGGAAGTTCGTCGAGATCGGCGACGATCACGGCGAAGTCCGGCGCCTCGGTCTCCGCGTCGAAGTGTGCGATGAATTCCCGGGCGGTGTCGAAGGAGTCGAGTTGCAGCACCGGAATGTCCCGCTCCGGGCTGACGAAGTGCGCCACCGAATGGACGAGATGCTTTCGGCCCGAACCGTGCTCGCCCTCGACGACGACCCACTCCCGGTCGCGGTAGCAGCGCTCGACCTGCTGGCAGCTGCGCCGGAAGGAACTGCTCCGGCCCGCCAGTCGTGGGATGGCGTAGGTCCCGTGAACGCGATCGCTCTCGGCGAAGTGGACCGACACGTGGAAGACCACGCCGTTGACGCGAACCCCGACCGCGATGTGCTCGGCCGCCGTGATCTTCACCGACGCTCCACTGGGCAACGCCGCCACCGCCGTCGAGGTGAAGGTGGACCGCGTCAGCTCGGCGGCGTGGTCCAGGAGCACCGTTTGATCGGCCGCATCCAGGACTTGCCGCAGATAGCGGTTCATCAGTACCACGTCACCTCCGATCGCGAGCACGCCGGCGGGGTAACGACGGCTCTGCTTGAGGTACGCCTCCAGTAGTGCGGTCTCGGTCTCGTAGTTCATGGACCGGATGCGGTCCTCGATCTGACTGCCCGCGCTCTTGGCGAGCACGAAGAGCAGCGGATCGGCCTGCCGGGCCCAGCAGGTCAAGTCGACGACGCCGAGGATGCGCCGGGTGACGGGCTCGCGAATGAGTGAACCCGCGCACGCCAACTGCCCCAGGGTGCCGACGTAGTGCTCGCTGCCTTGGATGAAGGCCGGCTGACCGGTCTCCAGCGCCGTGCCGATGCCGTTGGTGCCTGCGAACTCCTCGGCATAGCTGTACCCGCGGGCCAGTCGCACGTCGTCGAGCATCCGTTCGATCTCGGTGTCGGCGGCGATGCGGTCCAGCACCAGACCGTCCGCGGAGGTGAGCACCACGCTCACGGCCTGCGCGGACAAGTCCTCGGCCATGCGGCGCAGAACGGGTGCCGCAGCATGCACGAGTGGGGTGTCGGTGTCCGGATCGCGCACGTAGGGCAGGTCGACCCGATCGGGGTGTACCTGCAGGTCCCGAGAACGCCGCCAGGAGTTGAGCACGTCGGGCGACACCGCGTCGGCGGTCAGGGCGCCCGCAGACAGGAACTGATCGCGGGCGCGTTCGGTGGCGGCGGGTTCGACCATCACGGCTGTCCTCGGTCATGCACGTCGGCTGTGGCTGCAGCCTGAGGACGCCCGGGGGTCGGGGCGTCTCAATTCGAGAATCTAGACGCCTGGTCGAGCCAAAACCGGCGAGCGCGCATCTCGTCTCAAGATGAGACACATGTGGTCTGCGCCACACGGTTCTATCAGGGGCGCGGCGTCCCCAGCCCGGCGGATGACCGGCCCATCTATCAGGAGGCTCGAGTTGAGCAGACAAAGCCTGACCAAGGCTCACGCCAAGATCAGTGAACTGACCTGGGAGCCGACGTTCGCCACGCCGGCCACCCGTTTCGGCACGGATTACACCTTCGAGAAGGCGCCGAAGAAGGATCCGCTCAAGCAGATCATGCGGTCCTACTTCTCGATGGAGGAGGAGAAGGACAACCGCGTCTACGGCGCCATGGACGGTGCGATCCGCGGGAACATGTTCCGGCAGGTGCAGCAGCGCTGGCTGGAGTGGCAGAAGTTGTTCCTGTCGATCATTCCGTTCCCGGAGATCTCGGCGGCCCGCGCGATGCCGATGGCGATCGACGCCGTACCCAACCCCGAGATCCACAACGGCCTCGCGGTGCAGATGATCGACGAGGTACGGCACTCGACGATTCAGATGAACCTCAAGAAGCTGTACATGAACAACTACATCGACCCGGCCGGGTTCGACATGACCGAGAAGGCGTTCGCGAACAACTACGCGGGCACCATCGGCCGCCAGTTCGGCGAGGGCTTCATCACCGGTGACGCGATCACCGCGGCGAACGTCTACCTCACCGTCGTCGCCGAAACCGCCTTCACCAACACCCTGTTCGTGGCCATGCCCGACGAGGCGGCGGCCAACGGCGACTATCTGCTGCCGACGGTGTTCCACTCGGTGCAGTCCGACGAGTCCCGGCACATCTCCAACGGCTACTCGATCCTGTTGATGGCGTTGGCCGACGAGCGCAACCGCCCGCTGCTGGAGCGCGATCTGCGCTACGCCTGGTGGAACAACCACTGCGTGGTGGACGCCGCCATTGGCACGTTCATCGAGTACGGCACCAAGGACCGCCGCAAGGACCGCGAGAGCTACGCCGAGATGTGGCGACGCTGGATCTACGACGACTACTACCGCAGTTACCTTCTGCCGCTGGAGAAGTACGGCCTGACCATCCCGCACGACCTGGTCGAGGAAGCGTGGAAGCGCATCACCGAGAAGGGCTATGTGCACGAGGTCGCCCGGTTCTTCGCCACCGGCTGGCCGGTCAACTACTGGCGCATCGACACGATGACCGACACCGACTTCGAGTGGTTCGAGCACAAGTACCCGGGCTGGTACTCGAAGTACGGCACGTGGTGGGAGAACTACAACCGCCTCGCCTACCCGGGCCGCAACAAGCCGATTGCCTTCGAGGAGGTCGGCTACCAGTACCCGCACCGCTGCTGGACGTGCATGGTGCCCGCCCTGATCCGCGAGGACATGATCGTCGAGAAGGTCGACGGACAGTGGAAGACGTACTGCTCGGAGACCTGCTACTGGACCGACGCCGTGGCCTTCCGCAGCGAATACGAAGGCCGCGAGACCCCGAACATGGGGCGCCTCACTGGTTTCCGTGAGTGGGAGACGCTGCACCACGGCAAGGACCTCGCCGACATCGTCTCCGATCTCGGGTACGTCCGCGACGACGGCGAGACACTCGTCGGTCAGCCGCACCTGAATCTGGATCCGTCGAAGATGTGGACCCTCGACGACGTGCGCGGCAACACGTTCAACAGCCCCAACGTGCTGCTGAACCAGATGTCGGACGCCGAACGCGACGCCCACGTCGCGGCGTACCGCGCCGGCGCAACGGTCTAACCCACCACCCGATTTCGGCGTGATTGGCGGCGCTGACCGCCGCCAATCACGCCGAAATCGCCAGAGAGGAACACGTGGAGTCGCACAAGATCACCTTCGAACCCGTGGACGTCGAGATGGACGTGCGCGAGGACGAGAACATTCTCGACGCCGCCTTCCGGCAAGGCATTCACCTCATGCACGGGTGTCGCGAAGGTCGCTGCTCGGCCTGCAAGTCCTACGTCCTCGACGGCGACATTCAGATGGAGGACTACTCCACGTTCGCCTGCAACGATGCCGAGGTCGACGACGGCTTCGTGTTGCTGTGTCGCTCTCGTGCGTTCAGCGACTGCACGATCGAACTGCTCAACTTCGACGAAGACGAGCTGCTCGGGGGAATCCCGATTCAGGACGTCCGCACCGAGGTGCTGGCCGTGCAACCGGTGACCCGCGACATCGTGTCGCTGCGGCTGCGGCCAATCGAACCCGGCAAGTTCGACTTCAAGCCCGGCCAGTACGCCGACATCCACATCCCAGGCACCGACGAGCACCGATCGTTCTCGATGGCCACCACGCAGACCTCGACCGATCAGGTGGAGTTCCTGATCAAGAAGTACCCCGGTGGCACGTTCTCCGCGCTGTTGGACGGCGACGTCGAGGTCGGCGACGAAATCGCCATCACCGGCCCCTACGGTTCGTTCACGCTCAAGGACGGGCACGTCCTGCCGGTGGTGTGCATCGGCGGCGGTGCCGGCATGGCGCCCATCCTGTCGCTGCTGCGCCACATGCGAGAAACCGATAACACCCGGCCGGTGCGGTTCTACTACGGTGCTCGCACCGCCGCCGACCTGTTCTATCTCGACGAGATCCTGAAATTAGGCATGGGGCTCAACGGATTTCGGTTCATCGCCTGCCTCTCGGAGTCCGCCGACGGGGACGTGCCCAGCGCGGTCACCGTGGAGGAGGGAATGGTCACCGACGTCGTCGCCCGCCACGAAGCGACGATCGCCAAGACCGAGGTGTACCTCTGCGGGCCGCCGCCGATGGTCGACGCTGCGCTGGCCTTCCTCGAGGCCAACTCCGTGCCCAAGGACCAAGTCTTCTTCGACAGCTTCACCAGCCCGCTCTTCGACCAGTAGATCTCCAGCCCACCCAGCTCCGCCCGAAAGGAATCCCGATGTCAGCCCCCGAGAAGCCAAGGGAACGTAGTTTTCCCGCGATCGAGTTCACCGACTCCGAAGCCGGGGCCAAGGTGTTCCCGAGCTCCAAGAGCCGCAGCTACTCCTACTTCCGGCCAGCCAAGCTGCGGGCCACCATGTACGAGGACGTCACCGTCGACGTGCAGCCCGACCCCGAACGTCACCTGACCCAGGGCTGGATCTACGGATTCGGCGACGGTCCCGGCGGCTACCCCAAGGAGTGGACCACCGCCAGGTCCTCCAACTGGCACGCCTTCCTCGACCCCAACGAGGAATGGAATCAGACGATCTTCCGCAACAACGCCGCGGTCGTGCGTCAGGTCGAGTTGTGCCTCGGGAACGCCAAGCGGGCGCGGGTGTACGACGGCTGGAACTCCGCGTGGCTGACGTTCATCGAACGCAACGTCGGGGCGTGGATGCATGCCGAGAACGGTCTGGCGCTGCACGTCTTCACCTCGATCCAGCGCTCCGGGCCGACCAACATGATCAACACCGCGGTGGCCGTCAACGCGGCCCACAAGATGCGCTTCGCGCAGGATCTCGCGTTGTTCAACCTGGACCTCTCCGAGGCCACCGACGCCTTCGACGGCGGTGCCCACAAGACGGTGTGGCAGGAAGCGCCCGAGTGGCAGCCGGTCCGCAAGGTCGTCGAAGAGCTGACCGCAGTGGGGGATTGGTGCCAGCTCCTGTTCGCCGCGAACGTCGTCTTCGAGCAACTGGTCGGGTCGTTGTTCCGCAGCGAGTTGGTCATGCAGATCGCAGCCCGCAACGGCGACTACATCACGCCGACCATCGTGGGCACCGGTGAGCACGACTACGACCGTGACCTCAACTACACCCGGAACCTGTTCCGATTGCTCACCCGTGACGAGCAGTTCGGTGCCGCGAACAAGGTCCTGTTCGCCGAGTGGATGGGCGTCTGGGTGCCGCGCTGTCTGGACGCTGCCCGTGCGCTGCAACCGATCTGGTCGACCCCGGCCGACAAGGCGGTCACGTTTGTTTCCAGCCTGGACGCGGCAATCGCCAAGTTCACCGCCCTGCTGCACGACATCGAGCTCGACGTCCCCGAGGAGTTGACCAAGTGACCATGCAATTCGGATCAGCCACCGAGTTCTCCAACATGTGCGGCGTCACGTTGATGAACACCCCGACCGGACGTGTCGTCGCCGAAGTGATGGGCGCCAAGGACGGTGTCGAACTCACCGAGTACCCGTCGATGATCCGGGTGGACGGCGTGAAACTGCTGAGCTTCGACTACGACGAACTCTCCGATGCCCTCGGAGAGGAGTTCGACGGATCCATCTTCGAGGAGATCAGCTCGACGCACTACGGGCGCATGGTGCACCTCGACGACAAGACCATGCTCTTCGCCAGCCCGGAGGACGCCGCCGAGTACATCGGCTTCGACCTCACCGCGAACTAATCCGCCACTCGACCCGTCCCGAAAGGACTCCCCGCCATGGCCAAGGAATTGCGGTTCAACTCAGATGCCCGCGCACGACTGGAACTCGGTGTCAACGCCCTCGCCGACGCCGTCAAGGTGACCCTCGGACCCAAGGGGCGCAACGCGATCCTGGAGAAGCTGACCGGTCCCCCCACCATCACCAACGACGGCGTGACCATCGCCAGGGAGATCCAACTGCGCGACCCGTTCGCCAACATGGGCGCGCAACTGGTCAAGGAGGTGGCGATGAAGACCAACGGTCGGGTCGGCGACGGAACCACCACCGCCACGGTCCTGGCCCAGGCGATGGTTCGGGAGGGCTTGCGCTCGGTGGAGGCCGGTGCCAACCCGATGAGGGTGCGTCGCGGCATCGAGCGTGCCGTGCCCGTGGTCGTGGAGGCGTTGCGCGACAACTCGGTTCGGGTGCAGGGCAGGGACGACCTGTACCGCATCGCCTCACTCGCCGCCAGCGACGACGACGCCATCGGCGACGTCATCTCCCGGGCCGTGGAACACGTCGGGCTCACCGGGGTGGTCACCACCGACGAGAACGAGACCCCCGGGATGGACGTCGCCGTCGTCGACGGGATCGGGTTCGACCACGGCTACGTCTCCGGCTACATGGTCACCGATCACGAACGCATGGAGGCGGTGCTGGACTCTCCCCTCATCCTGCTGACCAACAAGAAGATCAGCCAGGTTCAAGAGATCATGCCCGCCGTCGAGGTGGCCAAGCGCGCCGACCGGCCCCTGGCGGTCATCGCCGAGGACATCGACGGCCCCGCACTGCAACTGCTCGTGGGGGGCAACATGCACCGGACGATGCAATCGGTCGTGGTGCGCGCACCGGGGTTCGGGCATCGGCGGGTGGCCGAGTTGGAGGACCTCGCGGTCGCCCTTGGCGGGCACGTCGTCGCCAAGGACACCGGAATAGAACTGGGGGAGATCACCCGCGACCATCTGGGATCGTGTGACCGCTTCACCGCCACCGAGGACGCCACCACCCTCGTCGGACCGCACGGCGACCAGCACCTCGTCGACGCTCGGGTCACCGCGCTCGAGGTTCAGCGGGAACGGGCCAAGCTCGACGCCGATCGGGACATGCTCGACGTGCGCATCGCACGACTCACCGGTCGCGTCGCGGTCATTCGCGTCGGCGGTGCCACCAGCGTGGAGCTCAAGGAACGCATGCTGCGCGTGGAGGATGCCCTGGCGGCCACCCGCGCCGCCCTCGAGGACGGCGTCGTCTCCGGGGGAGGCACCGCACTCGCGCAGGCGCACCGTGCGCTGAGCATGCTCGAGTTGGTCGGCGACGAGGCCGTCGGCCGAGACGTCGTGCGCCGCGCGCTGGCCGAGCCGCTGCGCTGGATCGCGATCAACGCCGGCTTCGAGGGTGACGACGTCGTCGACGTCGTGGTCGACCTACCTCTCGGGCACGGTTTCAACGCGCTCACCGGTGAGTACGGCGACATGTTCGACGAGGGCATCATCGACCCGTTCAAGGTCACGCGAGCCGCTCTCGAGAGCGCGGCATCCATTGCCGCTCTGCTGATTACGACGGAGACCGCCATCACCGAGGAGATCATCGTTCAGCCAGGCGCGATCATGGCACCCGGCTTCGGTGACCTCGCCGAGGGCATGGTGCGGCCGTCCAACATCTACTGATCGGGAGGGCCGACGCCGTCAGTGCCCCAGCGCGGTGGCGAGCGCCGCGCCGAGCCGGTGGCCCGACAGCCAGGCCGACTCGATGCGGGGTGCACCCGACGGGCACCACGAGTCGCCACACAGCCCGAGCGGGCGACCACCGCGGGTGGTGAGTCCGTACGCGTCGTCCCCATGTGTGTCAACGGGTTTGGCGAAGGTCCACCGGTGCGCGTAGGTCCACAGCGGGTCTGGTGTGACGTCGAGGACCCGTCGCAGCGCCTCCAGGACGGGCGCCACCGCGTCGTCGGGCGCCTCGAGGTGCGCGGCGGCGCGGTCGGCGGTGGTGTGGACGACGAGCACGGCTGCGCCGTCCCCGCGCCGCGACCCGTCGTCGGCGATGGTGGTGACGTCGGGGTCGTCGTTGACGAAGGCGGCGTCCGCGATGGGCCAGCAGCGCTGCGACCATCCCGCCACCACGGTGATCACCGGCTCGTAGTCCACCCAGTCGGCGGCGTCGGGAGCCAGCCGGGCGGCCTGCGGATCGGGCATCGCCAGGACGACGGCGTCATGGTCGAGATCGTCCAGTGAGCCGACCACGGCGCCGCAGTTCGGCTCCCCGGGCAGCGACGCCCGCACCAGGGACCGCAGCCCGCCGTCGGTGGCGTAGCGCATCGGACCCGAGGTGGTGCGGTGGCCGTCGGCGGAATAGACGTCGAGCGTGTCGGTCCAGTCCCGCACCAGCTTTCGGGCCGACCAGTCCTCGACCGCGGCGAGGAAATCGGGTTCCTTCGCGGTGAAGTAGGCCGCGCCGAGGTCGACCCGGCGGCCGTGCAGTTCCGGCGACGCCATCCGCCCGCCTGGCGCACGGCCCCGCTCGATCAGCTCGGTGGAGATGCCGCGGGAGCGCAGGACCGTGGCGCACACCGCTCCGGACATACCGGCGCCGACGACGGCGACTCGTGGGGTCACGACTCCAACCTAGTCCGGACCGGCCACCGCATTCGGCGGCCGCCCGCCCGCGGCGTAGACCGCGATCTGCTCGCGGGCGACGCGCCACGCCCGGCCCCACGCCCCCTCGGTGCTGCCGGCGACGTGCGGGGTGAGGAGCAAATTGGGGGCTGACCACAGTGGGTGTCCCGGCGGCAGTGGTTCGGGTTCGGTCACGTCCAGCGCGGCGCGCAACCGTCCCGAGGCCAGCTCCGCGAGCAGGGCGTCGGTGTCCACGGCGCTGCCGCGACCGGCGTTGACGACGACCGCACCGTCGCGCAGCCGGCTCAGGAACGCGGCGTCGAGCAGGTGGTGGGTCTCCTCGGTCGCCGGCAACATCGCGACCACGGCGTCGGCGTCGGGAAGGAGTTCGTCGACGTCGGCGAGGGCGGCGACGCCCGGCCGGGCGGTGCGCCCGAGGAGGGTCACGTCCGCCTCGAACGGGGCCAGCCGGGCGGCGAGGTTGACGGCCAGATCGCCGGCACCGAGCACCACGATGCGCTTGCCGATCAGCGTCTCGGTCTCCTGAAAACCCCAGACGCCGTCGGCCTGCAGGTCGCGGAACAGCGGCAGCTTGCGGTAGATGGACAGCAGGGCGGCCATCACCCACTCGGCGGTTGAGCCACCATGTGCCCCTCGCCCGTTGGACAGCACCACGCCCGGCGGCAGGTGGGGCACCCACTGCTCGTACCCGGCGTTGAGGGTCTGGACGAGGCGCAGATTCGGCAGGTCGGCGAAGCGAGCGCCGGTGGCGGCGGCGTTGTCGAAGCCCACCACGACCACGTCGGCGTCGAGGTGATCTGGCGGCCACGGTTCGCCGGGGTGGTAGAACGCCATCGTGGTGCCGTCGGTGGTGGCGGGCAGGTCGAGGCCCAGATCGTCGGGTACGAGCACTTTCACCGGCACCACGGTAGTCCGGGCTACAGGTACGGGTCGGCCCACGCGCTGATGATGCGCGCCGCCCTGGCGGCCTGATTCTTGCCGGTGAGCAGATGGTCGGCGCCCTCGAGGGAGACGAAGCTACGGGGGTGGCGCGCGGTGCGGAAGATGTCGCTGGCGTTGGCGATGCCCACCGTGTTGTCGGTGGGGGAGTGCATGACCAGCAGCGCCCGGCGCAGGGTGCGGATGCGCTCCCGCAGATCGGCGGCGCGGACGTCGTGGATGAAGTGTCGCTTCAGGGTCAGGGCCTTGCCGCCGACCAGGAACGGCGCCTCGCCCTCGGCTTCGATGCGGTGTACCAGCGCGTCGTAGTTGTGTTCGACGTGAGCGGGTTCGTATGGCGCGCCGACGCTGGCGACCGCGGCGACGGTCTCGCACTCGTGGGCGCCGGCGATCACCGCGGCGCCGCCGAAGGAATGCCCGACCAGCAGCCGCACCTCCCGGCCGGTGCCGTTCATGAAGTTCACCGCCTGCACGGTGTCGGCCACCTTGTGGGAGAACGACCCGTCGCCCCAGTCGCCGTCGGAGGCGCCGAGGCCCAGGTTGTCGAACCGCAGCATGCCGATGCCCTCGGAGGCGAGCTGTTTGCACATCCGGCTCGCCGCGGGACTGTCCTTGCCGAGGGTGAAGCCGTGGGAGAACACACCCCATCCGCGAATCTCGCCGTCGGGAACGTCGAGTACGCCGCGGAGGGTGGGTCCGGTGCTGCTGGGAAAACTCACGGACTCGGCCACCCGGACGATCTTGTCATCGCCGGTGCCTCCGGGTGGTCGCACCGGCGATTGTGAGACCGATGCCACCCGTCTCAGCCCGCGGCGGCGGCGGACTGTGCCTCTGCGTCCTCCTTGGTGGTGCCGCCGTCGTGGAAGATGCGCACGGCGCGGATCTTGTTCATCACGTCGAGCGCGGCGACCTTGTAGGCCTCGGAGAACGTCGGGTAGTTCAGGACGGCGTCGACGAGGTAGTCGACCGTGCCACCACAGCCCATCACCGCTTGGCCGATGTGCACCAATTCGGTGGCCGCGGTGCCGAAGATGTGGACCCCGAGCAACTTTCGGTCCTCGGTCGACACCAGCAGCTTGAGCATGCCGTAGGAGTCGCCGGCGATCTGGCCTCGCGCCAGCTCGCGGTAGCGGGACACGCCGAACTCGTAGGGGATCGCGTCCCTGGTGAGCTCCGACTCGGTGGCGCCGACGAACGACACCTCCGGAATGGTGTAGATCCCGATCGGCTGTAGCGCCGTCATGTCGTTGGCGGGCTCGCCGAACGCGTGATAGGCAGCCAGCCGGCCCTGGTCCATGGACGTGGCGGCCAGCGCGGGGAATCCGATGACGTCGCCGACGCTGTAGATGTGCTCGACCTTGGTGCGGAAGTGATCGTCGACCTCGATGCGGCCGCGGTCGTCG
>Ga0209051_1001296_pt1 | contig 22021 bp, 21 predicted proteins | sample AraplaCvi_mMS_r2_2_FD_184286 | JGI IMG/M metagenome (GOLD analysis project Ga0209051, IMG submission 184286) | Arabidopsis root microbial communities from North Carolina, USA - plate scrape MF_Cvi_mMS_r2 (SPAdes) (version 2) | ecosystem: Host-associated > Plants > Roots > Endosphere | place...
ACGGCCCGGTCGCGGCGATGCGGTCCTGCGGCGACCAGGCGGCGGTGGCCTACGTGCAGCACCTGGACGGCAGCAACGTGTGGACCGGGTTGGTGCTGGTGGCGTGCTCGCTGCTGCTGGGCCTGTTCATGGTGGCCTCGGGCTGGGCGGTGTTGAAAGTGTCCGTCGCGGCGGTGTGGACGACGGTCAAACTCCTTCCGGCCCTGTGGATCGGGGGCATTCCCGGTGCCCCGCAGCGGCACGCCGTGGCGGTGGTGTGGCAATTCTTCCGGCACGGCGTCGAGGTGCTGGTCTACGTGGTGTTCGTCAGCGTCATCGGGTTGGCCATCGAACGGCTGGTGACGGCGCCGCTGCCCGCGCAGCTGGGCGGCAACAATCCGTTCGCCCACGTGCTGATGATGGGAGCATGTTGCGTGGCCGCATTCGTGCTGCTGCGACACGTCCGCCGGGACCTCGCCGGCGGCGGGCCGGCGCCGCGGGGACTATTGGGACGCGGCGCGGACGTGGCGGTGGGCATGGGCATGCAGGCAGCCATCGGCGGTGTCGGCGGCGCCGCGGTCAGCGGCGCGAAGGCGTTGCGGTCCAAGGGCAGTCACGAGTCGCCGCCACCGTGGGAGCAGCTGGAGGACGTCACTGGAGCCAGCTCCGGGGTGCTCGGGTCGCCACGGCCCGGATTCGCGCCGGTGCCGGGGGGTGTGGCCGGAGGGGGTCACGTGGTCGAACGTAGTTCTGGGGGCCCGGCTACGGTGACCTCCGGTTCGGGTCGTCCTGCTACAGCGATGAACTCAAGTTCGACGAGCGTCGCGGAGGCTTCGCACGGGGCCGGCGCGGCGTCCCCGATCAGCGTGCCGGCGAGCGCACCTCCAGCGGCGAGGCCAGGTCGGCGGTCTGGAGGTGACGTTCTAGGTGGAGCGGGGGAATTAGGTGGCGGCGAGGGAACTTCGAGACCGCTGGACGGTGCACCGACCCGCCAGGCGTCTGCGGTGGCGCCCATCACCAGTTGGCCATCGACCGGGTATGGCGAGGACGTTCCGCCGAACCTGGATCCACCGGACGAGGAATGGCCACCGGCGAGTGGCGAGCCGCGCGGGGTTGACCCCATTGGGGTGAGATGACCGCAGGCCAGACTCGTAGGTCACAGCACAGCGGAGTGGGAGTTCGATGTCGTCTGACCGTTATGGGCTTGTCGGCCCGATCAATACGATCATCGTTGCTCATCAACTACAGCTGTCGTGATCCGCGAGCACAGTCGGGTGTATCGGCAGCTTTGTGGCTTCTCAAGTTTGATGTCCATTTCTCAAGTGAAATGTCCACCTGATGTCCAATTGGACATGAAAGTGAGATTCTGGTTCGCCCCCTGAGTCGTCGGGCGCTCGTTAAACGTCGCGTTGTTCCGGGGTCTGTTCGACCAGTCGGCCGGTAACCGCCAACAACGGCAGCGACCACTGTGAGTCGGTGTGTGCTGCTGCTGCTGGCTGCAGATGATGGCCATGGTGCACTTCACCTCCGGCGGCTCAGAAGGAAACTACGCAGCCATAAAGGCCGCCCGGCTTCCACTATCGGCGCGGCGAGACCACCGGCACATGGATCCTCTCGCGTCACGGCGCTTACCACGGGCTCACTTACGGAGGAGGAACCGCCACAGGCATCGATCCATTGCTGGAAGGCCAAGGACCGCACCTACCCCACGTGAGTTACCTGACTGCACCGCACTCCTACAGGCGAGAACTGTTCGGGGGCGAGGACCCCACCGACTTCTGCATCCGTGAACTCGAAGCACGAATCCAGCAGATCGGACCGGAGAACATCGCGTCGCCGGACTCATCACACCCCCGGCCGACTACTGGCGACGAGTCCGAGAGGTGTTGCACCAGTGCGGGATCCTGCTCATCGCCGACGAAGTCGTCACCGGGTTTGGACGTACCGGCGACTGGTTCGCCTCTCCGGCTCTCGGTATGGACCCGACATCGTCGTCACCGCGAAAGGCATCACCAGCGGCTACCTTCCGCTCGGCGCGATCCTGTTCTCCGAATCGATCGGCAACGTCCTTCGGGCCGGACCACGCGGATTCCCGGTCGGGTTCACCTACTTCGGGCATCCAGTGGCCTGCGGTAGCACTCAAGAACATCGAGATCCTTGAGCGGGAACAGCTACTGGATGCGGCCCGTCGCACGGGACGATTGCTCCACGAACTCGCCGCCCCCTCTAGCCGACGAGCTCGACATCGTCGGCGAGAGTCGCCAAGTCGGAATGACACTCGCGCTGGAGCTGGTGACCGACGGTGTGTCCCGCAAGCCCTTGCCGAATGCCGGCGTGGCGATAGGCCGACGCCTCCGAGACGAGTTCGGCATGATCGTCCGTGTCAGCGAAGGGTCTAGCCTGGTGATGTCTCCACCGTTCGTGCTGACGGAGGCCGAAGCCGGGCAGTTGATCGAATCGGTGGGCACCCTGCTGCGCCGAGTACAGCGGTCGCAGCCGGCGACATGACCGCCCTGCAACGGCCTGGCAGGTGGGTATCGGGCCCCACACAGCGGGAGGTGCATCACGGCGCTGACGGCTCGCCCAACCGGACGGCGCACCGAGGGCAACCGCGTCCGAAACTACCTACGGCATTCATGTGCACGACACGAACTCGAGAGCAAGGATAGTTTCAATGGATCAGCATTCTGCCCCGGTTGGAACCGACGACGTGTACGCGGCTCTGCCAAGGGCGTTGGAACTGGCGACCGAATACCTGGCGGGTCTGCCACACCGGCCGGTCGATGCGAGTACGAGCTACGACGAAGTAGTCGATGCCCTGAGCGGGCCGCTGCCCGACCAAGGCACGAATGCGGTGTCGGTAGTCGAGCAGTTAGCCACCACTCTCGGTCCGGCGACGATTGCGTGCGCCGGCCCCCGCTACTTTGGCCTCGTCGTCGGGGGAGCGCTACCCGCGGCCTTGGCTGCCGACTGGCTGGTATCGACCTGGGATCAGACGGCGTACAGCCGGATGTCGTCGCCGGCGGGTGCTGCAATCGATGCAGTCGCTGAGCGCTGGGTTCTTGACGCTCTCGGGCTGCCCACGGACGCATCCGTGGGTTTCGTGACCGGCGCCACGGCGGGAAACGTCGTCGGGTTGCTTTCCGCACGGCACGTGCTATTAGCGCGGCGAGGTTGGGACGTCGAGGCCGATGGGCTCGCGCAGGCACCCCGTGTTCGCGTGCTGGTGGGCGACGAGGTTCATCCCTCGGTACTGCAGGCGTTGCAGATGATCGGTTTGGGAGCGCGCCGCGTCGAGCGCATAGCGGTCGACGCACAAGGAGCTATGAGAGCCGACGCGCTCGCCGACGCGCTGGCCGCTGACTCCGACCCCGCCATCGTGTGCGCGCAGGTCGGCAACGTGAACTCCGGGGCGTGCGATCCGATGTCAGAGATCGTCGCGGCGACCCACGAGCACGGCGGCTGGGTTCACGTCGACGGCGCGTTCGGACTTTGGGCTTGCGCATCGCCGCGACTGTCGGCACTCGTTCGAGGTGTCGAGTTGGCCGATTCGTGGTCGACCGACGCACACAAGTGGCTCAACGTCCCCTACGACTGCGGCCTGGCCATTGTCGCCGATCCCCAAGCTGCTCGCTCCGCACTAGGTGCCAACACCAGCTATCTGCCCACGAGTGCCGAGCGTGAGCCCGGCGTCCTGGTGCCCGAGATGTCCCGGCGTGCACGCGCGGTACCCGTCTACGCAGCGTTCGCATCGCTGGGCAGGCAGGGGTTGCGACAACTGATCGAACGCTGCTGCGAGCATGCCCGCCGCCTGGCCGAGACGATGCAAGCCACCGACGGCTTTTCCGTATGCAACGACGTGGTGCTCAACCAGGTCCTGATCCGTGCCGACGACAGCGACGAGCGCACCTGGCATGTAGCTGAACTCGTGCGACGCAGCGGAGAGGCGTGGGTCGCGGGAACCGAATGGCACGGTCGAGCGGCGATACGCGTGTCCTTCTCCAACTGGACGACTGCAGACGACGACGTCGACCGTCTTGTTGAAGCGCTGCGGCAATCGCTGGCGGCGGCGCGTAAGGCTAAGCAGGAGTAAGGCCAAGGCTGCGGCTTAGCCGCGCCGCATGGCTGACGTGGCCCAGTGAATTTCCGCTGCCACCTGTGCCAGATCGACAGGGTCCCGGGCGTGATAGCAACCCAGGTCCGGGCTCGGGCCGTAGACGTTTCGGAACTGCCACAGCGTGGTGAGCACACGTCCGGCGTGGTACTCACCCCACGGTGAGTTACCCAACCGCCCACGACCCTTAATCCATGCCAGCAACTACAGATCACGGCTGCTGGGCGCCGTATCCGCAGCGGCCCAATCGGTGCTGATAGGGTCAGCAAACAAGCAAGGCTGCGTGAGAAGCGTCCCAAAATCGGTAATGATCCCCCGTTGGGGGAATGGGAGTGGTGTGGGCGCTATACGGCAGTGGTGGTCGCAGCCCGACCACTATGAGTGGATGGTCAGCTATCTCGACGACAGGGGCGTGTTGGTCCCGTATCGAGGCGTGGCCGCGGTCATCGTCGGGTGCCTCGGGACGGTGCCGATGCTCATGCTCGCAAGCCCAGCTGGACCGCGGGCTCAAGTTGCCCAAGTGGCCTCGATCATCGTCTCGATCATGGTCATCGTGATGGCCGCGGTCTGGGTAGTGCGACGCACCCGTCGTCCATCCCAAGTTCAATCGCAGCTGTTTTCGGTGCTCTGCTCCAGATGCGTCGCCACGATGTGTCTGATCCAATCTGAGCCGCTCGTTGGACTATTGGGGTGCACCGCCTTCGCGGTGCTGACGACCTACATCTCGTTCTTCCACACCGCCGTCTACATGCTCGTCAACCTCGTCGCCGGCGGCGCCACGACCGCCGCGCTCGCGGCGCGGCTTGTCACCTCGACTGGCGACGTGGCGTTGGCGTTGAGCGTGCTGATCGTCTTGACGGCGTTGAATCTCGCCGTCCCCCTCGCCGTGCAGTCGTTGTTACGTGCGCTCGGGATGGATTTGACGATGGCCGACCGCGACCCGTTGACGGGTTTGCTCAACCGGCGGGCGTTCTACCGCGAAGCTGCCATCCTCCTCGGCCGCCACCGCATGGACGCCGCCGGCAAGACGTTGGTGGTCATCATGGTTGACCTCGACAAGTTCAAGTCACTCAACGATCGTGATGGGCACGCCGCCGGCGACCAAGCGCTCAAGTCGGTTGCCGGGGCGATTCGGCGCAGCTGCCCCCACAAATCAGTGCTCGCGCGTGTCGGAGGTGAGGAATTCGTGATTGCTGGAGTTGCCCGTGATCCGCAGGTGCCGATGGCTCACCGGATCCTGCGGGCCGTTGCCGACCTCCCCGTCGGCGTGACCGCAAGTATCGGCACCGCCAGCAGCGCGCTTGACGACGTGTACACCCGCCCGCTGGAGCCGATGCTGACCGATCTCATCCGGAGGGCCGACGATGCGATGTATCGCGCCAAGCGCGCCGGCGGTGACCGGGTCGCTCACCACCAACCGGAAGCCCCGGCAGACACGGGCTAGGACCCGCCAGGCAAATGTCGCCGTCGGCTCCGCCTTCTCACCCCGGATCCCGTTCTCGCTGAGCCGCGACCGTACCCAAGTCCGCCTGCCTCTGGCGCCCGCTCCGTCGCACTGGGTGCATCACCATTGCTTGGTTGACGTCGTCGCTGCTGGACAAACAACGACGGAATCCAATAGCACCATTGTCGCCGGGCTCTGGACACGGACGTGTTCTGCGCAATCGTGCTTCGGCATGCCTTGGCGGCAATCAGAGACCTACGTCCAAGTCACTCCTGGGCATCCTGCTCGTGTGCGCGGTGTCGCTGCGGCACAGGCGATCTGCTTGCTGCAACCCTTCCCGTCTGGCCTCCACAGGTCTTTTGCCCGCATCAGTCGCTTTCGATTTCGCCTATGTAGCCGAACGACGACACTTGCCGTCTAGTAGTGGATCGGGCGGAGGCGATAAAAGCTGTCAGTTCCGGTCGAAAAGTGAGCAGGTGATTCCGGTCGAAGAGTGAGCACCCTTCTGATTGGAGAGTGATCACTGTGGAGGACTGGGCCGAGATCCGCCGGTTGTATCGGTCGGAGAAGTTGTCGCAGGCTGAGATCGCGCGGCGGCTGAAGCTGTCACGCAATACCGTGGCCAAAGCGGTGAGCTCTGAGTCGCCGCCACGCTATGAACGGGCGCCGGTGGCGTCGTCTGGGTGGTTGGTGGTCGAGCCGGCGGTGCGGGTGCTGCTGCGGGAGTATCCGACGATGGCGGCCTCGGTGATCGCCCAGCGGGTCGGCTGGACCGGTGGGCATTCGTGGTTCGCCGAAAACGTCGCGAAGATCCGCCCGGAGTACGCTCCGGCCGATCCGTGTGATCGGCTGGTGCATCTGCCTGGAGAGCAGGTGCAGTGCGACCTGTGGTTCCCCGGTGCGCTGGTGCCCGACCATGCTGGGGCGTTGCGGTCGTTTCCGGTGCTGGTGATGGTCGCGGCGTACTCGCGGTTCATTGCCGCGGTCATGCTCCCGTCACGGATCACCGGGGACCTGCTGGCGGGGATGTGGCAGCTGGTCTTCCGTGACATCGGTGCGGTTCCTCGAAAATTGTTGTGGGACAACGAGTCCGGCATCGGCCAGCGTGGTCGACTCGCTCAGGGCGTGGCGGGGTTCTGCGGGGTGCTGGGCACCCGACTGATCCAGGCCCGGCCCTATGACCCCGAGACCAAGGGCGTGGTGGAGCGGGCCAACGGCTACCTCGGGACGTCGTTTCTGCCCGGCCGCACGTTCTGCTCGCCGGTGGACTTCAACACCCAACTCGCCGACTGGCTGAATGCGGTGGCCAACGTGCGCCGCCACGCCAGCACTCGACTGATCCCGGCCGAGGCGCTGATCGCCGACCGGGCGGCGATGGCCACGCTGCCGCCAGTCGCGCCGGCGACCGGAACCACGGTGAGCACCCGGTTGGGCCGCGACTACTACGTGGCGATCGCCTCGAGTGCGTATTCGGTGCATCCCGAGGTCATCGGGCGGATGGTCACCGTGACCGCCGGCCTGGACCGGGTTCGCGCCCACTGCGGTGACCGGCTGGTCGCCGATCACCAAAGACTCTGGGGTGCACATGGATTGGCATCCGACCCAGACCATGTCGCTGCGGCATCGGTGTTGCGGCAACAGTATCTGCACCGCCGAACATCACCCGATGACCATTTGCAGGTCGACGTCGAAGTCGCCGATCTGAGTGCCTATGACGCGGTGTTCGGGACTGGGGAGGTCGCCTGATGGCCACCAAACGCACCTCGGTCCCGGGTGAGGTCGACAAGCTCATCGCTCACCAAGCCCGGCTGCTGAAGGCACCGCGGATCGCCGGGCACTACGCCCGACTGGCCGAACAAGGTCGCGCCGCGGCGTGGTCGTTGGAGGACTACCTAGCCGCGGTGTTGGCTGTGGAATCCAATGCCCGCGCCGAATCCGGAGCGCGGCAACGGATTCGGTATGCCGGGTTCCCGGCGATCAAGACGATCACCGACTTCGACTTCACCGCCCAACCCGCCCTCGACCGTGCCCAGATCGCCCGCCTCGAAGGTGGTGGTTGGCTCGCCGAAGCCCGCAACGTCGTCCTGCTCGGACCGCCCGGCACCGGCAAGACCCACCTCGCGACCGCGTTGGCGATCGCCGCCGCCCAAGCCGGACACCGCGTCGCGTTCGCCCCGGCGACCGGATGGATAAGCCGCCTGGCCGAAGCGCACAGCATCGGCCGCTTGGAGGCCGAGCTGCGCAAGATCTCCCGCTACGGGCTCATCGTGATCGACGAGGTCGGCTACATCCCGTTCGACACCGAAGCGGCCAACCTGTTCTTCCAGCTGGTGTCGACCCGATACGAGAAGTCTTCGATCATCTTGACCTCCAATCTGCCGTTCTCCCGCTGGGGCCAAGTGTTCGGCGAGGCCACCATCGCCTCGGCGATGATCGACCGAATCGTGCACCACGCCGACGTCATCGCCCTCAAAGGGGCCAGCTACCGCATCAAACACACCACGATCGAGACACTGCCCTCCGTGGAAGTCGACCGTCAGGCAGACTCAACACCGTAAGTACACCTGCTCACTTTTCGACCGGAACAGGCTGCTCACAATTCAACCGGAGCTGACAAAAAGCCTTTCGGCGAGAGTTGTCGAAGGTCAACGTCGCCGCCTGGTCGGCGACGTCGGTGCCACTCCGTCGTCGACGTCGGTCGGCCCAGTGGGTGGCTGTCGTTTACGCCGATCGTGCGTCTCGCCATTCGAGCATGTGCTTCAGCGTGGAGAAGTCGTAGCCATCGGAGGTCGGCCAGAGTTCGATGATGAACAGTGATGCCCCTGCCTCTGCGTATCGGTCGGAGCTGACCTCGTCTTCCCAGCTGACGGAGCGCTCGATGTCGCTGTCGGCTCTCCCGAATTCGGCGGCGAGCTGGCCAACGCGGGCGGTAGCGTCACGGTAGGAGTCGATCGGGAGTTTGGAGTGCCAAATGTCGGCGTGACGCGCCACTGCCGGCAGCGTCCGCTTCGCGCCAGAACCGCCGATCAGAATGGGAATGGGGCGCACCGGTGGCGGGGTGAGTTGGCGCAGGCGGTGCTTAATGCGCAAGAGGCCGTCGTCGAATAGATCCATCCGTGACTTGATGGTTCCGAAATCGTAGCCGTACGTCGTGTACTCCCGCTCGAACCATCCCGCGCCGACGCCCAAGATCAGGCGGCCCCCACTGATGTGATCGACGGTGCGGGCCATGTCTGCCAGCAGGTCGGGGTTGCGAAAGCCGATACCCGTTACGAGAAGGCCGATCTCGGCGCGCGAGGTGGCCTCTCCCCACGCCGCCAGAGCCGTCCACCCCTCGAAGTTCGTCAATTCGGGGGTGCCCTCAGGGATGGGCTCGGCGCCGGGGATCTCGGCTTTGGGTGAGAGGAAGTGGTCGTACCCAAAGATGACGTCAGTACCGATTTCCTCCGCGCGGATCACCGCCGCGCGCCACGCAGGGTAACTAGCAATCCCCGCAGGATTCAATTGCACCCCAATACGTATAGTCCGCGACATTTTTTCTCCTTTGTTGTTGCTGTTCGTTGGGCTGGGGGCGTTTTCGGGCCGAGGACGATACGTCCCAATTCTGTTCCGCTGTAATGCCGGTCGAGAGCCGGGTTCCACGTGGGTGGTTCCTTAGTGTTGCGGGTCAGAGCATGATGCCGCCGTCGACCTGGAAGTCACCGCCGGTGATGTACGCCGATTCGTCGGAGGCGAGGAACAGGGCAAGGTTGGCGACCTCGTCGGATCCGCCGAAACGGTGCAGGGGGATGCGGTCGAGCAACATGGTCTGGCGCTGCGGAGAATTGAGTTGGTGCATGGGGGTGTCGATGCAGCCGGGGTGAATGACGTTGACCCGGATGTTGTCTGGCCCCAGTTCGGCGGCAGCGACTTGGGTCATGCCGCGAACGGCGAACTTGGTGCCGGAATAGCAGACGAAGTCGGGCATGCCGCGTAGTGCCGAGCCGGAGGCGACGTTGATGATGCTGCCGCCTCCGGCGCGGCGCATCGGTGCGATGACGGTTCGCATTCCCAGCAGAACGCCACGTTGATTGATGCGGACCATGGCGTCGAAGTCCTCCCAGAGGAATTCGTCGATGGCGCCGGCTCGGGAAATGCCGGCGTTGTTGATGAGGATGTCGACCCCGCCATAGGTCGCGACGACGTGTTCGACGAGGTCGTGCCAGTCGTCGTGGGAGCCGACGTCGTGGTGTCGGTATTCGGTGCGCTCGCCGAGCCGGATGGCGGTGGCGGCGCCTTCGGTGTCGAGAATGTCAGTGAGCACGACGCGCGCGCCCTCGTCGACGAACCGTGCCGCCTCAGCGGCGCCTTGGCCACGCGCTGCGCCGGTGACGATCGCGACCTTTCCCGCCAGCCGCGACCCGTTCGCGACCGCCGTCATGACGTGCGCCCCGCCTCTGGCGCGCCGGTGAGCTGACGCTTGAGCTCCTCTACGTCGTGAAGATTCGACATCTGCACGAACCGCCCGTTGCGGACCTGGTAGAGGGCGTATTCAACGATCTCGAATGGACCACCGTTGCATGGGACGCCTAGCCACGTCGTGGCGGGTGTGCCGGTATTGATCAGACGCACCGCAAGGCGGTCGTGGTCGACGAGTATTTCGGTGACGCGCCAACGAAAGTCGGGTACCGCAGCGGCGATGCTCTTGAGATCGGCGATGACGTCGTCTCGCGTACCCGGTTCACCGTGATGCACGGTCTCGTCCGCGATGAATTCATCCATCCGGTCGAACTCGTGGGCGTTGAGCGTCTCGATGTAGCGCCCGTAGAACTCGCGGATGTCGATGTCTGACACGGTGGCCCTCCCATGAGCTGATTGCCCGTGAACCTCACGGGCGCGTGACACGACGTTGCTCCTTCTGGGCCGACGCTGGCCCATCGTTCCGCTGTGCAGAACAAGAGCAGTGTGACCGCTGCCACACGGTTAGGTTCTGCCGAGAGGTCGGGATGCCGGCTGTTCCCAAAGGTGATGGCGTGCAACGGTTTGGAGGAAGTGGTGTGAAGGCGAATAGTGGTGGCCCGCCCGCACGTGGCGGTCGGATTCGAGCGATGGTCTTGGTAGCACTGGTCGTGACACTGTCGTTGACGGCGTGTACGACGGACGCCGGTGGTGCGACCCGTTCAGGGGCAGCGTCCGCGAACGGTGTGACCTTGCAGGCGATGAACGAGGTGACGACCTTTCAGGGGCCTTCCTCGGCGTTCACTCCTGCCCCCGGCAAGCACATCATGATCTTGGCTTGCGGCAACCTGGGCCGGGCCTGTATCCGTTTGGCCGACGGTGCGAAGGAGGCCGCTTCGGCGATGGGTTGGACGGCCGACGTCATCGACGGACGATTGGACCCCACCGTGTGGAACCGGGCGGTCAAGCAGGCCGTCGATTCGGGGGTCGACGGGATCATCGACGTTTCGGGGGATCCGAATCTCATGGGTGAGGCCATGTCGGCCGTACATGCCAAGGATGTGCCGTTCGTGATGATGATGCAGACCCCAAAACCCGGCGACCTGCCGGGTGTCGACAGCTGGGTGCGGCCCGACGCGGTCAAGGGTGGCAACGACATTGGGACCTGGATCGCCGGTGATTCGGCCGCCGCGGGCAGCGTGCTCGTCATCGATGCTCCTGAGTACGCCGACATCATGATGCGCAACGACTCCATTGTCGACACGCTGGGCAAGCAGTGCGCGGGGTGCACCGTGCACCGGGTGAGCATCTCCGCTCAAACCATGGGTACCAGCCTGGCTCCGACGGTGACATCGCAGTTGCAGCAGCACCCAGATGTGACCTACGTGTGGTCCCCGGACGATGCGTACTCCAACTTCGTCGCGCAAGGCATTCAGCAAGCCGGCAAGTCGACCAGCGTCAAACTGGTGTCAGGCGCCGGTGAGCCAGAGGCGTTCGACCGTATCAAGAACGCCAACCAAGCGGCAGACCTTGCAACACCCAACAACTACGCGGGCTGGCTCGCCGCCGACACTCTGGCGCGAGTCATCTCCGGACAACCGGTGCAAGAAGTGTGGGACGTCCCGCAACGGTTCTTCACGGCGGCCAACGTCGGCGACGCCGACTTCGGGTCCGGCTGGGACGTCGAGTTCGACTACAAGACGGTCTTCAAGAAGCTCTGGGGTGCGTCATGACACGCGCCAGAGGCCGGTGGTCACGGGCGGTGGCGGTGGCGGTCGTGGTCGCTGCGATGTCAGTGACGGCCTGCACGACCGACGCCGGCGGGGCAAGCAACTCAGGTGCGCCCGACAAGGTGACGCTGGACTCGATGAAGGCGGTCACCACGTTTCCCGGCCCGACCGAGGCGTTCACCCCAGCGGCGGGCAAACACATCATGATCCTGGTCTGCGGCAACGTCGGCCTGGGCTGCGTGCGCACGGGCGGGGCCGCCAAGGAGGCAGCCCAGGCGATGGGCTGGACGGCCGACGTCGTCGACGGTCGACTGGATCCGACGGTGTGGAACCGGGCGGTCAAGCAGGCCGTGGACTCCGGCGTCGACGGCATCATCTCCGTCGGGGCCAACCCAAACCTGATGGGGGAGGGGATGACTGCAATCGCGGCCAAGAACGTTCCGTTCGTGATCACCTCGCAGAGCCCCCAGAAGGGCGACCTGCCCGGCGTGGACAGCTGGATTCGACCGGATGCAGTCAAGGGCGGCAACGACATCGGTAAGTGGATTGCCGGCGATTCGGACGGGGCGGGCAACGTGCTGGTCATCGATACCCCGGAGTACGCCGACAGCATGATGCGCAACGATTCGATCGCCAATACCCTGCAGCACGACTGCAGCGGCTGCACCGTCGAACGCCTGGCCATCTCCACCCAAACGATGGGGACCAGCTTGGCGCAGACGGTGACGTCGCAGTTGCAGCAGCATCCCGACCTCACCTACGTGTGGTCACCCGATGACGCTCTGTCGAACTTCGTGGCCCAAGGCATCCAGCAAGCGGGTAAGTCGACCAGCGTGAAGCTGGTGTCGGGCGCCGGTGCTCCCGAGGCACTCGCGCGTCTCCAAACAGGTTTGCAGGCAGCCGATCTCGCCACCCCCGATACCTATCTGGGCTGGCTGGCCGCCGACAGTCTCGCCCGCGTCATCTCTGGACAGCCAGTCCAAGAGGTCGTGGACGTCCCGCAGCGGTTCTTCACCGCGGCCAACATCAACGACGGTGCAACTGAGATCAGCAAAGTGGGCTGGAACATGGAATTCGATTACAAGTCCGACTTCAAGAAATTGTGGGGTGTCAAATGAGCGTCTCGACACACAGTGAGTCACCAATCGTGGCCGAGAGTCAATCTGATGGGAAGGGCCGCTCCGGAGGGGTGAGCGAGGTCTTCTCGAAGTACTCCCTAATCGGGGTGCTGGTCATGCTGTGCGTGGTGTTCAGCCTGTGGAACCCGAAGGTATTCGCCACCGCACCGAACGTTCAGACGATTCTGCTGCAGCAGGCAACGGTGGGGCTGGTCGCGCTGGCGGTGATGGTGCCACTGGTGGCCGGCCAGTTCGACCTGTCCACGGGTTTCCAGTTCGGCCTCACACAAAGCCTGTGCGCACTGTTGGTGATTCGGCAGGGCTGGAACCCGCTCGCCGCAATCGTCGTCGTGGTGGCCGTAGGCGTGTTGATGGGCGTGATCAATGGACAGTTGATCACTCGGCTCAATCTGCCGTCGTTCACCACGACGCTGGGCACCGGTTTGGTCATTCTCGGAGTCAGCGAATTCTTGACCCAAAATCAGGTCATCGCCGGAGCGGCGCCGCAATGGTTTCTCAACATGGGTCGCGGCCGGCTGGCGGGGATCCCGCTGCCGTTCGTATACCTGGCAATCGTCGCCATCGTGCTCTACGTACTGCTCGAGCTCACGGTGTGGGGCCGTCGGGCCTACGCCGTGGGCGCCAATCCCACGGCCGCCCGTCTGTCCGGGATCTCCACCGATGGCCTCGTACGTCAATCGTTCATCGTCACCGGCGCGCTCTGCGCGCTGGCCGGGTGCATCTCGGTGACCAGCTTGGGTGGCTCGTCGCCCGTGATTGGGCTCGGTTCTCTTCTACCGGCCTTCGCGGCGGCGTTCCTCGGCGCGACCTGCATCCGCCCGGGCAAGTACAACGTCGCCGGCACGGTCATTGCGGTGTACGTCATCGGGGTCGGGATCATCGGATTGCAACAGAAGGGCGCCGACGTCTTCGTCCAGGACCTGTTCAACGGAGGCGCGCTCCTCATCGCCGTCATCGTCGCCACTCTCGCGCGACGTCGCCGCACGGCGGGCTGAGCTCATGGACACCGCGACACCACCTTCGATACCTACGCGATACCACCTTCGATACCAACAAGGAGACCACTGATGTACATGGTCACGCCCAGCATGTTCGTTGCAGCGGCGGCACTTTCGGATGCCGGGTCATCCGCAATCGCTCTCTGCGTCTCGACAGAGCACGATCCGCGCGCCTTGCCAGCCACCCTGATCCCGGACTTCCGGTGAACGCCATGAGCGCGGAATCGACTGGGACGGCTCCAGCGCTGAGCTTCGTGGGCATGACGAAGAGCTTCGGGCCTGCAACGGTGTTGAGGGAGGTCACCTTTGACGTCGAGCCGGGCGAAATCCACGGCCTGCTCGGGACGAACGGTGCGGGCAAGTCGACGTTGATCAAAATCCTGGCAGGCATCTATCAACAGGACTCGGGCACGATCGCGGTGCACGGCCACGATCTCCCCGCCGGGCACGACCCCGCCGCAGCGAAGGCCGCGGGCATCGCATTCGTCCATCAGGATCTCGGACTCGTCGAGGACATCAGCGTCGCCGACAACGTGGGTCTGCACATTGGCTTCCAGAAACGGCGCGGCCTGGTCAGTGCCCGCGGCACCTCGGCGAAGGTCACCAGAGTGCTGGAAAAGGTGGGAGCCGAATTCTCCCCCGACCGGCTCGTCAACTCCCTGTCTCGCGACGAGCAGGTCTTGTGCGCGCTGGCCCGAGCGCTCGCCCTCGATCCCCAGATCGTGATCCTCGACGAAGTCAGCGCGAGCCTTCCGGGACCCGAGATGCAGCGTCTCGCAACATCGCTGCGCGCAATGCGCCGCACCGGCGTGGCCTTCATCTACGTGACCCACCGCCTCGACGAACTGGCGACCTTGGTCGACCGGGTCACGGTACTGCGGGACGGCGCAAGAGTGGTGACCGCGCCCGTTGCCGAGCTGACACACACCGAGCTGGTTCGGCACATCGTCGGCGCCGAACCCGTTGCCGCGCATCCGCACCCACTCCCGCGTGTCGCGGACACCGCGGAGCCTGGGGTCCCGCACCTGGTCGTCAATGGTTTGACCACCCCCGAGCTCCCCGACCCCATCACGTTCGACGTGAGAGCCGGGGAGGTGCTCGGCATCTGCGGCCTCGTAGGAAGCGGCACCCGGCAGCTGGCACAAGTACTCGGCGGCAACCAGAAGCCCACCGGTGGATCGGCGACGTTGAAGGGCAAACCGCTGCGGTTGGGCAAACCGGAGAGCTTGATCCGAAGCAAATGCGCCGTCGTGCCCGGGGACCGACAGCGAGAGGGCATCTTGACCGGCCTAGGCATCCGCGAGAATCTGTTGCCGACGCGCCGCGACTTCGGCGCGTGGACGCGGCTGGGTCTGCGTCAGCCCCGGCGCGAAACTCACGCGGTGCGCGAGGTCACCGAGCGCTTCACCGTCGTTCCCCGCAACCTTCCAGATCGAGACGTGTCCGAGTTGAGCGGCGGCAACCAACAAAAGCTGGTCTTCGCCCGGGCACTTGCCGACCGGCCCGACGTGGCCGTCCTCGAGGACCCGACCGCCGGAGTCGACGTCGGTTCACGGGCAGTCCTCTACGAACTCATGCACGACGCCGCGCAGGCCGGAACCGCGGTGATCCTCATCAGCACCGACTTCGAGGAGGTCGCAGCTCAATCGCACCGCGTGCTGGTGATGTCGCACGGTCGAGTAGTCACCGAGTTCGCCGGGGAAGGCCGGCCCAACGCCGACACCCTCGCCGAGGCAAGCTACGCACGCGCCCCCGGCGCGGAGGCCGCCGGCTAAACGTGCCACGGTGCGGCGAGGTTTCGACGGCGGCCGGGCTCACCGGCGCGCCGTCGTGACTCAAACAAGCCGGGGATCTGTGTGGTCGACCGAGATCCTCCCGCCTGATACCTGCGACCTCGGGGTTTGGCGGCGGTGGGCCGCGGCGCTGGCGAGCGGGCGCGAGGTCCCGGTGACGATTGCTTTGCGGCCCACCGCTGCCCGACGGGGGGATCTCACGTAGGTGATCGGTTAGTCCTCATCCCCTTGCCGCACGCATGCACCTCAGCGTCAGCACCGTCTGATGGTCGAATCACGTTGGAGTCAGCGATCGTTCGGACGCGTCTCGCGGCGGATGCTGCACCTGAGGTTGGCGGACCGCCCGAAGTTCGACCTGTTCGCCGGGAGCATCGACACAGCCCTGTTCGTCGCCGACCCACCCCGTCCTCGGTCGACGCCATCTGTCGTCTGCGTACCGGTCTCGGTGGACGTGACGAACGAAAACTCGAGCCCGAGCTAGGGTTCGGTGACCTGCTTGACACCTACCGGGTCGAGATAGAACACGTTGATCTCGCGGATGAGGCCGTCCTCGAAGACGTAGAAGTGCCCCACCTGAGTGTCGAGGAGCTTGCTCGTTCTACGGGCGGTGGCTTGCATGCGCATGGTGATCGCTACACCCGTCTGTCCCTCGAAGGATCTGACGTCGGTCAGTTCCAACGAGGACCAGGTGTCGGTGAAGTGCGCGAAGAACTCCTCGACGGCAGCGATTCCGTGCCAGTCCCCGGCGAACGGCACCGTCGGGCCTTGGCGTACGACCACGCTGGGGTGGAGGTGTGCGGCCACCTCGCTGAAGTCCGCACCGGCTGGGGCGCCGCCGGCATCGACGTAGCGTTGCTCCGCCGCGTAGAAGCTGTGGAGGAGGTCAAGGTACATCGCTGGCTCTCTCCCGTTGCCAAGTTGGTCGACGGTGCGTCGGTGAATACGGTTGGGGCGCTCCGCATCCGATATGGGCACGGTCATCGCGGCCGTGGGAGAAGGGGCGGCGCCAGTTCTCTGAAACCAGGATCGCGATGATAAAGGTAATTCGGATAGGGCGTATAGGTGTTGCTCGCGTTGTCGAGGCGGGCGATCTGCTCGGAGGTCAGCGCCCAGCCCACCGCACCAAGGTTGGATTCAAGTTGCGCCGCGTTGTCGGCGCCGATGACGACGGAGCACACGGTGGGGCGCTGCAACAGCCAGTTGATGGCTATCTGCGGCACCGTCTTTCCGGTTTCAGCGCCGATCGCGTCCAGGACGTCCATTACCGAGAACAAGACTTCTTGATCCACGGGAGGACCGTGGCGGCCCATGCGGTCGATGCGTCCGCCTCGCTGGGGAGGCTGTCCGCGCCGGATTGCACCGCTGAGCCACCCACCTGACAGTGGGCTCCAGACCAGCGTTCCCACCCCCTGGTCTGCGCCTACCTGCATGAGATCGAGTTCGAAGTCCCGTCCAACGAGGGAGTAGTAGGCCTGGTGGGAGACGAAGCGAGGGGTTCGTCGCTCGTCTTGAACCTTTAGCGCCTTCATGAGTTGCCAGGCACCGTAATTGGATGCGCCCAGGTAACGGACCCGGCCGGACTCGACGAGGTGGCCGAGCACTTCCGCGGTCTCCTCCAAGGGGGTGCCCGCGTCAAAGGTGTGCAAGCTCAGTAAGTCCAGGTAGTCGGTGCGCAGCCGCTTAAGCGTCAGATCCAGTGCGGACAACACGTAGGACCGGCTAGCCCCGAATCGAGTCGCCGACGCTTCGGTTGGGAGGCCGAGTTTCGACGAGAGCAGCACTTGGTCGCGTCGGCCGCTGATTGCGCCGCCGAGGATCTCCAGTGCCTCGCCGGCCCCGTAGTTGTCCGCGGTGTCGAAGAGCGTCAGGCCGGCGTCCAAGCACAGGCTGACCAGTTCGCGCGCTTGGTCGGCTGAGGTGGTCCCGTAGGACCAGGTGCCAAAGGTCGCGGTGCCGAAGGTGAGTTGCGGGACTTGGAGTCCGGAGTTGCCAAGCCGGTTGTACTGCATGATGTTTGGCTGCCTCTCTGCTCGCGGCGAGCATGTCGTTGAGCATCATGCGGCCGATCGACCAGGGGTTCCGAAGGCCGTTCTGCCCAGCAGAACAGTGCTTGTCGGTGGTTGGCGGGTGATGGATCGTCGAGTGATCAGCAACACAATCATGAGACCTGTGGGAGGTAGGCGCCGATGACGACGCAAGTACGGGAAAGCTACGCATCGATGTGCGATGTGACCGACGAGCAAGAGATCCAATTCCCGCAGAACCGCCCAATACCCACATATCGCGCCGACTTGCCGGCCGGGACCATCTTGGCGTCGGCCGACAGCCATCTGCTCGAGCCCGCGGATTGGCGTGATCGGATGCCGGCAAAGTTCCGTGATCGGGCGCCGCGTGCGTGGATCGACGGCGACGGGTTGATGCGCTACACCTACGACGGTGCCGAAGTGATCGACCATTTCGGTGCCTGCGTGTCAACCGGCGGTGAGGGAATGAGGAATCTCGCTGTTCGCATCGCCGACATGGATGCAGAAGGGGTCAGCAAGGACCTGTTGTTTCCGCAGTGGTCCTTCGCCATCTTGTCCGGCGTGAGCGAGGCGCATGCCGATGCACCCGGAAGAAACCCGGAATACACCATGGCCTACATCAGGGCGTACAACGCCTACCTGGCTGAGGTCTGTGCGCAGTACCCCGACCGCCTCTACGGAGTTGGCATCCTCAACTTCTGGGATCCGGCCACGGCTGAGGACAACATCGCAGAAATCAAGGATCTCGGCCTCAGGGGCGTCACGATTCCCACCGGTCCACCGGGGGTCAAGTACAACGACGAAAAGATGGAACCGCTCTGGACTGCCATCGAGAACAGCGGGCTGCCGCTGAGCTTTCACGTCGGCGAGCGGGTGGACATGAGCGGTATGGGGACCCTCGGCACAGGCCTCATGCAGAACTTCTGCCCATACCGGAAGTTGTGGTCGCTCCTGACGTTCTCGGGCATTCTGGAGCGCCACCCGGAGATGAAGGTGGTCTTCACCGAAGGACAAGTCCACTGGATCCCTGGTGCACTGCAAGACGCCGACCAGTTCTACAGCAGCTTCGGGTCACTGCTGCAGCCGAGACTGGCAAAGCCGCCGAGCCACTACTTCTTCCAGAACTGCTACGCGACGTTCCAGGAAGACCCAGTAGGACTGGGCATGCTGTCGCAGATCGGCGCCGAGAGGATCATGTGGTCCCTCGACTACCCTCATACCGAATCCGTCGTGGGTCGCTGCCAGCAGGTGGCTCAAGACATCGCCGGAGTGATGTCCGACGATGATGCTCGAGCCATTCTGGGCGGCAACGCGATCAAGATGTGGAACATGACCGACTGACCCGGCTGGCCGTGCGCCCACCGGCGCTGACCACATTCGACCTGAAGTCGGCGGGCCCGTGTCGGGCCCGCCGACCCAAGCACCCAGGAGGACACATCAAGGATCACGTCGCAACGACTCAATCGTTGCTCGACCGCGCCGATGTCATCGACGTCCTCACCCGATACGCCACCAGCATCGACTTGCGGCGCTGGAGCGACTTCGCCGGCTGCCTCGCCGACGAAGTCGAGATCAGCATGCCGGTGACCGCCGGCTGGGTTCCGATGAGTCGTGAGGACCTGGTGGGGCTGGCGAGCCGAATCTATGCCCAACTCGAGGCCACACAGCACATCAGCGGAAATCATCAGGTCACCGTCGACGGAGACCAGGCCACAGCCCTGTCGACCCTCAACGCCACGCACTACCTCGGTGAGGACGTCGACGGCGGCAGCCTGCAACGCGAAATCGGCTACTACGAATGGCGGCTGGTGCGCTCAGACCACGGTTGGACCATCGATCGCATGCACATGACGATCTCGTGGGTGGAGGGCAACACCCCACATTTCAGACGAATTCAGGCAACGGCCGACATGCCGAGTGCCACCGCATGAACCGGGAGGGCGAGAGCTCCGTGAACACCGTGGACCCAATGGTGAGCATTCAGCGCTTCTATGACGCTGAGAACGAATTCTGCCGGGCAGCTCCCGGCGAGAAGGACATCACGGTGATGCTCAAAGAGCTGGATCCCGATGTCGTCGTTGACGTTCCGCGATCGCTGCCGCACGGCGGCACGTGGCGCGGACACGACGGCTTCAAGGCCCTCTTCGATCGGGTCTCCGAGCACTGGCAGGAATTCGTGGTGGTGTACAGCAACGCGAAGTTCCATCAGATCGACGGAAACCGGGTCCTCACCGAAGGCGTCCTGCGCGGCGTTCTGCGGGCCACCGGCAAGCAGGTAGAGATGCCGTGGGTGTCATTGTTCACCTTCACCGATCGTGGCGCCGTCCACCTGGATCACTACTACAAGGACACTGCCGCCATCGTGTCCTAGTCGGCGGGCCAGGTCGAGAGCGCTTGGGTGGCAACGGCTCTCAGCTTCTCTCGACTGAAGCCCGCTTTGGCCTGTACGGCGATGCCATGGGTGACGGCGATGACGAACGCGGCTAGCACGTCTGACTGGGCGGTCTGCGGCAGATCACCGTCGGTCTTGGCCCGCTCGAACCGGTCCCGAAGCTGAGCCTCGGCGGCGGCGCGCGCATCGATCATCGCCTGCCGCACCGGCTCGGCGTCATCGGATGCCGCGAGGACGCCGTTGATCCCGAGACATCCCGTGTGCTCCGGGTAGCGCGTGTTGAGTTCCACGGCATTGAAGACGATGTGCGCGGCCACCTCCCGCGCCGTCGGCAGTTCCATTGCCTCTGGGAGGTAGTGCAAGTAGTGCTCGTAGTAGCGGTCCAAGGCTTGGCGGAAGAGAGCTTCCTTGTTGCCAAACGCGGAGTAGAGCGCGGGTCGTGCGACGCCGGTGGCCTTGGTCAGGTCCGCGTATGAGGCGCCTTCGTAGCCCTTCGACCAGAAGACGCGGAGCGCTGCGTCGAGCGCTTGGTCGACGTCGAATTGACGATGGCGCCCCATCAGCGGAACCGCACATTTTTCATAACGGCCATTACCGAATGGTAACAGCGCCGATCAGTTCCTCACTCGTGGCCCAGAGACGCTCGGCCGTCGTCGGGTCGAGCGCGTAGGACCGGACGCCGTCGGCGAACGTGTTGGGGGTGTCCTCGACCGGTGCCACGGCGCAGTCTTCGAGGTAGCGTCCGCCGATCTCATTCCCGTCGGCGACGACTGCAGCCCACACCGACGTGGCCGCCGCCTGGGGGATCTCCTTCAGTTCGCCTGGCGGCAAACCGGCGTCGGCGCGGGCCTTGCCTGCCGTTTGGAAGAGGGTTTGCAAGTCCTCTGGTGCGAAATGCCTGGGCAGATCGGTGAGGCTGTTGCCGGGCATGACCGCGGCGGCGCGAATACCGCGGTGGCGGTGGCGCCGGTCGAATTCCGCGGCGAACAGGATGTTGGCCGTCTTCGACCGGCCATAGGCGATGAACGGGTCGTATTCCTGATGCCGAAAGTTCGGGTCGTCGAGGTCGACGTCGGAGGCGCGATGGGCTTGTGACGACAACACGACCAGACGACCACCGTCGACGAGCCGCGGTTCGATGGCCGTGATCAACGCGAAGTGGCCGAGGTGGTTGGTTCCGAACTGGAGCTCGAAGCCGTCCACGGTCCAGCCCAACGGGGGCGCCATGACCCCCGCATTGGCGATGATGGCGTCGAGTGGCTGACCGCTTGCAAGCAGCTTGTCCGCGCAGGCGCGCACACTGTGCAGCGAGGCGAGGTCGAGTTCGATCAGCTCGAAGCTGCCGCCGGTGGCCAACTCTGCCTTGGTGAGATCCCTTGCGGTGCCCACGACGTGGGCGCCCCGTGCCACCAGCGAGCGGGCGGTTTCCAGGCCGATGCCCGACGATGCTCCGGTGACGAGGAATCGCTTCCCCGTGAGGTCGACGCCTGCGAGCACCTCGTCGGCGGTCGACTTCGGCCCATACTTCTCGGTCATGTCTTCTCCTTCAATGGTTCTGTGTCAGTGATGATTTGGTTGAAGCCGGTCTTAGATGTGGAAACCACCTGCCACGTCGAGAACGCTGCCGCTGATGTAGTCGGCGTGTGAGCCGGCGAGATAGCACACGGTCGCCGCGACCTCTTCGAGGGTCGCGATCCGACGAATCGCATGAAAGTCCATCATGGTGTCGGGAACGTTGTGCGCGGCCTCGGCGGCCATGTCGGTCGGCATGATGCCCGGCTGCACCACGTTCACGGTGATGTTGCGCGGACCGAGGTCGCGTGCGACGCCCTTCGCGTATCCGACGACGGCGGCTTTGGTCCCCGCGTAGTCCGCGACGCCAGGGAAGGCGACCCGACTGGCGATGGCCGAGCCGATGAAGACGATGCGGCCACCGTCGGAGAGTTCACGCGCCGCAGCTCGCGTGGTGGC
>Ga0209051_1001297_pt1 | contig 21998 bp, 17 predicted proteins | sample AraplaCvi_mMS_r2_2_FD_184286 | JGI IMG/M metagenome (GOLD analysis project Ga0209051, IMG submission 184286) | Arabidopsis root microbial communities from North Carolina, USA - plate scrape MF_Cvi_mMS_r2 (SPAdes) (version 2) | ecosystem: Host-associated > Plants > Roots > Endosphere | place...
CGTGACCTCGTCCAGCAGCGCGTCGTCGTCGATGGGCTTCAGGCCCTCCTTCGCGGCGGCCGCCGTGAGCTGGCGTTCGACCTCGGCGCGGCGCGCGGCGAAGGCGGGGATCACCGCGCCCTCGTCGGCGAGCTGCGCGGCGTGGCTGTCGGCATCGCGGATCGTGATCGTGGCGGACGCGGCCTCGAACCGATGACCCTGCGTGACGCGGCCGGCCTCCAGGCCCAGCGCGCGGACCGGCACGACGTCGGCCCCGTGCAGCGCCAGCAGGCGATGCGCGGGCCGCACGAAGTGGACGTCGCTCCAGCCGTCGGCGAGCTGGTAGCTCATGACCTTCGGGATGGGAAGGCGGGCGAGCGTCTCGTCGAGCGCCTTCTGCAGGCCCTCGGCGAGCGTGGCGCCCGGCACCGTCGAATCGAGGAACAGGCTCTCGGCCTTGCCGTCCGGCTGGCGCTTGAGCTGCGGCACGGCCTGCGGACCGAAGCCGAGCGCGGCCAGCTTCTTCAGCAGCGCCGCGGAGGGCGCGCCTTCCTTGTCGAACGCGACGGCGACCGGCATCAGCTTCTGCTGCAGCGCGCGGTCGGCGGCCTTGGCGGCGACGCCTTCGACGTGCACGCCCAGGCGGCGCGGCGTGGCGAACGACGTCGCCTTCGCGCCCGCCTGCGCCAGGCCGGCGGACTGAAGGCCGGCGAGCAGCGTGGCCGCGAACGATTCGCCCAGCTTCTTCAGGGCCTTGGGCGGGAGCTCCTCGCAGACGAGCTCGACCAGGAGGTTGTTCACGTGCGCGCTCATGCCTGCACCGCCGCCTTCTTCTTCTCGATCTGCGCCACGACCTCCTCGGCCCACGCGCGCGGCGCCATCGGGAAGCCGAGGCGCGCGCGGCTGTCCAGGTAGCTCTGCGCGACGGCGCGCGCGAGGTTGCGGATGCGGCCGATGTAGGCGGCGCGTTCGGTGACGCTGATCGCGCCGCGTGCGTCCAGCAGGTTGAAGGTGTGGCCGGCCTTGAGCAGCTGCTCGTAGGCGGGCAGCGCGAGCTGGTGCTGCATCAGGTGCTGGGACATCTTCTCGTGCTCGCCGAACGCGTGCAGCAGGAAGGCGACGTCCGAGTGCTCGAAGTTGTAGGTGCTCTGCTCCACCTCGTTCTGGTGGAACACGTCGCGGTAGGTGACGCCGGGCGTCCACTCGAGGTCGTACAGGCTCTCCTTGCCCTGGATGTACATGGCCAGGCGCTCGAGGCCGTAGGTGATCTCGCCGGTGATGGGCTTGCAGTCGATGCCCCCGACCTGCTGGAAGTAGGTGAACTGCGTCACCTCCATGCCGTTCAGCCAGACTTCCCAGCCGAGGCCCCAGCAACCGAGCGTGGGGTTCTCCCAGTCGTCCTCGACGAAGCGGACGTCGTTCTTCTTCAGGTCGAAGCCCAGCGCTTCGAGCGAGCCGAGGTAGAGCTCGAGGATGTCGGCCGGCGCCGGCTTGAGCACCACCTGGTACTGGTAGTAGTGCTGGAGGCGGTTCGGGTTCTCGCCGTAGCGGCCGTCCTTGGGGCGGCGGCTCGGCTGCACGTAGGCGGCCTTCCAGGGCTCGGGGCCGAGGGCGCGCAGGAAGGTGGCCGTGTGGCTGGTGCCCGCACCCACTTCCATGTCGTAGGGCTGCAGCAGCGCGCAGCCCTGCTTGTCCCAGTAGTCCTGCAGGCGAAGAATGATTTGCTGGAAGGTCAGCATGGCGAAAGCATGGCGGCCGCACGGGCACCGCGGGGGCATGGGGCCGCGCGCGAACCTCGCGGGCGGTCGGACGGAGGATTCTAGACGGCCGACCCGCCGCTCACATCCATTCGTCCGGGCAGCCGGGGTCGGGGGGATAGGCGGTCTCGTCGACGCGGCCGGTGGCGCGGTCGAACGCGACCTCGAAGACCACGCAGCGCTCGATCGTCTCCCAGCGGTACATCCAGAGATAGCCGGGGCGCGGCCGCGCGTACGCGGACGTCAGGGTGGGCGGGCCGAGCAGGCTGCGCACCTGCTCCGGCGCCATGCCGGGCTGGATCGTCGCGAAGTGGCGCTCGTCGAGCACCTGCTCCCACGACCTCACGCGGCCGGCCGCGTCGAGGTCGATCATGAAGGTGTGCTTGCCGGCCGGCATGTGGTTGTACTCGAGGCGCTCGTGGCCGTCGGGCATCGTGTGGACGCCGGTCGGCGGGCCCATCACCCGCAGGACCTGGTCGCGGCCGTCGCCGGGATGGACGTCGCTGGGCGTGTAGGGCGGCAGCGCGCAGGCGGCGAGCAGGGCGCAGGCGGCGAGCGCGGCGCGGCGCGGACGGGCGTTCATGGCGGGGGTCTCCGGATGTCGTCAGCGCACGCGCACGAAGCGGGTGACGAGGACGACGACGATCGCCAGCGCCCACAACGGCCACAGGCGCCATTGCGAGAGCCAGCGCGCGTAGGGCGTGTCGCCCAGGCGGCCTTCGACTACAGCGTCGAGCTGGCCTTCGGTCTCGGCGGGCAGGCGGGCCGTCACGCGGCCGCGCCAGTCGATCACGGCGGTGGCGCCGGTGTTGGTGGCACGCACCTGGCCGCGCTGGAACTCGATGGCGCGCATGCGCGAGAACTGCAGGTGCTGGTCCTGCATCATCAGCGGGCCGAACCAGGCGAGGTTGCTGACGTTGGCCAGCAGCGTGGGCGCCGCGGGGCCGACCATCGCGGCGGCGAAGTCCTCGCCGAACAGATCCTCGTAGCAGATCAGCGGCCGCACGCGCTGCCCGCCGACCGCGAAGGGCGCGGTCTCGGTGCCGCGCGTCTGGTCGCCGATCGGCACGCTCATCATGTCGAGCATCCACTTGAACCCGGGCGGGACGAACTCGCCGAAGGGCAGCAGGTGACGCTTGCCGTAGTGGTAGTGGGTGCCGGAGGTCAGGTGATGGGTGGCGTCCAGGCCGACCACGGAGTTGGTGTAGCCGCGCTCTTCGCTGCCCGTGAAGGTGCCGACGAGCGCGGCGCGGCCCGGCGCGTCGAAGGGCTTCTGGAACGCCGCCCAGAGCTCGGGCGGGATCTGCTCGGGCAGGACGGGCAGCGACGACTCGGGCGTCACGACCAGCTGCCCGCGCGAGGCGTCGAAGCGGTTCAGGTGCCAGGCGAGGGCGGCGTTGACGTGCTCGTCGTCGAACTTGAGGTCCTGTGCGACGTTGGTCTGCAGCAGCGTCACGGTCAGCGTGCCGGTGCTGCGCGTGAAGTCCTGCGGCAGCACGCCGCCGACGATGAGGACGAGGGCCGCCCCGATCAGCGGACTCAGGCTGCGCAGGAAGCCCCAGCGACCGTTGCGCAACCCCATCAGGCCGAGCGCGAGCACGGCGCCCATCCAGCTGGCCATGGCGCCGAGGCCGTAGACCCCCACGTAGGACGCCCAGGGCGCGAGCGGACCCGTGGTGTGGGCGTAGCCGCCGGCGATCCAGGGAAAGCCGGTGAAGAAGCACCCGCGCGCCAGCTCCGCCAGCAGCCACCAGGCCGCGAACAGCAGGGCATCGGTCTGCACCGCCTGGCGCCGGGTGCGCGCCCAGAGCGCGGCGGCGAGGGCGTAGTAGAGCGACAGCAGGGCCGCGAGCGCCACGACCGCGATCACCGAGAGCCACGCCGGCAGGTTGCCGTAGCGGTGCAGGCTGATGTAGAGCCACCACAGGCCGGTCGTCAGCCAGCCGAAGCCGAAGGCCCAGCCGCGCAGCCCGGCGGTGCCCGGACGCGCGTTGGCGATCAGCGCCACCAGCCCGCCCACCGCGAGCACCTCGAGCCACCAGAGCTCGAACGGTGCGAACGACAGCGCCTGCGCGGCGCCGGCCAGCAGGGCGAGGCACAGGCCGGCCCAGTTCGGAAGCCGCGGGACGGCACGGCGTTCCACGCGGCGCCGGCGCGCGGCGCCGGTGAACGTGCCCAGGCCCGTCATGGGGCGCCCCTCCGCGCTGCGCGCTCCGGTGTGAGCGCTTCGGAACGGCCGCGCGCGCTCATCGGGCACCCCTTCGCGCTGCGCGCTCCGGTCGTGTGAGCGCTTCGGAACGGCCGCGCGCGCTCATCGGGCACCCCTTCGCGCTGCGCGCTCCGGTCGTGTGAGCGCTTCGGAACGGCCGCGCGCGCTCACGCCTCGTGCTCGGACGAGGGCGAAGTGGCGGCGTCCGGCGCCGGCCGGGTGACCTTGAACCAGCGCACCGCGCCGCCGCGCGTGAGCATGGCGGAGAACTCCAGGCCGCCGATCTGCATCGCCTCGCCGCGGCGCGGGACGTGGCCGAGCTCGTGGGCGACGATGCCGCCGATCGTGTCGAAGGCGTCCTCCGGCAGGGAGACGCCGAAGGCCTGGTTGACCTCGGCGATGGTCGCGTCGCCGGCGACGCGCATGCTGCCGTCGGCCAGGGCGTAGACGCCGGACTCGACGTCGGCCTCGTCGAACTCGTCCTCGATCTCGCCGACGATCTCCTCGAGCACGTCCTCGATGGTGATGAGGCCGGCCGTGTTGCCGAACTCGTCGATCACGATCGCCAGGTGGTTGCGGTTGCTGCGGAACTCGCGCAGGAGCTCGTTCAGGCCCTTGGATTCGGGCACGAAAACTGCCGGCCGCACGAGCGTGCGCAGGTTGAGCTCGGGCGCGCGCTGGAGCTTGAGCAGGTCCTTCGCCATCAGCGTGCCGATGATGTTCTCGCGCCGGCCCTCGTAGACCGGGAAGCGGGAATGCCCGGTGCCGATGACGGAGGCGAGCAGTTCGTCGTACGGGGCGTCGATGGCCAGCAGGTCCATCCGGGGGGCCGCCACCATGACGTCGCCGGCCGTGCGGTCGGCCATGCGCAGCACGCCCTCGAGCATGACGCGCGACTCGGGCTCGATGAGTTCGCGCTGCTCGGCGTCGGCGAGGGTCTCGATCAGCTCGTCGCGGGAGTCCGGCCCGGGGGACAGGAATTCGACGACGCGCTCGAACAGCGTACGCTTGTCGCCCTCCGCGCCGCCACGATGGGCGCGGCCGGGTCGACCAGGCTGGGGATCAGACACTGCGGGTGTGTCGGTAGTGGACGAACCGCGAGAATAACCGATCGCCTTGACAGGGCGCGGGGCTTGAACCAGAGTTTGCCGCCCTCATGTGCCACGGCCTGGCCCGAGTCACGGGCGAGCGTCTTCCCAGAGCCCCCTCCAACAGCGAAGCACCATGTCCGACAAGCTCATCCCCGCCACGATCCTCACCGGCTTTCTCGGCGCCGGCAAGACGACGCTGCTCAAGCGCGTCCTGACCGAGGCGCACGGCCAGAAGATCGCCGTGATCGAGAACGAGTTCGGCGAGGAGAACATCGACAACGAGATCCTGGTCGAAGACACCCAGGAGCAGATCATGCAGCTGTCCAACGGCTGCGTCTGCTGCACGATCCGCGAGGACCTGCGCGCGACCCTGTCGCTGCTGGCCGAGCGCAAGCGCAAGGGCGAGCTCGACTTCGAGCGCGTCGTCATCGAGACGACCGGCCTCGCCGACCCGGGCCCGGTCGCCCAGACCTTCTTCATGGACGACGAGATCGCCGAGAACTACCTGCTCGACTCCGTCCTGACGCTGGTCGACGCCAAGCACGCCGACGACCAGCTCGACACCCGCCAGGAGGCGCGCCGCCAGATCGGATTCGCCGACCAGATCTTCATCAGCAAGACCGACCTCGTCGAGCCGGCCGCGGTCGACGCGCTGGCGCACCGCATCCGCCACATGAACCCGCGCGCGCCCCAGAGCCGCGTGCACTTCGGCGAAGTGCCCCTGAAGCAGGTGTTCGACCTGCGCGGCTTCAACCTGAACACCACGCTCGAGATCGACCCCGACTTCCTGAAGGCCGAGGAGCACGACCACGAGCACCACGACCACGACCACGACCACGAGCATGGCGAGGCCTGCGACCACCCGCACCACCACCATCACGACGACGACGTGAAGTCGTTCGTGTTCCGCTCGGAGCGCGCGTTCAACCCGACGAAGCTGGAAGACTTCCTGGGCGCCATCGTCCAGGTGTACGGGCCCAAGATGCTGCGCTACAAGGGCGTGCTCTATATGAAGGGCAGCGACAAGAAGGTCGTCTTCCAGGGCGTGCACCAGATGATGGGCTCGGATCTCGGCCCGAAGTGGGCGCCCGGCGAGAAGAAGAACAGCAAGCTGGTCTTCATCGGCGTCGACCTGCCGAAGGAAATCCTGCTCCAGGGGCTGGAAGGCTGCCTGGTCTGAGGTTTGCCACGGTTCCCGCGCCCGAAGTCGACGGCTTTCGACCGCGAAGGAACATCATGGCTATACTCTGCCCGCCTTTTTGCAAGGTCAGCCCCGCACCGGAACGGCTTTCAAGTGCCGGCCGCTGCGGGTATAACAGCCTCCCGAGCGACTCCACGCGAGGAGACCGATCGTGACCAAGACCTCGGCCAAGACCCTGGCCACCGCGAGCGCCAGCCCGGATGCGGACACCGCCGCGCCGAAGTCGCGTGCAAAGGCGTCCACGAAGGTCTCCCCCGCCCCGGATGGCGCTGCCCCGGCCCCCGCCCTAAAGAAGACGGCCCCCAAGGCCGATAACGATCCGATGAACGCCGCAAAAGCCACCGCCGTCGACCCCAAGGTCGCCACCGCCTGGAAATCCAAGGCGGGGAAGGACCTGACCGAGCCCGAACTGCTCGCGATGCCCGACAGCGAATACATGGGCGAGAAACAGCTCGAATTCTTCCGCACCAAGCTGCAGGCGTTGAAGGACGACCTGCTGTCCAACGCGGGCGAGACCACCGAGCACCTGCGCGAAGACACCTCCATCGTCCCCGATCCGGCCGACCGCGCCACGATCGAGGAGGAGCACGCCCTCGAATTGCGCACCCGCGACCGCGAGCGCAAGCTGCTGAAGAAGATCTCCCAGTCGCTGGCGCGCATCGACGCCGGCGACTACGGCTACTGCGACGAGACGGGCGAACCCATCGGCCTCGGCCGCCTGCTGGCACGGCCCACCGCCACCCTGTCGCTCGAGGCGCAGCAGCGGCGCGAGATGAAGCAGAAGATGTTCGGCGACTGACCGCCGGCCAGCAGCCACCGCCCACTCCGCAAGCCCCCCCGAGCGCCCAACGAATGTCCGGCAAAGACGAAGGCGGCGGCCTGTTCCGCCGCATGGCGCGCAAGGTCACGGCGCCGGCGCGCGAGCTCGTCGGCATGTCGGCGCGCGACACCGAGGCGCGCGCCACCGAGTTCGACAAGGCCGAGATGAAGGCCATGATCGAGCGCAAGCGCCGCAACGACTACGTGCGCAAGCGCGAGCTCGACACGCTGCGCCGCATCCGCCGCGAAGGCCTGTCGGGTGAACAGGCGCAGGCGCTGACCATGCAGTCCTCGCGCCTGGACGACACCGAGACGAAGCCGACCCAGTCCTCCGTGCCGACCAGCGGCATCAAGGCCAAGATCGACGCCATCGAACGCCAGATGGTGGGCGCGAGCGGCGGCGTCTCGGCCGGCAGCGGCACACGCCCCGGCAGCCTGCCGCCGCCCCCGCCGCCGCCGAGGCTGCCCCCGGGCCCGCCGCCGCCGATCCTGACCACCACGATCTTCGACACCGAGGAGGCCGACGGCACGCCCACCGTACCGGTGCCGCTGTCCAAGGCCGACGAACACGACACCGCGGCACGCCTGGACGGCGGGCCGCTGCACCTCGCGCCGGGGGGCCCGGACAGCATCGAGACCGCGCCGGTCACCCTGCCCGCTGCCGCCTTCCACGCCGCGCCGCCCGAGTTGGCGGCGCCGCCCACGCCCGTCGCGGCGCCGCGCGCGCCGCTCGAATTCACGCCGACCCCGATGCCCGCCCCGCCGCCGGCGCCGGCCCGTGCCGCGCCGCCGCCGGGGGCCACGGTGAACCTGGGCGGCGGGGAGAGCGTCGAGATCAGCCACGTCTTCCACGACGAGACGCTCGACGAGGCCGTGATCGCCTTCGCGGGCGGCGACTTCCAGGCCTGCGAGCGCTCGCTGCAGGCGCTGGTCGCCCCGCGCGGCGAGCGACGCGACCACGACGAGACCTGGCTGGTGCTGTTCGATTTCTACCGCGCCATCGGCCAGCAGGCCAAGTTCGAGGCGCTGACGATGGAGTACGTGGAACGCTTCCACCGCTCGGCGCCGCAGTGGTTCTCCCTGCCCAAGATGCTGGCGGACGCCACCGCCGCGCCCAAGGCCGACGACAGCCACGCCAGCGGCGGCATCGGCTGGGTCTGCCCCGCGACGCTGGACGCCGAGGCGGTCACGCGCCTGGACGCGCAGTCGATGCAGCTGCCCATGCCCTGGGTGATGGACTGGTCGGCGCTGACCTCGGTCGACGTCGAGGGCGCGGGCCGGCTGCAGAAGCTGTTCGCCGGCTGGGCCAACCAGGCGCTGACCATGCAGTGGATCGCGGGCGAACGCCTGCTGTCGGTGCTGCAGGACATCGCGCCGACGGGCGTGCGAGACGCCGACCCCATCTACTGGATGCTGCGCCTGGAGGCGCTGCGCCTGACCCACCGACCCGACCAGTTCGACGAGGTCGCGATCGACTATTGCGTGACCTTCGAGGTCTCGCCCCCCAGCTGGGAGAACGCGCGCTGCAAGGCGACGCTGGCCGGCGGCGCCCAGAACAACACCCGGCCGCTGTCGCTGTCCGTCGTGGGCGAGCCTGTCACCAGCTTCCTCGACACGGCGGTGATCTCCGAGGACGAGGCGCCCGAATCGCGCCCGGCCCAGGTGCAGATCACCTCGCTCGACCTCGCCGGCCAGCTGTCCGGCGACCTGGGCGACCTGCTCGGCCGCCTGGCGGCCCAGGTCGGCTCGTCGCGCCTCATCCGCATCAACTGCTCGCTGCTGATGCGCGTCGACTTCGTGGCCGCCGGCGACCTGCTCAACTGGGTGGCCACGCGCCACGCCGAGGGGCGCGAGGTCCTGTTCCTCGAAGCCCATCGCCTCGTCGCGCTGATGTTCGGCGCCATGGGCATCAGCGAGACGGCTCGGGTACAACTGCGACAAGCCTGAGCGGCCCACGGGCCGCTGCGCACGACGCTCGCTTCCCGGCTCGCCAGGCCGGCGCTTGCCCATGAACCGCCCAGCCGCCCCTTGATCGGCCCGGCGCCGGCCCCCAACTGTCCCGTACCGGGCGCCGTGACCCGGCGTCCAAGCCGGCCATGCGCCGGCGCCCTCCTCACCGGATCTCTTCCATGGAACCCTTCCACGGCACCACCATCGTCAGCGTCCGCCGAGGCGCGCAGGTCGCCATCGGCGGCGACGGCCAGGTCACGCTCGGCACGATCGTCGTCAAGGCGACCGCGCGCAAGGTGCGCAAGCTCTACCGTGACAACGTCCTCGCAGGCTTCGCCGGCGCCACCGCCGACGCGTTCACGCTGTTCGAGCGCTTCGAGGCCAAGCTCGAGAAGCACCAGGGCCATCTCACGCGCGCGGCGATCGACCTGACGCGCGACTGGCGCACCGACCGCGTGCTGCGCCGCCTCGAGGCCATGCTGGCCGTGGCCGACCGCACGACGTCCCTCATCATCAGCGGCAACGGCGACGTGCTGGAGCCGGAGCACGGGATCATCGCCATCGGCTCCGGCGGCGCGTACGCGCAGGCCGCGGCGCGCGCGCTGGTGCAGCATACCGAGCTGGCGCCCGAGGTGGTCGTCAAGAAGTCGCTCGAGATCGCGGGCGACCTGTGCATCTACACGAACCAGAACCACACGATCGAGATCCTCGCCTGACCATGAGCCAGACCATGACCCCCCAGGAGATCGTCTCCGAACTCGATCGCCACATCGTCGGCCAGCAGGAGGCCAAGCGCGCGGTCGCCATCGCCCTGCGCAACCGCTGGCGCCGCCAGCAGGTCGACCCGAAGCTGCGCCACGAGATCACGCCGAAGAACATCCTGATGATCGGCCCGACCGGCGTGGGCAAGACCGAGATCGCGCGCCGCCTGGCGCGGCTGGCCGACGCGCCCTTCGTGAAGGTCGAGGCCACGCGCTTCACCGAGGTGGGCTACGTCGGCAAGGACGTCGACACCATCGTGCGCGACCTGGTCGAGGTCGCCGTCAAGGAGCAGCGCGAGCAGGCCGTCAAGCGCCACCGCCTGCAGGCCGAGGAGGCGGCGGAGGAGCGCGTGCTCGACATCCTCGTGCCGCCGCCGCGCCAGGCCGGCGGCATGGGCTTCGGCGGCGCCGCGCCCGCGGCCGCGCCCGCCGACAACACCGCGCGCCAGGTGATGCGAAAGCGCCTGCGCGAGGGCCAGCTCGACGACAAGGAGATCGAGGTCGAGCTCATCGAGGCCCGGTCGGGCCCGGACATCCTGACCCCACCCGGCATGGAGGACATGGCCGAGCAACTCAAGGGCATGTTCGCCCAGATGGGCCAGCAGCGCCCGAAGCCGCGCAAGGTGCCGATCCCCGAGGCGCTGCGCCTGCTGACCGACGAGGAGGCGGCCAAGCGCGTCAACGAGGACGAGATCCGCGCCCAGGCCGTGGCGCACGCCGAGCAGAACGGCATCGTCTTCATCGACGAGATCGACAAGGTCGCGGCGCGCGCCGAGGGCTCCGGCACCGACGTCTCGCGCCAGGGCGTTCAGCGCGACCTGCTGCCGCTGGTCGAGGGCACCACGGTCAACACGAAGTACGGCATGGTGAAGACCGACCACATCCTCTTCATCGCCTCCGGAGCGTTCCACTTCGCGCGGCCGAGCGACCTGATCCCGGAGCTGCAAGGTCGCTTTCCGATCCGCGTCGAGCTCAAGGCGCTGTCGGTCGACGATTTCGAGGCGATCCTCCAGAGCACCCACGCGAGCCTGGTCAAGCAGTACCAGGCGCTGCTCGCGACGGAGGGCGTGACCGTCGAATTCGCGCCCGATTCCGTGCGCCGCATCGCCCAGATCGCGTTCGAGGTGAACGAGCGCACGGAGAACATCGGCGCGCGTCGCCTGGCCACGGTCATGGAGCGGCTCCTCGACGAGATCAGCTTCGACGCCCCCAACCGCGCCGGCCAGACGCTCACGATCGACGCCGCCACGGTGGGCCTGAAGCTGGCGGAGCTGGCGCGCAACGAGGATCTCTCCCGCTTCATCCTGTGACGCGCGTCACGGCGGGGCGCCATGCTGTTGTAGGTATCGTGCAACTCGCCCCGCTCCGGGGCGTGGTCGCTTCCTAGAATCGTGGTTCCGCCCCGCAGAGGGCACCACGAGGGAGCATCCTCCATGCAACGCAAGATCCTGGGCGCCGCCTGCGCGCTCGCCGCGCTCGCCTGCGCGCCCGCCATCGCCGCGCCGCAAGGCTACGTCACCGTGGGCGTCGGCTCGAGCAAGGTCGACATCGACTGCACCGGCACCAACAGCTGCGACAACACCGACACCGCCGCCAAGGTCGTGGCCGGCTGGGAGTTCGCCAAGGACGTCGCGGCCGAGGTGTCGTACAACTACCTCGGCCAGGCCAAGGCCAACGTGCCCTTCGACGGCACGAACTTCGACGTCAAGATCCGCGGCGACTACGTCGGCCTGGGCCTTGCCTGGCGCCCGCAGTTCGGTGCGACGGCCTTCGGCGCCGTGGTGCGCACCGGCGTCGCGTTCGTGAACACGCGCGCGGAAGTGTCCGACCTCGGGTCGGTCTCCCACAGCAGCACGCATCCCTATTTCGGCCTGGGCCTGACCTACGCGATCGACAAGAACTGGGGCGTCGAGCTCGCATGGGATCGCACCCGCATCTCGACCGACGACGGCTCGGGCGGCGACGACGACGCGACGTCGGACGCCTTCACGCTGGCCGGCACGTACCACTTCTGATCTGCAGCAGCGGATCGGTATCGGGGCGCCCTCGGGGCGCCCTTTTTCATGGCCGCGCGAAAGTTCCGGGATTCTGAGGTAAAGCCGCCTTTACCACACTTAACTCGATTTGCGTAGCGGGTTTCCAACGATCGGCGAGATTTTTTCCTCAAGATTCATAGAATCGACTCATCGCTACTCGGGTAGCGAATTCATCTAGGAGTCAATCTTGAGACGTTCGATCCTGAGCGCTGCGGCGCTGTTTGCCAGCGCTTTCGTCATCCCGGCCATGGCCCAATCCTCCTCCATTCCCGCCAACGGCCGCCCGTATTTCGGCGCCGCCATCGGCGAGAGCAAGGTCAACGCCGGCTGCGACGCCGGCGTGAACTGCGACCGCACCGACACCGCCGCCAAGATCTACGGCGGCTGGGAGTTTCCCAACCACTTCGCCGCGGAACTGACCTACGCCAACCTCGGCAAGTTCAAGGCGGACAACGGCGTCGACTTCTCCGAGGCCAAGGGATCGTGGTGGGGCCTCGGCGGCGCGTACCGCCCCGACTTCGGCAACGGCTGGGGCGGCGTCGCCCGCCTGGGCGCGGCCTACACGGAAGGCAAGGTCGACTACTCCCTCGGCGGCGTGGGCGGCTCCGAGACGCGCAACGACTGGCACCCGTACTACGGCCTCGGCGTGAACTACGAGATCAGCAAGGGCATCAAGCTCGAGGCCGACTGGGACAACACCCAGATCTCGACGCGTGCGCAGGGCATCAGCTCCACCAACTACGTCAACACGTACTCGCTGGGCGCGTCCTTCGCGTTCTGACCACCGGGCGGCGCCGCCGCCGCCCGCGTCCGCAGGCCCGCACGGCTCAGCCGCCGCTGCGGGCCTGTTCCATCCGGAGCAAGCCCTCGAAGATCAACGTGTCGACGACCTCGAAGGGCAGGTTCAGCGTCGGCGCGAGCTTGGGCGCGGCGCCCCCGGTGATGATCACCATCGGCTCGGCGCCGGCGCGCGCGCGCAGGTGGCCGAACTGGCGCTCGACCGCCCCCGCGATCGCGAACACGCCGCCCGACATCAGCGCGTCGCTGGTGTTGGTCGGGAACTCCACCGTGTCGCCGGTCGGCACCTTCAGGCCCGCCGTGCCCATCTCGAGCGCGCGCAACATGAGGCCGAAGCCCGGCAGGATCAGGCCGCCCAGGAAGCGGCCGCTCGCGTCCAGCGCGTCCACCGTGACCGCCGTGCCGACCATCACCACCAGTGCCGGGCGCGGCGCGGCGCCGGCAGCGGCCGCCATCACGCGGGCGCGTGCGCCGACCAACGCCACCCAGCGATCGGCCCCGAGTCGCGCCGGGTGGTCGTAGCCGTTCACCACGCCCGCCTCGGCCGCGGACGGCACCACCCAACGCGGGACGACCTCCCACATCTCCATCTGCTCCTCGACGCGACGCCGCACCGCCTCGCCGGCGACGACGCAGCCGAGCATGAGCGACGGCGGCGCGATGCGCGCCCAGTCGGTCTCGGCGAGGTCGTCGATGGTCTCGAGGAAGACGGCGCCGTGGTCGAGCGGCGCGAGGCCGGGCGCGGCGCGGTCGAACAGCGCCCACTTCAGGCGCGTGTTGCCGATGTCGATGGCGAGGAAGCTCACAGTGCGCGAAGGGTATCAGCCTGCAGGGCAGGGCCACGCCGGCGCGGAGATAGTAGAAACCCATGGCCGCGCCGGCGATCGCCCCGCCGCCGCGGTCGATATTGACGTTTACGTAAACGTCAATTGTGGTCGATACTTCAGCCCTCGTCTCGAACCCTTTCCGGACGCCCCGCCGCCATGACCGACCTCTCCGCCCAGTACAAGGCGCTCGCCGCCTACCGCCCCGCCCACAAGGTGCGCTTCGTCACCGCCGCCAGCCTGTTCGACGGCCACGACGCCGCCATCAACATCATGCGGCGCATCCTGCAGGGCATGGGCACCGAGGTGGTCCACCTGGGCCACAACCGCTCGGTCGACGAGGTCGTCACCGCCGCGCTGCAGGAAGACGCCCAGGGCATCGCCGTCAGCAGCTACCAGGGCGGCCACAACGAGTACTTCAGCTACATGGTCGACCTGCTGCGCGCGCGCGGCGGCGAGCACATCAAGGTCTTCGGCGGCGGCGGCGGCGTGATCGTGCCGGCCGAGATCCGCGCGCTCGCCGAGAAGGGCGTGCGCATCTTCAGCCCCGAGGACGGCCAGCGCATGGGCCTGCAGGGCATGATCGGCGAGATGGTGATGCAGTGCGACGTCGACCTGTCGCCGTACGCACCCGCCGACCTCGACGGCCTGCGCGGCCACTCCGAGGCGGCGTGGCGCCGCCTCGCGCAGCTGATCACCGCGCTCGAGAACAAGGCCCTGCCGGAAGAGCGCGTCGCCGCCGTCCACGCCGCGGCCCAGGCCGCGCGCACGCCCGTGCTGGGCATCACGGGCACCGGCGGCGCGGGCAAGTCCAGCCTCACCGACGAGCTGATCCGCCGCCTGCGCCTCGACCAGCGCGACCGCCTCCACATCGCCGTCATCTCCATCGACCCGAGCCGGCGCAAGAGCGGCGGCGCGCTGCTGGGCGACCGCATCCGCATGAACGCCATCGCGCCGTGGCCGAAGTCGGCGGACGACGCCGGCCTGCGCGTCTACATGCGCTCGCTCGCCACGCGCGACGCCGGCAGCGAGATCAGCCAGGCCCTGCCCGACGTGCTGGCCGCCACCAAGCTCGCCGGCTTCGACCTGATCATCGTCGAGACCTCGGGCATTGGCCAGGGCGACGCGGCCATCGTGCCGCTGGTCGACGTGCCGATGTACGTGATGACGCCCGAGTTCGGCGCCGCCAGCCAGCTCGAGAAGATCGACATGCTCGACTTCGCCGAGTTCGTGGCGATCAACAAGTTCGACCGCAAGGGCGCCGAGGACGCGCTGCGCGACGTCTCCAAGCAGGTGCAGCGCAACCGCGAGGCGTTCAAGGTGATGCCCGACAAGATGCCGGTCTTCGGCACCATGGCGAGCCGCTTCAACGACGACGGCGTCACCGCGCTGTACCAGGCGCTCAAGCCGCGCCTGAAGGAGCTCGGCCTGGCGCTCGACGACGGCACGCTGCCGGCCGTCGACACGCGCCACAGCACGCACCAGACACCCATCGTCCCCGCGGCCCGCACGCGCTATCTCGCCGAGATCGCCGACAGCGTGCGCGGCTACAAGCGCAACGCGCGCGCCCAGGCGACGCTCGCGCGCGAGGCGCAGCAGCTGCGCGCCTCGGCACGCATGCTCAAGGAGGCCGACGCCGACCGCGACAACGCCCACGCCGCCGTCAGCGACCTCGCCGCGCAGCGCGAGGCGCGCCTGGCGCCCGACGCGCGCAAGCTGCTCCACATGTGGCCCGACATGCGCAAGGCCTACGCGGGCGACGAGTACGTCGTGAAGATCCGCGACAAGGAGATCCGCACCAACCTCGTCCACACGACGCTGTCCGGCAGCAAGATCCGCAAGGTCGTGCTGCCGCAGTACGAGGACCACGGCGAGATCCTCAAGTGGCTGATGCTCGACAACGTGCCGGGCAGCTTCCCCTACACGGCCGGCGTGTTCGCGTTCAAGCGCGAGGGCGAGGATCCGACGCGCATGTTCGCGGGCGAAGGCGACGCGTTCCGCACGAACCGCCGCTTCAAGCTGGTCTCCGAAGGCATGCCCGCCAAGCGCCTGTCGACGGCGTTCGACTCGGTCACGCTCTACGGCGCCGACCCGGCGCCGCGGCCGGACATCTACGGCAAGGTCGGCAATTCCGGCGTCTCGATCGCGACGCTGGAGGACATGAAGGTGCTGTACTCGGGCTTCGACCTGTGCAGCCCGACGACCTCGGTCTCGATGACCATCAACGGCCCGGCGCCCACCATCCTGGCGATGTTCATGAACACCGCGGTCGACCAGAACCTCGACAAGTTCCGCGCCGACAACGGCCGCGAGCCGACCGCCGACGAACAGGCCAAGATCAAGGACTGGGTGCTGGCCAACGTGCGGGGCACGGTGCAGGCCGACATCCTGAAGGAAGACCAGGGCCAGAACACCTGCATCTTCTCGACCGAGTTCTCGCTGAAGGTGATGGGCGACATCGCCGAATACTTCGTGCACCACAACGTGCGCAACTTCTATTCGGTGTCCATTTCGGGCTACCACATCGCCGAGGCCGGCGCGAACCCGATCTCGCAGCTCGCGTTCACGCTCTCGAACGGCTTCACCTTCGTCGAGGCGTACCTGGCGCGCGGCATGCATGTCGACGACTTCGCGCCCAACCTGTCGTTCTTCTTCTCGAACGGCATGGACCCGGAGTACACGGTGCTGGGCCGCGTCGCGCGCCGCATCTGGGCGGTGGCGATGCGCGACCGGTACGGCGCCAACGAGCGCTCGCAGAAGCTCAAGTACCACGTGCAGACCTCGGGCCGCTCGCTGCACGCGCAGGAGATCCAGTTCAACGACATCCGCACCACGCTGCAGGCGTTGATCGCGATCTACGACAACTGCAACTCGCTGCACACCAACGCGTTCGACGAGGCCATCACCACGCCGACGGAAGACTCCGTGCGCCGCGCGATGGCGATCCAGCTGATCATCAACCGCGAGTGGGGCCTGGCGAAGAACGAGAACCCGAACCAGGGCGCGTTCATCATCGACGAGCTCACCGAACTCGTCGAAGAGGCGGTGCTCTCGGAGTTCGAGAAGATCGCCGAGCGCGGGGGCGTCCTGGGCGCGATGGAGACCGGCTACCAGCGCGGCAAGATCCAGGAGGAGTCGATGCACTACGAGATGCTGAAGCACACCGGCGAGTACCCCATCGTCGGCGTGAACACCTTCCGCAACCCGCACGGCGACACCGTCCCCGAGTCGATCGAGCTGGCGCGTTCCACCGACGACGAGAAGCAGAGCCAGCTCACGCGCCTCGGCGAGTTCCACGCCCGCCATGCCGCGGAGTCGCCCGCGATGCTCGCGCGCCTGCAGCAGGCCGTGATCGAGAACGGCAATGTGTTCGAGGTGCTGATGGACGCCGTGCGCGTGTGCTCGCTCGGACAGATCACCAGCGCGCTGTTCGAGGTGGGCGGGCAGTACCGGCGAAGCATGTGAACCCCTGGGGCGCGCGGTCTTGTCGCCCCGCGGTCACAGCGTGCTTCCCCGCTGCGGAACGCCCGGCGGGAGCGAGTAAGCTCCTGCCATGAACCTCCTTCTCGCCGAAGACGACGCCATCCTGGCCGACGCGCTCACGGAGCAGCTGCGCCACGCCGGCTTCGAGACGGAGCACGCGCCCAACGGCGCCGTGGCGGAGTTCCTGCTGCTGAAGCAGCAATGGGACCTGTGCATCCTCGACCTCGGCCTGCCCATGGTCGACGGCCTCACCGTGCTGCAGCGCGTGCGCCAGCGCAAGCCCGAGCTTCCGGTGCTGGTGCTGACGGCGCTGGACGACCTGCAGAGCCGCGTCGCGGGCCTGAACGCCGGCGCGGACGACTACCTCACCAAGCCCTTCGACTTCCCCGAACTCGAGGCGCGCCTGCGCGCCCTGCTGCGGCGCAGCCACTCCTCGCCCGTGGCCAACGCGTCGATGGCGATGGGCGCGCTGGTGTTCGAGCGCGACTCGCGCCGCGCGAGCATCGACGGCGCGCCGCTCGAGCTGAGCCCGCGCGAGTGGACGTTGCTCGACCTCCTGCTGACGCGGCGCGACCGCGTCGTCACCAAGGAGGAGGTGGCACAGGCCTGGAGCAGCGAGCGCGCCGAGCCGGGCGGCAACAACTCGATCGAGGTCTACATCCATCGGCTGCGCCGCAAGCTCGAGGGTTCGGGCCTGAGCATCCGCACGGTGCGCGGCCTCGGTTACCTGCTCGAGGCCCTGCGGCCGTCATGACGCCCTCGCGCTCGCCTCTCCCGCCGCCCCCCGTGGGGGCTCGGCGGCTCCCTCCGGAGCGGCCGGGCGCTCGCCGCCTGAGATGAGCGCCACCCTGCCGCCGCTCGCCTCCGGCACGGCGTCCGGCAAGCTGCCGCTGCTCGTGCGCGCGACGCACCTGTTCGCGGGCGACCGTTCGCTGCACAAGCAGCTGCTGCTGTGGCTGCTGCTGCCGCAGCTCGTGCTGTGGCTGGCGGCGGCGTTCGTCACCTACAACGTCGCGGCGCGCTACGCCAACCGCGCGATCGACGCGAGCCTCTCGCAGGCGACGCGCGCACTCGCGCGCCAGGTCAAGCCGATCGGCAACGGACTGTTCATCGACTTCCCGCGGGCGGCACAGGACATCATCGAGGCCGACCCGGACGACCGCGTCTACTACATGGTGAGCACGCCGCCGGGCCAGTTCATCCTCGGCAGCCGCAAGCTGCCGCAACCGCCCCTCACCGCGGCGCCGCGCCTGGGGGAGCCCTACTTCTACGACGGCATGATCGACAAGACGCCGATCCGCCTGGCCGGCCTCTACGTGGCCTACGGCGACGGCAAGTCGCGCCAGCTGCTGCTGGTGCAGATCGCGCGCAGCCGCGCGAGCCGCGACGAGCTCGCGCGCAGCATCCTGGGCGACACCGTGCTGCCGCTGTCGGGCCTGATCCTGCTGATGTCGATGATCGTGTGGGCCGGCATCCGGGCCGGCCTCGCGCCGCTCGCACGCCTGCGCGCGCTGGTGGAGGACCGCGCGCCGAACGACCTCGCGCCGCTGCGCATCGACACCGCACCGCAGGAGCTGCGCTCCCTCGCACGCGCGCTCAACGACCTCCTCGCGGCGGTGCACGAGAGCGTGGCCGCGCAGCGCCGGTTCGTGAACGACGCGGCGCACCAGTTGCGCACGCCGCTCGCCGGACTGAAGAGCCAGACCGAGCTCGCGCTCGGCGAGAACGCCGACCCGGCGCTCGCGGCGCGCCTCGCGCGCGTGCACGAGAGCGCGGTGCGCTCGGCCCACCTGGTCAACCAGCTCCTGAGCCTGGCGCGCGCCGAGCCCGAGTCGGCACTCGCGCAGCAGACCGCGCGCGTCGACCTGCGCGAGCTCGCGCGCGAGCTCACCGCGGAATGGGTGCCGCGCGCGCTGCAGGCCCAGGTCGACCTGGGCGTGGAAGAGGCGGCCGACGACGCGCCGCCCGTCATCGTGCGGGGGCACGCGCTGCTGCTGCGCGAGGCGCTGCAGAACCTCGTGGACAACGCGATCCGCTACGCGGGCGCGGCGAGCGAGGTCACGGTGAGCGTGCGCCGCGAAGGCGCCTTCGGCGTGGTGGAGGTGTCCGACACGGGCCCCGGCATCCCGCCCGACCTGCATCGTGCGGTGTTCGAACGCTTCGTCCGCGCCACCCACGAGGGCTCGGGGTGCGGGCTCGGACTGGCCATCGTCCGCAGCATCGCCGAACGGCACTCGGGCCAGGTCTCGCTCGAGAGCCTCTTGCCGCACGGCCTGCGCGTGCGCATCTCGCTGCCGCTCGCGCGCTGAACGGCAGGCGCGACGGCGTTCAGCGTTCGTCAAGCTTCCGGCAGCCCCTCGCGCGGTCGTCGCGCCAAGATCGCTGAATCTTCGGGCAACACCGCCTCGTGACGGTGCTTTCATGCCCTGTTGCGTGCTGCAGTGCACCAACGTTGCCCATCGCCAACAGAACGGCCGAACCTAGAGAAAACCCTCATTAATTCAGCATTAACGACTACTTAAGCTTATTAATGTTGACCGGTGAAAGGCTCACCGGACAGCGCCACAACGACGCATTCATCCCGAATGCATGCCAGGAGACAACGTCATGCAAGGAACCCGAGGTTCGCGCTCGCCCCTGCGGCTGGTTGCCGCCGCCGTCACCGCCCTCTGTGCCGCCAATGCCGCCCACGCGGTCGACTGGAGCGGCTACTTCCGCGGCGGCCCCGCCGCCACCACCGTGTCCGGCGAGTCGCGCCAGTGCTACGGCCTGAACAGCCCCGGCCTGAAGTACCGCCTCGGCAACGAGTGCGACTTCTACGGCGAGTTCCAGCTCGCCCAGGCCATGAAGGCCGACGGCGTGGACTACAACGCCGTGCTGATGACCAACTACTACAGCCCCGCCACCGAGTCCAACCGCAGTCCCAACCCCGGCGACAACTTCGGCATCGAGATGGCCTACGTCGAGATGAAGGGCATCGACTTCTCGCCCAACACCCTGTTCTGGATGGGCAAGCGCCGCGACCGCGACGACGTGCACATCGTCGACACCTTCTTCACCAACATGTCGGGCGTGGGCGCGGGCTTCTCCAACGTGGACACCGGCTTCGGCAAGTTCGGCCTGTCGGGCTACAAGAGCGACAGCCCCAACACCCACGACGGCACGCCCAACGGCACCAACGGCGGCGGCCGCATCCATGCCGACTTCTACGACATGCCCGTCAACCCGGACGGCAAGCTGCGCGCGACGCTCACCTACTCGCACGGCGACTCGCAGGGCGGGGTCAAGGGCACCTCGGGCTACGGCGTCAGCTTCGAGCACACGCAGGACAAGTTCTTCGGCGGCGGCAACCACATCTGGCTGCAGTACTCGCAGGGCTCGACCAACCTGAACCAGGGCTTCGGCTCCGAGGTCGCGGACTCGAGCGCCAAGAGCTGGCGCATCGTCGAGAGCCCGTCGTGGCAGATCGGCGCCTTCGGCGGCCAGGCCATCGCGCTGTACCAGCACGACAAGTTCGATGGCGGCAAGAAGGACTCGATGACGATCGGCGGGCGCGGCTCGTACGCGCTGTCGAAGAACGTGAAGTTCCTGACCGAGATCGGCTACTCCCAGATCAAGCCCTCGGGCGGCGACACCGAGCAGCTGACCAAGATCACGGTCGGCCCGGCGCTGTCCACCGGCCCGGACTTCTGGAAGCGCCCGGAGCTGCGCCTGTACGTGACCTACGCCGACTTCAACCGCGCGGCCGCCGACGACCTCAACAACGGCCTGCCCGTGGGCAAGACCAACGGCACGTCCTACGGCGCCCAGGTCGAGATCTGGTTCTGATCGCGACGCGCTAGAAGAGATCCCGCCGGCATGACGGAACCCGCACTCATCGGCATCGACTGGGGAACGACCAACCGTCGCGCCGCGGTGATCTCCGCTACCGGCGAGCTCCTCGCCGAAGCGAGCGACGAAGAGGGGGCGCTGCGCTGCGGCGGGCGCTTCCGCGAGTCGCTGGAATCCCTGCTCGCCGCGCTGCCCGCGGCGGGCCCCGACGTGCCGGTCGTCATGGCCGGCATGGTCGGCTCGGCCATCGGATGGCAGGTCGTGCCCTACCTGCACGGCGAGACCCCCCTCGACGAACTGGGCCGCCACCTCGCGCCGGTGAGCGATGCCCCCGCCGGCCGCCGCTGGTCCATCGCCCCCGGCTACAGCCTCCTCGCCGCGGGCGGCGAGGTCGACGTCATGCGCGGCGAGGAGACGCAACTCTTCGGTGCGCTGCGCCTGCTCGGCCCCGGCGCCTCCGACGGCGACTACGTGCTGCCCGGAACGCACTCGAAATGGGTGCGCCTGCGCGCCGGCCGCATCGTCGAGCTGCGCACCTACCTGACCGGCGAGCTCTTCGCCCTGCTGCGCCAGCACGGCACGCTCGCGAGCGCGATGCAGGGCGCGAGCGGCGCCGTCGCGCCTGGCGACGCGGCCTTCGCCGCCGGCCTCGACGAGGCGACACGGCGGCCGACGCTGTCGCGTGCGCTCTTCGGCGCGCGGGCGCGCGTCGTCACCGGCGGGATGGCCGCGGCCGACGCCGCCGCCTACGTCAGCGGGCTGCTGATCGGCGCCGAGTGGGCCGACGTGCAGGAAGCCGGCGACACCCCCGTGCGCCTGATCGGCGCTCCCGGCCTCGCGCGCCTGTACGCCGTCGCCGCCGCCCGCCACGGCCGCCGGCTCGAGACCCTCGACGCGCGCGAGATCCAGCTCGCCGCCTGGCGCGCCTTCGCGCGCGAGGACGCGGGACGCTGACCCCGAGACCCCTGCCATGACCCACTCCACGCCTTCCTGGCCGCCGGCACCGCCGCTGGTCGCCATCCTGCGCGGCCTGCAGCCCGAGCGCGCCGCGGCCGTCGGCCGCGCGCTCTTCGACGCCGGCTTTCGCGCCATCGAGGTCCCGCTCAATCGCCCCGGCGCGCTCGACGCGATCCGGTCGCTCGCGCCGCTGGTCGCGCAGGGCTGCCACGTCGGCGCCGGGACGGTGCTCGAGCCGTCCCAGGTCGACGCCGTGGCCGACGCGGGCGGCAACCTGGCCGTGTCGCCGCATTTCGACGCCG
>Ga0209051_1001301_pt1 | contig 21964 bp, 23 predicted proteins | sample AraplaCvi_mMS_r2_2_FD_184286 | JGI IMG/M metagenome (GOLD analysis project Ga0209051, IMG submission 184286) | Arabidopsis root microbial communities from North Carolina, USA - plate scrape MF_Cvi_mMS_r2 (SPAdes) (version 2) | ecosystem: Host-associated > Plants > Roots > Endosphere | place...
GGTGTTGGCGACGCCCTGGCCGCTGCAGTCCGGTGCGGCTGAGGCGGCCGGTGCCGCGATGGTCGCGGCGGCGACTCCGGCGAACAATCCGCCGGCGACGAGGCCGACGGTTCCGCGACGCATGGACGTCAACGACTTACCACTGAATTTCATGATCGATTTCCCCTCGGGAGTCTCGTGTGAACGAGCCGTGTACTCGACCCGAATTCCACGGTACCCAGCCCCCGGGAAGCGGCCAGTCGCCGCCGACGAGCCTCTCGCGGATCCCCTGCCAGGCGTTACGTGGGCGCCGCGTGAAATGGGCAACAATTCGGGCGGAAATCGCCGACCGTCCAGAAGTGATCTTCAGAGTTGGAGCCGAACTCTTAATTGATCGTGATTTCCCGCCAAGAATGCGTGATCGAATCGTAATCCGAGAACTCCCGCTAAACACTCGAAAACGCGTCGCGGATGCACTGCCGCAACCACTGGTGCGCACCGTCGGCGTCGTAGCGCGGATGCCACGCCAGGCTCAGATCGAGCGTCGGCAAGTCCAGGGGGATCTCGAAGGTGCTGAGCTCGAGAGCGGCCAGCATCGTGCGGGAGATCTCCAGCGCGGTGATGCCGACGAGGTCGCTGCTGTTGACGAGATGCAGCGACGCGAGCGCAGTCGGGGTGCAGACGGCGACTCGTCGACGGAGCCCGTGCTCGGCCAGCAGGCCGTCGATCGGCCCGGTGAGACGTCCGCGCCGCGACGACACGACGTGGTCGGCATCGGCGAAGCGCTTGAGCGTGACCCGCTTGCCGGCAAGCGCGTGGCCCGCCCGCACGACGCCGACCATCCGGTCGGTGAACAGCGGCTCGATGTGGGTCTCCGGGTGGATCCGCAGCATCTGTCCGACTTCGACGTCGACGGTGCCGTCCCGCAGCGCGTCGGTGTCCTCGTGGCTGTCTCCGACGAAGCGAAGCGTGACACCGGGGGCTTCGCCTCGAATTCGCGACACCAGTCGAGTGCCGATTGAATGCGACAGCAGGTCGCCCATCTGCACCGAGAAGGTCCGGCGCAGGGTGGCCGGGTCCGGCTGCTCCTCGGGTCCCAGCAAGCCACGACCCCGCTCGACGAGTTCATGCACCCGACTCTTCATCGCCAACGCCCGCGGGGTCGGCACCATCACACGGCCTGCCCGCACCAGGATCGGGTCGCCGAGCGTGCGACGCAACCTGGCGAGTGTCCGGCTCATCGCGGGAGCGGACGTGTGCAGCCGCTGCGCGGCCCCGCTGACGCTGCCCTCGTCGAGGAGCGCGTCGAGGGCGACGAACAGATTCAGGTCGAGACCAGATTCCACTTTGGATAACCATTCCTTATCAAACATGCACTGGACTGCAACTCACCTCGATCGTACGTTGGCATTCGTCACCACGAGAGAGGTTCCACCACCATGACGTCAACTTTGCATTCCGAAACGGTTTCCGTTGTGCTGCAACGCTTGTTGTCAGCAGAGGACGAACACGATCCGCAGGCGTTCGCCGACACCGGGGTGGACGGGTTCCCGACCCACCTCAGCGCCGGGCAACGCGCGGAGCTGTTCAAGGACGTGTACATGTCCGTGTCATCCGAGGGTGGCGCGCTGCTGTACCTGCTGGCACGCGCCACCGGCGCCCGCACCGTCGTCGAGTACGGCACCTCGTTCGGCGTCTCCACCATTCACCTGGCCAGCGCCGTGCGCGACAACGGCGGCGGCACGGTCATCGGCACCGAGCTGCAACACGACAAAGCAGTTGCGGCGCAACGCAACTTCGTCGAAGCCGGGGTGTCCGACCTGATCGACCTGCGCGTCGGCGACGCGCTCGAGACACTCGCCGACGTGCCGGAGGTGGTCGACCTGGTCTTGCTGGACGGGTGGCCGGATCTCGGGTTGGCAGTGCTGCGACTGCTGGAGCCGTCACTGCGCCCCGGTTCGTTGATTCTGGTCGACGACGTCGACATGGATTGGGGCAGTGACGTTCACGGCCCGCTGCTGGCTCATCTCGGCGACCCCAGGAACGGGTATCTGTCGGTCAAGCTCCCGGTGGGCGACGGCATCCAGGCCTGCATCCGACTCGGCTGACCCAGGGTCAGGTGCGGATGCCGCCGTAGATGCCCCTCCGGACGATAAGCGGTTGCAGCACCCGGTCGACCGACCACGCCGGGAACCGGAAGGGCCGACCACCTGGTGCGAAGACTTCGAGTCCGTCGGGCTGGGGTCCCAGCACCGACCCCCAACGCCGCTTTGGTGCCCGGTAGCTGCGCAGCGGCTGTCCGGCGAAGTCCTCTCGGATGTTGTGGGCCAGCAGCCCGTCGGCCCGGTTGCGGGCCGAGCTGCGCAGCGGGTCGGTGGCGGCGACGTCGCCGACGGCGAAGACACCGGGCCGTCCTGGGACGCGGAGGTCGGGCGTCACGCGGACGAACCCGTCGTCGTCGGTCATGTCCGACGGCAACCAGCCGGTGTTCGGGGTCACCCGGCCGATCGCCCAAAGCACCGCGTCCGCGGCGGCGGGCGGCTGTCCGGTGCTCCACCGCACCGCCCCGCTGGTGATCTCGTCGCACGCGAAACCGTCTGGCACGACGGCTCGGTGGCCTGCGTGCACGTCCACTCCGACGTCGCGAAGCCGACGCTGAACGTGACTCCAGACTCTGGGATGGTGCGCGGGCAGCGGACGTTCGCCCGGGTGGTACAGGTCGACGCGTTTGTCCGGCCAGGTCCGTGCGACGTTGGCGGCGCTGCTGACCGCCGCCGCGCCGCCGCCGATCACGACGACGGACTCGGCCAGGGCGATCCTGTCGTGCGCGGCGCGCAGGTCGGCGTCGACGTCGGCTGCGGTCTGAAGCGTCGGCCGCCGCCAGAAGCCGTTCGCCACGCCGGTCGAAACCACCAGCGCGTCATAGCCTTCGGTGCCCGACGACCCATCGCCGCGTTCCAGGAAGACGTGACGGGCGACGGGGTCGAGGCCGGTGATGGTGCCGTGCACGGTGCGCACCCGGTCCAGCCCGCGGAACCTGTCGAATCCGACCAGGTAGTCGCGTGCCCAGTCGTCGGGTCGGCTCAGCCGCAGTCCCAGTTCCTGACCGCTGACCAGTGCCGGTTTGACCGAAATGCCGACGACGTCGGCGTGGGCCGCCAGTCGGATCGCGGTGAGGATGCCGCTGTCGCCGAGTCCGGCGACGACGACGCGCTTCCTGGTCACCGCAGCGCCTTGGGCGGCCGTGGCACGAACCGCGATACCCGTTCCACCACGTCCTGATACTCGGGACGCCGCTCGAGGCTGCGCGTCTCCATCATGGGGATGCTGGCGCCGAGGAACATCGCCAGGATCGCGACCGCGCCGAGGACCAGCCACCATGCGTCGGCGGGTGCCGCCGCGATGCCGAACAGGGCGACGGCGAGCCAAAGGCTGAACTCCCCGAAGTAGTTTGGATGCCGCGACCAGCTCCACAGTCCCCGGTCCATCACGTCCCCCGGTTGCCGGTGGCGCACGAATCGGTGCATCTGGACGTCGGCCACCAGTTCCAGGGCGACCGCGGCGAGCCCGATGACGAACGCCAGCCAACCGAGCCATGCGAGACCCGGGCCGGGCCTCGTCACGGCGACGTATGCCGGCACCATGGCGAGGAACACCTGGCACGTCGGGATCAGGTGGATGGCGACCAGGTCGGCGACGGGTTCGAGGCGGCCCGCGCGCTGTTTGAACATCGGGTAACGCCAGTCCTCGTGGTGCAGACCCGGGAAGGCGTAGACCCAGTTGGCCGTCAGCCGAATCGCCCAGAGCAGCACCACGATCGCGATGAGCCAGCAGCGCAGCTGGTCGACGCCCGACCCGGCCTGACTCCACCAGTAGCCGAGCAGCAGCGGCGGGATGACGCTCCAGTAGGCGTCGTAGAAGCTGGAGTTCCGGTAGGCCCGACTGAAGCCGAATATCACGACGGTGGCGAGCAGGTCGGCCACGAAGGTGTCCAACCAGAGCCGGCCGGTACGGGGTCCCCACGCCAACCAAGCCGCACCCACACCGATGGCGACGACGTAGGCGACGGTGACGATCGCCAGTGATCGGGTCTTACTCATTGGCCCCTCGGGTTCCGGGAGAGCCAAAAATGTAACACGTTCTAGTTGTCGCGCGGCCGCCGACGCCAGGTCAGAGCGTGCGCCGTCGTCGTTCTGGCACTCTCGAAGGCGTGGACGACACCTCGGCGCCGGAGCGCGAAGACCCGTTCGACGTGGCCGTCGACGAGGCGGTGGACTCGCTGCCCGCCGAACTCCTCGCCGCGATGGGCAACGTCGAGATCGTCGTCGAAGACGAGCCACCCGACGGACAACGACTGCTCGGGCTGTACCAGGGCGTTCCACTGACCCGACGCACCACCGCGTACAGCGGAGTCCTCCCCGACAAGATCAGCATCTTCCGAGGTCCGCTGACGCGTCTCTTCGGCGCCGACCCGGATCGGCTGCACCGGGAGATCAAGCACGTCGTGCTCCACGAGATCGCCCATCACTTCGGCATCAGCGACGAGCGGCTCGTCGAGCTCGACCGCTATTGACCCGCCGCCCGAGGCGTTCCCGTCGTCGTTTCATCCGGACGCCGCTCGGGTAGCCGAAGGGGCGAGGCGCTCAGCCCAGCGCGCCGCCATCCGTAGTCCGATCGATGAGGTACTCGCATGTCGAACAACGACAGGACCATCAGCACCAACCAGGACGTCGTGTCCTTCCTGACCGAACAGCACGAGGCCATCAAGCGTCTGTTCGTGGAGACTTTGGACGCGCCCGACGCTGCGGCACAACGGAAGTCGTTCGACGCGCTTCGCACCATGCTCGCGGTCCACGAGACCGCGGAGGAGATGATGGTGCACCCGCGAGTGCGCCGCAAGGTCTCCGGCGGCGACGAGATCGTCGACGCCCGGCTGGCCGAGGAGCACGATTCCAAGGTTGCGCTTGCCGAGATCGAGAAGCTCGACTTCGGCACCGCCGAGTTCAGCAAGGCGATCATCCATCTCCAGGCGGCCGTTCTCGAGCACGCCGAGAAGGAGGAGACCGAGGAGTTCCCCCGCCTCGAAGACGAGCTGGACGCCGCGGAGTTGAAGAAGCTCACCGAGGCGGTCGTGTTCGCCGAGCGGATCGCACCGACGCATCCGCACCCCGGCGTCGAGTCTGGTGCCGCCAACTTCGCGGTGGGGCCGTTCGCGTCGCTGCTCGACCGGGCTCGCGACGCGCTCAAGGGCTCCGCGGCCTGACCTCCCCCGCCGAGTGTGCGGGCAGATCGCGGTCGGCGACGAATGCGCGATCTCCCCGCACACCCGATGCGGCCGAAGAGCCCCCCGGTGTCGGTTGACGGGTGTCGACTTCTATCGTGACTAGATGAGCAATGTTGCTGATTCCGATCGGGTCGCCGATCTGGCGAGGGTGGTCGTCGCCGACCACGACCCGAGGTCCGTTCCGGTAACCGAATTCCTCGGCGCCTGTTACGACGCCGGCCTCTCCTGGGTGCACTTTCCCGAAGGCCTTGGCGGACTTGGCCTTTCCCGCGGCAACCAGGCGGTCGCCGACCGCATCCTGCAGGGCGCGGGCGGGCCGGTGCCGCTGGGACTGAACCCGATGGGCTACGGCATGGCAGCGCCGACCATCCGCGAGCACGCCCTGTCCGACGAGGTCAAGAAGGCGTGGTTGCGGCCGCTTGCCACCACCGAGGACATCTGGTGTCAGCTGTTCTCCGAGCCGGGGGCCGGTTCCGACTTGGCCGGCCTCGCCACCTCCGCGGTGCGTGACGGTGACGACTGGGTGATCAACGGGCAGAAGGTGTGGACCAGCCTGGCCCACCGGGCGCGGTGGGGCCTCCTGCTGGCGCGCACCAACCCCGACGTCCCAAAGCACAAGGGCCTCACGTACTTCGTCGTCGACATGCACTCCCCCGGCGTCGAGACGCGACCGTTGCGCCAGCTCACCGGCCAGGCCGAGTTCAACGAGGTGTACTTCACCGACGCGCGCATCCCCGACGCCCACCGCCTCGGCGAGGTCGGCAACGGCTGGGGCGTCGCGATGACGACCCTGATGAACGAGCGCAGCGCACTCGGCGGCAGCGGCAGCCGACGCGGCGCCGGCACCATCTCCGAGGCGGTCTCGCTGTGGGCGGCCCGCCCGGAACGGCAGACGCCCGTCCTGCGCGATCGACTGACCCAGCTGTGGCTGCGGTCGGAGGCACAGCGCCTGACGTCGGAGCGCTCCCGGGTCTCGGCCACGGTCGGCGGGCCAGGTCCGGAGGGTTCGATCGGCAAGCTCGTCGGCGCCGAACTCAACCAGCAGATCTACCAGTTCTGCATGGATCTGCTTGGGCCAGAGGGCATCCTGTACCACGGCTACTCGAAGCCGGAAGGCGATCGGGAGGATTCCGACTGGCGGGGTCCCATCCAACAGCGGCATCTACGCAGTCGTGCCAACACCATCGAAGGCGGCACGTCGGACGTGATGCGCAACATTCTCGGCGAGCGGGTCCTCGGCCTGCCCGGTGACCTGCGTGCCGATGCCGGCATGCCGTGGAAGGAGATTCCCCGTGGCTGAGAAGCTTGCGGATCAGCCCGACAAGGTGGCTAAGACGGCTGACGTGGCTGAGACGCTCGCGAACGAACCCCGCGCGGAGTTCATGTTCACCGACGAACAGCAGCAGTTGCTGTCGGCGGTGCGCCGGTTCGCCGCCGAGAACGTCGACGAGACGACGGTGCGTCGGCTCATGGAGTCCGACCCGCCGTTCGACCCGAAGGCGTGGCACCGCCTTGGCAGTGAGCTCGGCGTCCTCGGTCTGTCGGTGTCCGAGGCCGACGGCGGGGTCGGCGGCACTCTCGTCGACCAGGCCGTCGCCGTCGAGGAGCTCGGCGCGGCGCTGGCCTGCGGACCGATCTTCGGCACTGTCTACCTCGCCATACCCGCGCTGGTCGCCGCCTCCGCGGGACCGGCTCGCGACGAGCTGCTGGCCGAGCTGGTCGAGGGTCGCCGAACGGCGGCATTCGCAGTGCCCGACCGCGCCGGTGCCGTCGACGCGTCCCTGATCGAGGTGACGGCGACCCCCTCGGGGGACGACTGGACGCTGACCGGAACCGTCCGCGGCGTGGTCGACGCCGGTGCGGCCGACGACCTGCTGGTCGCCGCGATCGGCCCCGACGGAGTGAGCCTCTTCGCGGTCGACGCCGCAGGGGCGGGCGTGGAACGGACCACTCAGCTGACGGTCGACCAGACCCGACCGCAGGCCGTGGTGACGTTGTCGGCTGCGCCGGCTCGCCTGCTGGCCGGGTCCGACGAGGCCGAGCGGGTGATCGGCCACGCCTTCCAGGTGGCGTCGGCGCTGCTGGCCGTCGAACAGGTCGGCGCGGCTCAGCACATGCTCGACGTCGCCGTCCAGTACGCGAAGGAGCGGCTTCAGTTCGGCAGGCCGATCGGCTCCTTCCAGGCGGTCAAGCACCGGTTGGCCGACATGATGGTCGACCTCGAACATGCCCGGTCGACGGCGTATCACGCGGTGTGGGCGCTGACCGACGGCTCGGACGATCCGGCGTTGGCGGCCAGCATCGCCCAGGCGACGTGTTCGGCAGCGTTTAGCCGGATCGCCGCCGACGCCATCCAGACGCTCGGCGGCATCGGGTTCACCTGGGAGCACCAGGCGCATCTGTACTTCAAGCGGGCGATCGTCGACGCCGCGCTGCTCGGCAGTGCCGAGGACCACCGGTCACGGGTGGCCGAACTGGTCCTCGACACCGCGTCTGCCGAGAAGCCACCGCGGGTCGCCGACGGCACCCGCGGCTAGCGTCGAGACTGCGTGCACGGTCGCGAAACACGCGCGATGACGACCGTCAGCGCAGTCTCGGCGGCCACCACACGCGAGCTAGCGGGACAGCTCCGCCCAGATCGTCGCCAGCAGTCCTCTGCCGTCGACGTGTGCGACCGTCGTCTCGCCGCGGCCCATGGACTGCCCAACCGCGCTCTGCATCAAGCCGTTCCAGCTAGGGATCCCAGCGGCGTACCCGGCGTCGGGTAGGCCCGCCAAGAGCGCCCTCTCCCGTTGGTCCATGACCTCAGTCAACGCGCACGCCGTGGGGCGATCAACCGATTTTCCGGCGGCGGGGTCTCACCACAACGCGCGGTAGTTCCACAGCGCCCCGGCGACGAGCACCACGCCGACGCCGAAGAACAGGATCCGCACGGTCACCGGTCCGAAGCGGGTGGTCGCCCTGACGATGTTGCGCTGCGCGCGCCTGGCCCGGATCGTCCGCCTCGTCGACAGTGCCAGCACCAGCAGCGACGGCAACAGCGCCACCGAGCAGTAGACGACCACGATCAGCGGCCACGTCGACGGCATCGGGTCGCGCGCCGACAGCATCGTCAGCGACGTCAGGTACGGCACCGACGTGGCAGCCTGACCGAAGCCGATGACGAGCCCGACGATCGCGAAGAGCCACGGATTGCGCCGGGTTAGGTTCAGCGCCCACAGGGGCGGGGTGGGGCGGGCGGAGCTCGACAGACTGGCCACTGCGATCAGGACGACGCCCAGCACCAGCTGGCCCCAGTAGCGGAGGGTCGGCGTCACCTCGAGGTCGACGCGGTCGGTCAGAAAGCTCAGACCGAGGACGGTGAGCACGCCGAACGTCGACGTCGCCGCGAACACACCCCCGATGAAGCTCAGCCCGCCTGGCAGAGCCGACCTGCGGCTCAGTCTGCTGTCGTAGACGACTGCCGAGGTCACTCCCAGGTTCAGGACGTTCAACGAGTCGAGTAACGCGAAGCCCAGCAGCGGTAGCAGTAGTCCCAGCATGACGTGACGAACCTACGGGAGCGAGCTGAAGAGGGGGTAACCCGTAGACGTGCAGACGTTCCTTCCGTACTCCGACTTCGTCGAATCAGCCGCCGTGCTCGACTCCCGCCGCCTCGGCAAGCAGCGCGCCGAGAACATCCAGGTGCTCCGGGCGCTGACGGTTCCCGGGTACGGCTGGCGGCGGCACCCCGCGGCGGCCATGTGGGCGGGCTACGAGGAGGCTCTGGTGCGCTATGGCCTGGTGGTGTGCGAGGAGTGGCTGGGCCGTGGCCACGCCGACACGACCGCCGCCACCCTGCTCGCCGACCTCCACGCCACGACCGGCATCACCGTCGTCCGCAACCAGGACGAACTGGCCGATGCTGGCGAGTTGCCGCCGTGGCTCGGCGACCCGGATTTTCATCGCAGCCACCGGTCCGCGCTCGCGCTCAAGGACCCCGCGCACTACCGTCACCACTTCCCGGACGTGCCCGACGGGCTGCCGTACGTGTGGCCGCCGTCGGACCGGCAACGACGGGTGCCGGTCGACGGCGGGGCGTGAACGCGGCCCGTTCGGGTACCCCTTATCGCGACCCGGCCCTCGAAAGGACCCATGACAGCAGCACGATCGCATCTCGACCAGTCCGACTTGGCCGAAGCCCAGCACATCGTGAAGGCGGTGGCCGATGCGTTCTCGGCAAAGGTCGTCGGGCAGCATCACCTGCGCGAATCGATGCTGATCGGCGTGCTCGCGGGCGGCCATCTGCTGGTCGAGAGCGTGCCGGGGCTGGCGAAGACAACCGCCGCCAGGGTCGTCGCCGAAGCGGTGGGCGGTGAGTTCAAGCGCATCCAGTGCACGCCGGACCTGCTGCCCAGCGACATCATCGGCACCCAGATCTACGAGGCCGCGACCAATTCCTTCGTCACCCGGCTCGGCCCCGTGCACGCGAACATCGTGCTGCTCGACGAGATCAACCGGTCGAGCGCGAAGACCCAGAGCGCGATGTTGGAGGCCATGGAGGAGCGCCAGACCACCATCGCAGGCGTCGTGTACCCGATCCCCGAGCCGTTCCTGGTCATCGCCACCCAGAACCCGGTGGACCAGGAGGGTACGTATCCGCTGTCGGAGGCGCAGACCGACCGCTTCATGCTCAAGGAAGTGGTCCACTACCCGTCGACCGACGACGAGGTCGAGGTCATCGCCAGGATGGACTCGGGCCTCTACGACAAGGACCACCGCACCGTGCCGGTGGTCAGCCTCGACGACGTGCGCCGCGTCCGGCACTTGGTGGGTTCGGTCCACATGGACCGCGCCCTGATCCAGTACGCCAGTCACCTGGTCGGCGTCACGCGCGATCCCGAGGCGCACCTCTCCCCCGGCATCGCGCGGCTCATCGAGTACGGCGCCAGCCCCCGCGCCACCATCGCGTTCTGCCGCACGGCCAGGGCATTGGCCGTGCTGCGCGGTCGGACTCACGTCATCCCCGACGACGTCGCGAAGTTGGCTCACCGCGTGTTGCGCCACCGCCTGATCCTGGGGTTCGAGGCGGCCAGCGCCCGCGTCACGCCGGACGTGGTGGTCGACGCCGTCCTGCAGGCAGTGCGGGTGCCGTGAGTGGGCACCCATCTGGACCGCGCCAGAGCGCACTTCGGACGTGACGGCAACGGCCTGCTCGAGGGTGGCCGGTACGCGTTGGTGCACACCCGCAGCCTCGAGTTCGACGACCTACGGCCCTACGTGCAGGGCGACGACGTCCGCGACATCGACTGGAAGGCCTCGGCCCGTTCGGGTCAGGTGCTGATCAAGCGCTTCGTCACCGAGAAGCACCACAAGATCATGGTGGTGGCCGACGCTGGGCGGAACATGACGGCGGCCGCGCCGTCGGGTGAGCTCAAGCGGGACGTGGCGGCCAACGTCATCGGCGCCATGGGTTTGATCACGTTGCGGAGGTCCGACGAGATCGGCATGGTGTTCGGCGACGCCCGCGGATCGGTCGACGTCCGGCTGCGGCGCGGCGAGACTCACGTCGAGCACATGTTGCACCGATTCCACCATCACGTTGGCACCGGGCCGGCGTCGAGTCACGTTCTCACCCAATTGGATTGGGTAGCACGGCATCAGCGCCGCCCCCTGTTGATCGTCGTGGTGTCCGACGAACCCGACGTCGACGACCGACTCGACGGCGCGCTCACCCGGCTCACCGCCCGGCACGACGTGATGTGGGCGATGGTGTCGGACATGCCCGCGATCGGATCGGACGAGGACGACGGTTTCGACGTGGCCGACGGTCGGTTCGTCTTCGGCGGAGCCGCCCTCGGCCAGGGGGTGGTCGACGCCTACCGGCGAGCGGAAGAGCAACGCCGCGAACGACTCTCGGAATTCATGGTCGGCCACGGCATACCGCACACCGTGATCGGCGGCAGCGCGGCGATCCGCACCCGGCTGACCGCGATGACCGAGGTGTACGCCCGTGCCGGATGACCTGTTGCGCCACGTGATCGGCCCGACGCCGTATTCGTCGCTGTGGCTGTGGCTCGCGATCGCGCTGTCCGTGCTCCTCGTCGGGTGGTATGTCGGCGTGTTTCTGTTCACCATGCCGCGCAAGCGGCTGGGAACCGTGCCGCTGGTCGGGGCCGCCCGGGACCGGATGATCCGGTACCGCGCCGCGCGGACGGTGCGTGCCATCGGTGACCGTTACCGGGCGGGCGAGGTGACCGCCGGGAGCGCGGGAGAAGCCGTCAGTCGTGAAGTGCGTCGATTCCTCCATCAGGTGACCGGTGTCCGCGCTGAGTTCATGCAGCTCGACGGCATCGAGCACAGCGAGATCGCCCCTGCGGCACCGCTGTTGACGAACCTGGTCGACGTCCGGTTCAACCCGGAGTCGACGTTGGACGTGGGTCAGGTCAGTCGGGACGCCGAGGAGCTGATCCGCTCATGGGCTTGACGTGGATGCTGGTCGTCATCGTCGGCTGCGTCGCCCTTGCGGCCTGCATTGCGGCGGTGGTGCTGCGACCGATGCGGGCCGAACGACGACGGCTGCGGCCGCTGGCCAACTCACGACGCCTCACCCTGCTGCCGGAGTACACGCGCGCCGTCCGAGCCAGGACGATCGCGGCGGTGGTGACGATCGTCCTGCTCGCGGTGATGTTCGCCGGATCGGTGATCGTCGCCGCGCGCCCCACCGGATTGCCAACGGCGGCAACGCAGTACGGTGGCGGCGACCCGGAGGACGTGATGCTCTGCATCGGCGCGCCGCCGACGGACTCGGCGGTGAACGCGACGCTGGACTACTTCGCCAATCAGGTCGACACCTTCGGCACCCAGCGCATCGGCGTGACGTCGTCGAATCGCCGCGTGATTCCGCTGACGCGGGACTATCAATACGCGAAGCAGACGCTGTCGGACTACGCCAGGCCCGCCGACCAACGCGGGGACGTGGCGGCGTTCTCGGCCCCGGTGTCCTACGTGGACTACTCCGCCAACCTCGACGACCTGCTGACGCTGTGCCTGACCGGGTTCCCGGACTTCGATCACCCCACGGCGCAACGTCGTTCGCTGATCTACGTCGGGCCCGACACGTCGCCGCCCGGTGGCCCCGCGTTGTTCACCCCCGACCGGTTGCGCGACCTCGCGGTCAAGGGCGGCGTGCAACTGAACGCCGTGATCACGGGCCGGGAATCGGGTGGTCTCTCCTCGCTTGCCGGTGACACCGGCGGACGCGCCCTGCCCGCGGGTCCGAGTGTGGTTGCGAGCCTCGACGACATTCGCGACCATCCACCGGCCGCCAGGTTCAGTGCGGAGGCCGACGGCGCGACTGCACCCGAGACTCCGGACGTTCCCGTGCTGATTGCCCTCGCCGCGGCGGTGGCGTTGGCCGGCTGGCCCATGGTTCGGCGCCGATGACGTTTCAACCCGTCTTGCCGCCGTTGCTGCTGGCCGCCGTCGCCGTGATCATCCTGGCGGCTCGCATCGCAACCCTGCGCCGGCTCACCTCGGCGGCCCGTACCCGTGGGACGCTGTGGCGCTGGGCGGGTCTCACGGTGGCGGCGCTCCTGCTCGTCGCGAGCGCGGCGCGGCCCGTACTCGACCCATCGGCGTCCAACACCCGTGTCGCGGACTCGCAGGCGCCCAACGTCTTCCTCGTCGTCGACCGATCCCCCGACATGAGCGTCGACGACGGACCCGACGGGTCGTCGAGGATGACGGCGGCGCGGGCCGACGTCGCCGAACTGCTCGACCGGTATCCCGACGCCCGTGTCGCCGTCATCTCCTTCGCGAGCCGGGCGGCGTTGGATTGGCCGCTGTCGGCGGACACCTGGAGCCTGCGTCCGGTGGCGTCGGTGCTGGCGCCCTATCCGATGAGCCCCGACGCCGTCACAGCCACCAACGCGGGGGCGGCTGGAAACATGTTGCGGTATCAGCTGATCGGAGCCGTCCAGCAGTATCCCCGGGCGAAGAACCTGGTGTTCTACCTCGGCGCCGGCGCCGCCGAGGCGGCATTGCCGCCACGCGACTTCAACCTGCCCGAAGGCGCGGTCGACGGCGGAGCCGTGCTCGGCTACGGCACGGTGACGGGCGGTCCCATTCCCGGCACCGACGTCACGCGGTCCCCGGTGGACGAGGCGACGCTGCGTGGCGTCGCCGATCAGATCGGCGTCCCGTACGCCCTGCGCAGCGGTGTCGGCGAACTGACCTCGGTGCTGCCCGCCGACCCCGCCGGCGACGACCCGGCCACCATGGGCAGCGGGACCGCGAGCCGCACGGAGCTGTACTGGGCACCGGCGGCCTTGGCTGCGGTGCTGGTGCTTCTCGAGCTCTACTACGTGCTTCGCGAGTTCCGCCGGACGCGAATGACCAATGCGAGCGTGACCGTATGAGCCAAAGACGTTGGTGGAAGCGGGGTTCACTGCGCGTGCGACTGCTGGTGATGTCCGCGCCGGTGTCGCTCGTCGTGGTCGTCGCGCTGCTGAAGCTGTGGACGGTCGTCGTGGCGGGCGGGTCGGTCGCCACCGACTTCGCCGAGCGGAACACCGACGCCCTGGGCCGTGACGTGGCGACGCTGAGCGCGCTAGACGTCGTCGAACCGGCCCGAACCCGGTTCGCCGCAGGCACTCTCGCCGTCTTGGAAGACCGCCTCACCGACGCCGACGGCCAGTTCGCCGCGGCCCTGTCGCGAACCGCGCAGGCACAGTCGTGCCCGGTGCGGGTCAACCTCGAACTGGTCAGGGAAACCCTCGGCGACCGGGCGGCAGCGGAATTCGACGGTTCGGCCGTCGGCTGGTATCGCAGCGCGTTGGCCGTGGTCGACGAGGCACCGGACGGCTGCTTCACGGGCAGCACCGACGCAAACCCCGACCGTCGCGCCGTGCTCGAGGCCACCGTGGCCCGCCTCAACGCCAAGATCGACGCCGTCTCGGTGCCTCCCCCGCCGCCACCTCCACCACCTCCGGTGGCATCGCCCCCACCACCACCGCCGCCGGCGTCGGCCGCCGGGTCGACCGAGCCCGACGCCCAGCTGCGGCTCAACCCCGGCGTCGGTGACCCCATGGACCGGCTGCAGCAGATCCTGCGCGACGCGGCGGCCCAGAACGGCGGTTAGCCCCGGCGGGCTCTACCCTCGTGGGGTGTCATCGGTATTGACGGTCAACCGCACCCAGCAGGACCCTGGCGGACGCAAGACGGGAATCGACAAGCGTCCGACGAGCGAGGCGGTCGCCGTCCGGGCGCCAGGTCCGATGCGCGGCGGTCTCGGCAGCGGCATCGTCGGCGACGTGATCGGCAACCGCAAGCTGCACGGCGGCGACGATCAGGCCGTCTACGCCTATGCCCGTGAGGATCTGGACACCTGGGCGGCGCACCTGGACCGCGAACTGACCAACGGCATGTTTGGGGAGAACCTGACGACGACGGGCGTCGACGTCACCGGAGCGGTGATCGGCGAGCGGTGGCGCATAGGCACCGACGGTGTACTTCTCGAGGTGACCAGTCCACGGACCCCGTGCAAGACGTTCGCCATCCGGCTGGGGGTCGACGGCTGGATCAAGACCTTCGCCCGTGGCGGCACCCCGGGTGCCTACCTGCGCGTGATCGAACCGGGAACGGTGTCCGCCGGGGATCGAGTCGACGTGGTGGAGCGGCCGTCGCACGGCGTGACCATCGGCGTGGTCTACCGCGCGCTGCTGCTCGAGAAGGACCTGTTGCCGGAGATCTTGGTGGCGGAGGCGCTGCCGGAGGACATCAAGGCACTCGCACGCAAACGCGCCGGGGTCACGTAGTCGGCCCATGAAAAGAGGGGCACCCGTTTCCGGGTGCCCCTCCTTGGTCGACGGCCGATTAGCGGCCGTTGCCGACGATCGCGGCTGGCGGCCGGTTCACCTGCTGCTGGATGTCGTTGATCCACTGGTGATGGTCGATGCCCGCGGTGTATCCGACCTGTGCCGGGTTGGCGACGGGCGCGGCGTCGGCGGGTGCGGCCAGCCCGACGAGGGCGGCGGCGAATGCGGTGGCGGCGATGCTGGCAAATCCGAACTTCTTCACGGTGTTGACCCTTCTTCTAGACCCTCTTGGGGAGCTGCTGGCTACAACAGCCAGTTCAGCGAAGTAATTCCGGTGGCGGCAATTGACCGTTGGATGGCAGAAAGTGGCGGTCTCGAAAATGTCTAGCCGATCTAGCAAATGACTACGCGGGCGAGGTGGCAGCGGCCGCTCGCCCTGTTACCGGGTCGCGCATGATGGTGGTCGTGACCACACGACTCGGCGTGATCTTCCGCCCGGACTTCCACCCACACGGCCTGCGGGGCGTCGCGATCGCGGCGGAGGCGGCAGGAGTGGACGAACTGTGGCTGTGGGAGGACTGCTTTCAACAGGGCGGCATTGCTCAGGTCGCCGTCGCCCTCGCCTCGACGGAGCGGCTCAACGTCGGCATCGGCTTGATTCCGGCTCCGTTGCGCAACGTCACCGCGGCGGCCATGGAATTCGCCACGTTGGACGCGATGTTCCCAGGGCGGACCCGCGTCGCCGTCGGCCACGGTGTGCAGAGCTGGATGCGGCAGGCGGGCGCCGCCGTCGACTCCCCGTTGACCCTGCTGCGCGAGTACGTGACCGCACTGAGGGCACTTCTGAGTGGCGAGGAAGTCACCGTGGACGGTCGCTACGTGCGGTTGTCGAAGGTGCGACTGGACTTCCCGAGTGCGAACCCCTACCCGATCCTGATCGGCGGCACCGGGCCCAAGACGCTACGGCTGGCCGGCGAGATGGCCGACGGAGTCCTGCTGGACAGCAGGTACGCCACCCACACGGTGGGCGAGGCACTGGGTCACGTCGCCCAGGGACGGGCCGAAGCCGGCGGTCGCCCGTTCAGCACGACGCTCTTCCTGGCCTGTGCGCCTGGCGACGGTGCGGAGCGGCGGTTGGCCGAGGAAGCGGCGCGTCAGGAGGTGCCAACCGGGGGCGTGTTCGGGGTGGGCGGTACGGCCGAGCAGATCGGCGAGGGGCTGGCGCCCTACCTCGCCGCCGGCGTGGACGCCATCGCACTGCAGCCGCTCGATTCGGCGGACCGGATGGCCGACTTCATCGCCGCAGCCGGAAAGGTGCGGTCGCTGGTTCCGTGAGGTCTACCAGCGGTTGCGGTGAATGATGATGAACAACGGCTGCTGCTGCTCCACCACGGGAGCGTTCGCGGTGATCTGACTGTTTCCCGGGGACACGCACTGCGTCGCGGAGCCGACGTCGGTGCAGCTGAGCGGCGCCGCAGCCGCCGCGGGTGCCATCACGATCGCCAGCGCCGAGCCCCCTGCCACGGCAAGAGGGGTCAAGTAACGAGGTGTGAAGTGCATGAGCACATCCTTCGAGCCGCTGTTGCGGCAGTCGTCTTCCATCCAACGTCTGTGTCAACGACATTGGCGCGCAATCCATTCCGCCGGGCCGTCCGGATGTGGCAACGCACACAGTCGGAAATGAATCCCGGACGGTGCAGGTTCAACCCTTTAGACCGGCGCGAAGGAAACTCCGCACCGGAAGAGCGTCCGGGTCCTGGCAAGACGGCCACGATCCGAACACGTTCGACATGAAGGGATGACAACCATGAAGAAGATTCAGAAGCTCGGCTTTGCCACGATCATCGCCGGTGGACTCGCCGCCAGTGCCCTTGGACTCTCGGGTGCCGCGCAGGCCGACATCGACCACCACGCGTTCATCAACGACATCACCCAGCAAGTCAACGTGCCGCACGTCGACACGTCGGTTCACCAGAGCCGCTGACGCTGACGAACGAGGGGCACCCGCACACCGCGGGTGCCCCTCCTTCATGTTCACGTCAGACGAGAGGATGACTCCATGCCACTGACTCATGACGACGTCGCTGCCAACGGAATCTCGATCCACACCGTGTCGGTAGGCGAGGGCCCGCTGGTGCTGTTCTGCCACGGCTTCCCGGAGTCCTGGTACTCGTGGCGGCACCAGCTACAGGTGGTCGCCGACGCCGGTTTCCGCGCGGTCGCGATGGACATGCGTGGATACGGCCAGACGAGCGCACCCGAGGACGCCGGCGCGTATTCGATGAGCGATCTCGTCGGCGACGCCGTCGGCGTGGTCGCCGCGCTCGGGGCCGACGAGGCCGTCGTCGTCGGACACGACTGGGGTGCCCCGGTCGCGTGGTACGGCGCCTTGATGCGGCCGGACGTCTTCCGCGCCGTGGCCGCGCTGAGCGTTCCGTACACCCCGCCCTTCGGGGGGATTCCACCGGGCATCACGATGAACGACCTGATGCGCTCGGCGGCGGGCGACCGTGACTATTACCGGTTGTACTTCCAGGAGCAAGGCGTCGCCGAGGACGAGATCGGCGCCGACCTCGACCGGTTCGTCCGCGGCTTCCTGTACACCGTCAGCGGTGACGCCGTCGAGGACGGCGTGCACCAAAGCCCCTGGGAAGGCTACTTTCCCAAGGGCGAGCGGCTCGTCGACCAGCTGACGGTTCCCGAGACACTGCCCGGTTGGCTCACCGAGGACGACGTCGCCACCTACGTGTCGGAGCTGTCCCGCAACGGCATTCGGGGCGGTCTCAACTGGTATCGCAACTTGAACGCCCTGCCGACCGTGCTGGCGCCGTTCACCGGTGCGGTAATCCGCCAGCCCGCGCTCTACCTCGCTGGAGAGCGCGACCTCATCGCAGGCAACACCGAAGAAGCCCTTGCGGTGGTCCGCGATTCGCTGCCGAATCTCCATGCGCTGCAGGTGTTCCCGGGAGCGGGACACTGGCTTCAGCAGGAACGTCCCGACGGCGTCAACGACGCGCTCCTGGACTTCCTTCGCGCGCTATGACTGGGTGATGGCGTCGATCGCGCGGTAGATCCGTTGCTCGCTGACCGGTCTCGCGGTGCCGAGCTGTTGTGCCCACAGACTCACCCGGAACTCCTCGATCAGGCGCGCGACGTCCCGCACGTCGTCGGCCGCGGCTCGGGCGGGCGAAAGTGCCGCGACGAGTTCGTCGTACGCGTCCTGCAGTTGGTGAACCCGACTCATCCGCTCGCGGTCGGCGGCCAGACCCTGCGGCAGCCGTTCGAGCCGACGGCCGACCGCGGTCAGGTAGCGGGCCAAGTCGAGCAGGTGCGTCGCCCCGGTGGCGACGACGAAGCCCTTGGGTAGCAGCGCCGCCAGTTGCGCGCGGATGTCCGCGACGGCGTCGGCGTGGGCGGGTGGTGGCGTGGCGGGTATGGCGACCTGCAGCTCGTGCAGTGCCGCCAGCACGCGTTCGACCCGGTTGAGGACGTCGCGCGTGGTGGGCGCGATGGACGCGGCGACCCGGTTCCGCAGTGCGGTGAACTCGGCGCGGCTCCACACCGGCTTGGGCGCGAGCGCGGCCACGGCGGCGTCGGCGCAATCGTCGAGCAGCGCGGCCAGCGAGCCGTCGGGATTGCTGCCGAGCACCAAGCGCTTCCGGGTGTCCAGCTGCTTCTCGATGGCCTTCGTCGGCGACGGCGTCGACAGCCGCAGCAGGCGTCGGGTCCCGAGTCCGGCGGCGGCGGACTGCTCGGCGGCGGTGGCGAACACCCGCACGTCGACCGTGGTTCCGTTGTCGACCAGGGCGGGGTAGCCGCGCACCGCGCGCCCACCGCCGGCCGTGTCCACCACGCGTGGGAGTTCGTCGAGGTCGTCGGGCCAGGCTCGCAGGCCGGTGCGTTCGAGCTTGCCTGCGAAGGCCTCGGCGACGGCGTCGCGGACCGGCGCCGCAAGCCGTTCCTGCAGCGCCTCGAGGTCCTTTCCGCGCGCCAATTCCGTGCCGTCACCAGCCTCGACGGCGAACGTCACCCGCAGATGGTCGGGAATCTTCCCCAGGTCGAAGGCGTCGACGGGAACCAGGACGCCGGTGCGGCGGCGCAGCTCGCGCTGCAGCGCGTCCAGCAGCGACCCGGCACCGGGGTCGAGCGAGCCGACGACGGCCCTGGCGGTGTCCGGGGCGGGGACGAAGTTGCGCCGCAAGTCCTTTGGCAGCGACTTGATCAACGCGGTGACCAGCTCCTCGCGCAATGCGGGCACATGCCAACCGAATTCGTCTCCGCCGAGGCGAGCCAGCACCTCGACAGGGACGTGCACGGTGACGCCGTCGTCCTCACGGCCGGGTTCGAAGCGGTAGGTCAGGGGCAACGACAGGTCGTCGGCCTCCCAGGTGTCGGGCTGGTCCGCGTCGGCGTCGTTGCGCAGCAGATCCTCTCGGGTGAAGGTCAACAGGTCCGGCGTGCGGTGGCGCTGCTTCTTCCACCAACCGTCGAAGTGCCGCGCCGACACCACCTCTGGCGGCACCCTGGCGTCGTAGAGCGCGTAGACCTCGTCGTCGTCGACCAGCAGGTCCCGACGACGGGCGCGCTCCTCCAGCTCGGCGAGCTCCTGCCGCAACTTGGTGTTGTCGCGGTAGAAGTGATGCCGGGTCTGCCAGTCGCCCTCGACGAGGGCGTGGCGGATGAACATGTCCCTGGCGACGACCGGGTCGACCTGGGCGTAGCCGATGCGTCGGTGCGCCACCAGCGGAAGTCCGTACAGGCTGACGCGTTCGTAGCCCATCACCGCGCCGCGCTTGGCGTCCCAGTGCGGCTCGCTGTAGGTGCGCTGCACCAGATCACCGGCGACGCGCTCGACGACCTCGGGTTCGACGCGCGCCGCGGTCCTGCCAAACAGTCGGCTGGTCTCCACCAGCTCGGCGACGACGACCCAGCGCGGCGGCTTCTTCGTCAACACCGAACCTGGCGCGAGTACGAACTTCGAGTTGCGCGCGCCGGCGTAGTCCCTGCCGTCGCCCTCGCGCAGACCGACGTGTGACAACAATCCCGCCAGGAGCGCGGCGTGCACGCGCGCCGGGTCGGCGGGCTCCTGGTCGTCGCTCTCGCGGATGCCGAGGTCGCGGGCGATGCTCCGCAGCTGGCCCGCGAGGTCCTGCCACTCCCGGATGCGCAGGTAGTGCAGGTACTCGGTCCGGCACATGCGTCGGAAGGCACTTCCCGACAACGTCTTTCGCTGCTCACCGAGATAGCGCCACAGGTTGAGGTAGGAGCTGAAGTCGGAGAACTCGTCGGCGAACCTGGCGTGCTTCTGCCGCGCGGCCTCCTCGTGGTCGGACGGCCGCTCCCGTGGGTCGGGTATCGACAGGGCCGCCGCCAGCACCAGGACCTCGCGCACGCAGCCTTCGGCCTCCGCCGCCAGGATCATCCGGCCGACCCTGGGATCGAGCGGGAGTTTGGCGAGCCGGCGGCCGAGCTCGGTGATGGCGCCCTCGCCGTCGAAGGCACCGAGCTCGCGCAGCAGTTGCACGCCGTCGCGGATGCTGCGTGCGTCCGGCGGATCCAAGAAGGGAAAGTTCTCGATGTCACCGAGACTCAGGGCGGCCATCTGCAGGATGACGGCGGCGAGGTTGGTGCGCAGTATCTCGGGATCGGTGTACCTGGGTCGCAGCTCGAAGTCGGCTTCGGAGTACAGCCGGATGCACACGCCAGGCGCGGTGCGGCCGGAGCGGCCCGCCCGCTGCGCGGCCGACGCTTGCGAGATGGGCTCGATCGGCAGCCTCTGCACCTTGGTGCGCCGGCTGTACCGCGAGATGCGGGCCGTCCCTGGGTCGACGACGTAGCGGATGCCCGGCACGGTCAGCGAGGTCTCGGCGACGTTGGTGGCCAACACGATTCGGCGTGCCGACCGGCCGGGCTGGAAGACCTTCTGCTGCTCGGCGGTCGGCAATCTGGCGTAGAGCGGCAGCACCTCGGTGTTCGGGTTCAGCGCGTCGCGCAGCGCCTCGGCGGTGTCGCGGATTTCGCGCTCGCCGGACAGGAACACCAGGACGTCGCCGCGCGGCTCGGACTCCAGTTCGCGAACGGCGTCGACGATCGCCTCGGTTTGGTCGCGAACCTCTGTGCGGATCACGTCATGGTCGGGGTCGTCGGGATCGTCCTCGTCGGTGGCCGCCACGGGGAGTTCCAATGGGCGGTAACGAATTTCGACCGGGTAGGTGCGGCCCGACACCTCGACGATGGGCGCCGGGCCCTCCGGTCCCCCGAAGTGGGCGGCGAAACGTCCCGGCTCGATGGTCGCCGACGTGACGATGACCTTCAGATCGGGCCGCTGCGGCAACAACTCCCGCAGGTAGCCGAGCAGGAAGTCGATGTTGAGACTGCGCTCGTGGGCCTCGTCGAGGATCAGCGTGTCGTAGCGCAGCAACCGCCGGTCGCGCTGGATCTCGGCGAGCAGGATGCCGTCGGTCATCAGCTTGACCAGCGTGCGGTCACTCGCATGGTCGTTGAACCGGACGGTGTAGCCGACCGCCTCGCCGAGGGGGACGTGCAGTTCGTCGGCGATCCGCTGGCCGACGGTGCGGGCGGCCAGCCTGCGCGGCTGGGTGTGGCCGATGGTGCCGCGGATGCCGCGCCCCAGCTCCAGGCAGATCTTCGGCAGCTGCGTGGTCTTGCCCGACCCGGTCTCGCCGGCGACGACGACCACCTGGTGGTCGCGGATGGCGGCAGCGATGTCGTGGCGCTTCTCGCTGACCGGCAGGTCGGGGTAGGTGATCTCCGGCACCGCCGCCAGCCGGGTCGCGACGAGGGCTTCCGCCGTCGTGAACTGGGCGGCCAGCTTCGCCAGGGTGTCCGGGTTGCTCCCGCTGCCCCGCAGCCGACGCCGCAGCCGGTCGGCGTCACGGATCGT
>Ga0209051_1001302_pt1 | contig 21962 bp, 16 predicted proteins | sample AraplaCvi_mMS_r2_2_FD_184286 | JGI IMG/M metagenome (GOLD analysis project Ga0209051, IMG submission 184286) | Arabidopsis root microbial communities from North Carolina, USA - plate scrape MF_Cvi_mMS_r2 (SPAdes) (version 2) | ecosystem: Host-associated > Plants > Roots > Endosphere | place...
TGGTAGTTGCGGAGCGTGCTCACCAGGCGGTCGAGGCCGTCGAAGACCTGCTTTCGCTGGACGCCCAACCCGTCCGCGCTGTGGACGAGGTTGCCGTTGCCGTCGTAGCTGTCGGTGTATCCGGCCGAGAAGACGGCGCGGTTGAGACCATCGGTGATGCTTGTGAGCTGGCCGAGCGTGTTGAACCCCTGCGATGTGGACTTGACCACCGTGCCGGCCGCCGTGATGACCTGTTCCTTCACCCGGTTTCCGGCAGCGTCCAGCGTGTAGTGGTAGCGTCGGCCCGAGCCGTCGGTGACATCCGTCAGGCGGTGGGCGGCATCGTACGTGTACGTGGTCGCCACATTGTCCGGGTCGGTGACAGAATGGACCGTGCCGTCCGGGTTGTAGTTGATGGTCGTCGTCGCATCCGAGGTCGACGGTGTCCCTGCCGAAAGCGCACGCACGGTCGTCGTGGAAAGCCAGCCGCGTGGGGTGTAGGTGTAGTCGGTCAGGACCCCGTTTGGTGCTTTCACGCGGGTCGGGCGGCCGGCCTTGTCGAAACTCACATAGGTGGTGACCAGCCCCGCACCGTCGGTGACGGTCTTGAGATCCCCCGGGTGATGGCAGGCGCCACCGAGCGTGCTGCAGCCGGACTCATCAAGCTGCTGATACCAGGCATAGGTCAATGTGTCGGTGACGTCCGTGCGCGGTCCGTCGACTTTCAGGAGAAGGCCGAGGAGCGGGCAGGTGGTCGAGACCGTCGTACAGTACGTCATCGTTGTTCGGCGCACACCACTGGGCGCCGTGCCGGTGGCGGCGCAAGTGTAGGAAGGCGCCTTCACCGGGTCGATGAGGCATTGGGCGGTGATCTGTCCGGTGGCACTATACGTCCAGCCCTGCTTTTGCACGACGTTGCCCGAAACGTCTTTCACTGTGCGAAGGAGGGGGACGCGAAGGGCCGTGTTCCAGGTCGTGTCGATGGTGCGCTGGTCCGCTGAGCCCTTGGCATCAACCTGCTGGGTCTGCAGACCGTTGCTGTCGAAGGTGTACGAGAGCACATTGCCATTGAAGTCGGTGTAGGTGGCAGGCCGGGAGTTTGCGTCGTACGTGCGCGACGCATACGGCTGGTTGCACTCGCCGCACGGCTTGTCGATGGTGCCCACACGGAACAGGCCCTGGACGGTTGTGTAGGTCTGGTGCGAGACACCACCAAGCGGGTAGGTCACATCAGAGGAGCCATCTGCGTTGTACTGGACAGCAACGCGCGCCACACCTCCGGCAAACTGCGTGGCTGTTGCACGGCCTGTGCTGTCAAAGCCGGTGTCCTCGAACCGCACCCCATTTTCGTCAATGATGCCCGTCATGGCCGACGGGAGGTTGTTGCCTCCGGTGAGACCGGACTCGTTATAGACGTACTGGCGGATCTTACCGTCAGGGTACTGGACCGACGTGAGGTTGCCAGTCGTGTCATAGCCACACAGCACTGTGCCGCCATCGGGCTGTGTAAGCTGATGGAGTCGGGACGACGAATCATATGCAAATGACAGGGTGCGGCCGCCCGGAGCGGTGACGACGAGCAGGAGATTGGGCTTTGGCGCAATCGTCGGGTCGGTCAGGTTATTGGAATAGGTGAGAGTCTCGACCTGCCCGGTGCTGTCGGAGACGGAGAGGAGGCGCCCGTTTACTGAATAAGCTTCGGTGTGGCGAAGAGCTGCGACCCAGAGGACGTAGCCTGTGGGCGCACCGTTGGCGTCATCCGATTCGGTGAGGATGTCTGGGTTGTTCGCAGTCGTCGACCAGACGCCAGCGCTCTTTCGGAACGTTTCACGCTGACCGCTCGGCCGGAACACGGTCATCGTTGATGTGTTGGACGAGGAAGCGTCAGCACGATACAGACTGCGGGCGAAGGAGTGGCTCCAACGGGTGCCGATGGTCGACGAGTCCGCCGACGGATGGCTGTTGTAGAAACGACGGAACGTCAACCAGCCCGATGACGGTGAACGGAAATCGGTGTCCTGAATGTACTTGTTGCCCGTGGCAGTATTGATGGGGTCACCGGCGCTGGGCACACCATTCGATCCGTTGCTCCCGTTTGAGGCATCCGTACCTCCGTTGTCGCTGTCGCATCCAGGCGACGGCGTGCCGCCGCCACTCCCGCTGTCACCGCCGTCCCCGTCATGTCCCTCGCCACCGTCGCAGCCGGCGCCCGTGCCGTTGTTCTGGCCGGGATCGAAGGGGTATTGCGTCGCGGACACCCCGTTGCCACCACCGCAGGGGTCTTGAAGGGCATGCTCGCGACAAAGCCACCGTTTGTGGTGGGATCTTCGTAGTTCGTCGTGTAGCCGCAGCCCCAGCCAGGCCATACCCGCTGCCAGTCGGCCCACCAGTGATCGATCGCTTCACCTATGGAACCAAATGGCCCGTTATCGGCGTAACCGTGGTGATAGTAGGGCGCGTCCCAGTAACTTGCCGGACCTTCTCCGGGAACATCGGACGGGCTCGCCACCAGGGGGCTTTGCCGTACAACAGTTGGGAAGGCGGCTGCAGGCGCATGGGCGCTGGCGGATGCTGCGGGACCGTCCCCAGGCAAAGCGGCTGCCGCGATGGGCAATAGCAGGGCGAGCGCGACTGCGCTGAACCGGACAAAGAGATTCATGCGTGTTCCCTGGCCACTATTGGGTGTGCTGAATGCCAGGGATGGTGCGCGCACTCAGTGACAGGGTCTGTAGGGTTTTTCTGACGCATGCAGCTTTGGGAGGTGCGTCGCAAATCGCAAGAAAATGCGATGCCGCCAACAACTTCGACAATGGGTCGGATCCCGCTGATGCCGTTAGTAGCACAGGCTCGAAGGAACTGACGCCGCTTGAATCTGTTTGTGTGCCAAATGGTCAGGTCCATACTTTCTGCGTGAACATATGACTTATCAGGAGGTGCTGTGTGAGCGTTATCGAGAAGTTGGTAACAGTTACGAGCGCGGACATCGATCTCTTGGCAGCCCGCCGTGCACAGGATGATGTTGCTTCTGAGCGTAGGATGGTCGACTTCGCATTCGTGACCGATACTGAGGCGAAGGCACGAGCGATTTCCGGGTTCCTCATGGATTTCGGGTACGCGGCGACGCGAATCCATCCCGAGAACACTAGCTATCGCGTTCTCGCATCAATCGAAATGCCGCTCGATCAGCAATTACTCCTGTCCGTCTCCGGTTTTATGCTCTGCATTGCTGAATTATTTTCAGGTCACTACGACGGATGGGGCGCAGTCATTGTCCCAAGCGTATAGAAAAGAATGCTCTGCGGGAGATCGTCAGCCCTAAGACCCGTCGCACGTTTTTCCAGCTGGGAGAGGGGTGTGGGTATGGCCCAAAAGCTGCCGGGCATAGACATGATCAGGCGTGAAGTTCCCATCGCGCATATCTGAGGATTCTGAAATGACGTCTGAGATGCCAATGGGAATTGAGCGCGCGCGCCGGTCATTCTTCTTGGAGGATGAAATGGCAGGCCTGGAAACCGCCTTCGTGAGGGACGGCTGGCGTGGGGCGGTCCTCTACCGCGGAAGTTACGGCTGGCACGCCATGCCGCGCCTTGTTTGGGACGCGGTGTGCGCCGCATCGGGTGACTCGCGTTGGTGGATATGTGGCTACGGTGAAGTAGGTAAGCCCGAACCCGCACCCGTCTCATTTTCCTTTGACTGGGACGCCTTTCCCGCATTGCCGAACCATCCGGCGCGCGAATCCAGCGAATGGGTCGCATATAACGAATCCCAGACGATTGCCGTCCTTGCCGAGTTTGATGTGACCATCATTGGGGCTACGTACCGATGCGCTGATCACATCGATGCCATCCTTCGAGAGTCCAATACCAGCTTGAGAGGACTCACGCGAGACGAATTCCCGGAACCAGGAAGGCTCGAAAGATTCCTAACAGCGGTTACCAGATAGCTTGCTAGCCATCACGGCGAGCGCCGTGCAGCCACCTCCCATCGAATTGGCAAGCAATCTTCGCTTCCTTCAGGATAAGGCATGGCCCTTCCCGACGAATATCTAGAACTGCTTAAAGAAAATGGCATCGATCTTCAAGAAACCTTCTGCATTGCCGACATTGCGCTGAGCCGAGAGGCAACTCTACAGGCGATCGACATTCTGGAAGACGCCGGCTCCGTCATCCTGGGCGGCGATGTGTACCTGATGACCGGAGAAGACCTTCGATTTGCCTTGGCAAACTGGTACACAAATCGGAATCCTGGGGAAACGGATCAATCGCTGGTTGCCCGATCAGCCAGCGATAGCCGCAACTACGTCACGCACTTCAAAGACCCGCAAGGCAGTACGGCTTACTTCTCTCTGGTCGTGCGGGATGATTGATTGGACTAGTCACCATGGCGTTGACTACATATCAGAACACGCATATGAACCCGTCGGATACAGCTAATAGCCATGTCGCGGAGCAGTTCAAACGCGCTGCAGCGCTAATCCCAGTCGCTCATGCCTTGATGCTTCGCGATGGCGTTGAAGTTCTCCTGAAGTTCGATGGGCAGCGCGATAACGGAAGGTTGTACACGTTGGTTGTTGGCGCGGGCAGGGGAGACCAGGCTGCGTTCCGGGCTAATGCGTCGAGTCTCGAGGAACTGCTCGGTTGCCTGCATGACGACGACGTAGAGCCCGTGCCGATGTCAGGTGCCGATATGGCCAGTGAGCTCGCAAGCCTCGATGCGTTGGCGCGCCGCGGGGACGTCATCACGTTGCGCATGGGGATACGCGAAGGCGCCGCGTTCTACGAGGGGACGAGGTTGCCGGCGGTCGATCCGAAGCTATCCATGGCGTTCAAGGGATCGTCGTGGAAGGAGGTCGCCCAAGCGATTCTCTACCATCAAAAGACGGGCCAGGCCCGTTGATTCCTTATGGACCTACCGGAGCTATGGCGACGTCTTAGGGCATCAAGCGGCGCCCGACGATTAGGCGCCCTTACGCCAAACCGGAACCCACCGCCGGCGCCCCACGGCTGTCGCATAGACAGCCGTGGCCGGAATCGTCACATAAGCACTCGTACCCCTGGGCTCGCCAGGCCCAATAGAAAAGTGCCCCGACCACCGGGCCGTCCGTTCCCTCACGCCCTGCAGCCCGAACGATAGCGGCTTCGTCGTCGCACCTGGCGCAACACCCACGCCGTCGTCGCTCACCTCGATATCAAGGTGATGCCGGCCGAACCGTACGTTCACGCACACAGAATTGGCCTGCGCGTGTTTTCGCACGTTGCGGATGAGTTCGAGCACGATGGCGTTGATGTCATCCTCTGCCTCCGAACGGAGGGGGCGCTCGGCGCCATCGACCGTCACTGCGCCGTCGATTTCGGTGCCAGCGATGCATTCGGCGAGTGCGGCGCGCAGGCGGGAAACCAACATGCTGGAGGGCTGCGGTGCCGTGCGCAGGTCGACAATGCGTTCGCGTCCCTCCGCCATAGCCTGCTCGGCAACGCGCAGCGCTTGTTCGAGATGATTACGGGTGGCTCCTTCGTTGATGGCGTTGGCGGCAACCCGCACATACAACAATACTCCGTGGAGTCCCTGTAGCACCGTGTCATGCAGCTCGCGGGCAATGCGTTCGCGTTCCATGACCCGGGCAAGCAGGACGGCACCGAGCACGCGCAGCCGCCACGCGTAGAGCGCGTAGAGCAGGGCGAGGACGAGTGCGCCGCAGAAGACCTTGAACCACACCGACTGATAGAAGAAAGGCGCAATCCGCAATGCGAACCGCGTCGGTGTGGCGGCCCACACGCCATCTTCGTTCGCGGCCATCACTTCGAAGGTGTAGTCGCCCGGGCCGAGCTTGGTATAGGTCGCCTCCCGCACATTGCCGGCTTCATGCCATTGCTCGTCGACGGTCGAGAGGCGGTAGCGGAACCGCGCCCGCTCCGGAATGGCCAGGATAGGGGCCGTGTAGTGGATATCGAGGCGCGTGGTGCCTGGCCCGAGCTGCATGTCGGGTGTGCCAGCGGCCCCGTTAATGCTGACGATGGTGGCCTCGGGTGCACGCGGGTTCCGGGTAATGCGTGAGGGGTCGAGTCCTGACACGCCGCTGTCCGAGGCGACCCATAAGCGGTCACCCGCGCCCGGAATCAGCGACGGCGTGGGCAGGGCGTCCCGAAGTCCGGGCCATCCGTCACGTTCGTCGAGGTGCAGGGCGGGAACGGGCGATCGGGAGTTGTTCCACCACGCTTTCATGTCGGCGGCCGCAACGTGATAAAGGCCGTCAGCGGCATTGACCCACAGGTCGCCGTCTGCCTGCTCCACGATGCCGGTGCCGACCCTTACCGTCTGCCCACCCTCGAACGAGAGCGTGCGCGCCTGCCCGTCGTTGGTGAGGAACTGCACGCCATGGTCGCCTGTCAGCCAGACGCCGCGGGCAGTCGGCCATAGCACCGCGACTTGCCCGGTAGTGATGCCGTCCGCTGCCGTGTACACCTTTGCATGCGTCCCGTCGTCCTCGATAGAGGCAACGGTGCTGTCGTCGTACCCAAGCCAAAGGCCATGGCCAGCCTGCCGCACGATCGCGCGAATGAACCTTCCCCTTGCGGGCAGACCCTGGTCCTTGCCCAGCAGCGTGACGGCGCCTTCCTTCAGGCGAAACGCCTGCCGGAAGGCAAGCCATATGGAGCCGTCGCGCGCCTGCGTGATCGCACGCATCTGGGCAGGCAGGTCCGTCATCGCCGCGGGCAGGGGCGACGAAACGACAGTGGTTCCGTCCGCACGCAAGAGACCGGTGGTGGAATTCATCAGCACGGTGCCATCAAGCGCGGTACCGACAACCTTGGCCGAGGTGTCAATGTCCGGCCAAGGTCGCGGTGTCTCGCCGAACTCTATGACGCCGCCTTGCGACGCGACCCACAGGTGATCCCGTCCATCCGTTGCAATGGCTGGCTTGTAGCTGTCCGCGGGCAAGTCCAGGGCAGTGAAGCGGCTTGGCCGGAACTGGTCGATGCCTTTGGGCGTGGCGACCCAGATGGTCCCGTCGCGATCCTTGAGGGTCGCAAGGGCGGATTGACCCGTGAGGCCATCTTTTTCTGTGTAGGTCTCGACCATCGGCATGCCGGTGGCGGGCCCATCGCCTGGCCAGACCATGCGCACCAGGCCGTTGTTCGTCCCACACCACATGGCGCCTTCGCTGTCGACAAACTCCTCGGCAAGCAGTGACTCCGGCCGCCATAGGCCGCCAGGTCGTCCAAGCTGCGCGGCGCGGAAGTCATCTGGTGTACGCAACAGGAAAGCCGATGCACCGGGCGGCTTCTGTAGCGCGCTTCTATCACGGAGAATCCAGATCGACTGGTCCGCGGCAACGAAGCCCTGCTGGAAGAAGTCGGGGGGACCCGGTTCGGTCGCTGGGAACCGCTGCCAGGCTGAACCGGTGAACCGGTAAAGGCCACTCGTGCGGATCGCCCATAACGTTCCGTCACGGGTCTCGACGATGGATACCACCGTCCCTGCGCGGTCCTCTTTCGGGAACACCTCCGCCTTTCCATCGGCTAGGCGAGTGATATCGCCATTTCGCCCACCTACCCAGAGCGCACCGTCGCGAGCTGCGTAAAGCGCCATGATCTGCGGATGGACCAGCAGATGGCTGAGGCTGCCATCGAAGTTGACGCCATCGAACCGAAATAGCCCCGTTGGGCCGCCGAGCCAGAGATAGCCCTCGCGGTCCTGCGCCATCGCCCAGACACCCGGTGGCGCGCCGGCGCTTGCGGGATACGCACGGTGGATGAGTTTGCGGATGGAGTGGTATGCCGGGTCGGGTGGGGCGGCTGCGTGGGCAACCGGTGCGACCAGCAGCAGGGCCATGCTGACGGCTGTCAGCAGGCGGCTCAGATATGGGCGCATCAAGCTTCCCCGGAACGGTATCTGTCGATTGTGACCATAGCCCCGGCGAGCGTCCACCTGGAGCCGTCAGGCTGTGCTGGCCACGTCCACGGCAGGTTCGAATGGCACATTCGTCTTCGTCCCCGCAAGATATTCGTGGACGGCCTGGATGACGGCCGACCCTTCGCCGACGCCGGAGGCGACACGCTTGACCGAGCCCGACCGGACGTCGCCGACGGCAAAGATGCCTGGGCGGCTGGTGGCGTAAGGCGAGCCGGCGATGTCACTGGTGACTGCGCGGCCCGTGGCGACAAAGCCCCTGGCGTCGATATCGACGCACTGTCCGAGCCATGCTGTGTTCGGGTCGGCGCCGATCATCACGAACACATGGCTTGCCGGGTGCACGAGGACCTCGCCGGTGTCCCGCCGGTGGCAGGACACCCGCTCAAGATGGTCGCTGCCTTCAAAAAGCGTGATCTCGCTGTGGGCGTGAAGCGTGATGCGAGGAGAGCGCGTAATGCGCTCAATCAGGTAGTTCGACATCGTGGCTGCGAGGCCGGCGGCACGCACGACAAGATGAACCATGGAAGCGGTCTGCGAGAGGAAGACGGCGGCCTGGCCAGCGGAATTTCCGCCGCCGACGACGATTACCTCCTGGCCTGCGCAGAGAGCGCCCTCCATGGCCGTCGCCGCGTAGTGCACGCCGCTGCCTTCGAAGCGCTCGTAGTCAACGGCATCGAGCTTGCGGTAGCGCGCGCCGCTGGCGGCCACGACCGTTCGTGCCTGGACATGTTCGCCGCCATCGAGTTCGAGCACATATGGGGAGCCTGCACAGTCGATCGCGGTGACCGCCCGGGAGATGGCAAGGCGCGCCCCGAATTTTTGGGCCTGGATATGCGCCCGGCCTGCGAGCGCACCGCCGGAGATGCCGGTCGGAAAACCAAGGTAGTTCTCGATGCGCGATGACGTGCCGGCCTGGCCACCTGGGGCAAGCGCCTCGATGACGATGGTCTTCAGCCCTTCGGACGCCGCATAGACGGCCGCCGCCAGTCCGGAGGGGCCGGCGCCCACCACAGCAACGTCGTAGACAAGGTCCGGGTCGATAGCCTCTGTGAGGCCGAGCCGATCGGCAAGCTCGTGCGTCGTGGGCTGGGGAACGACGGTGTGGTCCGGGAGAATCACCACCGGCAACTGATCCACCGTGACGCCGAGCCCATCGAGAACCTGCGTTTGCTCGCCAACGTCGCCGACGTCGACGACACGATGCGGATATCCATTCCGCGTAAGGAACCGCTGCACGGCGAGGGTTTGCGCTTGGTGGGCAGCGCCCACGACCAGCACGCCGCCGGTGCCGTGATGGATAAGCCCGACACGCCGTAGGATGAAGGCGCGCATGACGAGCTCACCGAGCGCAGGCTCCGCGGCAAGCATCGTGTGGAATGCTTCCCGGCCGATGCGGATGACTCGCGTGGACCCACTCGCGCGTGCATGCACGAGCACCTCGCGCCCGTTTAGCTGATCGAGCTCACCGGTGAATTGCCCGCGTGTGTGGGTGACGAAAACCGTGCCCTGTCCATCGGCTTCCAGCTCGAAGACCTCGACCGCTCCCGACAGGACGATATAGAAGTCGACGCCGCGCTGGCCACGCGCGTACAGCAGCTCGCCGTCCCCGAGCTCGACCTCGTGGCCATAGCCGCGGGCCATGGCAACCATCGCATCCGAAAGCTGCGGGAAAATCTGCGCCGTGCGTGCGTAGGGATCGTTGGGGTCGAGCGGGCTCATCACGGTATTCCTGCCAGCATTGCGACGATCACACTCTAGGGAATTCACGGCGCGCGCGATTGCAGAATGCGCACGTAGAAATGTCATTGGCGGAGCAGCCGCCACCCCGCGCTAGTCAGCAGATCCTGTGTCTCAGGGTTGTCCCGCATGTAACCGATGACGAACTCGCAAGCCGGCTCCACGAGCAGGCCGCGCTCACGTGCGTGTGCCAGGGCCACCCGCACCAGCTGGATCCCGACGCCATCGGCAATGAGGCTATCGGAGATGTCGACCCGGAAGAACCGCAATATCTTTCCATCGCGTGCATACCAGGCGCTTGCGGACTCCGAGCCGAGCTCTGCAACGAAGCGGCCCTCCTCGGGCACATCCCTGATGACAATATCCGCTGCCATGTTCGCGCCGTTGGATGGCCGGCAATGCCGGCGACCGCGAAAGGCTAGCGCTTGTCCGGACCCAGGGATTGCACTATCGGCGTGAGCGCAGACGTCGGGTCATGTAAGTCTCAGCGACTGACGTTAGTTCAATCCAGTCAGCGGCACGTTGAAGGAGGATGGTCCCATGAGCCGCGACGCGAGCCAGGAGACCAGGAGCCGCGATGATTGGGTGGAAGCGAAGACTCGTTGTGGCGGCAGGGTTGCTCGTCGCATGCGCGCTGGCCTTCGTGGCGTTTGCCTGGCAGCCAGCATTGCCGCGCGTTTCGTCTCCGGATATCGAGCTGACCCCTGGTCTCATCGCACAAGGCCGTCGTGTCGTCGAGCTCGGTGATTGTGCGGTATGCCATTCACCGAAGGGGCACCCCGCCTTTTCAGGTGGACTTGGCCTTAAGACGCCGTTCGGCACCATTTACACAACGAACATCACATCGGATGGCCCCACGGGCATCGGGTCGTGGTCGCTTGCCGCATTCGTGCGGGCGATGCGCCATGGTGTATCCCGGGACGGGCATCTCCTGTACCCGGCGTTCCCCTATATCCACTATACGAAGGTCACCGATGAAGACCTCCGGGCGGCCTACGCCTACCTGATGACGCGCCCGGCCGTCCGTGCGCCCGCCCCGGCAAACGACCTTCCGCTTCCGTTGCGTTTCCGCCCGGCCCTTGCCTTCTGGAACCTGCTTTATCTGCGCCCGGGCGCCGTCCCGGCAACCGACCACTCACCTCTGGCGCGCGGGCGCTATCTCGTGGCTGGCTTGGGCCACTGCTCGTCTTGCCACACGGCCCTCGGCCTCATCGGCGGGGAATCCGGTGAATACCTCGGCGGCGGTGACGTCGATGGCTGGCATGCGCCGTCGCTGACCACGTTGCGCGATGCCCCGCGGCCCTGGACGGTCGGGCAGCTGACTGATTACCTCAGGACCGGCATGGCAGGCGAGCACGGCGCGGCAGCGGGACCCATGCGCCCAGTCACCGATAACCTCGGCGAAGTAGCACCTGACGACGTGCTGGCGATGGCAACGTATCTGATGAGTATCCAGAAGGGGCCGTCACATCGCGATCCTTCGCCTGGTCCTGGTGCGGCTACCTCGCAGCTTGCCCGCGGGCAGGCGCTCTTCGAGGTGAGCTGCGCCGTCTGCCACGGCGAGGCGAGTGCCATGGGAACCCATATCGGGCGTCCTCCGCTGCAGGCCAGTTCGGCACTCGCCGGCCCCACGCCGCAAAACGCCATCATGACGGTCTTCGAGGGCATCCCGTGGCCGGACCGGCCGGTGCCAGCAGCCTACATGCCGCCCTTTGCCGGCACGCTGACCGACGCGCAAGTCACCGACCTTGTTGTCTACCTGCGCTCGACCACGGGCCAGGCGCCGTGGCCGGACGTCGATAGCGGCGTGCGCAAGGCGCGTAAGGAACTCTCCCATGATTGAACTGATCGTCAACGGCACGACCCACCATGTCGATATCGACCCGGCAACGCCGCTTCTGTATGTGTTGCGAAACGACCTTGCGTTGAATGGCGCGAAGTTTGGTTGTGGCATGGGGCAGTGCGGTGCCTGCACCGTGCTTGTCGATGACCGTCCGGTGTTCTCCTGCCTATACCCTGTTTCGTCACTGGGTGGCCGCTCCGTGCGGACCGTCGAGGGCCTGGGCACCGTCGAGCACCCGGGGCCGCTCCAGCAGGCGTTCATCGATGCGCAAGCTGTGCAATGCGGCTACTGCATCGCTGGGATGATCATGCGTGCACAAGCGCTCCTCGAGAAGGTCGCGCACCCGAGCGAAAGCGAGATTCGTACACACATGAACCCGAACCTGTGTCGGTGCGGGACGCACATGCGGATCCTTGAAGCCATCCGCAGGGTGGCTTCCACCGGGCAGCTGCATCGCGCAACGAACGAAAGGAGCACGTCATGACCGTGCCTCCGGACATGCCTGCAAGCCCCGGGCGACGCACCTTCCTCGCTGGCACGGGTCTGCTGGTCAGCTTTGCGTTGTTCGGCTCAATGCGCGTGCGGGCAGGGCAGGAGAACACGCTTGGGGCGACCATCCTCAATCCGAAGCTGCCGGGCGATCTCAAGATAGAGCCCATGCTCGACGCGTGGATAAAGATCGATGCGACGGGTGTTACGGTCTGCAGCGGTAAGGTCGAGCTCGGCACCGGCGTCAGGACCGCGCTTTGGCAGGTGGCGGCCGACCAGCTAGCACTTCCGCTGGAACGCTTCCGCTTTGTCACGGCTGATACCGCGCTCACGCCCGACGAGGGCTATACCGCTGGCTCACACACCATGGCGGATGGGGGCACGGCGATCTTCCACGCGGCGTCGCAGGTACGCCAGATGCTGGTCGACGCTGCGGCGAAAAAGCTTGGCGCACGGGCGTCCGAGCTGGTGCTCGACAACGGCATCATCACGGCGCCCGACGGTCGGCAACTCACCTACGAGGACGCAGCGACTGGCGTCGACCTCCACCGCTTCGCGGCGGAAACATCCCCGCCCGCCGATCCGTCGGCCTATCGCTACATCGGCAGGAGCATTCCCCGGGTCGACATCCCCGCCAAGGTAACGGGCGGCGCCGCCTATGTGCAGGATATGCGGCCCGACGGCATGCATCACGCGCGTGTGGTGCGTCCACCCAATCATGGCGCGGTGCTCTTATCCGCCGACATCGCCAGGGTCGCCCGCATGCCAGGTGTGGTCCGCGTCATTCGCGACGGCAATTATCTCGCGGTTGTCGCCAAAGGGGAGTGGCAGGCCATCCTTGCGATGCGCGCGCTGCAGGCGTCGGCGCGGTGGCAGCAGATGGAGACCTTTCCTGACAACGCCGCCATCCATGCGCACTTGAAGACGCTTCCCAGGCTCGATTATGTGACCACGCGGGACCGGGCGGGCGCGGTGCATCAGGCCTCTCCGCGCCCTGTAGCCCTCGCACCGGCGCCGTTGGACGCGCCACACATCGACCATTTGTCGGCCACCAAGCAATACGTGCTTCACGGATCCATTGGGCCTTCGTGCGCGCTTGCCGTCTGGCGCGATGGGATGCTGACCGTCTGGACCCACAGCCAGGGCGTGTTTCCGCTGCGCGCCGGCATTGCTGGACTCCTGGGGTTGCCAAGGGAGCAGGTGCGATGCGTGCACGTGGAGGGCTCCGGCTGCTATGGCCACAACGGTGCAGACGACGCCGCCGCCGATGCGGCACTCATTGCCCACCGCATGCCGGGGGTCCCCATCCGCGTCCAGTGGATGCGCGACCAGGAGGCAGGCTGGGAGCCGCTTGGGCCGGCGATGGAGACGGCACTTGAGGTGGCCACCAGCGAAGATGGCGAGCTGATCGCCTGGCGCCATGCGCTCTGGAGCACCCCCCACAATGAACGCATCACGAATCCAGGTCGCTTACTCCCCGCATGGCTTGTCAGCACGCCCATCGCGCCTGCACCACCGTCGCCCATCCCGCAACCGGAGGGTGATGCTGACCGAAACGCCGTGCCCATCTATCGTGTGCCCGAGGTGCGGGTCGACATGCACTTTGTCACGCAGATGCCGTTCCGGACTTCGGCCATGCGCTCGCTCGGCGCGCACATCAACGTTGTTACGATCGAATCCATGATGGACCGACTCGCCGAACGACATGGACACGATCCGGTGGCTTACCGGATAGCGCAACTCAGCGATCCGCGCGCTATTGCCGTCATCCGGCGTGCTGCGAGTGAGTTTGGGTGGACCACTACCGCGGCTCGGCTACCCAACCGGGGTGTGGGCTTTGCGTTTGCGCGGTACAAGAACCTGATGGGCTACTGCGCATTGGCGCTGGAGGTGGAAACCGACGCCGAAGCCCGCTCCATTCGCATCTTGCGCGTGGTCGTCGCGGTCGATTGCGGGCAGATTGTCAATCCGGACGGGCTGGCTAACCAGATTGAGGGCGGCGTCGTGCAGTCCTCTAGCTGGACGCTCTTCGAGCAGGTGCAGACAGGCGCGGTGGGCGTCAAAAGCGTCGACTGGCAAAGCTATCCCATTCTGCGCTTTCCACAGGTACCCGAACGCATAGACGTCCACTTGCTGGACCAGCCAGGCGAGCCGTTCCTTGGCGCCGCCGAGATAGCCCAGGGGCCGACCGCTGCCGCCCTGGTATCGGCCATTGGCCAGGCGACAGGACGAGCGGTTCTCCAACTGCCGGTCATTCCCCACCTGTGGCCGGCCCCCATGCCTGTGGGGAATGACCCCCATGCGCCTGCCCAGCTGAGCAAGCGCACCCTTCGCGCGTAGCATGCGCATCCATTCCCCATCCCTGGAATCCACCATGTCCTCATCAACCCAGTCCACCAGCGGCCCCGGAAGAGGGACCCTGTTTGCCATGGCGCTGGCCGCAGGCCTTGCGGTTGCGTCCATCTATTACAACCAGCCCATGCTGGGTGTGATGTCCGCCGCCCTGGGAGACAGCCGGGTCAGCGGATGGATCCCCACGCTCACGCAGCTTGGCTACGCGGCGGGCCTGCTTTTCCTTCTGCCGCTCGGCGACATGCTCGAACGGCGCAGGCTCATCGTGGTGCAGTTCGGCGTGCTGGCCCTGGCCCTCGTTGTCATGGCCCTTGCCCCGGGGCTGGCCGTGCTCGCCATGGCCTCCATCCTTGTCGGAGCCGCCGCTACAGTGGCGCAGCAGATCGTACCGTTCGCGGCCATCCTCTCGTCGCCGGAGAAACGCGGTGCGGCTATCGGCACCGTGATGAGCGGCTTGCTCACGGGCATCCTGCTCAGCCGCACGCTGGCGGGCCTGGTCTCGAGCTTTGCGGGTTGGCGGGCCATGTTCTGGTTCGCAGTGCCCCTGGCCCTGGTGGGTGCCGTACTCATGGCCCGCAGGCTGCCCGAACACCATCCGGCAAGGAAGCTGCGCTACGGCGACTTGCTCGGCTCGCTCATCCACCTCTGGCGCAATGAGCCGGTGTTGCGCAAGGCCGCCATCACCCAGGCCCTGCTGTTTGCGTCGTTCTCCGCATTCTGGACGACTCTTGCGCTGCGCCTGGCCGAGCCGCCGCTGAACCTTGGTGCCGCGTCGGCGGGTCTCTTTGGCATCGTCGGTGCGGTTGGCGTGGCCATGGCGCCGGTGGCAGGCCGGGTTGCCGACCGCCGCGGGCCCGCGCCAGTGATCGCGCTTGGCGCGGCCGCAACGATCGTGGCGTGGCTTGTGTTCGGGTTGTGGTCAAGCCTCATCGGGCTCGTCATCGGCGTTATCGTGCTCGACTTTGGCGTGCAGATTTCGTTGGTATCGAACCAGCACCTCATTTACGGGCTCCACCCGGAATACAAGAGTCGGCTCAACACGCTGTTCATGACGACGATGTTCGTGGGCGGCGCAATCGGCTCGCTGGTGGCGGCCACCGCGTGGGGTCGTGGCGGCTGGCTGGCGGTCTGCGTGCTTGGCGGTGTGCTGCCCGTGGGTGCCTTGCTGCTCACGCTCGCCCAGCGGCGTGTCCCGCAAACCCAGCAAGTGCACTAGGGACGCTAGCCTTCGTCGGGGTTCATCAAGGCCTCGACGAAGGCCGCAAAGGCCCGCGCCTTTGCGCTGGGCATGCGGCCGGCGGGATAAACGGCCCAGAGAGCGACCTCGCCGAACGCCCAGTCGGGAAGCAACTGCACGACGTCCCCGCTTTCGAGTTCGGCATCCACGACCCAGCGTGAGGTTACGGCTATGCCGATGCCGGCGAGGACTGCCGCGCGCAGCCCCTCCGCTGCGGTGACATGGAGTGGCCCGTCGACCGTGACCTCCTCGGTGCGGGTCCCGAGCGATGCAGATAGCGCACGGGGTAAACCACTATGGGCATACGTTACGACGGCATGGTCGGCCAGCTCCGCGACGGTCGATGGAGCACCGTGGGTCTCCACGTAGCGCCGCGATGCGACCAGGACACGCTGGCTCCGCGCCAGGACGCGGGCGGTCATCTCCGAGTCGTCGAGCGTGCCGATGCGAAGGGCAAGGTCCATGCCTTCCCGAGCCAGGTCCAGTGGCCGGTCATCCTGGATCATCTCCACCGTGAGCCCTGGGTTTGCGTCGAAGAAGCGGGGCAGGTGGGGAATGATGCGCATACGGCTGAACGTGACCGGTGCCGTGACGCGAAGGGGGCCTGTCAGCGCCGCACGCTCACCACGTGCTGCCTCGTCTGCCTCGTTGAGATGTGACAAGGCGAGCCGCGCGTGCTCGTGAAACGCGCGGGCCGCCTCCGTTGGGACCAGGCCATGGGTGTTTCGCAGGAAGAGTCGCACCTGGAGGTGTTCCTCGAGTTGCGCGATGGCCCTGGACACCGCGGGCTGGCCAACGTCGAGGCGGCGTGCCGCCGCGGAGAAAGAGCCGGTTTCCATCACGGCCTCAAAGACCTGCATGGAGGCAAAGCGGTCCATATCGATAGCAACCTGTCGTGCGATGTATGCACGCCAGTGTGCCAGAGCGCGCGTCACCTTTCTGCTATCCAGCTCCATCGCCGATTCGCACACTCGGTTCATCCCACCATTGGTGTCCTCCCATGTCCTTCTGCAACCACTCTCGGCGTCACTGTCTCGCCACTACATTTGCCCTGCTGCTGACGACGGTAGGGTCAACCGCGCATGCCGCCGACGATACGTCCGGTTTTTTCAAACTGGCGGTTGGCAACGTCAAGGTCGTGGCCCTTTCCGACGGAAGCTTTACGCTTCCCGCTTCTGGATTGATGGTGGAATCCCGCAAGGGCGAAGTACAGGATGCGTTGGCAAAGGCGCATCTCGGCGATGGTGTACCGACCTCCGTCAATGCGTTTCTCGTCGATACCGGCGACAAGCGCATCCTTATCGACACTGGTTCCGGCGCCTTCCTGGGAGCATCACTCGGGCAGGTCAACGCACACCTGACGGCCGCAGGTTATCGCGCCGAACAGATTGACGAGGTGCTCCTTACCCATCTGCATGCCGATCATGTCGGCGGGCTTATCGACCATGGCAGGATGGTTTACCCCAACGCCACCGTGCGCGTCGACGAGCGGGAGAGGGCGTTCTGGGAGAACCGTGCCAACGCAGGCAGCGTCGATGCCTCGGTCGCGGCGACGTTCGATGCCGTCGCGACCGCGTTGAAGCCGTATGAGGAAGCAGGGCACGTAAAGGACTTCCATCCCGGCGATACGGTGGCTCCCGGCATCACCGCGGTCGACGAGCCTGGACACACCGCAGGCCACACGGGCTTCCGTGTCGAGAGCAGTGGTAAGGTTCTAATGGTGTGGGGTGATCTTGTCCATCTCGCCGCTGCGCAGCTCCCCGACCCGAAGGTCACTATCCGGTTCGACTCGACGCCTGCTACGGCGGTGGGCAGTCGAGTGAAGGCGCTCGACGCCGCGAGCAAGTCGGGCGAGCTCGTCGCAGGGGCCCACCTCCAGTTTCCGGGCATCGGAACCGTGCGCAAGGACGGCGCCGGCTACACGTGGAGCCCCGTGCGATGAAACACCACACTGTCAGGGCCAACGGCATTCGCCAGCACTACATCGAAGCGGGTGAGGGCGCCCCGGTGGTTCTCTTGCATGGCTTCCCCGAAACGAGCTACGCATGGCGCCACCAGATACCCGAGTTGGCAAAGCGTTACCGCGTGATCGCGCCGGATCTGCGTGGCTACGGAAAGACCGACAAACCGGCGAGCGGCTACGACAAGCGCACGATGGCCCGCGACGTCGTCGCGCTGCTTGACCACCTTGGCATCGACCGTATCGCACTTGTCGGCCACGACCGTGGTGCGCGTGTTGCGACCCGGTTTGCCAAGGATCATCCACACCGCCTCGACCGCCTGGTCGTCATGGATAACGTCCCCACGCGCATCGTAGCCCAGTCGATGAATGCGAAGGTGGCCAAGGCGTACTGGTTCTTTGCGTTCCACCAGGTGCTCGATTTGCCCGAGGCGCTGATCAGTGGCCGGGAAGATGTCTGGCTGCGGCATTTCTTCACCGACTGGTGCTACGACCCGCACACCATCATGGGTGCGGACTTCGACGCGTATGTCGCGGCGTATCGGGAGCCTGGCGCGGTGCGGGGGGCGATGGCCGACTACCGAGCGGCGCCCGAAGACGTCCTGCAGGACGAGCAGGATGCCGACCAACTCATCTCGTGCCCCGTGATGTCCATCTGGGGTGCGGACTTCGAGGCAGTCGGCGGCACGTTCGACATGGCAGCGGTCTGGCGCGGCATGGCGACGAACCTGCGCGCCGAACCCATCGCGCAGTGTGGTCACCTGCCCCAGGAAGAGCAGCCCGAGGTCGTCAACGGCCTGCTGCTCGACTTCCTCAGCGGCTGGAACGGGGGTGCGGCATGAAGCGCCTATGGTTGCTGTTAGCGCTCGTCGCCAGCGTGGGGGCGTGGGCCGCCGACGGCGCCGGCGTAGGGCCCCAGGGCCCGGGCTTCTACAGGATGCGGCTGGGTGGGGATGAGGTGACGGCGCTGCTCGATGGCACCCATCCATTTCCGGCGGATGAGTTGCTGACCCACATCGACCGCGCAAAGGTCGACGGGCTCCTCAAGGCTGATTTCCTCGCTTCCCCGGTGCAAGGGTCGATCAACGCGTTCCTCGTCAGGACGCCCGACCGGCTGGTCCTCATCGATACCGGCGCCGGTCCGCTCTATGCGGGTGATGGTGGGTTTCTTCCCACGGCCCTGCTCGCCGCGGGATACCGCCCTGAGGACGTGACCGACATCCTCCTCACCCACCTGCATCGTGACCACGTCGGTGGCCTCATCCGTAATGGCACGATGCTGTTCCCGAATGCAACGGTGCACGTCAACGAAGACGATGCCGACTTCTGGCTCAATCCCGCCAATGAGGGCAAGGTCGAAAAAATCCTGCTGCCCATGTTCCCTGGTGCCATGGATTCACTCGCTCCGTACCAGAAGGCCGGGCACATAGTGACGTTCCGCGGGGAGACCGACGTGCTACCGGGATTCCATGCCATCCCCGCGCCGGGTCACACGCCGGGCCACACGTGGTACCTGGTGACGAGCGGCCAGGAGCACCTGCTGGCGTGGGGCGATACGGTCCATGTGGCCACCGTGCAGCTCGCCGAGCCGGGTGCCTCCATCCGCTACGACTACGATCAGGTGGCCGCGGCTGCGTCTCGCAAGCGGGCGCTTGAGGAGGCAGCGGTAAAGGGTTACTGGGTCGCGGCGGCGCACGTGTCGTTTCCGGGTCTCGGGCACGTAAAGCGGTCGGCAACCGGATATCAGTGGGTACCGGCGAACTACACCCGCACACCCTGACTCAGGCGAGATAGCCCCGGGCAAGCGCGATGGATAGTGCGTGTGCCCGGTTGGTCGCCCGCAGCTTGGCCATGGCGTGCGACAGGTGTTCCTTGACCGTGTCGGCGGCGATGCCGAGGTGCCGGGCGATCTGCTTGTTTTCGAGCCCCGCCGCCACGCCGCGAAGTACGGCGAGCTCACGATCGGTCAGCGGTTCATCGCCGCGGTACTCCGAAAGGCGCCTGGCCACCTCGGCCGAGACGCGGTGTTGGCCCGCGTGGACGGCCCTGACTACACCAACAAGGTCGTTCGCAAGGGACGTCTTGAGCAGGTAACCCTGTGCACCCGCGGCGAGCGTGCGCCGTGCGGCGGCGTCGCCACCGAAGGTCGTGAGCACGATCACGCGAGCCATGGGGTCGATTTTCCGGATGGCTGCAACGACTTCGTCGCCGTCCATGTCGGGCAGTTTCAGGTCGATCACGGACACTTCGGGCCGCATGCTGCTGAAGAGCTCGACGCCTTCACGCCCCGTCCCCGCCTGCCCGGCGATGAGGATGTCGGGCTCCGCGGCGAGCATGGCCACGACGCCGGCTCGGAAGAGGGGATGGTCGTCAACAACGATGATGCGGATGGGTGGATTCGTCATGGGCGTCCCAGAGTGCGGACTTTGGCTGGATGAAGACGGCACATCCTTGCAAAAGCAACCGTTGCCATGGTGCTACATTTTCCACTCAGGGGCCAAGGGCCATCGTTAGGTTGCCTTCACGGGCAAGGGCAGGCATTACCATGGGATTCACTTCGACGGCGGTTCATTGGCGTGCGTGGATGGCGGGCCTCCTGATGGCCACGATGGCCGCGCCGCCGGCATTGGCTGGCCCACTGGCCACCGTCCCCAGGACCGCCGAACAGCCCGCACAGGAACCGATGGCATTCCGCTCCGTCGAGCAACTGCAGCGAACGCTATACACGCATCGCGACGGCGTGCCGCTTGGGATCTATGCGATCACCCAGGACAAGGATGGCTTCCTCTGGGTTGGCGGATCCAGCGGCTTGTACCGGTTCGACGGCGTGGGCTTCACGCGAATGTTCGAAGCGGAGCTCCCGCCCATCCTCATAACGGCACTGTTTGTCGATGCCTCTGGCGACCTGTGGGTGGGAAACCTAGGCGGTGGCATCTTCCGGGTGCATGAAGGAGCGGTCCGCGGGATCCGGGCTGAGCCCGGGAAGGCAGCCATCATGGCCTTCCACCAGAGGAGGGCGGATGCCCTGTGGGTGGGGACGGCGGGCGGCATCCTGGAGGTCACCGGTGACCGTCTGCAAAACGTCGCCATCGTGCCACCGGGCATGGACAGCGACCTGTATGTGAACCTCTACGCCACGGCCTGGGACGGCTCGTACGTGGTGTTTGCCGGGCAGAAGGCGTATCGCGTGAAGCCGGGCGGCACGGCATTTGAAGAGGTCGACGCAGACAATGCGATGGCGGACCTCGCAGGTCTTGCCGGTGACGTCTCGTTTTCGGCCCCCAGCGCGGACATGCTCGTCGACGGATACCGCGCACTGTGGGTGCCGACCAACGAGGGCCTCGCGCGATACCACATGCAGGCGCCCGGCTCGGGCAATGAGCTCGTGGCGGAATCGGTGCGTTTCGCGGACGGAGAGCCGGTCGATGCCACTGCCGACTATATCGACAGGGATGGAAGCGTATGGGTTGCCAGCTCCCGTGGTCTCGAACAATTCCGGGCCTCCCGGTTCACTCCCCTGACGCTTCCGTCGGGTGTGTATCAGCCGGCCATTACAGCGGAGGCCGGTGGCGCGCTCTGGGTGAGTAGTGCGTCCGCGATGTCTCCGTTGCGCGTCGCCGACAGCGTGGTCTCGCACCCGGAGCTGGGCACCAACGTCAGGTGCAGCACGCTGGCTCCAGATGGCGCCATGTGGTTCAGCGGGGATAACGAGCTGCGGCGCCTCGCGGGCGACAACATCGAATCCCTGCCACTGCCAACGCCGGATCCGCCGAGGCAGGCCTCAAAGACACCCGGCCGTGGCTGCGGCGGAATCGCCGTTGGCTCGGCGGGCGACGTATGGATGGCCTTGTACAAGAGAACGTGGCATTGGACCGGTACGCGGTGGGAGAAGTTCGGCGACAAGACCCCATCGACCGTGACGATCCAGGGGAATACGGTGTGGATTGGCTGGATGGACAAGACGCTGACACGGGTCGACGGCGCGAGGCAGCGTAACCTGACGAAAGCGGATGGACTCGACATCGGTGAGGTCTACGCCACTTATCCCTCGCGCGTGGGACTTTGGATCGGCGGGGCCACGGGCCTTGTCCTCATGCACGACGGCAGGTTTTCCGCTCTTACCGGTCGTAATGGCGGTCGCTACCCCAACGCCACGGACATGGTGGAGTTCCCGGACGGTGATCTCTGGGTCATGACGGATACGGGCCTCTACCGGCTTCCAGCGGCCGAAATCCGACTTGCACTGGAACGGCCTTCACATCCTGTCGAAGACCAGCTGTTCGACCAGGACGACGGGTTGCGCAGCACCCTGGGTAGCCTCCGGGGAGATCCTCTCGAGCCGGGAGCCAAAGGGAGGCTGTGGGTGGCCGGCGACAAGGATGTGGCCTGGATAGATCCCGGTTCCTTCGCCGCGCCGCCCGCGCCAACGGTCGTCATTGACACGGTCAACG
>Ga0209051_1001306_pt1 | contig 21908 bp, 22 predicted proteins | sample AraplaCvi_mMS_r2_2_FD_184286 | JGI IMG/M metagenome (GOLD analysis project Ga0209051, IMG submission 184286) | Arabidopsis root microbial communities from North Carolina, USA - plate scrape MF_Cvi_mMS_r2 (SPAdes) (version 2) | ecosystem: Host-associated > Plants > Roots > Endosphere | place...
CAAGAAGGCCGTGCTGTGGGGCACCGCGCTCGACAACCTCGTGAGCTGGCGCATGGTCACGCCCGAGGCGACCTGGCTCGAGGTGGTGCGCCTCGACCACAACCTCGGCAAGATCCACGACGCCCCGGTCGCACGCTTCGAGCTGCGCCACTTCGACGCCACCGGCAGGAAGCTCGAACGCACCGAGACGCTGGAGATCGCCGGCGCCCGCTTCCGCAAGGAGGGCCTGGGCAAGGACGTCACCGACAAGTTCCTCGCCGGCCTGCCCGGCGTGCAGAAGGAGGGCTGCGACGGGCTGATCACCAGCGCGCGCTGGGTCGTGCACCGCATGCCCGCGCATGTGCGCACCGTCTGCCTCGAGTACTTCGGCAACCCGAAGGAGGCCGTGCCCTCCATCGTGGACATCAAGGAGTTCATGTTCGCCGAGGCGAAGAAGCCCGGTGGCGCGATCCTCGCCGGCCTCGAGCACATGGACGACCGCTACCTCAAGGCCGTCGGCTACGCGACCAAGAGCAAGCGCGGCGGCTTGCCGAAGATGGTGCTGATCGGCGACATCGTCGGCGACGACGAGGACGCCGTCGCGCGCGCCACGAGCGAGGTCGTGCGTCTGGCCAACGGCCGCTCGGGCGAGGGCTTCGTCGCCGTCTCGGCCGACGCGCGCAAGAAGTTCTGGGTCGACCGCAAGCGCACCGCGGCCATCGCGCGCCACACCAACGCGTTCAAGGTCAACGAGGACGTGGTGATCCCGCTCGAGCGCATGGGCGAGTACACGCTCGGCATCGAACGCATCAACATCGAGCTCTCGCTGCGCAACAAGCTCGCGCTGCTGGACGCGCTCGAGCGCTTCGTGTCGGGCGGCGCGCTGCCGCTGGGCAAGACCGAGGACGCGGGGGCGATCCCGTCGTCCGAGCTGCTGGGCGACCGCGTCGCGCGCGCGCAGGCGCTGCTGGACGAGGTGCGCGCGCTGTGGCTCGCGTGGAGGCATGGCCTGGACGTCGTGCAGCCGGCCGAGGGCGACGAGCCCGCGCGCAGCTTCTTCGACCGCCTGCAGGACCGCTCCCTGCGCGCCTCGTGGAAGACGCAGGTGCTCGCGCCGCTGCAGGCGATCTTCGCGGGCGCCGAGTTCGTGCCCATCCTCGAGGAGTGCCGGCGCCTCCACAAGGAGGTGCTGCGCGGGCGCACCTGGGTCGCGCTGCACATGCACGCCGGCGACGGCAACGTGCACACCAACATCCCGGTCAACTCGGACAACTACGAGATGCTGCAGACCGCGCACGAGGCGGTCGCGCGCATCATGACGCTGGCGCGCAGCCTCGACGGCGTGATCTCGGGCGAACACGGCATCGGCATCACCAAGCTCGAGTTCCTCTCCGACGACGAGCTCGCCGAGTTCACCGCGTACAAGCAGCGCGTCGACCCGCAGGGGCGCTTCAACAAGGGCAAGCTGCTGCGCGGCGCCACGCTCGCGGCGCTCGGCGCCGACGTGCGCCATGCCGACCTCTCGCACGCGTACACGCCGTCCTTCGGCCTGATGGGCCACGAGTCGCTCATCATGCAGCAGAGCGACATCGGCGCCATCAGCGCGTCGATCAAGGACTGCCTGCGCTGCGGCAAGTGCAAGCCGGTGTGCGCCACCCACGTGCCGCGCGCCAACCTGCTGTACAGCCCGCGCAACAAGATCCTCGCGACCTCGCTGCTGGTCGAGGCCTTCCTCTACGAGGAGCAGACGCGCCGCGGCGTGTCGCTGCGCCACTGGGAGGAGTTCGAGGACGTCGGCGACCACTGCACGGTCTGCCACAAGTGCGCCGCGCCGTGCCCGGTCGACATCGACTTCGGCGACGTGTCCATGAACATGCGCAACCTGTTGCGCAAGATGGGCAAGAAGAGCTTGCGTCCCGGCAACGCCGCGGCGATGTTCATGCTCAACGCCACCAATCCGCGGACGATCAAGTTCGCGCGCACCGCGATGGTCGAGATCGGCATGAAGGCGCAGCGCCTGGCCCACGACGTCCTGCGGCCCGCGGCGCGGCGCCAGACGGCGGCGCCGCCCGCCACCGTGGGCGCGGCCCCGGTGCGCGAGCAGGTGATCCACTTCATCAACAAGAAGATGCCCGGCAACCTGCCGAAGAAGACGGCGCGCGCGCTGCTGGACATCGAGGACAAGAACTACGTCCCGATCATCCGCGACCCGCACAAGACCAACGCGGAGACCGAGGCGGTCTTCTACTTCCCGGGCTGCGGCTCGGAGCGGCTGTTCTCGCAGGTGGGCCTGGCCACGCAGGCCATGCTGTGGCACGCCGGCGTGCAGACCGTGCTGCCGCCGGGCTATCTCTGCTGCGGCTACCCGCAGCGCGGCGCCGGCCAGTTCGACCGCGCCGAGGAGATGATCACCGACAACCGCGTGCTGTTCCACCGCGTGGCCAACACGCTCAACTACCTCGACATCAAGACGGTCGTGGTCAGCTGCGGCACGTGCTACGACCAGCTGCAGGGCTACAAGTTCGAGGAGATCTTCCCGGGCTGCCGCATCGTCGACATCCACGAGTACCTGCTCGAGAAGGGCATCCGCCTCGACGCCGGCCCCGGCTACCTCTACCACGACCCCTGCCACACGCCGCTGAAGCAGCAGGACCCGATGAAGACCGTGAAGGCGCTCGTCGGCGACGCCGTCGTGAAGAGCGCGCGCTGCTGCGGGGAGTCGGGCACGCTGGGCGTCACGCGCCCCGACATCTCCACGCAGGTCCGCTTCCGCAAGGAGGAGGAACTGCGCAAGGACGAGGCGGCGCTGCGCGCCCTGCAGGCCGAGCGCGGACTCGCGGCGCCGGGGGCCGACCTGAAGATCCTCACCTCCTGCCCGAGCTGCCTGCAGGGCCTGAGCCGCTACGGCAACGACCTGAGCAGCGGGCTGCTGGAGGCCGACTACATCGTCGTCGAGATGGCGCGCCGCATCCTGGGAGAGGACTGGATGCCGGAGTACGTGAAGCGCGCGAACGCCGGCGGCATCGAACGGGTGCTCGTATGACACGTGGCTTGCCTGGCGCGGATCTCGCGCGCGTGCGCGCATGGGCGGCGTTGGCCGCGACCTTGCTGGCGGGCTGCGCCAGCAGCCCGCTGCCGCCGTGGCCCTCGTCGGCGCCCGCGCCGGCCCCCGCGCCGGGTGCGACCGTGCCGCCGGCGCTGCAGCCGCCCGGCCCGCCCGCGCCGCCGCCGCCGCCCGTCGCCAAGGAGGACGAGGCCTTCGGCGGCCTGCGTTTCGGCGCGACCCGCGCCGAGGTGCAACTGGCCTATCCCGGCGCCGAGTGCGGTGCGGAACAGTGCGCGGGCGGCTTCCTGTTCGCCGGCATGCCGGCGACCTTCGTCGTCTTCGCGCAGCCGGACGGCCGCTGGGTCGCGAGCGTCGCCATCAGCGACGCCACCGCCGCCGCGCGCGCCTGGACGCAGGCCAACGCCGAGATCCGCGGCCGCTGGCTCTCGCCCAACGACGGCGTGGAGCAGGGCGGCAGCCTGCTGCGCTGGCGCATCGACCGCGACGGCGCCCGCCAGGCCGTGCTGCGCCGCTGCGCGCCCGACGCCAAGTGCCGCGGCGGCGTGCGCACGGTGGTGGAGGTGGACTTCCTCGCCAAGGGGGCGCCGGGCCAGGCCTGGTAGCGCGCGGCGTCGTCGCGCGATGCAGAATCGCGCGACCATGAGCGCCGCTGCCTTTGCCGCCGAACGCGCTGCCCTGGCGGCGCTGCTGCGCGCCGAAGACCTGGCGCCGGCGCGCCTGCGCCGCGTCGCGCGGATCGACTGCGACGTGTGGCGCATCACGCCGGCCGGCGGCGGCGCCGAGCATGCGCTGCGCGTCTACCCGGCGCGCAAGTCCGACCCCGTCCCCATCGAGTCCGAGATCGCCTGGCTGCGCGCCCTCGCCGACGACGGCGAGCACGTGCCGCGGCCGCGCGCGGACGCCGGGGGCCGCTTCCTGCGCGCCTGGCAGCCCGATCCGTCGCGGCCGGCGCGCCACGCGGTGCTGCTCACCTGGCTGGGCGGCCGCATGCACGACCGAGGGCTGACACCGGCGCGCCTGCGCCAGGTCGGCCGCTTCGCCGCGCGCCTGCACGCGACCTCGGCCCGGCTGGTGCGCGACGGCGCGATCGCCACGCCGCGCCTCGCCTTCGACAGCGCGCTCGCGGCCTGGGCCGACGGGACCTACGCGGGCCTGGCGCGCCTGCCCGCGGGCCTGCGCACGCAGGCCTCGCGCGTGGCCGCCTGGCTGGTCGGCGAGATCCACGGGTTCGGTCGCGACACGGCCGCGTGGGGTTTCGTGCACGGCGACCTGCATCCCTGGAACCTGCTCTTCGTCCGCGGCCGGGCGGGCGCGATCGACTTCAGCGACTGCGGCTTCGGCCATCTCGCGCTCGACCTCGCGTCGACGCTGCAGTGGCTGCGCTTCCCCCATGCGGGCAACCGCGATCCGGGCGCCCTCTATCCCGCATTGCGCGGCGCGCTGCTCGAGGGCTACGCCCAGGAGCGCGCGCCGGTGCCCGGCCTCGAGCGCCAGGTCGATGCCTACCTGGCCGCGCGCCTCGTCGTGACGCTCGAGTGGATGCTGGAGGACTGGGCCCGCCTCGACGAGCGCCCCTGGGGGCCCGGATTCCTCGTCGCCTGCGAGCGCGAGCTCCGGGCCCTGCCGGGCGCCTGACGGGCCTCAGGCCGCGAAGCCGCCGTCGATCAGCAGGTCGGCGCCGGTGACGAAGGCCGCCTCCGGGCCGGCCAGGTAGGCCACCATCGCGGCGATCTCGTCCGCCTTGCCGTGGCGCGGGATGGCCATCAGCCCGTGCAGCGCGGCGCCGAACTCGCCCGCTTCCGGGTTCATGTCGGTGTCGACGGGCCCCGGCGCCACGTTGTTGACCGTGATGCCGCGCGGGCCGAGGTCGCGCGCCAGGCCCTTCACGAGCCCGACCAGGGCGGACTTGCTCATCGCGTAGGCGGCGCCGCCGGCGAAGGGCATGCGCTGGGCGTTGGTGCTGCCGATGTTGATGATGCGGCCGCCTTCCTTCATGTGGCGGGCCGCGGCCTGCGCGGCGACGAAGACCGAGCGCACGTTGACGGCGACGGTGCGGTCGAAGTCTTCCAGCTTGAACTCCTCGAACGGGCCGACGACCAGCACGCCGGCGCTGTTGACGAGGATGTCGAGGCGGCCGAACTGCTCGGCGACGCTGTCGATGGCGAGCGTCAGGGCCTTGGCGTCGGTGGCGTCGGCCTTGATGGCGATGGCCCGTCCGCCGCCGGCCTGGATCTCTTCGGCCAGCGCTTCGGCGGCGATGGCCGACGCGGCGTAGCCGATCGCGACCGTCGCGCCTTCGCGCGCCAGGCGGCGCGCGGTGGCGGCGCCGATGCCGCGCGAACCGCCGTGGATGAAGGCGACCTTGCCTTGGAGGGTCTTGCTCATGATGTCCGTCCTTTCGGTGGGGAGGTGGTTGATGGGATGAAGTGTGGGCATCGCCATCCGATCGCGGTAGCCGGCAAAAGAGAGATCCAGTTTCAACCACCGGTATAAGATCGTGCCGCCTTGACCGAACTCAGCAGCTATCTCGACGCATTCATCGCCGCGGCCGACGAGGGCAGCTTCTCGGCGGCGGCGCGCCGCCTGGGACTCACGCCGGCGGCGGTCAGCAAGAGCGTCGCGCAACTCGAGGCGCGGCTAGGCGTGCGGCTGTTCCAGCGCAGCACCCGCAGCCTGGCGCTGACCACTGACGGCGAGCGCCTGCACGCCCAGGTGCGGCTGCCCTGGAGCGAGATCGGCGACGCCCTGACCGACCTGCGCCAGGGCGCGGGCAAGCCGGCCGGCACGCTCCGGGTCTCGCTGGCGTACACGGTGGGGCGCGAATACTTCGTGCCGATGATGGCGGAGTTCGTGCGCCGCTATCCGGACGTCGTGCCCGACCTGCATTTCGACAACCGCCAGGTCGACCTGGTCGCCGAGGGCTTCGACGTCGCCATCGGCGGCGGCATCGAGCTGACCGATGCGCTGGTCGCGCGCGAACTCGCGCGGCTGCGCATCGTGCTCGTCGCGTCGCCCGCGTACCTGGCGGCCGCGCCGGTGCCGGCGCACCCGTCGGAGCTCGCGCGCCATCGCGGGCTGCTGCGGCGCTCGCTGGGCTCGGGCCGGCTCGTGCCCTGGTCGCTGAAGAACGAGGCCGGCGAGGAGCTGGTCGCCGGCGTGCGGCCGGTCATGGTGCTGGACGACCCGGAGGCCATCGCGCGCGCCGCCGCCGACGGCATGGGCATCGCCATGCTGCCGATGCCGCATGCGCTGCCGATGCTGGAACGCGGCGAGCTGGTGCGCGTCCTGCCCGACTGGCACGCCGACGCGCTGCCGCTGTCGATCTACTACACGAGCCGCAAGCTGATGCCCGCCAAGGTGCGGGTGTTCGTGAACCACGTCGTCGAGGAGTTCCGGACCCGGGGTCATGCGGCCCGCCTGGGGCAGCGCTAGCGCCACGCCCGGCTGCGACAATCGCGGCATGCCGTCCGCCATCCGCCTGCTGCTCGTCGACGACCACCCGCTGGTGCGCGACGGCCTGCGCGCGCGCCTGGAGGCGGTGCCCGGCTTCGAGGTCGCCGGCGAGGCGGGCAACGCCGCCGAGGCCGAGGCGCGGATGGCCGAGCTCGCGCCCGAGCTCGTGCTGATGGACGTCGGCATGAAGGACGTGAACGGCATCGAGCTGACCACGCGCCTGCTCGCCGGCAACCCGGGCCTGCGCGTGCTGATGCTCAGCATGTACGACAACCCCGAGTACGTGCAGCGCGCGATGCAGGCCGGCGCGCGCGGCTACGTGCTGAAGGACTCGCCCGCCAGCGAGATCATCGCCGCGATCGAGGCCGTGGCGAGCGGCGGCACGTTCCTCAGCCCCGCCGTCACGAAGCGCCTGTTCCGCAACCAGGCTCCGCGGCCGCTGCTCTCGCTGCGCGAGGGCGAGATCCTCTCGGCGCTCGCGCGCGGCCTGTCCAGCAAGCAGATCGCGCGCGAGATGGACGTCAGCGTGCGCACGGTGGAGACGCACCGCCAGAGCATCAAGCGCAAGCTGGGGCTCGAGGGGCAGGCGGAGCTGATCAAGTACGCCGTGGAACACGCCGGAACGCCCTAGCCACCGGGTTATCCAGTACGTAGAGGTGCGCCGCACGCCGCGCGGTCCGACGGATGCGCCGCCGCGCCCCGCTCGCGACACTGCCCGGCAGAAGCGGATCCTCCGTCCGCCGTTCCCCAGGAGACAACCTTGCTGCGCCTGCTCTTGCTGCTGCCGTTCATCGGCCTGCTGGCCGTCCCGCTGTTCAACCGCGAGACGCCCGAGTTCCTCGGCTTCCCCTTCTTCTACTGGTACCTGTTCGCCTGGGTGCCGCTCACCTCGCTGCTGATCTGGATCGTCGACCGCAGCGAACAGGAAGGGAAGTGACCATGGAGCCGACCATCCACTGGACCGCCCTCGGCGTCTTCGTCTTCTTCTTCGCGCTGGTCACGGTGATCGGCTTCCTGGCCTCGCGCTGGCAGCGCGGCGCCGCGCACAAGGGCGCGCACCTGGACGAGTGGGGCCTGGGCGGCCGCAACTTCGGCGCCTGGATCACCTGGTTCCTCGTGGGCGGCGACTTCTACACCGCCTACACCGTGATCGCCGTTCCGGCGCTCGTCTATGCGGTCGGCGCGTACGGCTTCTTCGCGCTGCCCTACACCATCCTCGTGTACCCGGTGGTGTTCACCATCATGCCCAGGCTGTGGCGCGAGGCCGCCAAGGCGGGCCACGTGACGGCGGCCGACGTCGTCTTCGGCCGCTACGGCTCGCGTCCGCTCGAGCTCGCGGTCGCGGCCACCGGCATCGTCGCCACGATGCCGTACATCGCGCTGCAGCTGGTGGGCATGGAGGTCGTGATCAAGGCGCTCGGCCTGACGGGCGAGCTGCCGCTGGCCGCCGCCTTCGTCATCCTCGCGCTCTACACCTACGCCGCCGGCCTGCGCGCGCCGGCCCTGATCGCCTTCGTCAAGGACATCATGATCTACATCGTGGTGATCGTCGCGGTGGTGGTCGTGCCGGCCCAGTTGGGCGGCTATGGCGCGGTGTTCGGCGCCGCGCGCGACGCCTTCGCGGCCAAGGGCGGCGCGACGGGCATCACGCTGAAGTCCGCGCAGATGCTGCCGTTCGCCACGCTGGCGCTGGGCTCCGCGCTCGCCGCCTTCATGTACCCGCACACCCTGACCGGCATCTTCGCCGCGAGGAGCGAGGCGACGATCCGCAAGAACGCGATCTTCCTGCCCGCGTACACCGTGCTGCTCGGCCTGATCGCGCTGCTCGGGTTCATGGCCTACGGCGCGCACGTCGCGGTGAAGAACAACAACGACGTCGTGCCGGCGCTGTTCAACACGCTGTTCCCGTCCTGGTTCGCGGGCTTCGCGTTCGCGGCCATCGCGATCGGCGCGCTGGTGCCGGCGGCGGTGATGTCGATCGGGGCTGCCAACCTGTTCACGCGCAACTTCTGGAAGCCGTACGCGAAGGACGTGACGCCGGCGCGCGAGGAGAAGGTCGCCAAGCTGGTCTCGCTGGTGATCAAGGTCGGCGCGCTGCTGTGCATCCTGCTGATGCCCACCAAGTTCGCGCTCGACCTGCAGCTGCTGGGCGGCGTCTGGATCCTGCAGACCTTCCCGGCGGTGGTGTTCGGCCTGTTCTGGAAGCGCCTGCAGGCGCCCGCGCTGCTGGCGGGCTGGCTCGGCGGCATCGTCTGCGGCACCTGGACGGCCTTCGCAGACGGCGTGAAGCCGGTGCACACGCTGCACCTCGGCGCGGACGCATACACCGTCTACACGGGCTTGCTGGCGCTGGCCGTCAACGTCGTCGTGGCGCTGGTCGTGCAGGCGTTGCTGCCGGCGCGCAGGCCCGCCCTGGCGCGCGCCTGATCGCGGGGGGGCGGGGGCCGGCCTTCGGCCCCGTGTTCCTCCCGCCGGCCAGCTCCTGCCGACGCCGATCCTCATAATCGGGCCATGCGCCTGAAGGCCAAGCTCCTCGTCCTCGCCGCGGTGCCGCTGCTGCTCTCGCTCGCGCTGATCGCCGCCGCGGTGCTGCTGCAGCAGCGCGAGCTGGCGCGGCGCGAGCACGCGCTGGTCGAGGGCGGCTACGTCAACGCGCGGCGCGCCGAGCTCAAGCACTACGTCGAGCTGGGCGTCAGCGTCCTCAAGCCGCTGCTCGACTCGGGCCGCGACGACCCGGCGACGCGCGCCGAGGGCGTGCGCCTGCTGCAGTCGCTGGACTTCGGCGACGACGGCTACTTCTTCGTCTACGACCTGCAGGGCCACGTGGTGATGCACCCGCGCCAGCCCGACCTGGTCGGCCAGGACCTGTTCGAGATGCGCGACCCGCACGGCCGCGCCACCATCCAGGACCTGCTCGCCGCGGCGCGCGCCGGCGGCGGCTTCGTCGACTACGACTGGCGCCGCCCCTCCACCGGCCAGGTCGCGCCCAAGCTCGGCTACGTCGTCGAGCTCCCGCGCTGGGGCTGGATGGTGGGCACCGGCCTGTACCGCGACGACATCGACGCGGCCACCGCGCAGCTCGACGCGCAAGCCTCGTCCAACATCGGCACCACGCTGCTCTGGATCGCGGCCATCGCCTGCGGCGGCGTGGCGCTGATCAGCGTCAGCGGCGTGTGGCTCAACCTGAGCGAGTTGCGCGTGGCCGACGCCAAGCTGCAGCTGCTCGCGCGCCAGGTCGTGCGCTTCCAGGAGGACGAGCGCGCGCACCTCGCGCGCGAGCTGCACGACGGGGCCAGCCAGACGCTGGTCTCCGCCAAGCTGCTGGTGGAGTCCGCGGTCGACCAGATCGAGCGCGAGCACCGCGTCGCGCCGCCCGCGCTCTCGCGCGCGCTGGCGCGGCTGAAGGAATCGCTCGACGAGGTGCGGCGCATCTCGCACCGCCTGCGCCCCGCGATGCTCGACGAGCTGGGCCTCCCCGCGGCGCTGCAGCTGCTCGCGCGCGAGTTCGGCGAGGCGGGCGCGGCGCAGGTCGACGTGCAGGTGCTGGGCGAGCCGGCCGAGCTCCCGGAGGAGGTCAAGACCGCGCTCTTCCGGGTCGCGCAGGAGGGCCTCGCCAACGTCGCCAAGCACGCCGGCGCGCACCTCGTGCGCATCGAGCTGTGCTTCCGCGAAGGCGCCGTCGGCCTGCGCCTGGCCGACGACGGCCGCGGGTTCGAGATCGAGCGCGTGCAGCTCGACCCGCAGCGCGGCATCGGCCTGCGCAACATGCGCGAGCGCCTCGCCTCCATCGGCGGCCGCTTCGACGTGCGCGCGGCGCCGGGCGGCGGCACGCTGCTCGACGCCTGGGTTCCCGACGATGCGTTGCGGCGCCTGGCGCGGCCGGCCTGAGAGGCGGCCCCGGAGGCGGGCTCAGCGTGCCGGGCCCGCGACCGGCGCCGCTGGCGCCGCCGGCGCCGCCGGCGCGAACAGCTGCGGCAGGCCACCCTCCACGGCTGCTCCCAGGAGTTCGCGAAGCTCGTCCAGCTTGCGCTGCGCGCTCAGGACCTCCCAAGGGTTGCGGTCGGCCTCGTCGCCCTTGCCCATGATCATGTTGGTCTCCGTGCGCGTCGTGTCACGCAGCACGTTGCCCGTGGCGGTGTCGATCAGCGTGAGCCGCACGTAGGCGAACGGCGAGATGTACCCGCGACTGGTCTCGTTGGTGTCCACGTCGCGCATACGTGAGTGGAAATCGACGTAGAAGCCGAGCCCCGCCACCTTGCCCGAGCCCATCTTGGTGTCGTAGGCCTGGATCTTCGTTTCAGCCCGGTATTTGGTGATCAGCACGAGCTGGCCGGCGTGTTCGCGTCGCAGCGCGGCGTCGAGCTCGGCGGGCAGCCTGGCGCGGCCGCCGTCGAACAGACCCTCCTGCGCGCTGTACCACTCGCTGCGCGACGCGGTGAGCAGCGCAACGTCCGCCGTCGGATCCAGCCTCGCGAACACGCCCTTGGCCGCACGCAGTGCCGCGATGTCGACGCCGGCGGCCTGGATGTCGACGAACTGGTGGCCGTTCGCCTCGAGCAGGTGCCCCGTCTGCACGACCTGGTTCACGATGTCCATCTGGTCGCCGACGAGCGAGAGCACCGCGATCGTGTGCGTGGGCACCATCGTGGCTTGGGCGCCGACCGGCGCGGTGGCGCACGCCGCGATCGCGGACACGAGGATGCGCGCCGTGCACCGGCGCCGCGCAATGGTCTTCGTCATCATTCCTCCCCTAACGACACGTTCAATCCAGCGACAGCTTCCGGTCGGCGATCAACTTGTGCCAGAAGACGGTCTCCTTCTGGATGAAGGCGGCCAGCGCCGGTCCGTCGGTGGGCGCGACGTCGAGGCCGAAGTCCTCGAGCCTCGCCTTGACGTCGGGCATCAGGATGGCCTTGCGCATCTCCGCCGTCAGCCGGCCGGCGATCTCGGGCGGCGTGCCCTTGGGCGCGAACAGGCCCTGCCAGGCGATGGCCTCGTAGTCCTTGAGGCCGCGGTCGGCACCGACCTCGGCCAGCGTGGGCACGTCGGGCAGCTGCGGGATGCGGCGCCTCGAGCAGACCGCCAGCGCCTTGACCTTGCCGCCGCGGATCTGCGGCAGGCCGGCCGCGGTGTCGACGATCATCATCGGCACCTGGCCGCTCATCACGTCCTGCATCGCGGGCGCCGTGCCGCGGTACGGCACGTGCACGATGAAGCTGCCGGTGCGCTCCTTCAGCAGCTCCATCGCCAGGTGGTGCGGGCTGCCGGCGCCGGGCGAGGCGTACGAATACTTGCCCGGGCTCTTCTTCACCTCGTCGAGCAGCTGGCGCGCGTTCGTGAAGCCGCTCTGCGGGTTGGCGACCAGGATCAGCGGGAAGCTCGCCATGAAGCCGAGCGGCACGAAGTCCTTCGGGTCGTAGGGCAGCTTCTTGTACAACGCGGTGTGGTAGACCATCGCGCCGTTGTCGCCGGTGAGGATCGTGTAGCCGTCTCCCGGCTGCTTGGACGCCGCCTCGGTGCCGATGATGCCGGCGGCGCCGGGGCGGTTGTCGATGACGATGGTCTGCCCGAGCTGCTTGCCCAGCTGCGGGGCGAGCTGGCGTGCGAGGAAGTCGGAGCCGCCCGCCGCGGGGTACGCGACGATCCAGCGGATCGGGTGCGAGGGCCAGGCGTCGGCGGCGCGCGCGGCGGGGGCCACGAGCGACCCCAGCGGGGCGATCGAGCCCGCGGCCAGCGTCATCAGGGAGCGTCGGTTCAGCGTCATCGGGAAGGGGGGCTTGGGTATCGGGGAGGGGCGGGGCCCGGGCGCCGCCGCGGGTGCCACACAATAGCGCATCGCGCCCGTCCGCCGCATCGGGCCGGCCCCGCAACCGCAACGTCCCGCGCCATGATCACCTTCCGCCCGCCCGCCGCCGCCCGCCCCGAGTGCGACCTCTGCCGCGAGGCCGGCGGCGTGCTGGTCTTCCAGTCGCCGCACTGGCGCGTGATCCGCGCGCCCGACGCCGACTTCCCGGCCTTCTACCGCGTCGTCTGGCGCGCCCACGTGGCGGAGTGGACCGACCTCGCCCTGGCGGAGCAGGCGACGCTGATGGGCGCCGTCTCCGCGGTGGAGCGCACGCTGCGCGAGGCGCTCGCGCCGACCAAGATCAACCTCGCGAGCCTGGGCAACGTCGTTGCGCACCTGCATTGGCACGTGATCGCCCGCTTCGACTGGGACAGCCGCTTCCCCGCGCCGGTCTGGGCCGATGCGAAGCGTGCCGTGCCCGACGCCGAGGCGCGCCTCGCCGTGCCGCTGGCGGAGCTCGACGCGCGCGTGGCGCGCGCGGTCGCCGCCCTCGCGCCGGCCGCCTGACCCCATCGGACCCGAGGGACGCCATGACCGACACGATCCTGCGCCAGGCCACCCGCGACGACGCCGCCGGCCTCTGGCGCGTGCGCTACGCCGTCACCGAGAACACGCTCACCCCGGGCCGCATCGGCGACGACGAGCTGTTCGACCAGATCGAGCGCACCGGCCGCGGCTGGGTGATCGAGGAGGACGGCGAGATCGTCGCCTTCGCGATCGGCAACGCGTCGGACGGCAACATCTGGGCGCTGTTCGTCGATCCGCCGGCGCAGGGACGCGGCCACGGCACCCGGCTGCACGACGTGATGGTCGCCTGGATGTTCGGGCAGGGCCTGGAGCGACTGTGGCTGGGCACCGGCAACGAGACTCGGGCGCGCGCGTTCTACGAGCGCCTCGGCTGGGTCGAGAAGGGGCCGTACGGCAAGCTCGAGACGCGCTACGAGCTGGAGCGCCCCGGGTGAGCTCGATTTCGAATCGGCCCCCCGGAGGTCGGTTCTGCCGCGCAGACTCCTACCCGGCTCTGCGGCCTTTTCCGGCGCTCCCGGCGCCTGAACAGAGCTCCATCACCTTGATCGTCGGCGCGCCGGCGTAGGGCGCCGCGACGGGGGTGACGGGGGCGGCGTCGAAGGCGATGCGGCAGCCGTCGGGCGAGACGGCGACCTGCTGCGTCATCGCGCAGGCGGCCGCTCCCGCCGCCTGGCCGGGGGCGGGGGTGGACGTGCACCACACGCGCTTCGCCTGCTCGCCCTGCACGAGGTAGAGCCCGCCGCCCGCCTCGGGCGCGCCCGGCTGCAGCACGAGGTCGCCCGCCTTGGTCGCGGACATCGTCGCCGGGCCCGTGCTGCGGGCCGCATCGAGCGCGCGCACGAGCGCGGCCGGGAGCGCGCGGCGCGCGAGGCGGCCGTCGGCGTCCATCGTGATCAGCGGCACGTCTCTCGGCGGATCGAACGCGCGGTCGTGCACGCCGGCCTGCAGCTGGTAGGCGCTGCGGAAGGGCAGGTAGCGCACGTCGTGCGAGATGTCGTTGATGCTGAGGCCGGCCAGCATCACCTTGCGCTTGGGGGTATGAAGGGACGGGCCTTCGGGATGGCCCTGCGCGTCGAGCCCGGCCCACTCGAGCGTGCCGTGCTCGGGTTGCAGGTAGCGCATCGGCTTCTTGCTGCCCAGGAGGTCGCCGATCGCGAGATCCTCCGGCGCGGGCTTCAGGCACGCCTTGGGATGCCAGCCCGCCTTGTATTCCGGCGGCGCGGGCACGAGGGCGTGCGCGCCGGCGTCCCAGAGGCGGAACTGCTGCACTGCAGGGGCGGCGGTCGAGCCCACGGCGAAGCGCGACTCGAGGTCGCCGACCTCCACGCTGGCGAGCGCGAACTCCGGGTTCGTGCACGCCAGGAAGCCGCGCGGCACGAGGACGGCGGTCGTGCGCGCCGGCACGTCGAACGCGACGATCTTGCGCACCATCCAGGGCACCTTGGCCTTGGGATCCCCGAAGGTCGTGACGGCCAGCGTGTCGGCGTCCAGCCATGCGAAGCGGCCGGCGAGCTGGGTGATGACGGGGATGCCGGTGTCGATGGCCGGCAGCGGCGCGTCGGGCACGGACGCGCGGCCGGGGTCGACCGCGGCGGCGCGGGTCGGCGCCAGCGTGTCCACCGGCGTGGTGCCGGGCGGGCAGTTGCCGTCGGCGAAGGTCGGGCCGTGCGGGCCCTGGCACTTGCGGATCTGCGCCGAAGCGGGCAGGGCGAAGGCGGCGGCGGCGGCCAGCAGGACGATGGATCGGTGCATGCTCCCTCCCAAGGGCACTCGTTCTAGGAAATTTGGGCTTAATTCTCACAGATCGTTACGACGATGTGGTGACCCCCTTTCGGGGGGTGCGGGCGTCGGCCGCGGCGCGCGGCGGCGATAAACTGCGCGCATGCCGTCCCCAGCCCCCGCTCCCGTCGCCCTGACGGTCCACCAGCAGTCGCGCGCCCTCGAGATCGAGTTCGACGACGGCGCCCGTTTCCGGATCCCGTTCGAGCTGATGCGGGTGTATTCGCCCTCGGCCGAGGTCCAGGGCCATGGCCCGGGCCAGGAGACGCTGCAGACCGGCAAGCGCGACGTGCTGGTCACCGACGTGGAGGCGGTCGGCCTCTACGCCGTCAAGCCCACGTTCTCCGACGGCCACGACTCGGGCCTGTTCACCTGGGAATACCTGTACCGCCTGGGCCAGCAGCAGGACGAGCTGTTCAGGCAATACCTCGAGCGCCTGGCGGCCGCCGGCCTCGACCGCGACGCCCCGATGAAGCCGCCCGGCGCCGGCGGCGCCTGCCACTCGCATTGACCGCACCATGACCCAGACCCATTTCGGCTACGAGACCGTCGACGAGAACGACAAGGCCAGGCGCGTGCGCGGGGTGTTCGACTCCGTCGCGAAGAAGTACGACGTGATGAACGACCTCATGTCGGCGGGCCTGCACCGCGCGTGGAAGGCGTACACGGTGGCGGTCGCCAACCTCAAGGCGGGCGACCGCGCGCTCGACATCGCGGGCGGCACGGGCGACCTGGCGCGCGCCTTCGCGAAGAAGGTCGGGCCGACCGGCGTCGTCGTGCACACCGACATCAACGAGGCCATGCTGCGCGTCGGCCGCGATCGCCTGCTCGACGAGGGCCTGGTGCTGCCGACCACCATCTGCGACGCCGAGAAGCTGCCCTTCCCGACCGGTCGCTTCGACCTCGTGAGCGTGGCCTTCGGCCTGCGCAACATGACCCACAAGGAGGCGGCGCTGGCCGAGATGAACCGCGTGCTGCGCCCCGGCGGGCGGCTGCTGGTGCTGGAGTTCTCCAAGGTGGCCGAGCCGCTGCGCAAGGCCTACGACTGGTATTCGTTCAGCGTGCTGCCGCGCGTGGGCCGGTTCGTCACCGGCGATGCCGACAGCTACCGCTACCTCGCCGAGTCGATCCGCATGCATCCCGACCAGGAAACCCTCAAGGGCATGATGAAGGGCGCCGGGTTCGGTCACGTGGACGTGCACAACATGAGCGGCGGCGTGGTCGCGCTCCATGTCGGCATCAAGTGCTGAATGACGGCCCCCACTCGCTGCGCGAGTCGCCCCCCGAGGGGGCTGGGCCGAGCGCTCCCGGCCCTCGAAATCACTGAAAGCTGACATGGCCACGATCCTGCTGACCGGCGCGGCCGGCTACATCGCCTCCCACACCTGGATCGAGCTGCTGGCCGCCGGCCACGAGGTCGTCGGCCTCGACGACTTCTCGAACAGCTCGCCGGTGGTGATCGAACGCATCGCCGAGCTCTCCGGCCGCGAGCCCGTCTTCGTGCGCGCCAGCGTCACCGATCCCGCTGCGCTGGACGCGCTGTTCGCGAGCAGTCGCATCGACGCCGTCGTCCACTTCGCCGCCTTCAAGGCGGTGGGCGAGTCGACGCAGCAGCCGCTGCGCTACTACGCCAACAACGTCGGCGGGCTGCTCGCGCTGTGCACGGCGATGCGCGCGCACGGCGTCGGCCGCTTCGTCTTCAGCTCCAGCGCCACGGTGTACGGCAAGCCCGAGACGCTGCCGATCCGCGAGGACGCGGCCACCGGCGCCACCAACCCTTACGGCGAGACCAAGCTGATCGGCGAGACCATCCTGCGCGACCTCGCCGCCGCCGAGCCGGGCTGGCAGAGCGGCGTCCTGCGCTACTTCAATCCGGTCGGTGCGCACGCGAGCGGGCGCATCGGCGAGGATCCGCGCGGCACGCCCAACAACCTGATGCCCTACGTGGCCCAGGTCGCCGTCGGCCGCCGGCCGCGGCTCGCGGTCTTCGGCGACGACTACGACACCCCGGACGGCACCGGCGTGCGCGACTACATCCACGTGGTCGACCTCGCCGTCGGCCACGTCAAGGCGCTCGAGCGGCTGCTCGCGCATCCCGGCTCGTTCACCGTCAACCTGGGCACCGGGCGCGGCTACAGCGTGCTGGAGCTCGTGCAGGCCTACGAGCGCGCCAGCGGCCGTCCCGTGCCCTACGACATCGTCGCGCGCCGCCCGGGCGACATCGACAGCTGCTACGCCGACCCGGCGCGCGCGCGCGAACTCCTCGGCTGGACGGCCGAGCGCGGCCTCGACGCGATGTGCGAGGACAGCTGGCGCTGGCAGTCCGGGAACCCCGGCGGCTTCGACCGCTGACATCGTGCCCGAGGCGCGCGTCGTCGCCGTCTTCGACTTCGACGGCACGCTGACCCGGCGCGACACGCTGGCGCCATTCCTCGCTCGCGTGGCCGGCGGGCCGCGCCTGGCCGCGGCTTTCGCGCGCGAGGCGCTGGCCGTCGCCCGCTGGGCCGGCGGCCGCCAGGACATCGATGCCGTCAAGCGCCGCATCGTGCGCCGCGTGCTGGCCGGCATGCCGGTCGAGGCGGCCCGCCGCGCGGCGCGGGTGCATGCCGAGGCGGCCGCGCGCGCCCTGCGCCGCGGCGCGCTGCCGCGCATCCGCTGGCACCGCGAACAGGGCCACCGGCTGGTGCTGGCCAGCGCGGGGCTGGACCTCTACCTCGAGCCCGTCGGCGCCGCACTCGGCTTCGACGACGTGCTGTGCTCGCGCCTGGCCGAGCGGGCCGGGTGCTTCACGGGCGAGCTCGAAGGCGCCGATTGCACGGGCGCCGAGAAGCTGCGGCGGCTCGAGGCGCTGCTGGGCGGGCTGCACGGCGTCGAGCTGCACGCCTACGGCGACAGCGCGGGCGACGCCGCGCTGCTGAGCGCCGCCGCGCATGCGCACTGGCGGCCCTTCCGCGGCCGCGGGCCCTGAAATGCATGCCCGGACGCGGCGGTCCGTCATCGGCACCCCCCTACAATCCCGCCCATGGACTTCCCCTTCCAGGACCTCTGGCTTCCCGCCGTGCGCAACCGCATGGTGCTGTTCGTCAACCACGTGCTGACGGGCTGTCCGCCGGCGGTCGAGCGCCTGCGGTCGCACGCGGGCAAGGTCGTGCGCGTGGACGTCAGCGGCTGGCCGGGCCTGGTGCCGGTGCCGCCGCCGCTCACGCTGCGCGTCACGCCGGCGGGCCTGTTCGAGGCGGTCGCAAGCGCCGAGGAGGCGGGCGCCGCCGTCGCGCTCGATGTCAAGCTCGACGCGTCCGCGCCCGGCAAGATCGCCGAGGCGGTGTTCAAGGGCGGCGTGCCCCCGATGTCGGTCGAAGGCGACGCCGCGCTGGCGGCCGACTTCAGCTGGGCCGCGCAGAACGCGCGCTGGGATCCCGCCGCCGATGCCGAGCGCTTCTTCGGCGGCACCGTCGCCGAAGGCGTGGGCCGCGCGGGCGCCCGGGTCGCCCAGGCCGCCGAGGCGGCGAAGAACGCGATGGGCCAGATGTTCGATTCGCTGCAGGCGCGCAAGCGCTGAGCGGTGTCCATCCGTCCCCCGGTTCGCATGGGCGCGCGCCAGTGACCCATTTCTTCCGCCTCGCCTTCATCGGCTACACGCTGCTGCGCTTCGGCGTCGACGAGATCGCGCTCGGGCGCGTGAAGCAGCCGTGGCTGCGCGCGCTGGCACGGCTGCTGTCCATCGGCCGCAGCTACGACGAGCCGCGCGGCGCGCGCCTGCGCCAGGCGCTCGAGCGCCTCGGCCCCATCTTCATCAAGTTCGGCCAGGTGCTGTCCACGCGGCGCGACCTGCTGCCCGCCGACATCGCCGACGAACTCGCCCTGCTGCAGGACCGCGTCCCGCCCTTCGACGGCACGGCGGCGCGCACGCTGGTCGAGCTCTCGCTGCTGAAGGAACTCGGCCGCAAGTTCGACGACGTCTTCGCGCAGTTCGACACCACGCCTGTCGCCAGCGCCTCGGTCGCGCAGGTGCACTTCGCGCGCCTGCACGACGGGCGCGAGGTCGCCGTCAAGGTGCTGCGGCCCAACGTGCTGAAGGCGATCGAGAGCGACCTCGCCATCCTGCACACCGTCGCCCGCTGGGTCGAGCGCGTCAGCGTCGACGGCAAGCGGCTGCGCCCGCGCGACGTCGTCGCCGAATTCGACATCTACCTGCACGACGAGCTCGACCTCATCCGCGAGGCCGCCAACGCGGCCCAGCTGCGCCGCAACATGCAGGGCCTCGACCTCGTGCTCGTGCCCGAGATGCTGTGGGACTTCTGCACCTCGCGCGTCATGGTCATGGAGCGGATGGTCGGCATGCCCATCAGCCAGGTCGAGCGCCTGCGCGAGGCCGGCGTCGACATCAAGAAGCTCGCGCGCGACGGCGTCACCATCTTCTTCACCCAGGTCTTCCGCGACGGCTTCTTCCACGCCGACATGCACCCGGGCAACATCCAGGTCAGCGTCGCGCCGACCAGCTTCGGGCGCTACATCGCGCTCGACTTCGGCATCATCGGCACCCTCACCGAGTCCGACAAGGACTACCTGGCGCAGAACTTCATCGCCTTCTTCCGCCGCGACTACAAGCGCGTGGCCGCGCTGCACATCGAGAGCGGCTGGGTGCCGCCCGACACCCGGCTCGAGGCGCTCGAGAGCGCCGTGCGCGCGGTCTGCGAGCCGCATTTCGACCGCCCGCTGAAGGACATCTCGCTCGGCCAGGTGCTGCTGCGGCTGTTCCAGACCTCGCGCCGCTTCAACGTCGAGATCCAGCCGCAGCTCGTGCTGCTGCAGAAGACCCTGCTCAACGTCGAGGGCCTGGGCCGCCAGCTCGACCCCGAGCTCGACCTGTGGAGCACGGCCCAGCCCTTCCTCGAGCGCTGGATGAACCGCCAGGTCGGCTGGCGCGGCTTCGTCGACCGCCTGAAGGACGAGGCGCCGCGCTACGCGCACTACTTCCCGGAGCTGCCGCGCCTCGTTCACCAGGCGCTCGCCAAGGTCGCGCGGCTGGACGACGGCGAGAACGCCCCGGCCAGCGCCGCCCAGGTGGCGCGCCTCCTGCGCGAGCAGCAGCGCACCAACCGCCTGCTGCAGGCGCTGCTGTGGGCCGCGGTCGGCTTCATCGCGGGCATCGCGTTGGTGCGCGTGTTTGTCACCACCTGGTGACACCATGGGCGGGCACGGCCGTTCCGAAGCGCTCGTGCCGGAGCGCGGAGGTGCCCGGTGAGCGCGTGCGCCGGGGGCGTCCCGGCTTGATCGGCGCGCATTCGTCCCTCATATGCGCCCCGGCGCTCGCGCCCTGCTCGGGTTTGGTCTCCGGCAGGGCGTCGGGCATCCTATAATTTCCTGTTTTGAATCAAGAGTTTAGCCATGCCGATCTACGCGTATCGCTGCGCAGCGTGCGGGCATTCGCGCGACATCCTGCGCAAGATCTCCGATCCGGTCCTGACGACGTGCCCCGAGTGCGGCGCGGAGCAGTTCCAGAAGCAGGTCACCGCCGCCGGCTTCCAGCTCAAGGGCTCGGGCTGGTACGTGACCGACTTCCGCAACGGCAGCTCGGGCGGCGCGGCCGCGGCGCCGTCGGCGCCCGCCTCGTCCGACGGCGCGGCCGCGCCCGCCGCATCCCCGGCGCCCGCGCCTGCGCCCGCCGCGTCGGAAGGCGGTTCCTCCGGCGGCGGCGCGGCGTCGTCCTCGGCGTCCGGTGGCGGCGCCTGCGGCGGCGGTTGCGCCTGCCATTGACCCCCAGCCGGAGCGCCCCTTGAGAAAGTACCTGTTCGCCGGCCTGCTCGTGTGGCTTCCGCTCGCGATCACCGTCGGCGTGCTCATGTGGGCGGTCGGCCTGATGGACGGGCTGTTCCACGGCATCCTCGGCGCCGTGGGGCGCGTGCTGCCGCAGGGGGCCGACAGCTTCATCGCCTTCCTCGTCGGCGTGCCGGGCCTGGGCGTGGTGCTGCTCGCGCTGCTGCTGCTGCTCACCGGCATGTTCGTCACCAACATCGTGGGCGCGTGGTGGCTGACGCAGTGGAACCGGCTGCTCTCGCACATCCCCATCGTCAAGTCGATCTACGTGTCGGTGAAGCAGGTCTCCGACACCCTGTTCTCGACCAACGGCAACGCCTTCCGCGAGGCCGTGCTCGTCCAGTATCCGCACGCCGGCAGCTGGACCATCGCGTTCGTCACCGGCCGTCCCTCGGGCGAGGTGGCCGAGGCGCTCGGCACCGAGTCGGTGAGCCTGTACGTGCCCACCACGCCCAACCCGACCTCGGGCTTCTTCCTCATGATGCCGCGCGCGGCGGTCCGGCCGCTGTCGATGAGCGTCGACGAGGCCCTCAAGTACATCATCTCCATGGGCGTCGTCGCGCCCCCGGCGCAGAACACGATCGTGTTGCCGGTGGAGGCCGACCCCAATCGGGTGGGCTGAACGCCCCGAGGTCACCCGCCGTTCAGTCCTGAGGGTAGCCCCCCGATCCCGGCCTGATTCCCCCCTTTCCCGCCCGCCGCGCGAAGTGCCTCGAACCCAGGCCGCGCGGCCATGAACGAACCGTACAAGAACACGGAGAACTGCCATGCGAACCACCTATTGCGGCCTCGTCGGCGACGCGCTGATCGGCCAGACCGTCACCCTCATGGGCTGGGCGCACCGCCGGCGCGACCACGGCGGCGTCATCTTCATCGAGCTGCGCGACCGCGAGGGCGTGGTCCAGGTCGTCTGCGACCCCGACCGCCCCGACATGTTCGAGACCGCCGAGGCCGTGCGCAACGAGTTCTGCCTCAAGGTCGTCGGGCTCGTGCGCGCCCGTCCCGGCGACAAGAACAACACCAACATCGCGAGCGGCAACGTCGAGGTGCTGTGCCATGAGCTCGAGGTGCTGAACCCCAGCGTCACGCCGCCGTTCCAGCTCGACGACGAGAACCTCTCCGAGACCACGCGCCTCACGCACCGCGTGCTCGACCTGCGCCGCCCGCAGATGCAGAAGAACCTGATGCTGCGCTACCGCGTCGCGATGGAGGTGCGCAAGTTCCTCGACGCGAACGGCTTCGTCGACATCGAGACCCCGATGCTGACCAAGTCGACGCCGGAGGGCGCGCGCGACTACCTCGTGCCGAGCCGCGTGCACGACGGCCAGTTCTTCGCGCTGCCGCAGTCGCCGCAGCTGTTCAAGCAGCTGCTGATGGTGGCGGGCTTCGACCGCTACTACCAGATCACCAAGTGCTTCCGCGACGAAGACCTGCGCGCCG
>Ga0209051_1001308_pt1 | contig 21871 bp, 29 predicted proteins | sample AraplaCvi_mMS_r2_2_FD_184286 | JGI IMG/M metagenome (GOLD analysis project Ga0209051, IMG submission 184286) | Arabidopsis root microbial communities from North Carolina, USA - plate scrape MF_Cvi_mMS_r2 (SPAdes) (version 2) | ecosystem: Host-associated > Plants > Roots > Endosphere | place...
ACTATGCCGCGCCGCGGCAGTCGGTATCGGGCGGCATTTCCGGCTCCGACACCGTATTCGGCGCAAAACTGGCCGACGCGCTCTGGACGATGGAAAGCCAGGGCGTCGAGATCGACCAGGAGGCCGGAGACACCTGGCTCGGCAAGGCGCCCTCGACGAAATACGAAGACGAATTCATGGGCCTCGCCAAGAAGACCTTCGCCGAGCGCATCCGCGAACAATATCTCAAGGATCACGACCTTACAGAAGACGATCTCAAGTCGATGTCGGCGGAAGACCGCGAGGCGGTCGAGGCGGATATCCGCAAGGCGATCCTCGAAGCCATGGGCGTCAACGGCGAGAGGCAGCAAGCCGCGATGGACATGGGCGGCAACCCTGCCGCGGAGGAACAGGCGGCAAACAACCCGGCCGCCGGCGCCCAGGCGCCGGGCACGTCGGGAAAGCAGGACGGCAAGGACGATCCGCTGCTCTCCATGTAGGGTGAGCTGACGACCTAAAAAACCTTCTGCGGCCGCGGCCTTGTCCATCAGGGCCGCGGCGCTTTCACCTTGTGCGGCCGGAACCATTGTCATCGGCGATCATCGCCGGCGGCGCCTCCCCGGCATGCGGCCTATGATCCCATCGCGACCGCCGCAGCATCTCCATCGCCAGGATCAGCCATATTCCGGCGACAGTGGCGACCAAGGCCCAGAAAAGCCGGAGGATATCCCTCGCGCGCCCGTCGAACCTGGCATGGCAATGGCTGCAGCATCCGTTCATCACGTCACCTTCCTTATCGCTCCGTCCGCATCTCTTTCGTGCGGGCCGGCTTGTCTTCGTGCCGGTGACTGACTAGATAATTCCTCTAGTGACTAGAGCTACAAGAGGAAACTTCAGCCATGCTGTCGATCGGCGATCTTTCGAAACGGACCGGCGTCAAAGTGCCGACGATCCGCTACTACGAACAGATGGGGCTGATCGAAGCGGCGGAACGTTCCGAGGGCAACCAGCGCCGCTACGAGAGGCAAGATCTCGAGCGGCTCGCCTTCATCCGCCACGCCCGCGACCTCGGCCTCGACATTCCGGCGATCCGCGACCTGATCGCGCTCAGCCAGCATCCCGACCTCCCTTGCGCCAATGCCGACCGGATCGCCGCCGACCACCTCTCCGCCGTGCGCGAGAAGATCGAAAAGCTGAAAAAGCTGGAGCACGAACTCGAACGGATCATCTCCCATTGCGACGGCCATTCGATCGAGGATTGTTATGTGATCCGGGCGCTTTCGGATCACGGGCTGTGCGAGGGCGAGCACTGAGGGCAGGTTTATTGTCAGGGTATGGTAGCGAACTGCGACCAATGTCAGCCCAGCCACGCCTATAATTATTAGACCGGGGCATGGCGGAGGCTATCATGGAGGCTGCTAACCGTTTCGCAAATCACGCTTGACAAGGTTTGAGATCGGGAGCATCTAGGCGCCATGATCAACACGCGCACGACCACCGCCTGCTCGTATTTTTGGGCCTTCCTCTAAGGGGCGGCTCGACAGATCATCATGTCAACAAGCCGCCGTCAGGCGGCTTTGTTGTTTCAAACGGCACCTGACGGCAAGAAGACCGAACAAGGATGCCGGAAATGCCCACCCAGACGATTGAAGATACCGATATCACCCTGCCCCGCCCGCCGGTCGTGACGATCCGCAATGCGAAATCGCGCGACCTGCCGGAACTCAACGAGATGATCGCGCTGCTTGCCGCGCATCACAACGACCCCGCCGCCATCACGCCTGAAAAACTCGAGCGCGACCTGTTCGGCGCCATGCCGTGGATCAGCGCTCTGGTCGCCGATACCGGTACGGACCTGATCGGCTACGCCATCCTCGTGCCGCTCTACAGGGCCCAGGAAGGCACGCGCGGCATGGACCTGCACCATCTCTTCGTGCGTGACGGCCACCGCGGCCACGGCATCGGCCAGCACCTCGTGTCGCGCGCCCGGGAAATCGCCAGGAACGCCGGCTGCGACTATCTTTCGGTCAGCGCCGCGACCGGCAATTTCGCCGCCCACCGCTTCTACGAACAGATGGATTTCAAGCCGCGCCCGGTCACCGGCATGCGCTATATGCAGGCGCTGGTGTGATATCAGCGGCCAAGGCCTATCCGGCGGCCTTGGCCAGGATTCTAAGATAATCATCGACCGCCTCGTGAAAGGCGGTCTCGGCTTCGGCGAGCGTATCGGCATGGAAGCCGACGACATCGGCAATGCCTGCGACATGGCCGATGAAGATTTCGTCTTCGGCATCAAATTCGATGCCGGCCGAATAGCCTTTGTAGTCCGGTAAGTTCATCGCTCGCCCCCAACCCGTCTACCGTGCCGGCACCACCTTCAGGTAAGCCGCAATCGCCTCAAGATCGCTCTTCGGCAGATGCGCGAGGTTCTGCTGGACCTCGACCATCGAGCCGCCGACCGTGTCGAAATCCGGGGTGAAGCCGGTTTCGAGATATCCGGCAATGTCGCTTTCGCTCCAGGAGCCGATATCCTTCGAACCCGGCGTGATGTTGGGGATGGTGCCCTTGCCTTCCGGATTGGGGCCGCCGGCGAGCCAGCGGTCGGGGAGGAAACCGCCCGTCGCGTCGCGCGGGGTGTGGCATTCGCCGCAATGGCCGGGGCCTTCGACCAGGAACTGGCCGCGCTTGAGCTTGTCGTCGGCCGATGCGAGCTCTACCCGCGGCCGGTCGTTGAAATAGAGGAACTTCCAGCCGCCGACCGCCAGGCGGATATTGTAGGGGAATGGCAGCTCGTGCGGCGGCGCGACATTGGTGCTTGCCGGCAGGGTCTTCAGGTAGCCGAAGAGATCGTTGACATCCTTGGCCGAGAGCCTCGAATAGGAGCCGTAGGGGAAGGACGGAAACAGGTGTTCGCCGTCCGGGCCGACGCCGCGGGTGGTGGCATTGCCGAACTGAGCCAGCGTCCAGCTGCCGATGCCGGCCTTGGGGTCGGGCGAGATGTTGGGGATATGGAACGTGCCGAACGGGCTCGGCAGCGCCCTTCCGCCGGACAAGACCTTCAGCGCATCGCCGGTGGCGCCCGCCGCGGCATGACAGCTCGCACAGCCGCCCGTCCAGAAAAGCTGCTCCCCGTTGGCGAGATCCGGTGCGCCGAGACCCGCCCAACGGGAATCGGGATAGGGATCTGGCTTGGTCAACGCCCAGGCCGTGGCGGCACCGGCCGCGACCACCACAACGCCCGCCACCAGGATTTTGGACCATATCGAGGCCATCGCCTTCGTCCTCCAGCGTCATTCTAAGATGCGGGGACGGCCGCAGAAGCTGCGGCCGTCTTTCTGTCCTTTGACAGGACCGCGATTACTTCAGACGAAAATTCTGGTGGCAGGTGCTGCAGTTGCCGCCGAGCGTCTGCATTGCCTTGCCGACAGCGGCCTGGTCTGCCGGCAGGGACGCCAGAAGCACCTCGGCATCGGAACCGAGCTTCTGCGCATCCGCGCGGAACTCGGCATTCTTTTCCCAGATGGCCGGTGCCGCCTTGGTCTTGTCGCCGGTCTCCGAGCCTGCCGGGAACTGGTCGGGGAAAGCCTTGATATTGGTGCTCATCGTGGTCAACGCGGTGCGGACCACGGCTTGGTCATAAGGCTTTTCGCCCTTGGCGATGGCGGCCAGAGCGCCGGTTGCGCCGCCGATACCCTTCATCAGCGCCTGGCGCTTGGCGATCGGGGTTTCCTGGGCGGTCACAGCCGTCAAGCCAAGACAGAGTACGGCCGCGGCGGCGGCAATCAGTTTAAACTTCATCAATCCTGTCCTCATTGAGCCGGTCGCGCCGGCAGTGTTTTGCGGGGATCATGATTGCCGGCTTATGCGTTTGAAAAAAGTAACTTTTCTGTCATGACACCGCGAGCGGCCCCGCCTGTTGCCGGGCAGGCACGAATGTGACGGATATATGGCTTGCCGCGACCGCCGCATTCCGTCCTTCAGGCCGTCAGCCCTTCCCAGAGCGTCAGCACGGAAACGGCAAGCAGCAGAAGGCCTGCAATCCGCCCGACCCAGATCGTCGCATTGCCATTGCCGACCAGCAATTTCCGCGCCCGGCCGGCCGCCACGGCAAGGCCGCCGTAAATCCCGAGCTGGGTCGCCGCCGTCATCGCCGCCATGGCCGCCGCCTGCGGAGCGAGCGGTCCGAAATCCGGCCGCAGGAATTGCGGATAGACCGCGAGCATGAACAGATAGGCCTTCGGGTTGATCAGGCAGGTGACGGCGCCGCGCCGGAAGGCCTCCCAGTTCGATCGCGTGTCCGCCGGGCCGACATGGTCGACGGTGATCGAGCTCCTGATCAGGCTGACGCCGATCCAGGCCATGTAGAGCGCCCCGACGATCAGCAGCGGCCTGAACAGAACCGGCATGAGACTGGCGAGCAGGCCGACGCCGACCGCGCCGTAGAGCGAGTGCACCAGCCCGCCGGCGATGATGCCGGCAGTGGCGGCCAGCCCCGCCGTGCGGCCGCGGGTCAAAGAATTGGCGAGCACGAAGATCATATCCATGCCCGGCACGACGATGATGCCGAACAGGAGCGTGAAGAAGAGCCAGAGATTTTCGGTATAGGTCATGTCAGTTTCTGATCCTCGCAATATCCGGCTTCGGATGATGAAGCCTTGTTTTTCAATCGGATATGCGGTCCTATACGGCAGCCCAACTGACAGCGTGTTGTCAGTAGCGATCGTCCTTGCTTAAGGAATGCCGGCATGCGCAAGGCCTCGCGCCTGTTCGAGATCATCCAGATCCTCCGGCTTGCCAGAAAGCCGGTGACGGCGGCCGAGATCGCCGCGCAGCTCGAAGTGACGGTGCGCTCCATCTACCGGGATATCGCGGCGCTGCAGGCGATGCGGGTGCCGATCGAGGGCGGGCGCGGCATCGGCTATATCCTGCGCCCCGGCTTCACGCTGCCGCCCTTGATGCTGTCGATCGAGGAGACGGAGGCGATCGTGCTGGCGCTGGCACTCTTGGAGCGCACCGGCGACACGGAACTCAGGCAGGCCGCCAAGCAGGTGAACCGCAAGATCGCCGCCGTGGTGCCCGCGCCGCTCGCCGGCACGTTTTCCGCCAATGCGCTGCATGCCTGGGGTTCGGTCGCCCCAGTGCCGGACGCGCTCGACCTTGCCATGGTGCGCCGGGCGATCCGCGACGAGCAGAAACTGGCGCTCGACTACCGCGACGAATATGCCCGCGCCACGGAGCGGACGATCCGGCCCCTCGCCCTCATCTATTATTCGCAGACGGCCAATATCGTCGCCTGGTGCGAACTGCGCCAGGCGATCCGCAATTTCCGCGCCGACCGGGTGGAGCATTGCGAACTGGCGGACAGCTTCTTCCGCGGTGAAGGCGAGATGCTGCGGCAGCTCTGGGTCCAGGGCTGGAACAACCCGCCGACGTGACCGGCATGCCGGGGTCGCGAAGCCTGCGCCTGACAGCCCGCGGCTTTGCCCCTATGGTGCGCGCGCATCCTCGGGAATCAGCAGGGCATGGGAGTGGATGAATGCGCAAGGCAATCATCGTCTGGGGCGGATCGAAAATCCATGAGCCGGAGGAGTGTGCCGGCATTACCGGCGACATCCTTCGCGAGGACGGGTTTTCGGTCGAGATTACCGGCGATCTGAGCATATTCGGCTCGGAGAACATAGCCGCTGCCGATCTGCTGGTGCCGATCATTACCGGCGAAAAGCTGGAAAAGGCGCATGCCCAGGCGCTTGTCGCGGCCGTGCGGGGCGGGCTGGGGCTTGGCGGCCATCACGGGGCGCTTGCGACCTCCTTCAAGGAAAGTGCCGCCTTCCGTTATCTCTGCGGCGTCACCTGGGTGGCGCATCCCGGCAATATCATCGACTTCCGCGTCAACGTCACCCGCCCCGACGACCCGGTGATGCGCGGCATTGCGGATTTCGACTACAGGTCGGAGCAGTATTACCTGCATTACGACCCGTCCGTCGAAATCCTGGCGACGACGACCTTTACCGGCGAATATGACGAGGCGGTGCGCGACGTGGTGATGCCGGTCGTCTTCAAGCGCCATTTCTGCCAGGGACGGATCTTCTATTCGGCGCTCGGCCATGTGGCGGCAGAGTTCGAACATCCGCATATGCGCAGCATCCTGCGGCGCGGGCTGACCTGGGCGGCGCGTGGCTGAGGCGCTCGCCGTTTAGAGAGCAAGCGTGCGGCTTTGCTCGCGGCCGTGGCCGGTGATCTCGATACGGTCGGCGAAGATTTCCACCACCGCGAAGGTGCTTTCCGTCTCGGTGTCGACCATGCCCTTGAAGTTCACATACCAGGTGTTGCCGGCCCGGCCGAGATTGCCGACATGGTTATGTCCGTTCAGATAGGCGATCACGTTGCCGGAGCGGGCGAAGAGACCGGTCAGCCGCTCGCCGCTCCACAGATTGTGCTCGTTTTCGGGGCAGAGCGGATAATGGCCAAGGACGACGACTTTTTCGCCCGCGGCACGGGCGCGCTCCAGCACGGCTTCGAGCCAGGCGAACTGCTCGTCGCTGATGCCGCCGTTCCACTCCTTGGCGTTGATCGCGCCTTCGGCCAGCAGCGCTTCCAGCCGCTGCCGCGCCAGCGTGTGGCGCGGGTGGCCTTCCGGGGTCGAAAACAGGCTGATCTCATTGCCGTCGATCACCACGAAGCGGAAACCGCCGCGGGAAAAATCGTGCCAGGCGGCCGGCATGCCGAGCCGTGTGTGGACACCGGCCAGATGCTCCGGCGCGACCAGGAAATCGTGATTGCCCGGCATCAGAAAGCTCTCGTGGCGCAGCTCCTTGTATACCGAGAGGACCGGCTCGAAACTCTCCCAGCCGCGGTCGATGAGATCGCCGAGCGTCACCACGAAGGAAAGATCCTCGCCGTTCAGCACCCCGATCGCCCGGCCCAGCTTGTCGAGACTGTTGGCGTAATGACGGTTCATCTCCAGCCATGGCGGCAGGTCGGCATATTGCGGATCGGCGATCACGCCGAAGCGGAGGAGAGGTTTTTCGTGAGGCATTTCGCGGAGGTAGTCCGTGGTTGTGACAGGCGTGTGACGAGGTCGCGATGGCGGCAGCGGGCTAGCATTTGCGTCAGAGAGACAAGTCTTCGGGCGACCTCACCGGCACACCGAACGGCAGGAAATGCCTGAGGTTACGGGTGATGATCGTCAACCCGTGAAGGCTTGCCGTTCCGGCGATCATCGCATCCGCCATGCCGGGGTTGTGCCCGGCGGACAGGGCGCGGGCTTCCAGCTTGCCGGATTCCCGCGCCGTTGCTGCATCGAGCGGCAGGATACGGTCGCCATATCCGGCAATCAGCCCTTCGAGGAAGAGCCCTATGAGCGCGACCTTCGAGGTCGCGCCCCTCGCTTCCAACAATCGGACGCCCTTTTCGATCTCATGGACAGTCACGGCAGAAAGATAGATCGTCTCAAGCTTTTCCTGCTCGTCGACCCAACTGGCAAAAGCCGGAGACGTGCCGGCCTTCGAGGGTGAAAACATCGAAACGGCATTGGTATCGAGAAGAAATCCCGTCACAGATCGACCTCGCGGCTCGGTGCGGGATTTCGAGCGAAGACATCCTCATCAAGGTCGATGTCGGCCGGAAAATTCCGCAGATACCGGACCAGGCTGGCGCGATCCTTCTGCAGCGCCTTCCTTGCGGCCTCCGCGGCCTCGACGCTGACGATCACGGCCGCCGGCCTGCCGTGCCGGGTGATCGTCACGAACTCACCGGCGGCAGCCTGATCGATGAAAAGGGAAAAACCCGCTTTGGCATTCTTCAAACTGACTTCCGACAATTCAACCTCCAAAGTGGTCATCAGTGACTACTTTGGAGCATTCCCAGGGAAAATCAAGCCGACCGGCAGAAGGAGCCGCTTGAAAACAACCGCGGCTGCGTCCGGATATTGCATCGTTCGTGGGTCGAGGACCGAGGCGGTGCAATGATTGCAACAAAATCATGCTTTTGTGACATAACACGGCGATCGTCGGCAGCATGCCGACGATGACGGGAGGAATGGACTGCTGGCTGCTTTCTTTCAAACCCTCTGGGCGTTGTTCTGGCGCTCCATGCTCGTGCTGATCATCAACGCCATTATCACCTACGGCCTGGCGGATCTGGCGCACGCGGTGTCCGAACAGTCGGATATTGCCGTCAAGGCGCGGCTTTCCCTGGCTTTCCTGCCAGCCGCCATTCTCTTCCTGCTGCTTGCCCTCTATCGGGAAACGGCCGGAAATCTGCTCCTCGAAGCGAGATCGTCCCTCTCCGGTGAACGGTGGGGCCAAGCCTATCTGGCGTTTTTCGCCGGTGCGGCTTTGTTGGTGGTCATCGCGATCATGACGGCTCCCATCCTGCCGACGGACCTCTGGCTGGCAATGCGGTCGATATCACCGCTGCCGGTTTTCGTCATCCTCTGGGTGGCGCTGGCCGCTCGGTTTGCGCGGTCTGCCGGATAAGGCGCGGGGGCCGGAAGCCGGCGCCACTCAGGAAATCACCGTCCCCTGATGGAAGACGATCTTCCAGCCGGTCGAGGTGCTCCTCCAGAACGTGGACCGCCGGCTGCGGCGATCCGGCTCCTCCAGAATATAGGATAGATGGTAGAGGTCGTCGGCGAGGCGGCTGACGGTGAAGTCCCGGCAGGGCCAGTCATGGGGTTCCGGCTCGCGGTACCGCCTCAGAAGATCGGCTATGACGACGTCGCGCCGGTAAATTCTGCCGCTGGCGCCGATCTCCCAGAATGTCTCCTCGGTCATCGCCTCCAGGGCCTCCCGGCTGGTGCCGAATTCGCGGCGATGAAAGATCGGCTCGCGGGCGGAAAGCTCCGCCAGGACCGTCTCAATCGATTGCTCGTCCATGACCCGTCTTCCTCCTGCTTTCCCAATGAGCGGGTTTCAAAACAAAAAACACCCGGCGCCTTGCGACACCGGGTGTTCTCGATGGGACTGACTGTAAAGCCGTTCGATTACTTGGTGGCGGCTTCGTAGCGCTCGAGGACGTAGTCCCAGTTGATCAGGCTGTCGACGAAGGCTTCGAGATATTTCGGACGGGCGTTGCGGTAGTCGATGTAATAGGAATGTTCCCACACGTCGACGCCGAGGATCGGCTCGGCACCGTGGACCAGCGGGTTTTCGCCGTTCGGGGTCTTGGAGATGGCGAGCTTGCCGTCCTTGACGGAGAGCCAGGCCCAGCCGGAGCCGAACTGCGTGGTGCCGGCGGCGATGAAATCGGCCTTGAACTTGTCGTAGCCGCCGAGATCGGAGGCAACGGCTGCTTCGAGCTTGCCCGGCAGCTTGTTGCCGCCGCCGCCCTTCTTCATCCACTTCCAGAAATGGACGTGGTTGTAATGCTGGGCGGCATTGTTGAAGAGGCCCTGGTTGGTGCCGAAGGACTTCTTGACGACTTCCTCGAGCGACAGATCGGCCAGGCCGGCTTCGGCAGCGAGCTTGTTGCCGTTATCGACATAGGCCTTGTGGTGCTTGTCGTGATGGAATTCGAGCGTCTCTTTCGACATGAAGGGCGAAAGGGCTTCGTAATCGTAGGGGAGTTCGGGAAGTTCGAAAGCCATTGGTCTACTCCTTGTTCGGCACACACCGTGGGTAAAGCGTCGTGCGGGAACATAGGAGCGCAAGCTCCAAGAGGCAACGGTAACTTTGCCAAAAATCAAGCCGATCGCATCAAGAACTTGCTGAATTTTCAAGATACAAGAAACGGGCCAGATCACCGATTCGGAGCCCGTTTGATGAAGACCGTCCTCGCACTTGCCGTCGCCCTGATCGCATCCGGAAGCGGCACCGCCAATGCCGCCTCCGACGACGCCTGGTCCAATTTCCGGGCCGAAGTATCCAAGGCCTGCGTGACCGCCGCAAAGGGGCTGATCGAGAACGGCAAGGCGCTGGTCGATCCCTTCGGCAGCCAGAGCTATGGGCTTGCCATCGTCTCCGGCAAGGCGGTCGGCGCCAACGTCACCGTCAGCACCATCTGCGCCTTCGACAAGAAGACCCGCAAGGCCGAAATCGGCGGCGAGATTTCCGCCGACAAGCTGACGGTGAAATAACCGCCGGATCAGGCGGCGCTGGCAGGCGGGCACGCCGGCCGGCCCGCAGTTTTCCTGCCCGGACCGCCCCTCCCCGCTGCCGCGGGATATTTTCCCGCGCGCTTACCGACCCTCCCGTACAAGCAAAACGGGAACCTTTTTTCGCGCCGGCGAATTGAAGGCGAAGGCCGCTGGCAAAGAGGAGGTTCAATGTCGCTCGATTTCGTGACGCCCGAATTCCTGATCTTCGTCGCCATAGGCTTCTTCGCACAGATCATCGACGGGGCGCTCGGCATGGCTTTCGGGGTGCTGACGACCACCAGCCTGCTTGCCGTCGGGGTTGCGCCGGCCGCCGCCAGCGCCATGACCCATGTGACGGAATGTTTCACCACCGCCGCCTCGGGCGCCTCGCATCTCTACAACCGCAATGTCGACTGGCGGCTGGTGGCAAGGCTTGCGCCGGCCGGCATGATCGGCGGGGCGATAGGCGCCTATCTCCTGTCGAATATCGACGGCAAGGCGGTCGAACCCTTCGTCTCGGTCTATCTGATCGCCGTCGGCCTGTTCATTCTCTACAAGGCTTTCCAGCCGAAATTTCCGCGCGACGTGCGCGACCGGGTGGTGCCCTATGTCGGCGGTGCGGGCGGGCTGCTGGATGCGATGGGCGGCGGCGGGTGGGGGCCGATCGTCACCAGCTCCCTGCTCGGGCGCGGTCACGATCCGAAGAAGGTGATCGGTTCCACCAACCTCACCGAATTCGCCGTCACCACGGTGATATCGGCGACCTTCATCGTGGCGCTCGGCTGGTCCGAACTCTCCTCCGCCCTCGGCCTCATCCTCGGCGGCATCCTGGCCGCCCCGATCGGCGCCTTCATCGTCCGGCACCTGCCGGTCAAACCCCTGATGATCGCCGTCTCGATGGTCATCATCGGCACGGCCGCGGTGCGGTTCGTGTGAGGAGCGCCTGGGCCAGGGCGTAAATTCGGGATGGATTTCTGCCGAGCAGCTTATGGATCGGCAATATACCGGGACAGAGCGACTGGGTTTAACTCGCACAAGCTTCCGCGCTCTCATCGACAATATATCTCGCAGTTTATCGCGCAAGAAACTTGTCGCCGACAATACATTATGTATATTTTGGCAAACATATTTTCATATCTCAGTTTCGACGTATGAGCTTTCTTTAAGGGGGAGAAGCAACCATGAAAGAGGAATGGCAGAAACTGTCGATAGAGTTGGGAAACAAGTTCCCGAAGGTTCTCCGGTACGAGAGGGAGGATCCCAAATCGCCTCCTAAAATCACGCAGGCAATCGATGCGTTTGTCGAAGACGCCCTGAGAGATCTCGACACGACCAAGCTCCTCTACGATCCCTGCCGGATCGAGGACTTGCAGCGATTGCTGTCTCTCCGGCTCGATCGCTGCGCGGCCTTGCGAGAGCAGGCATACCGCCTCGATCAGGAATCGTTTCGAGAGGTTCTGGATGTAGAATATCGGACGAAGGCGATCTCTGCCGGCGAAGCGCTGCTGGCCTGGTCGCGGGAGAACGAAGCCACGTTGCTGAAGAACCAGCGTCGCACGAAGACCGATGCCGAGGGGCGCACGACCGGCGATGAGGCTTCGCCCGTGGATTGGGCGGGTTTTTTCCGCGCCCAGGAAACGCAGGTCGCCGCGATGAAACAGGAGCTGGACGCGAAGATCTCTCGTCTGTCCGACAGAGACAGTCCCGGCAGTTTCGTCGCCCGGCACGAAATGATCGTCCGCCAGTTCTCCATCGACGTCCGGGAGGCCTACCTGATAGCGCTTGCGCTCAAAGTCGGCCTTGAGGATCTCTTCTTCATCGTCGACAGCGAGGACGCCAGGTTCCCTCGCATAGATGACCCCAAATTTCTGGACGGGCTAATCTTCTGGTACAAGACGATGGAAAGCCAGATCCAGCGACTATCGGAGCGGATCCGTTTCGGGTCCGTCGTCATTCCCTTCCACCAGAACGACGAGGGCGAGGGACAGCGGCTGATGGCGAAACAAAGCTGGCTTTCTCAGCTGCCCAATTCCTATTTCATCTTCAACATCGACTACGCGTTCCTGAAACAGTTCCGGATACCCGAGTCGGCGCTCCTTCAAGGCGTAGACATCTGGCTGGACGATACCGACTCCGGAAATGCCAATCAGTTCCCCTCCTCCACCCTGCTGCTGAACGCTTCTGCGCGCTTGCCCAGCGGCGAGAATGTCATCCTGCCACCCAGCAAGACGATCGCATCGCTTGATCCGAACATATCGCCCGCCGGATTGAAAAAGGGCTTCAATACCTCTCCTTTCGGAGAGTGGACAATTCAGATTCAGGCCCGTGGCGCTCGAGGAGAAACCGTTCAGGCGATCCTTAAAAACATGTTCCTCCGGCTTCATCTCGCATGGCAGGACCTGAAGCGATGACGGCCTTTGTCTATATGGAACAAGACTGGCTGAGACCGCCCACCAAGTCTGCAGAGGACTATGAGGCTGAAGCCAGGATCCATGCCGAGCGTAAAGAGGACATACTGCGGCTGGGCGCAAATGCGACCGTGGCCGCAGGGGCTGCCGCAATGTCTAATCCGGCGATTGCCTCCAATGGGTTCCTTCTGGCTATCGTCAACGCGTTCTCTTTGGCCTCGGCTGTTGAGGGCATGGCGGAGCAGAATGCGCGTCGCATGGCCGCCGAAAAGCGGGAGGCCGATGCCGGGCGGCTTCGCGAATTCGAGAGAGATCTGACGGAAAAGGTCGAGATGATGCGCGACCGCCACAGGAAAGGCGATTGGAGCGACGTATTCGACTATGACCCCACAAGGAGTATCGGGCGCGATATCGGGTAGGCATCAAGGATGCCGTGCGGATCGGCTGGAATGAGGCGATCCGCACGGGCATAGAGCTCGATCAAAGTCTCACGGCCGCCCCGGCGCGATCTGTCCCGGAGCTCTTCTCAAGATTTCCGTATCGGGCGAGCGCAGGCATCTAACCCGAGCCCCTCAGGCCTCGTCGCCCGGCGAGCGGGCCCAGTCCATGTAGAGTTCCAGCGCCTTGCGGGCGACCGGGCCTTCCTGGAGCTGGCGTTCCTCGAAGCGGTTGACCGGCACGATCTTGGAATAGTTGCCGGAGGTGAAGATCTCGTCGGCGTCCATGAAGTCGTCGACGGTCAGCGTCGTCTCGCGCACGTCGAAACCACCGCGGCGAAGCAAGCCGATGACGCGCGAGCGGGTGATGCCGGCAAGGAACGTGCCGTTGGCGATCGGCGTCATGATCACGCCGTCCTTGACCATGAAGATGTTGGAGGACGCGGTCTCGGCGACATTGCCGTTCATGTCGCGGGCGAGCGCATTGTCAAAGCCGCGGCCCCGCGCCTCCATGATCATGCGACCGCTATTGGGATAAAGGCTGCCGGTCTTGGCGCCGGTCATCGCCACTTCGGGGTTGGGGCGGCGGAATGGCGAAACGGTCAGCGACGAGGGTTTTGCGGTATGCATCGGCGCCTCGAACAGGCAGAGCGCGAACCGGGTCGATTCCGGATCGGCGGTGACGACGCTGTAGGGCATGCCGTGTTCGGACCAGTACATCGGCTTGATGTAGATCGCGGTCTTGCCGTCGAACTTCTTCACGCCTTCCCAGGCGAGCGCCTCGATCTCTTCCGCCTGCATCACCGGCTGCATGCCCATGTTCGTCGCGGAACGGTTGACGCGCTGGCAATGCAGGTCGATGTCCGGCGCGATGCCGTCGAACCAGCGGGCTCCGTCGAACACGGTGGAGCCGAGCCACATGGCATGCGAGGTCGGGCCGATCAGCTTCGGATTGCCCTCGAGCCATTCGCCATCCACAAATGTCCAGGTGGTGCTGCGAGGGGCTGTGTTGACGGGCATGGCGATCTCCTTAACGCTTCAAAATTGCGGGGTGAGTGAAGGCCGGCCCCCGCGCCGAGGTCAAGCGATAATATGAAATGGATCATCACAAAAATTGATATTTTTGACCATGGAGACCGTCACGGGAGAGTGCCATGTTCTGGCGAGGCAACAGTTGGGGACAGCAATAATGGCATGGTCGGCGGAGCAATATGTGAAATTCGAGGACGAGCGGACGCGGCCGGCGCGCGATCTTCTGGCACAGGTACCGCTCGGCTCGGCGGAGCGCGCCTATGACCTCGGCTGCGGTCCGGGCAATTCCACCGAACTGATCGCCGAACGTTTCGGGGCGGCCAATGTCTGCGGCCTCGACAGCGACGACAACATGCTGGCGGCGGCGGCCAGGCGCCTGCCCGGAATGAAATTCGTCAAGGCTGATCTCAACAGCTGGGCGCCGGAACAGCCGGCCGACCTGCTATATGCCAATGCGGTCTTCCAATGGGTGCCGGACCATATTTCGGTGCTTGCCCGGCTGATGGACCACCTCAAGCCCGGCGGGGTGCTGGCGGTGCAGATGCCGGACAATCTTGCGGAGCCGAGCCACACCCTGATGGAGGAGACGGGCGCCGCGGGGCCGTGGAAGGCCGCCTTTGCGGGCGGCAGGGTGCGCCGCCCGGTGCTGCCGCCGCCGGCCGGCTATTTTGACCGGCTGATGCCGAAATCGGCGCGCGTCGAGGTCTGGCACACGGTCTATTACCATCCGCTGGCGGATGCCCCCGCGATCGTCGAATGGGTCAAGGCCACCGGGCTGCGGCCCTATCTCGACGCCGCCGGCCCGGAACATGCGGCGGCGTTCACTGCGGACTACACGGCCCGCATCGCCGCGGCCTATCGGCCGATGGCGGACGGACGGGTGCTGTTGCGTTTCCCCCGGCTCTTCATCGTCGCCGTGAGGGCCTGACGTCTCGAGTGCGTGTCCGGCGGCCTCAGGGCGTGCCCGGGGGCGGAGCCAGCGGGTTTTGCGGCTGAGGCTGCGTGACCTCTATCCGGCCAAGACCGGAATCGTTCATCCAGATGATGCTCAATACACAACCAACCAGGATCACCAGCACCGCGATAAAAAGCCAACGCATCAGTCGAGAAACTCCACTTTTCACTCATCGAGAATCTTTCCAGCCGGAAACATTCCGTGATCCCTTCGAGCAAAACATCTGGGCACCCGTGCGGCAATGCAGCAAATCGGTGGTCGAGGGGCAGCAAAACGGCCGATCCTCGACCGGGACACCGCCCGGAAACGGCGGGAAAACGGGTTGACTCGGCTCCAATGCGTCTGCACTCTTCCCTTTGCTATTTTCGTCGTCCGCCCGAAAAGCCGCCCGAAGCCATGCCGAAACCTTCCACATTGTCGCTGACGCAGGACCTGGTCGACCTCTGTTTCCGCGAGGAGATCGACCCCGGCCCGCCGGCCACCTGGGAGCCGCTGACCGACGACGACTATATCCGGATCGCCGACCGGCTGTTTGCGGAAATCGGCGAGGAGCCGCTGTGGATCTTCGCCTATGGCTCGCTGATCTGGAAACCGGGCTTCGATTCGATCGCCTGCCAGCGGGCCGCGGCCTTCGGCTGGCATCGTTCCTTTTCGCTGCGGATCGAGCGTGGCCGCGGCTCGCCGGCACAGCCGGGGCTGATGATGATGCTGTCGCGCGGGGGCCGCTGCGACGGTGTGATCTACCAGGTGGCCGACGAGGAAAAACGCGTCCAGATCGAAAAGGCGCTGCGCCGCGAGGTCAGCCATCGCGACAGCCTGACTTCGTTCCGCTGGCTGCCGGTGCGCACCCAGGGCGGCGAAACCATCCGGGCGCTAACCTTCTGGGTCGGGGGCACCAGCAAGCGCATCGTCCGGCCGCTGCTGCCGCTCGACGAGGTGGCGAAAGTTTTGGCGCGCGCCTGCGGGCATCGGGGATCCTGCGCCGAATATCTCTACAACACCGTCGTGCATCTCGCCGAATTCGGCATCCACGACCGCAACCTCTGGCGGCTGCAGGAAATGGTGGCAAACGAGATCAGGGCGATGCATGTGCGGGAGAAGGTCGGCGCGGAGGCGTGAGGCGAAAGTGCGGCCCTGGCATACAGTTAAGAGACGCTGTGCCGTGTCCACCCCCCTCTGCCCTGCCGGGCATCTCCCCCTTGAGGGGGAGATGCCCGGCAGGGCAGAGGGGGGTGCTGCGATCTCGGCAGAAACCGAGTTACGACCGCAACCTCAATAGACTCGAATTGGACCATAACCGATTGCAAAAGACAATCGGATAGGCTATCCATAGACTAGTTTCGATTTGCAATCGGTTATGGGAGGCCGCTATGCGTCCGGTACTTTATTCACATCCGTTCTCGTCCTACTGCCAGAAAGCGCTGACCGCGCTTTACGAAAACGACACCCCCTTCGACACCCGCATGCTCGGGCCGGAGGATCCTTCGGCCTATCAGGATCTCTGCAGCATGTGGCCGGTCAAGCGTTTTCCGGTCCTGATCGACGGGGAGAAGCGGGTTTTCGAGGCGTCGATCATCATCGAATATCTGGGCATCCATTATCCCGGCCCGGTGAAGCTGATCCCCGACGAGGCCGATGCGGCGCTCGACGTCAGGATGATGGACCGGTTCTTCGACAACTATATTTCCACCCCGCAGCAGAAGGTGGTGTTCAACGCCATCCGGCCGGAAGAGAACCGCGACCCCTACGGCGTTGAGGAAGCACGCGGCATGCTGGACGCGGCCTATGGATGGCTGAACGAGCGGATGGCGGAGCGGCAATGGGCGGCGGGTGCCGCATTCAGCCTTGCGGACTGCGCGGCGGCCCCTGCCCTCTTTTATGCGGACTGGACGCATCCGATCGGCGAACAGTTCGCGCATGTGCGGGCCTATCGCAGCCGGCTGCTCGCCCGGCCGTCGTTTGCGCGTGCGGTGGACGAGGCCAGGCCCTATCGGCCGCTCTTCCCGCTCGGCGCACCGGACCGGGACTGAGGCCGGTTACCGGAGGGGCCGCAGGCCCTCAGAACATGCTGTCATTGGCGATCGGCAGACCGCGCATGGCAGCATAGACCCGCCATACCTCATGGCGCAGGACCGCGCTCGGACGTATGCCGCCGCTGCCGTAGTTCTTGTACTTGTCGCGATAGGCCTCCATGAAGACCGTCACCGCCTCGATGACGTCGGCATGAAGTTCTGCCCTGCGGCGCAGCTCCGCCTTTTCGGAATTGAGGATTTCGAAGCTCTGGACAAGTAGCCGCAGGTCTTCCATCGACATGACGACATGCGCGCGTTCGGCCGAACCGGCAGTCACCTCCGCCCGAATGCGGGCGATGATTTCATTCAGCTGGTCACTCATGGGAATAGATTCTCCTAATCCCGCCGATGTGGGTGGCAAACTTGACCAATGCAAGGCAAAACTGTGGCCGTGAAGACACGTTTCACGACCAACTTGATCAGGAAAACGTGCTAAAGCCGGGCCGCAAGGAAATCGATATAGGTGCGGATGCGCACCGCCAGGTGTTCGTGACCGGCATAAACGGCGTGGATTTCCTCGATGTCCTCGGGATTGAAATCCTCGAGCACGGGCAAGAGCCGGCCGGCGACGATATCCGGCTCCACATGGAAACGCCCGACGCGGCCGATGCCGAGATGGTCCAGGCAGAACTGCCGGATGATCGAGCCGCTGCTCGCCTTCAGGCTTCCGGACACCGGGAGCAGTTCTCGCCTGCCGGTTTGCGGATCGCGAAAAGGCCAGCCTTCGACCGACCGCCGGAAATTGAAATTGATGCAGTTGTGGTGAATGAGCTCGGCCGGGCTGTTCGGCACGCCGTGACGCTCCAGGTAACCCGGCGAGGCGATCACCACCTGACGGCTCTCGCCGAGTTTTCGCGCCATCAGCGACGAGTTGCGCATCGGCCCGTGACGGATGGCGATATCGACCCGTTCGCGGATGAGATCGACGGTATCGTCGGTCAGCGTGATATCGAGCTGCACATCTGGGAAAAGCTGCTGGAACTCGCAGGTCAGCGGCAGGATATAGCGCTCGCCGAAACCGACCGAAGCGTTGATCGACAGCGGTCCGCGCGGCCGCGTCCGCCCGCCGCCGGCGACCATCTCCTCGGTATCGGCGATCTCGGCGAGAATGCGCCGGGCCCGGGCGAGATAGGTCTCGCCCTCCGGCGTCAGCTGCAGCATGCGGGTGGAGCGGACCACGAGGCGGGTTCCGAGCCGGTCTTCCAGGCGGGTGACGAGCTTGCTCACCGCCGAGGGCGAGAGTTTGAGCTTGCGGCCTGCGGCCGAAAAGCTCTTGAGCTCGGCGGCGAGGGCGAAAACTTCCATTTCTCCGGCGCGGTTGTCCATCGTCTTCGATCCTCGCTTTCCATTCCCAAAACCGCGACCACTGTGGCTCCCGCCCCCCTCTGGCCTGCCGGCCATCTCCCTCTAAAGGGGGGAGATCGGCTGGCCGGATCGGCTTCCCCAAACAATAGACCTCCGTCGCAATAGATGACCTGCTGCGACTAGGTCCTGCGATGGGGCACGAAGGTCGAACCGCTTGTGATCTCCCCCCTTGAGGGGGAGATGGCCGGCAGGCCAGAGGGGGGTGTCCCGAGCACGGCCTCCAATACCTGTGACTTCAATTCACAAATGATTATCCGCCTATGCCGCTACACAGGCAAGTCCTCCGGGCAGATATTGCACTGCATCAAACTCAATTCCTTCCTCCCGAGGACAAAGACAATGCCTCTCGCTCTCTACGCCCTGACGGCCGGTGCCTTCGGCATCGGGGTTACCGAATTCGTCATCATGGGTCTCCTGATCGATGTCAGCGCCGATCTCGGCGTGTCGATCTCGGCGGCCGGCCTGCTCATTTCCGGTTACGCGCTCGGCGTCGTCGCCGGGGCGCCCGTTCTCGGCGCGATCGCCGGCAAATGGTCGCGCAAGACGCTTCTCATGGCGCTGATGGTGGTGTTCACCGTCGGTAATCTGGCCTGTGCGCTGGCGCCCGATTACTGGACGCTGATGGCCGCCCGGGTGCTGACCGCTTTCGCGCATGCATCGTTCTTCGGCGTCGGCTCGGTGGTCGCCACCAGCCTCGTCGCACCGAACAAAAAGGCATCCGCCATCGCCATCATGTTCACGGGCCTGACGGTCGCCAACATCCTGGGCGTGCCCTTCGGCACCTGGCTCGGCCAGGCCTATGGCTGGCGCTCGACTTTCCTTGCCGTCACCCTGATCGGCCTCGTCGCTCTCGCCGTGATCGCGCTCTTCGTTCCGAAGGACAAGGCAGCCGACAATCAGGAGGAAAGCTCTCAGGGTGCGCTTGCCGTGCTCGGCCGCCGGTCGGTCCTGCTCGGGCTGCTGATCACCGTGCTCAGCTGGGTCGGCGTGTTTGCGGGCTTCACCTATATCGCGCCGATCCTGACCCAGATCACCGGCTTTTCGGAAGCCGCCGTCTCGCCGATCCTGCTCGTCTTCGGCGGCGGACTGGTGATCGGCAACCTGGCCGGCGGCTGGCTGGCCGACCGCCATCTGGTGCCGACCGTCGTGGCATCCCTCGTCGCCCTGTCGGTGGCGCTGCTGGCAATGACGGCGGCGATCCACCAGCCGGTGCTTGCCGTCGTCGCCATCGGCCTGTTCGGCGCAGCCGCCTTCGCCACCGTCTCGCCGCTGCAGATGTGGGTGCTGCAGAAGGCGGAAGGGGCGGGCCAGGGTCTCGCCTCCTCCTTCAACATCGCCGCCTTCAACCTCGGCAATGCGATCGGCGCGTGGCTGGGCGGCATGGTCATCGACCATGGCCCGGGTCTCGGCTCGGTCACGCTGGTCGCCGGCCTGGTGCCGCTCGCCGCACTTGCCGTCGCCCTCTTCGCCATCCGGCTGGACAGGCGCGAGGCTGTCGCAGGCGACGCGTCCGCCCTCTCCTGCCCCGCCGAATAACCGTCCAACCAAGGATCACGACAATGGAATATCGCAATCTCGGCGCATCCGGCCTCAAGGTGCCGGTGCTCAGCTTCGGAGCCGGCACGTTCGGCGGCTCCGGCCCGTTGTTCAGCCACTGGGGCACGACCGATGTGGAGGAGGCCCGCCGCCTCGTCGATATCTGCCTCGACGCCGGCGTCACCCTGTTCGACACCGCCGATGTCTATTCGAACGGCGCCTCGGAAGAGGTGTTGGGTCAGGCGATCAAAGGCCGGCGCAACGACGTGCTGATTTCCACCAAGGCCAGCCTGCCGACCGGCGACGGGCCGAATGACTGGGGCTCCTCGCGCTCGCGCCTGATCGGCGCGGTGGAGGCAGCTCTCAAGCGGCTCGGTACCGACCATATCGACATTTTCCAGCTGCATGCCTTCGACGCCTCGACGTCGGTGGAGGAGGTCGTCTCGACGCTCGACCGGCTCGTGCAGGACGGCAAGCTGCGTTATGTCGGCGTCTCGAATTTCTCCGGCTGGCAGATCATGAAGTCGCTGGCGGCCGCCGAAAAGCACGGAATGACCCGCTATGTGGCCAACCAGGTCTATTATTCGCTGGTCGGCCGCGATTACGAATGGGACCTGATGCCGCTCGGCAAGGACCAGGGGCTCGGCGCGCTGGTCTGGAGCCCGCTCGGCTGGGGCCGGCTTACCGGCAAGATCAGCCGCGGCAAGCCGCTTCCGGCGGGCAGCCGCCTTCATCAGACGGCCGATTTCGGCCCGCCGGTCGAAGACGAACTGCTCTACCGGGTGGTCGATGCGCTGGAAGGCGTGGCGGAGGAGACCGGCAGAACCGTGCCGCAGGTGGCGATCAACTGGCTTATCGGCCGGCCGACCGTTTCCTCGGTGATCATAGGTGCCCGCAACGAGGAGCAGCTTCGCCAGAACCTCGGGGCCGTCGGCTGGTCGCTGACGAAGGAGCAGGTCGCAAGGCTCGATGCGGCAAGCGCGGTGACCGCGCCCTACCCGCATTTCCCCTATCGGCGGCAGGAGGGTTTTGCCCGCCTCAACCCGCCCATCGCCGGCTGATACCCCCGAAAACTCGGGTGGTTGATCCGTCACAGAATCGGTCCATGTAATAGGGGCCCCATTTTGCCCGGCGCCATTTTAAGCAATTTGGCCCGGGCTTTTCCGAAGGAGTTCGATATGTTCACAGTCAGCGCCAACGGCGCCAACATCCCTGCCCTCGGTTTCGGCACGTTCCGCATGCCCGACGAGGACGTCGCCCGCGTGTTGCCGGAGGCCCTGAAGCTCGGCTTTCGCCATGTCGATACCGCGCAGATCTACAAGAACGAGGCGGCGGTCGGCGACGTGCTGTCCAAGTCCGGCGTCCCGCGCGCCGACATCTTTCTGACCACCAAGGTGTGGGTGGACCGTGTCGGCCATGATGCCTTCATCGCCTCGGTCGACGAGAGCCTGGCCAAGCTGAAGACCGATTACGTCGATCTCCTCCTCCTCCACTGGCCGCAGAGCGAAATGCCGCTCGCCGACCGCATGGGCGCACTGAACGCGCTCAAAAAGGCCGGCAAGGTCAGAAATATCGGCGTCTCGAACTTCTCCACCGCGCTGATCGCCGAGGCGGTCAAACTCTCCGACGCGCCGCTCGCCACCAATCAGGTCGAATACCACCCCTATCTCGACCAGACCAAGGTTCTCGGCGAGGTGCGCAAACATGGCATGTCGCTGACCTCCTATTACCTGATGGCGAACGGCGCGGTGCCGGGCGACCCGGTGCTGAAGGATATCGGCTCCAGGCACGGCAAGACCGCCGCGCAGGTGGCATTGCGCTGGGCGATCCAGCAGAAGGACGTCATCGCGCTCTCCAAGACCGCAACCGTCTCCCGCCTGCCGGAAAATTTCGACGTTTTCGATTTCGCCCTGTCGGAAGACGAGATGTTGGCGATCCACAAGCTCGCCAGGCCGACCGGCCGCATCGTCAACCCGGGGCATCTGGCCCCGGAATGGGATGTTTGACGTTTT
>Ga0209051_1001311_pt1 | contig 21853 bp, 21 predicted proteins | sample AraplaCvi_mMS_r2_2_FD_184286 | JGI IMG/M metagenome (GOLD analysis project Ga0209051, IMG submission 184286) | Arabidopsis root microbial communities from North Carolina, USA - plate scrape MF_Cvi_mMS_r2 (SPAdes) (version 2) | ecosystem: Host-associated > Plants > Roots > Endosphere | place...
GCTCCTCCTTGAGCTGTCGACGCGGTCGGGCCGGACGAGGTTGCCGAGCTCTTCCCCGGCGACGAGGCGGTTGAGGTTGTCGGCGATCACCGCGTAGCGGCGCCGCGGCAACTGGGTGGTCCACGCGCTCGAGTGCGGGGTGCACCAGGCGTTCGGCAGCTCCCACAGCGGGTCGTCCGCGGGCGCCAGTTCCTGGTCGTCGACGCCTGGGTACCTGTACCAGACGTCCAGGATCGCGCCGCCGATGGCGTTGTTCCGCAACGCTTCGTAGAGCGCGTGTCCGTCCACGATGGGCGCCCGCGAGACGTTCACCAGCACGGCGTGGGCGGGCATCCGCGCGAGTGCGGCGGCATCGACGAGACCGGTGGTCGACGGGGTGAGCGGACAAGCCACCACCACGTAGTCGGCGCGCCGCTGAAGGTCGTCGAGTTCGGTGGTCGGGCGCACGTGCGCGGAGGCATCGGACTCGGCGTAGTCGTCGACGGCCATTACCTCGACCCCGAAGGCGTTGGCGCGCAGTGCGATCGCGCGCCCGATCCGGCCGTATCCAATCAGCACCAGTGTCTTGCCGTAGAGCTCACCGTGCGGCACCCGCCTGCGGTAGAGCGACGGCCAGGCCGCTGGACCGAACGACTCCTGCAGCGCGGCGGCACGGATCTCCCACTCCAGCAGGCGCGCCAAGACGAACTCCGCGATCGGCACCTCGTGTTCGAAGACGTTGGCCACCAGGGTTTCCGGTGACAGTGCCGCGAAGTCGACCCGATCGAGGCCGGCGCCGGGCACGTGCAGCAGCCGGAACGGCGGGGCGATGGTCTCCCGGGTGAACCCCAGCGACACCACGGCGTCGTCGGGGTCGATCTGATCGTCGAAGAGGGCTGAGTCGGCTGCAGACCAGGGCAATTCGACGATCTCCCACGGGTCGCGAAGGTGCGGCCGCAGATCATCGGCGTGTTCGCCCGCCTCACCGACCAGGAAGACCTTCATCGCGAGCCGACCGGTCGTCGACCGGCGGCGGCGGCCCGCAGGATGGACCGCACCGCGGCATCGGTGACGGGCGCCGGGTTTCCGGCGCGGCCGGCGTCGTGGACGTCCGGATCGGTCGGTCGGCCGTCGGCCGTGGTCGCGATGAGCACGGCGCGGTCTTCGTCCTCGACGGCGAACCCGACGTCGGCAAGCCCCACCGGCAGCCCAGCACGGACGTTGAGATCCCACAGGTAGCCAGCCAGGTCGTCCGTGCCGACGGCGTCGGCGATGCGCCCAAGGGCCAGCGGCGCGCGCTCGCTCAGGTGGTCGGTGACGTAGGGCAGCACGACGGCGTGCGCGGTGCCGTGTTCGACACCGTAGCTGCCGCCGAGCATGTGCGCGATGGCGTGCTGGATGGCGAAGCCACCGGTCAGGGCGGCACCGGAAAGGTATGCCCCGTAGAGCATTTCGTTGCGGATCGCCACGTCGTCAGGATTGGCCAGCAGGAGCGGCAGAGTGTGGGAGACGATCCGGGCGCCCTCGACGGCGGCGGGTGCGAGCAGGGGGCTCAGGCTCGGCAGGTAGATCGCGTCGATGCAGTGGGCGAGGGCGTTCATGGCGCTCGAGGCACTGGCCGTCGGCGGCAAGCCCACCGACAGCTCGGCGTCGTAGACGACAGTCCTCGGCCGCATCGCCAGGCTCTCGTGCATGCGCTTGATGCCGTCGGCGGTCATGCCGCAGTAGCCCGTCATCTCCGACCCGCTGTAGGTGGTGGGCACGGCGACGATGGGGAGGCCGGATTCGTAGGCGATCCCCTTGCACAATCCCGTTGCCGCGCCACCGCCGACCGCGACGAGACAGTCGGCGCCACTGCCGACGGCCTTCTCGACGCCGCGGCGGACCAACTCCACGGGGACTTGGCTGATTGCCTCGGGCAGAAGACCCACGCAGCGGTCACCGAGTGCCGTGGCGAACCGGTCGCCCATCGTCGTGCGCCCCGGGGTCGTGACGATCATGGCGCGGCGGGCGCCGAGACGGTCCACCTCGGCACCGAGGTGCGCGGAGCTGCCAGGGCCGAACACGATCCGCGGCGGGGTGGCGTTGTGGACGCCTGCGGGATGGGCGAAGCTGCGGGGAGTCGTCACCAGTCCACCACCGTTCCGTCGGCCAGCACTGCCGAGCTGCTGTGCGGGACCTCCTGCTGATACGGATGTTTGGCGGCTTCGCGTTCGTCGACTTCGACTCCGAGGCCGGGGTTGGTGGGCACCTGCCAATGGCTGCCGACCCGACGCATCGGCGTGGTCACCACGTCGTCGTACCAACTGACCGCGCCGCTCATCTCCTCCTGGATCACGAAGTTCGGGGTGCTCACCGCGAAGTGCAGCGCGGCCGCGCCGGCGATCGGCCCGTTGGGGTTGTGGGGGGCGACGCCGATCATCTCGGCGTCGGCTAGGGCGGCGATGCGCTTGCCCTCGAGTAGTCCACCGGTGTGGTTGAGATCGGGCTGCGCGACGTGAATCGCCTTGGCCTGCAACACCGGGATGAACTCCCGCAGCCCGACCAGCCGCTCACCCGCGGCAATCGGCACCGGCGACCGGGTGGCGACCTGCCGCAACGCCTCGGTGTCGCCCGGTTGCACCGGTTCCTCGCAGAACAGCGGATCGTAGGGGGCGAGCACCTCGATGTACTGCAGGGCAGCGGCGATGGACGCCGGGCGGCCGTGAAAGTCCACCATGAGGTCGACGTCGGGGCCCACCGCGTCGCGGAGCGCCGACATCATCTGGTCAACGTGACGGCGCTGCGCGGCGACGGTCAGATGCGCGCCGTAGGGGATGATGACCACCTTCATTGCGTCGTAACCCCTTTCGACGACCTCGGCGGCCTTCTCCCGCACCAGTCCCGTGTCACGGGTGTCGTAGACCGAGCTCATGTCACCGAGACCGAGGTGGGTGTAGACGTGGACCGAGTCGCGGACCTTGCCGCCCAGCAGCCGCCACACCGGCTGACCGACGGACTTGCCGAAGATGTCCCAGAGGGCGTGTTCGATTCCGCTGATCGCGGTCGCGCCGATGATCCCGAGCCGGTAGTAGCTGTGCTTGGTCAGCACTCGCACGATTTGTTCGACGTCGCGTGGGTCCCGTCCGAGGATCAGGGAGGTGAGGTCTTCGATCGTGCTGACCACGGCCTTGGTCTTCCAGTTGAGACTGGCCTCGCCCCACCCGTAGAGACCGTCCTGGTCGGTGCGGACCTTGACCAGGATCCAGTTCCGCATCTCGGCGTTGACGACCGTCGTCTCGACGGCGGTGATGCGGATGGGCGAGTCCTCGATCCGATGTGGCACTGACGCTCCGTTCTCGTGTGGCGTGGGCCACGTTATGGACGTGCCGTGATTACGTCCAACTCTTTGTGCTGATGAATTGATTTGTTTGGGTTATTACTGTTGGCTCGACGGATGGATCGTGTTGGCCTTGAGTGCTTCGTCGCGCTGGCCGAGGAACTGCACTTCGGTCGGGCCGCCGAGCGGTGCCACATGAGTCAGCCAGCGATGAGCCAGCAGATCCGACGGCTAGAGCAGCACCTCGACGTACGCCTGGCCCATCGGAACAAGCGCATGGTGTCACTGACCCGCGCCGGCGCGGTGTTCGTCGTCGATGCCCGGAAGATGTTGCGCCACATGGACGACGCTGCGTCGCTGGCGTTGCGCACCGACCGCGGCGAAGTCGGCCAGCTGAGGCTGGGCGTGACCGCGCCCGCCCTGTTCGTGGTCTACCCCGAGATTGCCGCCCTGTTCCGCGAGCGACTACCCAACGTCGGCCTGCTGGTTCGCGAGATGACCACGGCCGAACAGGAACACGCCCTGCGACGGGGTGACCTCGACGTGGGCCTGGTCCACCCGCCCCTGGACGACTCCGGTCTGGCCGTCGAGGAGATCGGCCGCGCCCCTTTTCACATCGCGCTACCGGTGACGCATCCACTCACGCGGCACGACTCGCTGACGCTCGCAGACCTCGAGCGCGAGCCGGTGGTGATCTTCCCGCGCGAGATCGCGCCACAGCTCCACGACACGGTCCTGCAGCTATGCCTGGAAGCCGGGTTCAGCCTGCGCATCGCCATGGAGGCGCACCCGGCGCAGTCGATCATCGCCCTGGTGGCCGCGGGCGTCGGGATCGGCTTCATCGCCTCGGAGACCCAGCGCATCGACCGTGCCGGCGTGACGTACCGCCCGATTCGCGGGCCGGGACCACAGCTGAGCATCGGCGTGGCCTATCACGCGGACGAGACGGCGCCCAGCGTGCAGACCCTGCTGACCGTGGCCCGCGAGGCCGGGAGCACTATGCGGTGAGTCCGGCGCCGTCAGACCACGCCGCCGACCAACCTGCCGTCGACCACTGATTCGAGGACGACGCGCATGGCGTCGGCACTTTGAGTCCAGGAGAATTCGCCGCTGCGCAGTTGCGCCTTGACGCCGAGTTGATCGCGCAGCACGTGATCGGTCAGCAGGCGGTCCAGTCGGGACACCAAGTCGGTGTGGTCGTCGACCAGCAGACCGGTGACGCCGTCGACGATGGAGTCGGTCAGCCCGCCGGAGGACCGGTATCCGATGGTCGGTACGGCGTGTTGCGCCGCCTCCGTCACGGCCAGCCCCCACCCCTCCTTGCGGGACGGCAGCACGTGCACCCAACACCGTTGCAGCACTTCGTGTTTCGCATGGTCGCCGACGTGGCCGTGAAAGGTGACCGCGTCGGTGATGCCGAGGCGGGCGGCGTGCTCGACGAGCCGGTCACCCCACCAGCCGCCGCCGACGACGTCGAGGTGCAGGTCGGGTGTCCGCGGCAGAAGTTCGGCGACGGCGTCGAGCACGTCCTCGATCTGCTTGTGCGGCACCAGCCGGGACAGCACGGCCACGCGCGGCGTCGCCGACCGCCGCAGCGTCAGGGTGTCGGCAGGCGCCTCGTCCAAACCGTTGCGAACGACGGCGACGCGGTGCGGGTCGACGCCGAGGTCGGCAAGGTCGCGGGCCGACGGCAGCGACACCGTGACGTACTGGTTGCCGCGGTGCAGGCGTGGGGACAGCCGGGATTCGACGAACCAGCCGAACCGGCTCATGAGCGGACCCGCGACCGGCCACTGTTCGCGGTGGCAGTGGTGCACCAGCACCACCGACCGCCGCCCGAACGCCAGCCGCGCGAGGAACGGGATGCCGTTCTGGCTGTCGATCACCACGTCTGGCTTCACCCGCCGCAGCGGGCCGAGACCGACGCGCGACGCGACCATTGCCAACCCGGCGCGTACGTACACGCCGTAGCGGCCGCCGCCCCGGCTGACGGTGACACCGTCGAGCACCTCGCGGCGGGGCGCGCCGGGGTAGCGGGCGGTGCGCAGGGTGACCTCGACACCGTCGGCCGCCAGCTGGCTGCCGATGCGCTGTAGATAGGTCTCACTGCCGCCGCCCTGAGGGTGCCCGGTGTCGCGCCAGCACAGGAGCAGCACGGAGTTCAGCGGGCGGTCGGACATCGCAGACCAGCTTAAACCCCGCGCGAGTGGCCAGTTATTACACGGTTGTCGCCAGTATCCGCGTGATATCTGGCCACTCGGTGCTGAATACAGTTGGCCCATGCGCGCCACCGACCCCTTCGCCAGCCAGGCCACCCTGGCGCGGTCGGTGCGGCTGCTCGGCGAGTTCCGCTTCGAGCAGACCGACCCGCCCCGGTTCTACGGTGCACTCGCCGACGACACCGTCGCCCTGGTCACGGCCTTGGTCGACGGCGACCCGACGGGGTTGACCCTGCTCGACGTCGGCGGCGGCCCCGGGTACTTCGCGTCTGCGTTCGAGGCAGCGGGCGTGAACTACCTGGGCGTGGAACCCGACCCGACGGAGATGCACGCCGGCCCGGCAGGCGAGCCGGGCGCAGGCACGTTCGTCAGGGCGTCGGGCATGGCACTGCCGTTCGCCGACGACTCAGTCGACGTCTGCCTGTCCTCCAACGTCGCCGAACACGTCCCCGACCCGTGGCGGATGGGTCGCGAAATGCTGCGGGTCACCCGACCCGGCGGGCTGGTGGTGCTGTCGTACACCGTGTGGCTGGGCCCTTTCGGCGGCCACGAAATGGGGCTGACGCACTACCTGGGCGGGGCGCGCGCCGCCGAGCGGTACGCCCGCAAGCACGGTCGCCGACCGAAGAACGACTACGGCTCGTCGTTGTTCGCGGTGTCGGCCGCCGACGGCTTGGCGTGGGCGCAGAGCACCGGGATGCTGGTGGCCGCTTTCCCCCGCTACCACCCGCGATGGGCGTGGTGGATGACGCGCGTTCCCGTACTTCGGGAGTTTTTGGTCAGCAACCTGGTGCTGGTGCTACGACCGTCGTGACGGTCCGAATTGCAACAGGTTCCAGTTTGGCGATTCGGTGGGTAATGTGAGTTTCATGACACAGAGCACCGCCTTCAAGACCGACTGGGACAAGCTGTTCATCGGCGGCAAGTGGGTTGAGCCGTCCACGTCCGAGGTCATCGAAGTGCACTCCCCCGCCACGGGTGAGCTGGTCGGCAGCGTTCCGATGGCAGCCGAGGCCGACGTCAACGCCGCCTGCGCCGCCGCCCGGAAGGCCTTCGACGAGGGACCGTGGCCGCACACCTCGCCCGAGGAGCGGGCCGCCGTGCTCGGCGCCGCGGTGAAGCTCATGGAGGAGCGCGCCGACGAGCTCAAGTTCCTGCTGGCCGCCGAGACGGGCCAGCCGCCGACGATCGTCGACATGATGCAGTACGGCGCCGCGATGTCGTCGTTCAACTACTTCGTCGGGGCGGCCGACAAGTTCACCTGGCAGGACGTCCGCGACGGCATTTACGGTCAGACGCTGGTGCTCAAGGAGCCGATCGGCGTCGTCGGCGCGGTCACCGCCTGGAACGTGCCGTTCTTCCTGGCGGCCAACAAGCTAGGCCCGGCACTGCTGGCCGGTTGCACCGTGGTGCTGAAGCCCGCCGCGGAGACGCCGCTGTCGGTGTTCGCGATGGCGGAGATGTTCGCCGAGGCGGGCCTGCCCGAGGGCGTGCTGTCGATCGTGCCCGGCGGGGCCGAGACCGGTCGCGCGTTGACCGCCAACCCCGAGTTGGACAAGTACACGTTCACCGGTAGCTCCGCCGTCGGCAAGGAGGTCGCCAAGATCGCGGCCGAGAACCTGAAGGCCTGCACGCTGGAGCTCGGCGGCAAGTCCGCGGCCATCATCCTCGAGGACGCCGACCTCGACTCGACGCTGCCGATGCTGGTGTTCTCCGGCCTGATGAACTGCGGGCAGGCGTGCGTCGGGCAGACGCGCATCCTGGCGCCGCGGTCGCGTTACGACGAAGTGGTCGAAAAGCTCTCGGCCGCCGTCGCCGCAATGCCAATCGGGTTGCCGGACAACGCGGGTGCCATGATCGGCCCGCTGATCTCCGAGCGTCAGCGTGAGCGCGTCGAGGGCTACATCAAGAAGGGCGTCGAGGAAGGCGCCCGCATCGTCACCGGCGGCGGACGGCCCGAGGGGCTGGATGGCGGCTGGTTCGTCGAGCCGACGGTGTTCGCCGACGTGGACAATTCGATGGTCATCGCGCAGGAGGAGATCTTCGGCCCGGTGCTCGTCGTGATCCCGTTCGACGACGAGGCCGACGCCATCCGGATCGCCAACGACTCGGCGTACGGGCTGGCGGGCAGCGTATACACCACCGACTTTCCGAAGGCCGTCGAGATCGCGAAGAAGATCCGCACCGGCACGTACGCGGTGAACATGTACGCCTTCGATCCCGGTGCGCCGTTCGGCGGCTACAAGAACTCGGGCATCGGCCGCGAGAACGGACCCGAGGGCATCGAGGCGTACTGCGAGGCCAAGAGCGTTCTGCTGCCGTTTGGGTACACGCCCTAGCGCCTCCCACTCGGCGGGTGTGCGGTGAGATCGTCGTCGGGGGCGATGTCGCGATCTCACCGCACACTCGATGGGGTTGTGACTAGAAGGCGTCGTCCGCCAGGTCCATTGCGGCGAGTTCGGTGTTCTCCACCGCGCGACGGTCGGCACTCAGCCGAGGTAGCACGTTGGTCGCGAAGAACGTTGCGGCCGTGATCTTTCCGCGGTAGAACGCCTGGTCGCGTTCAGAGGGTTGCCCGTCGAGCGCCGTCAACGCAATCTCGGCGTGCCACAGCAGCAGCCACCCGATCAGCAGGTCGCCGACGGCGAGCAAGAACGGCACCGACTGCAGCCCGACCCGGTAGACCTCGCGGGCGTCGGAACTCGCCGCGACGTAGTAGCCCGTCAGGGTGGCCACCATCGCCTGCACGTCCGCAGCAGCAGCAGCCAACGCGCTTCGATACGTGGCGAATTCGGGCCGGCCGTCCGGGCGTTCGACGAAGGCCCGAATCTGGCCGAGCAGGTGCTCGAGCGCGACGCCACGGTCGCGGGCGATCTTGCGAAAGAAGAAGTCCTGCGCCTGAATTGCCGTGGTGCCCTCGTACAGCGAGTCGATCTTCGCGTCGCGGACGTACTGCTCGAGCGGATAGTCCTTCAGATAGCCCGAACCGCCCAGTGTCTGAAGCGATTCCGACAGGTACTGGTACGACCGCTCCGACCCGACCCCCTTGACGATCGGCAGCAGCAGGTCGTTGACGCGGCGGGCGACGTCGGCGTCGGCCCCCGACACGAGCTCGGCGACGACGGCGTCCTGGTGGGCGGCGGTATACAGGTAGAGCGCCCGCAGCCCCTCGGCGTAGCACTTCTGCATCAGCAGGGAGCGCCGCACGTCGGGGTGGTGCAGGATGGTCACCTTCGGCGCCGTCTTGTTCGTCATCTGCGTCAGATCGGTGCCCTGCACCCGCGTCTTGGCGAACTCGAGTGCGTTCAGATAGCCGGTCGACAGCGTGGCGATCGCCTTGCCGCCCACGGCCATTCGAGCGAATTCCATGATCTTGAACATCTGGACGATGCCCTCGTGGGTGTCGCCAACCAGGTAGCCGACCGCCGGGGTGCCGTGAGCCCCGAACGTCAGCTCGCACGTCGCCGACGCCGTCAGCCCCATCTTGTGCTCGAGGCCGGTGACGTAGACGCCGTTGCGCTCGCCAGGGGCCGCCGTCTCGGGGTCGGGCAGGAACTTCGGCACCAGGAACAGGCTGAGCCCCTTGGTGCCCGGCGCCGCGCCGACCGGGCGCGCGAGCACCAGGTGGGCGATGTTCTCGAAGAGGTCGTCGCAGTCGCCGGAGGTGATGAAGCGCTTGACACCGTCCAGGTGCCAGGTACCGTCTGGCTGCTCGACGGCCTTGGTACGTCCGGCGCCGACGTCGGAGCCCGCGTCGGGCTCGGTGAGCACCATCGTGGCGCCCCAGTTGCGCTCGACGGCCAGTGCTGCCCACCGCTTCTGCTGTTCGTTGCCGACGTTGAACAGGACGTCCATCATCGGCGGACCGTCGAGGTAGAAGAATGCCGCGGGCAGTCCGCCGACCAGGAACTCGTTGATCGCCCACCGGACCATCGCGGGGGCGGGCAGCCCGCCGATGCCCTCGGCAAGACCGATGCGCGTCCACTCTCCGCGTTGCCACGTCAGCACCGACTCCTTGAACGCCGCGGGCAGCGTCACCGCGTGCGTTTGCGGGTCGAACGTCGGCGGGTTGCGGTCACTGTCGGCGAACGACGCCGCCAGTGGACCCTCGGCTTGGCGGGCGGCCTCGGCCAGCATGCCGAGGACGTCGTCGACCTCGAGACCGTCGAATTGGCCACTACTGAGCGCCTTTTCGAGACCGAGTACCTCGACGAGGTTGAACGCCAGGTCTCGAACGTTGGCTTTGTAGTGGCTGATTAGAAGGCTCCCTCGTCGAGGTCCATGGTGGCCAGGTCGACCGTTTCGATGATCTTGCGTTCGGCGGTGAGCCGCGGCAGGACGTTGTTCGCGAAGAACTTGGCGGCGGTCACCTTGCCGCGGTAGAACGCCCGGTCGCGTTGCGACGGCCCGCCGTCGAGTGCCTCCAGGGCGATCTCCGCCCCGTGCAGCAGCAGCCACCCGATGAAGAGGTCGCCGACGGCGAGCAGGAAGGAGACCGAGCCGAGGCCGACTCGGTACAGGTCACGCGAGTTCTGTTGCGAGGAAATGAGATAACCGGTCATGGCGCCGACCATCGCCTGCACGTCGGCCAGCGCCGTCGCCAAACGCGCACGGCAGTCGGCGAGTTCCGGACGTGCCGACTCGGCGTCCAGGAAGGCCTGGATCTCACCGGCGACGTGGGCGAGCGCGCCGCCCTGGTCGCGGGCGATCTTGCGGAAGAAGAAGTCCTGCGCCTGGATCGCGGTGGTGCCTTCGTACAACGAGTCGATCTTGGCGTCGCGGATGTACTGCTCGATCGGATAGTCCTGCAGGAAGCCCGAACCGCCGAAGGTCTGCAGCGACTCCGTCAGCGTCTGATAGGCCCGTTCGGACCCGACGCCCTTGACGATGGGCAGCAGCAGGTCGTTGACCCGGCCCGCCATGCCGGCGTCCGCGCCGGAGACGACGTTGGCCGCCGCCACGTCCTGGTGCGCGGCGGTGTAGAGGTACAGCGCGCGCAGTCCCTCCGCATACGCCTTCTGCGTCAGGAGGGCCCGTCGGACGTCGGGGTGGTGCAGGATGCTGACGCGCGGTGCGGTCTTGTCCGTCATCTGGGTCAGGTCGGCGCCCTGGATGCGCGTCTTCGCGTAGTCCAGCGCGTTCAGGTAACCGGTCGAGAGCGTGCTGATCGCCTTGGTGCCGACCATCATTCGTGCGTACTCGATGATCTTGAACATCTGCGCGATGCCGTTGTGGGTGTCACCGACCAGGTAGCCGACCGCGGGGGTGCCGTGCTGCCCGAACGTCAGCTCGCACGTCGCGGACACCTTGAGGCCCATCTTGTGCTCGAGTCCGGTGACGAACACGCCGTTGCGGTCACCCGGCGCCCCGGTCTCGGGGTCGGGCAGGAACTTGGGCACCATGAACAGCGACAGCCCCTTGGTGCCGGGGCCAGCACCCTCGGGCCTGGCCAGCACCATGTGCACGATGTTCTCGAACAGGTCGTCGGAGTCGCCGCTGGTGATGAAGCGCTTGACGCCGTCGAGGTGCCAGGTGCCGTCGGGCTGTTCGACGGCCTTGGTGCGCCCGGCGCCGACGTCGGAGCCCGCATCGGGCTCGGTGAGCACCATGGTGGCACCCCAGTTGCGCTCGACGGACATTGCCGCCCAGTGCTTCTGTTGCGCGTTGCCCTCCTCGTGCAGGATCCCGGCCAGCACCGGTCCGGCGAGGTACATGAAGGCGGCCGGCTGGGCGCCGAGCGGAAACTCGTTGATGGCCCACGCCAGCATCGACGGCGCGGGAACGCCGCCCACGTCCTCGGACAGGCCGATGCGGAACCACTCCCCCTGCTGCCAGGCCCGGAACGACTCCTTGAAGGCTTCGGGAAGGGTCACCATGTGGGTGTCGGGGTCGAAGGTCGGCGGGTGGCGGTCGGCGTCGGCGAAGGACTCGGCGAGCGGGCCCTCCGCCAGGCGCGCGGCCTCGCTCAGCATGTCGCGGATCGAGTCCGCGTCAAGATCACCGAACTCGCCGGTGGCAAGCACCTTCTCGAGTTGGAGGACCTCGAAGAGATTGAATTCGAGGTCGCGCACGTTGCTCTTGTAGTGGCCCACGTCTAGCGCCCTTTCAGGATCGAACTGCGCCATGCAGCGTAGTCCGATCGGGCGCCGCAGGCCATGAAAGTGGATATGCCCGAGCCCATAGAACCGCGCGCCGGCCGTGACGTGGAATACATCGCTGGCCCTCGGGCGTTCCCACCACTATGCTCGACACCATAGTTAGGGAGGCACCCATGTGGGTCGTCGAAGTCAACGTCCTCGGTCGTCGATTCAGCTGCACCGTCGACTACCGGCGCCTCCCGCAGCCAGGCCACTCCACCGCGGTGTCGTGGCGCAACCGGATCCTCCGTCAGTCAGGTGCCGCGGCCTGATGCAGTCGCCAGTCGACGTCGGCCGCGCCAAGCGAGGCACGACTCGGGACCGGATGCTGTCCGCAGCCTCGGAGGTGCTGCGCGAGAAGGGTGCCGCCGGGGTCACCATCGACGAGGTACTCGTCCGCAGCGGTGCACCCCGTGGATCGGTGTACCACCACTTTCCCGGCGGTCGCAGTCAGCTGCTGACCGAGGCTCTGCGGTACGCGGGCGACGCCATCACCGGACTCATCGACGACGCCGCCACGCGCGGCAGCGCCCCGCTGATACGCCAGTTCGTCGCCTTCTGGGAGCGCACGCTGGCCGAGAGTGACTTCGCCGCGGGCTGCCCGGTGGTGGCCGCCGCGATCGGTTCAGCCGACGCCGAGCCGGCACTCACCCCCATCGCAGGTGACATCTTCGACCGCTGGCGGGCGGCGCTCGGCCGGGCATTCGTGGCCGACGGGTTCGGCGACGTCGACGCCGCGTCGTTGGCCGTCACCAGCATCGCGGCACTGGAGGGCGCCGTGGTGCTGTGCCGCGCATCTCGCAGCGCCGAACCTCTGCGGGAGGTGGCCAGCCAGGTCGAATTCCTGATCAAGTCACGGGAGTTCGTGCATCGGTTCGGGCTGCCCGCCCAACCCTAGGGCGCCAGCAGGATTCGGCTCAGCTGCGTCGTCGTGGCGACGCCGTCGTCGTACCCGCCCTCGTCGCCGAGAGCGTTCATGATCGCCAACGTATAGCGCTGCCGCGCCCCGGCGAAGCCCACCGAGTTGACCACCCAGCCACCCTGCTCCTGCGACCACCCGTTCTTGTTGCCCGGTGTCATCGCCGGGCCTGCCCCCCACACTCCCCACTGCTGGTCGGCGTCGACGCGCTGCATCTCGGCCACCACGGCAGTGGCATCGGCCGGACCGAGACCGGTCAGCACGTAGTTCATCAGCCCGTCCAGGTCGTCGGCCGTGGCCTTCTGAAATCCCCAGTAGGGGAACACGTCGCCAAAACCCCTCTGCGGGACGACGTTTGGCATCCCGTAGCGGGGAAAGTTCGCGTTGAACGCATTGGTCTCCCCGCCGTATCGGGACCACAGCGCGTCGGCGGCGTCGTTGTCCGAATTGCGCAGCATGGCCACCATCGAACGCCGATCGGCGTCGGTGAGGGATACGACGCCCGCTCGCTGCCTGGTGAGCAGATCGGCCACCATCGCGAGCTTGATAGTCGACGCCGTCCAGATCGGGGTCGCGGCGTTGGCATTGCGGTACGTCGCTCCCGTCGCACGGTCGCGCAGCACGAATCCCACCGTCCCCGGGCGAGTCTGGAGATACTGCTCGGCGACGGCGATGCGTTGCCGTAGACCACATTCCGCTGCGGTGGTGCCGCAGGGCGCAGCGGCCGACGGTGCCGCGACCGAGATCAGCGCCAGCAGGGCGACGACGAGGACGATCGCGGAACGTCGCATCGGCTAGCGCAGTCCGTCTTCGATGGCGGTGCGCAGATCGTCGACGGACCGAGGGCTGACCTGCTCACCGTCGACGAAGAACGTCGGCGTGCCCTGGACGCCGAGCGCCATGCCGTCGTCCACGTCGACCTGAATGCGCTCCGCGGTGGCTGGGTCGGCGTACGCCGCGTCGAAGGCGACCATGTCGAGGCCGAGTTCGGCTGCGAATCCGCGAAATACGTCGTCGGCCGGAGTGCGCCGTTCGCCCCACTGGGCCTGGGTTTCGTACATCGTGCGGTACATCGCCTCGAGTCTGCCCTGCTGGGCAGCGGCCTCGACGGCGCGGGCGGCACGCTCGCCGTTGACGTGCCCGGGGAGTGGGAAGTAGCGCAGCACGAACTCGACCCGGTCGCCGTAGTCGGCTCGCAGCTGTTCGACGACTGGGTATGCGGCCCGGCACCCCTCACACTCGAAGTCGAGGAACTCGACGAACGTCACCGCGGCGTCGGGAGGTGAGTTCAGGCGGTGGCTGTCGTCGCGAACCACCGCAGGGGCGCCCGCGTCCGACGAGGCCCGGGCGGGGCCGTCGGTGTCGCTTCGGCCGATCAGGAGAGTCACCACCCCGACGACGACTGCCACGATCGCGACCGCGGTCACCCCGATCCGGCCCGCAATCGTTCTCGGCAACAGTCCCCCTGACGAATCTACGTACTTACTACGTAGGAGCGTAGCCCAGGGTGGCGTCAGTGGTGGCAGAGCACGTTGACGACGACGGGCGCTCCGATCGTCGCCGCAATCGTCGCCGACGTCGCCACCCGATGACACCACCGGGTAGACCGGCCGGCGGGGTCGAGCAGGCGACGCGCGCGGGCGGCGGTCGCCGTGGCGGCCATCGCCAATCCACCCGCGGGCGGCAGCGGCGAGGCCAGCGCGAGCATTCCCGCCACGAGTGGCCGAGGACCGTGCCGCCGGGCCGCCCTGTCGTCGGCGCACATCTCCAGCAGCTCGGCCACCGCGACCGCACCGTGGGTGAACAGCGGAAGGTGCGCCAGGCTGGCTGCCAGGGCCCGCAAGACCATCAGGAGGTGGTGATGCCTGCCTGCGATGTGGGCACTCTCGTGGGCGAGCACCGCGTCGAGTTGGGGTCCGTCGAGCGCCCGCACCGCAGCCGTGGTCACGACGATCGCGTCGGGCCTGCCGACGACGCAGTACGCCGCGGGCCGGTCGCCTGCCACCACGAACACCCCCTCGGCATCGGTGGGCGTTCCGATGATCCTGGCCGCGTCCGCGTGCTCTGCGCTGCGCGCGCGCAGCCCGAGGACCGTTCGGCCTACGCCGAACGTCACGACCGCCGAGATCAGCACCCCGACGGCCAGCAGTCCCGTCGCCCCGAACGCCCCGAGCATCGCCTCGCGCTCCGGTACGCCGAGAAGTTCCAGGCACAGCACGACGACCGACGAATTGGGGCCGCCACGCACCAGCGACACCGCAACCACGACGACCGCCACCGCCCATGCCGTCAACACGCCGGCCAACGCGGTCACCCAGGCGGCGACGCCCAGCCGCGGACTGATGCCGCGGCGGGTCAGCCACGACAGCGGCGCAGGGGCCAGCCAGGTGACCATCGCGCCGTACAACAGCAGGTAGACCGCGCTGGTCACGTGCGCTGCCCGGACCCGCCGCCGCGCCGCAGCGCCGCCTTCAACTGGGCCGACTCCTCAGCCGTCATCTGTCCGACGAAGAACGCCAGCACCGCCTCGCTGTCACCGCCCGCGCTGAACGCCGCCCGCATCAGGTTCGCCGAGCGTTCCTCGCGCGTCATCGTCGGCCAGTACCGGTACGCCTTGCCCTCGCGATCCCGTCGCACCCAGCCCTTGCGGTGCAGGTTGTCCATCGTGGAAAGCACCGTCGTGTAAGCGATCTGACGGGTGCCGGTGAGCTCGTCGAACACCTCGCGGACGGTGACGCCGTCGTCGCGCGCCCAGACGCGGTCCATCACGGTCGCCTCGAGATCGCCAAAACCTCGCTGCTGCATCGCCACCTCCCACGGATTGCCACCCGAATCTAGTCGCCCGCGAGCCGTTCAGACACCCTTGGCCGCCCATCGCGCACAGACGAAGTCGGCGTTGCGACCGACCTCTTGCAACGACCACTCCGAGCGCAGCGGCAGCACGCGCGCACCCGTTCCGAGCGAGCACGGCGCATACGACACGATCATCTCGTCGACGAGCCCCGCGGCGGCGAACTGCGCCGCGACGTCACCGCCGCCCAGCACCCAGACGTCCCCGTCCGCCGCGGCCGCCACCAGTTCGGGGTGCAGGTCGACGACGGCACCGGCGAACGTCGTCACGGGATGGCCGTCGGCCACGATCTCGGGCCGATGCGTGAGTACCCAACTCGGCTGGTCGTACATCCAGTCCCCGGGTTCGTTCACCAGCAGCCATTCGTAGGTCGACGCCCCCATCACGATCGCACCGACACCATCGGCGAAGGCCTCGTAGCCGAAGGCGCCCTTGGGCTCGACGTTGCGCGAGGTCAGCCAGGCCAGGCTGTTCTCGTCGTCGACGACGAAGCCGTCCAAGCTCGACGCGGTGTAGTACACGGTTGCCATGTCAACTCCTCCTCATCCAATCCAGTGGGTCGCCCGTGCCTGCAAACACGCCGTGCCGGTTGAGCATCGACCGGGCCAGCTCCCGCCGATGCGCCGAATAGACCAGCACGTGCGCGACGATGCCGTACAGCTGAAACGACTCGGGCGGATCGCACAGCGCGTCGATGACGGTGTCGCCCAACCGCCCCCGTTCGGCGTGGTCTGCAACCATCGCCGTCCAGCGCGTCGCGACGGCGGCGTGGTCGACGGCAAGCGTTGCCGCCGAGCGCATCTCGGGACGACGGGGTTGGTCGCGGCCTTCGATGCTGGCGAGCCACACCTCCTTAGTCCACACGGCGGCACCGAGCACCGCGCCGACGCTGGGTTCTGGACCGTCCCAGTCGAGCACCGTCTGTCCCGGCGAAACATGGTCTCGCCATTGGTCTTCGGTCAGCTCGGCGGCCGTCTCGATCAGGTATGCGGTGTCGGCCACGTCGTGGGCCACCATCAGCTGGGACACCTCGGGCGTCACGGCGTCCGCAGCGCTGTTCAACCACAACGACTCCGGCGGATGGAAGTGCAGACCGTTGGGCGCGGCCAACCGGAACTCCACCTCGGCGGCGCGCGACGGGGGCACGCCGAACGAGCGCCGGAAGGCACGCGAGAACACCTCCGGTGACGACCAGCCTTCCTCGGCGGCCACCGCGGCGACGCCTTCCCCGCGCTGCAGTCGCCACGCGGCGCGTTCGAGCATCACCCGGCGTCGTATCGCGGCGGGCGGCTCACCGGCGAGTCGGCTGACCTGTCGGGAGAAGTGAAACTCCGACGAGTGGCTACGGCGCGCCATCTCGGCGACGTCGGTGTTGTCACCGTCGACGACGGCGTCGAGGAGCTCGCGCAGCCGGTCGCGTCGTCCCTGCGAGGGGGGTTGGTCCGGCACGTCGCTCACAGTCACCGAGTATGGCCGCGCCGCGCAGTGAGCGACATGACGATTCCTGCTGTACCGAATCCCCGCCGGGCCACCGCACTACACTCGGCACTCCAGTGAGCGAATTCGCAGCGTTGCGTGCCGACGACGCCGAACTGGCCGGGCTCCGCTCGGCAGTCCGGGGGTTCCTCGCCGCCGATCGGGAGACGTTCGGTTGGACGCCCGCGGTGGACTGCTGGCTGTCCAGCTGGGACACCGCCTTCAGCACCAGGCTTGCCGAAGCGGGGTTCATCGGGCTGACCATTCCAGGCGAATACGGCGGGCGGGCACCGGCGGACGGCACCGGCTACCTCCATCGCTACGTCGTCACCGAGGAACTGCTGGCCCACGGCGCGCCCGTCGGCGCGCACTGGATCGCCGACCGCCAGGTCGCCCCCGGTCTGCTGGCGTACGGGACCGAGGAGCAGCGTCGCAGACTGCTGCCGCGGATCGCCGCGGGGCAGCTGTACTCGGCGATCGGCATGAGCGAACACGGCGCAGGCTCGGATCTCGCGGCCGTCCAGTCCCGGGCGACGCGCACCGACGACGGCTGGCTCCTCAACGGCACGAAGGTGTGGACCAGCGGCGCGCACCTGGCACACCAGATCGTCGTGCTGGCCCGCACCAGCCCGCTGGATCCCGAGCATCGGCACGCCGGCTTCAGTCAGTTCGTCGTGCCGACCGACCTGCCGGGAATCACGATCAGCCCCATCGTCCTGATGAACGGCGAGCACCACTTCAACGAGGTGCAGTTCGACGACGTTCGGCTCACCGACGGCGACGTGCTCGGCGAAATCGGTGCCGGGTGGCACCAGGTCACCTCCGAGTTGGGGTTCGAACGCAGTGGGCCAGAACGCATTCTGTCCACGGCGACGATGCTGTTCGAGGTCGTCGAGGCCCTCGGCCGCGGTGACGTCGACGACCGGACCGCCGCCGCGGTCGGCGACCTCGTCGGGCGGATGATCGCGCTGCGGCAGATGTCGGTGTCGGTGGCGCGCGCGTTGACAGGCCGGGGCGAGCGAAGCGACGGGGGTTGGCTGGGCGGCGACGCCAACACCCGGGCGGCGATGGTCAAGGACCTGGGCACCCGGTTCGAACAGGATTCGGTGGAACTCGCCGCCGACCTGATCGACGGCGTCGACGGGCCCGAGGGCGCCCGGCTGCGCGCGATGCTGACCGTCGCCAGAGTGCATTCACCGCTGTTCACGCTTCGCGGCGGCACCAACGAGGTGCTCCGCGGCATCGTGGCGCGAGGGGCGAGAGCGACGTGAACGACGAACTCAAGGCGCTCGTCGACGACATCGGCCGCCGCTCATTCGACGCGCGGGTGGGCAGGCACGGGTTACCGGAACGCTTCGACTCCGACCTGTGGCAGGTCTTGGAGACCTCGGGTCTGACCAGGCTGACGACCGAGCAGGGTGCAGATCCGGCCGACGCCGCGATCGTTCTCGGCGGGTTGGCCCAATACGCGGCAGCCGTGCCCGTCGCCGAAACCGACGTGCTCGCAACGTGGTTGGCGGGTCAGGCAGACCTGTCGGTCCCCGCCGACGGCCCACTGACGGTCGCGATCGCCGACGTCGACCCCGGCGGCGACCGGGTCACGGGCACCGCGCGCGACGTGCCGTGGCCCGACGCGGGGCCGGTGGTGCTCGCCGCCCGCTCGGCCGACGCCACCTTCGTCGCGGTGCTCGCCCCTGGGTCGAGCACCTCCACGCACAACCTGGCCGGCGAGCCGCGCGGGGACGTGCCGTTCGACCTGTCGTCGACCGACGTGGTCCGGCTGTCCCCCGGTGTCGCAGACGAACTGGTGCGGCGCGGCGCATGGGCGAGGTGCGTCCAGATCGTCGGCACCTTCGACGCGGCAGCGCGGCTGACGGCCGCCCACATCGGCGAGCGCGTCCAGTTCGGCCGCCCTCTCGCGACGTTCCAAGCCGTCCAGCATTCGATGGCGAACCTCCTCGGTGAGGTCGAAACAAGTCGAGCGGCAACGAATTTGGCAACGTTCGCGGCGATCGACCACGGTTTCGACAGCCCGGAGGCCGATTACGCGGTGACGGCGGCGAAGGTCGCGGTGGGCCGTGCCGTCGCCCCGGTGACGACCATCGCGCACCAACTGCACGGCGCCATCGGCGTGACGCTCGAACATCAGCTGTGGTTGGCGACCATGCGAGCGCGCAGCTGGGCCGACGAGTTCGGCTCCACGGGTTGGCATGCCACCCGCCTCGGCCGGATGGCGTTGGCAGCCGACGATCCGTGGCACGTCATCGTCGGCCCCGTCGTCGGCCCCGCCCCGCGCAACTAGGCGTCGAGCAGCTGGCCCACCCTGGTCAGCACCACGTCTGGGGCCGCCACGTCGGTCAGATCGATGCCGAAGGTGTTGGTCAGCCCGTCGACGACCTGATCGGCGGTGTCGAAGCGGGTCTTCTCCGTCGCCCCGGCCCGATGGACGGCGAGGTGGCGGCCGCGCAGGTTCCATCGCGCGTCGTCGGTCACCAGCGCGGCGGTCAAGCCCGTGACGAAGTGCGACGTGGGGTGGGTCGAGACGTACCAACTGCCGACCTCGAGATCGATTCGCGGCTGCGGCTTCTCGGTGAACTCGTAGAGCGCCTGCCACGTCCCACGCACCTGCGCCTCCAACACCAACCCCTCGGTGCCCTCGGTCAGGCGGTAGGGCTCGTGTCGCGTTGGCTGTTCCACGCCCACCGTCAGGTCGATCGGCGAAGTCAGCGTCTGCCCGCCGAATCCGACGTCGACCAGCCGACGCCCCGCGACGCCGGGCACGGTCACCGCGAGCACCTGGTGCGTCCGCGCAGGCAGGGGGTCGCCCGGCTCCCTCATCCACACCACGCGCCCGGCGTACCGGTCCACGCCGTAGCCGAGCCGTTCGAGGACGTAGCCCAGCAGGCCGTTGTGCTCGTAGCAGTAGCCGCCGCGGCGCCGGTGCACCAGCTTGTCCATCAGCGCATCGGCACCCAGGTCGAAGACCGGCACCCCGAAGACGGGGTCGAGGTTCTCGAAGGGGATCGACCGGTTGTGGGCGGCGACGAGCTCGGCGAGCACGCCGCCGGTCGGTTCCGCCGGGCCCCGGTATCCGATCCGGGCGAAGTAGGCCGCCTGGTCGACGTCGGTCATGACTCGATGATCCGCCATGCCTACATGCTGCACTTCCGTCGACCGGAACTATGGTGAGTCATGATGAAATTGACGCCGACGACATGGTTCGCCGTCGCGACGGCCCTCGTGACCTCGGCGGTGGTGAGCACTCCGCCTGCCGGCGCGGCCCCGGGAACGGCGAGCTCGCCGATGCCGATGTCCGGTCAGTGGCGCGCTTGTGACTTCTCGAAGCTGAAGTCGGTCGACGCGGTGGGCGACGCGCGACCCGTCGCGCACGTCCGCACCGACGGCTCCGGCATGCTCGTCGCCACGGTGGACGTGGCGACCGCCGTGCCGAACACCCGTTACGACGTTCGGGTGATCCAGATGCCTCGTCCGTCGCTCGGATGCGGCCCCGGCGCGCCGGGCGTGGTCACCGGCACGCTGCAGACCGACGCGATCGGCGGCGGCTCGACGACCTTCGGCGGCCCCGTCGCGAACGGGGCAACCGGAGCGTGGGTGGTTCTCGAGCGGCCGTCGCCATACAGGCAGGTCCCGGCCGAGTTCTACACCACGGAGTTCATCGCGTCCGTCTGAGGATTACCGCGTCCGAGGGCGCCCCGGGTAACCTGGAACTAGAACACGTTCCACTTTCCCCAGGGGGCACCCGTGAACGCGAACGACACCGATCCGGTCGACGTCGAACCCACCGCCGTCACGAAGTGGGATCCGGGCCTCACCGAACGCGTGATGGGCATCCTGCGCCCGCTCATCAGGGGCTATCACCGCGCCGAAGTCCGCGGCCTCGAGGACTTCCCCCAGGGCGGCGCCCTGGTGGTCGGCAACCACTCGGGCGGACTGTTCGCGATGGACGTACCCGTCTTCGCGACGGGCTTCTACGAGAAGTTCGGCTTCGACCGCCCGGTCTACACGCTGAGCCACGACATCATCTTCGCCGGCCCGACCGGCGACTTCTTCCGCAAGACCGGCTTCATCCCCGCCAACCACGAGAACGCCGACGAAGCGCTGCGATCCGGCGGCGTGGTGGTCGTCTTCCCCGGGGGTGACTACGACGTTTACCGGCCGACGCGGTCCGAGAGCAAGATCGACTTCGGTGGACGCACCGGCTACGTGCGCGCCGCGATCAACGCCGGTGTGCCGATCGTGCCGTCGGTGTCGATCGGGGGCCAGGAGGCGCAACTGTTCCTGTCCCGCGGCGAGGGGATGGCCAAGGCGCTGCGCCTCGACAAGCTGCTGCGCGTCAAGATCCTGCCGATCTCGTTCGGCTTCCCCTTCGGACTCTCCGCGGTGCTGCCGGTCAACGTTCCGCTGCCGACGAAGATCGTCACGCAGGTGCTACCGCCGATCGACATCGTCGCCCTGTTCGGCGAAGAACCCGACGTCGACGAGGTGGACGCGCACGTCCGCCAGGTCATGCAGCAGGCACTCGACGAGTTGGCCAAGCAACGCCGACTCCCCGTGCTGGGCTGACGGCCCATGGCGCTGACCGACCCCCTCACCAACACCCTCGGCCTGCTGTCGACGATGGCGCGCGCCGGCGTCATCGCGCCCCTGCGACCGGACAAGTATCTGCGCATCGGCGCCGCGATGGCGCGCGAGAACATGGGCATCACATCGGGTTTCGCCAGTGCCGCCCAGCGCTGTCCCGACCGGCCCGCCCTCGTCGACGAGATCGGCACCCTGACGTGGCGTGACGTCGACCAGCGGGCCGATGCCTTCGCCGCCGCGCTTCAGGCGCTGCCGGGCGGCGCGCCGCAGACGATCGGCATCATGGCGCGCAACCACCGCGGGTTCGTCGAGTCGTTGATCGCCGCCAACCGCATCGGCGCCGACGTGCTC
>Ga0209051_1001313_pt1 | contig 21809 bp, 22 predicted proteins | sample AraplaCvi_mMS_r2_2_FD_184286 | JGI IMG/M metagenome (GOLD analysis project Ga0209051, IMG submission 184286) | Arabidopsis root microbial communities from North Carolina, USA - plate scrape MF_Cvi_mMS_r2 (SPAdes) (version 2) | ecosystem: Host-associated > Plants > Roots > Endosphere | place...
GTCGCGATGCCGAATCCGCTCTCCACCAGCTGCACCATCGCGGGGATGGACGAGACCGTGTGCAGGCGCGGCGGCTCCAGGCCCTCGCCGCGCAGCTGCTCCAGCAGCGCGAGGTGCGGCTGCGAGCCGCGCTGGAAGGTCATCATGTCGTGCGAGACGATCTCGGCGAGCGTCCGTGGCGCGCGCCGCTTCATGGCCTTCGCGCCCACGAAGACCATCTCCATGACGGGCAGCACGCGCGTGCGCACGCCGGCGCCCGCGGCCGACTGCGCGGCGAAGACCAGGTCGAGGTTGCCGCGCTTGACGGCCTCGACCAGCACCGGGGTGATCTCGACCGTGAGCTCGAGCTGCAGCTTGGGATGCGCGCTGCGCAGGTGGTTGAGCAGCGGCATGAGCCAGGTGTGCAGCACCGACTCGATGGCGCCCACGCGCAGCAGCGGCACGCGCGCGTCCTCGGTGCCGAGCTCGTCGCGCATCTGCCGGTGCAGCGTCATCAGCCGCTCGGCATAGTCGAGGAAGCGCATGCCGGCGTTGGTCAGCGCGAACTGCTGGCGCTCGCGGCGGTCGATCAGCAGGATGCCCAGCTCCTCCTCCAGCGCGGCGACGCGGCTGGAGATCGCCGACTGCGTCATGAACAGCTTCTCGGCCGCTCGCGTCATGCTCTTGAGCGTGGCGACCCAGTAGAAGGCTTCAACGAAACGCTGGTTCATCGCGATCCCGGTCGAGTTCGCGATGGATTGTGGCGAGGGCGGGCAACGCGGGCGTCAGGTCTTGCCCGCAAGCGCCTTCATCTGTTGGCGCAGGACTGGGAGAGCGCCAGCACGTTGCGGCGGCGAAAGACGGTGGGGTCGGACAAGGCGGGCGTGTGCGGTCGGAACAACGGAGGCAGGCGCGATTTTGATAAAGAGTACTTGCGCAGCCGGTAAAGACTCTTTACCATTCATCCATCGCTCGAGAGAGCCCACCGCAACGGATCCAGGAACCATCGTGAGCACCCGCCTCGTCACCGTCAACGCCAAGCCCACCTCGGGCTGCGCCATGGTGCCGGCCGCTTCCGAATGGGGCGGACGCACGATGCATCTGCAGTCCCTGGATCGAATGCCCCCGGGGGAGTGCCGCGCCTGACGCGCGCCGCTCCGCTCTGATTCATCAGAGGCCCGGGATCCGCAAGGACCCGGGCCTTTCTCTTTTGCGTATCCGCCGCCTGCCTGGAAGGCGGCCCAGGCTCCACTCCGGGTGTGCCCCTGCACTCCGACGCCGCATTTCCACGAGGTGTACGCGGCCCGGGATGTGCGCGGCCTCCGGGCCTCGTGCAGCGAGACACCGCGTCCGACGGGACGGCTCGCGCATGGGACACAGCCGAAGTGGAGCGAGGAACAAGAAGCCGCGCGAGAGCTCACGCTCGCCGCAGCGGAAACCGGCCGCAACGATTGGGCGGCACCGGAACCCGTCACCGGAACCTCTTCGCGAGCAAGCGCGTGCGCTCGGGGTTGGCCGTCGCTCAATGGCAGGGCTGCGGGTCGTGACCCCGCCGACACCGGTTCGATTCCGGTCGGTCAACCCCGAGCGCAGGCGTCCATCGACCATCCAAGGAGGACATCATGAGACCGAAGCACGAAGACTTCACCTTCCACGACCATGAGCAGACGGCGCCGCGGTTTGCCCTCGGAGACGAGCGTGAAGCGCGGCACGAGGAGCGTGCATGGGGTGAAGGCGCCGCGCGGGAAGCCCGGGCGCGACACCCCCTCCTCGTGTGGCTCCACGAGGGCATCCAGGCGCTGCTGCCGACGAGCAGGCTGCTGTGACGCGGAACGACGGCCCCGCTCCCGAGGGGACGGGGCCGTCCGTCCCTCTCTGACCACCACCACACCGATCTACGCCCGCGAAAGGAGGGCGCCGTGGAACCCCATTTGCAACACGTACTCCAGCTCGACCTGCAGGGCACGCCCCAGGCCTGGATCTCGGTCGAGCACGCCGCCACGCAGCACGCGGCCGACAACGTCGCCTGGACCGAGGGCGCCGGCCCGCTGCGCACGCTGCGCGGCGGCTGGAACGTCGCGACGGGCCGGCAGTCGCTGATCGAGGTGCACCCCATCATCGCCCTGCGCGGCGCCTCGCGCGTGAACCTGTTCGCGGCCGCGCCCGCGGTCGCCAAGGAGAAGCTGTTCCGGCGCGACCGCCACACGTGCGCGTACTGCGGCGAGCGCTTCGCGCCGCGCGACCTGCAGTGCGAGCACATCGTGCCCGAGTCGCGCGGCGGCGCCTGGTCGTGGATGAACCTCGTCGCGGCCTGCGCGCTGTGCAATGCGCGCAAGGCCGCGCGCACGCCCGAGGAGGCGCGCATGCCGCTGCTGTTCCTGCCCTACGTGCCCAGCCGCTTCGAGGACTTCCTGCTGGCCGGCCGCACGATCCGGGCCGACGTGCACGAGTGGCTGGCGCAGCGCCTGCCGAGAGGCTCGCGCCTGCACTGAGCCGCGCCGGGCCCGGAACTTGCCGTCCGGGCCCAAGGCGCCGCAAGGGGTGTGGCGCATCCGACTCGACAAGAGGATCGCCACCATGAACATCGACAAGCTCCTGCTCGCCTGCCTCGCCGCCGCGTCCACGCTGGGCCTCGGCGCCTGCGCCGACAACCGTCCCGCGGGCAATGCCGCGTACGCCTCGGCCGACGACGAGGCCATCGCCACGCACGTCAAGGCCCGCCTGGCCGAGGACAGCCACGCCATCGCGCGCAACATCCGCGTCGCCGCGATGAACGGCGAGGTCGAGCTGTCCGGCTTCGCCGCCACCCAGGAGGACAAGGACAACGCCGAGCACATCGCGCTCGGCGTGAGCGGCGTGCAGCGCGTGCACAACGACATCGTGGTGCAGCCCGCCGGCCACTGAGCGCGCCGCGCGCCAGGGTAGTCCGGCAGGCTCGACCGCCGGGCGCGGAACAAGGGCGGCTTCGGCCGCCCTTTCCGCACCCGGAACCCATTCAGCGGCGCGTGCCGCGGCCGATAAGCAGGCGTGAACCCGCCCGCCCGGCGCGACCGCCCGTCCGCAACCCCCGCCGCCGACCGCTCGAGACGCCCGCCGCTGGCGACGTGGCTGTTCGTCTGCGTGCTGCTCGCGACGGCCGCCGCCGTGCTCACGTGCACGCTCGTCATCGACCGCTTCGCGCGCGACGAGGCGCGCGTCGCCGCCGCGCAGTTCCTGCAGACCAACGCGGACGCGCTGCGCGACGCGCTCGACCGCGGCATGGCCCAGCATGTCGAGGAGGTGCGCGTCATCGGCCAGCTCGACCCGGTGGCCGCCGGCGCCGACCCGGCCGCGGTGCGGCGCGCGCTGGAACAGATGCGCGCCAGCTTCCCGCAGTTCGCCTGGCTGGGCCTGGCGGACACCGACGGGCACGTCGTCGCCTCGGTCGACGGCCTGCTGCAAGGCGCCAGCGTCGCCGCGCGACCGTGGTTCGCCGGCGCACGCCACGGCATCTTCGTGGGCGACGTCCACGCGGCGGTGCTGCTCGCCAAGCTGCTGCCGGCGCAGGCCGAGCCCTGGCGCTTCGTCGACGTGGCCACGCCCGTCTACGCGCCGGACGGCCGCCTGCGCGGCATCCTCGGCGCCCACCTGAGCTGGGCCTGGGCCGCGCAGGTCAAGCGCGAACTCGTCGACGAGCCGCTGCGCAGGCACCAGGCCGAGGCGATGGTCGTCTCGGCCGACGGCACCGTGCTGCTGGGCGCGCCGGCGCTGCAGGGCAGGAAGCTGCCGCTGGCCGCCGCCGACGAGCTGAGCGTGGCGTCGCGCACGCTGGGCGCCGGCCGTTTCCCCGGTCTCGGCTGGACCATCGTGCTGCGCCAGCCCGAGGGCGTCGCCCTCGCCCGCTTCGCGGCGTTGCAGACCCGCACGCGCGTCGCCGCGCTGCTGCTGTGCCTGCTGGTCGCGCCGCTGCTGTGGCAGCTGGCCCGGCGGCTGGCCACGCCGCTGGACGCGCTCGCCGCGCGCCTGGACGGCGCCGCGCCCGCGTCCGAGGGCCCCAGCCCGCTCTACCGCGAGGCCGAGCTGCTCGGCCAGGCGCTGGATCGCCACGAGCGGCGCCACGACGAGGACGCCGCGCGCCTGCGCGAGCTCAACACCGAGCTGGAGGCGCGCGTCGCGGAGCGCACCGCCGCCTTGGCCCGGGCCAACGACGAGCTGACGCTGGCCGTGCGCGAGCGCTGGCGCAGCGAGGAGCGCATGCGCGCCGTGCTGACGCATGCCCCCGACGCGTACATCGCCGTCGACGAACAGGGCCTGGTCTCGGACTGGAACCGCCAGGCCGAGGAGACCTTCGGCTGGACGCGCGAGGAGGCGGTCGGCCGCCCGCCCGGCGAGGTGCTGGGCCGGCCGCTGGAGGCGCTGCTCGTGCCCGCGGCGCAGCGCGCGGGACGCGCCGGCCTGGCCGCGCCGTCCGCCGACGCGGCGCCGGCCCGCCGCGTCGAGACGGTGGCGCTGGACCGCGCGGGCGAGGAGATCCCGGTGCAGGTCTCGGTGGCGCAGCTGCGCACGGACGGGGGCGTGGTCGGCCACGCCTTCGTCCACGACATCTCCGAGCGCACGCGCGCCGAGCGCCTCCTCGCGCTGAGCGAGCGGCGCCTGCGCACCGTCACGGACAACATGCCGGCGCTCGTCTCGCACATGGACGCCGACCTGCGCTACACCTTCAACAACGCGGCGTACGGGCGCTGGTTCGGGATGGACGTCGAGTCCCTCGTCGGTCGCCGCGTGGAGGACGTCATCGGCGGCCCCGCCTGGGCGCGCGTCGAGCAGCGCCTGCGCGCGGCGCTCGCCGGCGAGGCGTGCAGCTTCGAGTCGGACGTCGAAGTGGGCGGCCGGCGCATGCACAACCTGATCCACTACGTGCCCGACCGCGACGAGCGCGGCGAGGTGCATGGCGTCTACGGCATGGTGCTGGACGTGACCGAGCGGCGCGAGTTCGAGCTGGCGCGCGCCCGCAGCGAGCAGCGCCTGCGCGACATCACGAACGCCGTGCCGGCCGTCATCGCGTACTTCGACGCCGACGAGCGCTGCAGCTTCGGCAATGCGCAGGCCGCGCGCTTCCTGGGCGTCGCGCACGAGGACATCGGCACGCGCACGCTGCACGACGCGCTCGGCGAGCGCTACGTCGAGCACCAGGCCGCGATCCGGCGCGCGCTGCGCGGCGAGAAGACGAGCTTCGAGGGCCAGATCGAGCGCGACGGGCGGCGCATCGACTTCCTGACCCACTGCGTGCCCGACGTGCTGCCCGACGGCCGCGTCGCGGGCCTGTACCTGCTCGCGCACGACCAGAGCGCGCTCAAGGCCGCCGAGCGCCGCAGCGCCGCCGGCGAGCTGCGCCTGCGCACCATCACCGACAACCTGCCGGTGCTGATCTCCTACGTCGACCGGGACGAGCGCTACCGCTTCTGCAACGGCACCTACAAGGAGTGGCTGGGCATGGCGCCGGAACAGATCGTCGGCCGCACGATGGCCGAGACGCTCGGCGAACAGTACGCGCCGCGCGAGCGCTACATCCGGCGCACGCTCGCGGGCGAGCGCGTCGACTTCGACCTCGACTCCGTCCTGCTGGGCCGCCAGCGCCACCTCCATGCCACCTACCTGCCGGACCACGCGGCGGACGGCCGGATCGACGGGTTCTACGTGCTCGTGACCGACGTCACCGTGATGAAGCAGGCCGAGGCGCAGCTGGCGCGCCAGGCGCACACGGATTCGCTCACGGGGCTGCCGAACCGGCACGCGTTCAACGAACGCCTCGCCGCCGCGCTCGCCCGCAGCCGCCGCAGCGCGCAGCCGATCGCGCTGCTGTTCCTCGACGTCGACAAGTTCAAGGCGATCAACGACTCGCTGGGCCACGGCGCCGGCGACGTCGTGCTCAAGGAGTTCGGCGCGCGCGTCGCGGGCGCGGTGCGCGAGACCGACACCGTGGCCCGCCTGGCCGGCGACGAGTTCGTGGTCGTCGTCGAGGGCCTGCACACGCCGGCGGAGCCTCAGTTCATCGCGCGCAAGATCCTCTCGGCCATCAACCGCCCCTTCGAGGTCGAGGGCCTGAGGCTGGACATCACGACCAGCATCGGCATCGCCTACCAGCCGGACGGCCACGCGCTGCCGGCGGAGTTGCTGGCACGCGCCGACAAGGCGCTCTACGAGGCCAAGGCCGAGGGCCGCAACACCTTCCGCGTGAACGCCGCCTAGCGGCGGCAGGACGTACGGCTGCCCGGAGCACCCCGTTCCGTGAGGCCGACCCGTCGGCATCACCGATGCGCCGCCGCGGAAGGACTCCCAGGCCCGATCAGGCCGGAGGCAGGACCCGGGTCGTCAGGCCCTTCAGCGCCGTCTGCACCGCCTCGCCCACGGCCTTGCCGAACTCGATGCCCGGCACGGCCACCGTGCCGTCGGCCGGCTTGTCGGCGTCGCCCGCGGGACGCGGATCGTCGCCGCGCGCGGTGAGCGTGAAGCTCGCGCGCACGAGGGCGATGGCGAGCACCGTCGACGCGAGCACGAGCGCGGTGACCATGCCCACCAGGGCCGTGGTGAAGGACGCGAGCGGCACGACGATGGCCTCGGAGGCGCTGGCGGCGGCCACGGGCGCCGCGACGGCGGCGGACGGCGCCGGCGCCCCGGCGGCCACGGGCACCAGCTGCGCGTGGGCCCCGCTGGCGAGCCAGCGCACCTCGGCGTCGAACGTCCAGACCACGCGCACCAGCGCGCACAGGAACACCGTCAGCACGATCAGCGCCGCGACGAGCGCCGTGAGCCGGAAGTTGCGCCGCGTGCGCTGGTCGCGCGCGATCTCGTCGAAGCGCAGGGCGTCATCGGATCCGGCATCGCCACCGCCCAGGTCCGTGGCGTCCAGGGTCATCGACGAGCCTCCGCCCGGAGGGCTGCGGCGCGAGCGCCCTTCGGAGCGGCCGTGCGGGCGCTCATCGACAAGCCTCCGCCCGGAGGGCTGCGGCGCTCATGCGAGGTAGCCGAGGTTCTTGAGCCGATAGCCCATGGCCGCGCCGGAGACCTTGAAGCCGCGCGCCATCTCGTCGAGCGAGGCGACGCGGCCGCTCTGCACCAGCGCGCGGATGCGTTCGGCCGGCATCAGGAGCTCGGCGGCGAACTGGTTGGCGCGGCGTTCGTCGATGTCCTGCACGCCGGTGGTGAAGTTGGCGGGGTAGTCGCGCGGCGCCTGGCGGTGGCCCAGCGCGTAGTGGCCGAGCTCGTGCGCGATCGTGAAGCGACGGCGCACCAGCGAATCGCCGCGGTTGACCTCGATCACCGGACGGCCGTCGCGGTATTCGAAGAAGCCGCTGTACGGGTAGTCGGGCTCGTCGGGGCCGCCGCGCGGGATCACCTCGATGCCGAGCGCCGCCGCGATGCGGGCCGGCTCGACCGGCAACTGGCCGTCCCAGTGCCGCTGCAGCACGGCCGCGGCGGCCTGGCCGGGGCTGGGCTGCCCGGCGGGGGCATCGGACAGGGCGTGGGCGCTCATCGGATCCTCATCTCGGGGTGGCTGGGGGGCAAGGCAAGGGGGAGGCCGGGGCGCACGACGTGCCGCGCGTCGCCTCGAACCGCCATTGTCCGCCATCCGCGCCCGGATCGGGCGGCGCCAGGGGCCCGTGAATGACCGGAAACCCCGGGCGCCGCGCGCCGCGCCGCCTCAGGACGGCAGCAGGTCGATCGGCCAGGTCGTGATCAGCGTGTCCACGTCCTCGGCCTTGAACTCCAGCAGGCGGAAGCGCGCGACGAGCTTCTGCTCGAGGTCGGGCGCCTTGAGCTCGCTCGAGACGATGCGCACGGACGTGACCGAGCCCGAGGGCGCGATGGTGAACTCGAACACGACCTTGCCCTGCAGCGACGGGTCGTCGCGCAGCGCGCGGTTGTAGATCGCGTACAGCGAGCCCTTGGCGCGCTCCAGCACCAGGCGCACCTCCTCCAGCGAGCGCGTGGCCTTGCCGCTGCCGCCCTTCTGGATCGCGCCGCCGGCCTTGCCCGCGCCGCTGCCGGTGCCCGTGCCGTGGCCGCCGGTGCCGGCGAGCTGGCCGCCGACGCCCGGGCCGCCCCCGCCGCCGCCGCCCGCCACGCCCGGGACGAGCGTGGTGGCGCGGCCGCCGAGGCCGCCGCCGCCGGTGTCGCGGCTGTAGCCCGCGGTGTTGATGCCGCCCGAGCCGCCGGTGGCGTTGGACGTGATCATGTTGCGGTCCGGGATGCCGGCCTCCTTGCCCGCGCCCACGCCCACGCCGACCCCGGAGCCCACGCCCTTGCCGGGCTTGATGTCCTGGTTCAGCTGGACGGCGAGCGGCGCGCCGTGGAGTTCGCTGGAATCCTTCAGCGCCGCGAGCAGGCCCACGCCCGCGGCCTTGGTGCGCGCGGCCTCGAGCGCCTCGCCCGGCGGCTTGTTGGGCACCGGGTTGCGCGCCTCGACCACCGGCCGCTCGCGCGGCACGGGCCTGGTCGGCAGCGGGGCCGGCTCGGTCTTGTCCTTGGGATTCGGCTTGGGCGGCTCGATGCGCGGCGCCACCGCGGGCGGCGGGGGCGGCGGCGGGGCCGGCTTGTCGAGCAGCAGCTTGGCGATCGGCGGCGGCAGCGCCTTGGGCGCCTCGCGCGGCGGCTCGGGCAGCGTGACGAAGCGCAGCGCGATGCCGAAGACCAGCGTGGCACCGACGACGATGGTGAACAGCCGGCGGAAGCGGTGCTCGTCCTCGGGCGAGAGCGCCCAGGGCAGCACCGACGCGCGGAACGACAGGGTGGCGGACACGGTCATCCCTTCCTGTTCACGGCGAACGACACGTCGGTGTAGTCGGCCAGCGCGCACGTGTACATGACCTTGCGCAGCAGTTGGTAGGGGATCGTCTTGTCGCCCATGATCGTCACCGCCCGGGCCTTGCCGGCGTTCTCGGCCAGCGCCACGGGGCGCGCGGCGAGCTGGTCGAGCTCGGCCTTCAGGCCCGGGATCAGGTCGTCGGGGGCGTTGGCGAGCGCCGCGACGTCGGCCACCTTGCGGCCGTCGACGGTGATCTCGTCGCCGTTGACGGCGACCACGAGCGTCTCCTTGGGCACCTGCTCCGAGGTCGACTCCGGCAGGCGGACGGACTTCGCGGGCGCGATCGTCTCCACGCCGGAGTTCGACAGCAGGAAGAAGATCAGGATCGTGAAGACGTCGATCAGCGACACCAGGTTCATGTCGAGCTGGTTGCCGTGGCGCGCCCGGCGCGCGGCGCGCTTCTGGATCGGGGTCAGCTTCATCGCGGCCTCCGGTTCAGTGGCGCACCGGCGCGTCGCCGATCGAGATGGCGGGGAACAGCGCGACGTCGACGACCTCGGTGCCGCCGTTGGCGGTCTTCGTCGTGCGCATGACGTCCATCACCTGGACCAGCTCGTCGTAGGAGATGTTCGGCTCGGGCAGCAGCGAGGCGGCGGTGACCGTCGGGAACTGCTTCTTGACCGTGAGCATCAGGGCGCTGAGCGTCGCGAGGTCCGGGCCGTCCTTCGCGTTGGGGATGCTCTGGAGCAGTCCGCCGACCTGGTCGCCGACCTCGATCGCGTCGTGGCGCACCACGACCTCGAGCTTCAGCGTCTTCTCGGTCAGCCCTTCCCATGTCGACGACTTCGCGGGCAGCGTCAGGTCGACGACCGCGATGCGCGAGAACACCGCCGTCGACAGCAGGAACGGCACCAGCACGACGATCAGGTTGATGAACGCGCTGACTTCCAGGGCCTCTGGATGCTTGCGCAGGCGTCTGATCGGCATGTCAGGCCGCCTTCTCGGGCGCGAGGCGCTGCACCAGGTTCAGGAAACTGATCTTGGCGGCCTCGAGGCCGTCGACGATGTCGGACGTGCGCGCCTGCAGGAACGCGTGGATCAGCAGGAAGGGGATGGCGACCATCAGCGCGAACGCGGTGTTGTTCATCGCGATCGAGATCGCCGCCGACAGCAGCGTCGCCTTCTCGGACGGGTTGACCTGGGCCACCGCGGTGAACGCGTGGATCAGGCCCGTGATCGTGCCCAGCAGGCCCACGAGCGTGATGACGTTGGCGAACACGGCGATGTAGTGCGTGCGCTTCTCGAGGCGCGGCACGATCTCCATCATGCCCTCCTCCATCGCCGCGTCGATGTCCTCGCGCCGGCGCGAGGTCTGCAGGCGGGTGAGGCCGTTGTTGACGATCTTGCCGATCGCCGAGTCCGAGGTGGCGGTGCGGCCGAGCACGTCCTTCCACTGGCCGCCCTGCAGCATCGGCAGCACCTTCGCCCACTCCTGGCGGTTCGCGGTGCGCGCGCGCTGCAGGAACACGAAGCGCTCGATCGCGATCGCGAGGCCGGTCGCCATGATCAGCAGGCTGGGGTAGAGGAACAGGCCGCAGTCCTGGAAGAACTTGATGACGGATTCGAGGGACATGGAAATCTCCGGGGACGGTTCGGGTGTGTCTTGTGGAAAGGGGTCGGGAATCAGCGCGCGGCCGAGGCGGCGGGGCCGGCCGCGGCGGCGGCCTGCTTCTGCTCCAGCGCGTCGTAGCGCACCTGGCGCCGGAAGACGTCGCGGTCGATCGGCGCGAGCGCCTCGTCGACCACGCTCGCCGGCGGGCGGCCCGCCAGGTCGCCGGGCAGCGGCTTCTTCCAGGGCACGATGTAGATCACCTTGGGCAGCTCGCGGTTGCCGATGATCTGCGTCGGGTCGATGTCGGCGCGGTCCTGCGCCAGGGCGCCGCCGGCGGCGAACGCGAGGGCGGCGGCGAGGAGGGCGGGCGGGCGTCGGGTCATGACTTCTCCTTCGGCGCGGACGCCGCCGCGGGCGCGGCCGCGGGCTTGCTGCGGTTCTTCAGGTCGGCGACCCACTTGGCGACCGCCGGGTCGCCGGCGGGCTGGAGCGCGAGGTAGCGCGTGTAGAGCTCCAGCGCCTGTGCACTGTCGCCCAGGTAGAGGTCTTCGAGCACGCCGAGGTTGAGGACGGCCGTGGCGTAGTTCGCGTCCAGCGCCAGCGCGTGGTCGTAGGCGGCGCGCGCCTGCTCGAACCTGCCCTGCTGGCGGTAGGCGATGCCCAGCTGGTTCCAGGCCACCGGCTGGCGCGGATCCAGCGTGGTGGCGCGCTCGAGCTCGGCGACCGCCTCGGGCAGCCGGCCGGCCTGGCGGGCGATCAGGCCCAGGTTGGCGTGCGGGCCGGCGAGGCCGGGCTCGGACTGCGCGATCGCGCGGAAGCCGCGCTCGGCGTCGGCCGTGCGGCCGGCGCGCAGCGCGGCCAGCGCGGCGTCGAACGCCTGCTGCGCCGCCGGGCTGGCGGTGGCCGGCGCGGGGGCGGCTTCGGCCGGCGCGGTGGCGACGGGCTCGGGCGCAGTCGCCGTCGCGACCGGCGCACTGGCCGGGCGGGCCGCCGCCGCGGCCGCGGTGCGCGCGCTGCCGCCCAGCCATGCGGGCGTGGTGCAACCGCCCAGCGCGGCGAGCGCGAGAGCCAGGACGAGGAGGCGTTCAGTTGATCGCATCGACGGCCGCCTCGCTCTTCTCGTCCTTGCCGTAGCGCACCGGCTGCAGCACGCGCAGCGCGTCGAAGCTCTTCTTCACCCACTCGTCGTACACGCCCTGCGTGGTGCGGCGCGCGTTGACGGCGTGCAGCTCGATCGCCTTGTCGACGTACGGGTCGGCCTGCTCCTCGAGCAGCAGCTCGTACTGCTCGAGCTCGAGCTTCGAGAGCTTCTTCGGGCGCTGCGAGGTGGAGATCGACTTGCCGAAGTCCTGGTACAGCGCGGCCACGTGGTAGGTCGCGGCGGTGGTGACCTCGGCGACGCCGTAGTTCGACGCCGCCTCGTAGGCCTTGAGCACCGCGTCCATGCGTTCCTTCTTGAGCTTCAGGTTCTTCGCCAGCGGCTCGACCAGGGTGACCTTCTGGTAGGCCTCGTACGCCGGCTGGGCCTGTGCCAGCGCGCCCAGGCCGCCGAGCGCGCGCGTGCGGTCGGTGCGGGCGCCGCCGCCGTCGCGGTCGGCGATCCAGACGGCCCTCATCCACTGCGCCTCGACGGCGGCGTTGCCGTCGGCATGCGCCAGCTGCGCGAGGCGCCAGCGGGCCTCGACGGCGGGCTCGAGCGGCGCGGGGTACTGGCGCACGTAGCGGTCGTAGGCCTTGGCCGCGGCGGCGCGCCACCGGGCGGCGTCCGCGGGCGACGGCTTGGCGACGGCGTCGGGCGCGGAGCCCGCCGCGCGTTCGTACAGGGTCGCGGCCTGCCACTGCGCCGCGCGGGCGCGCTCGGCGCCTTGGGGCGAGGCGTCGGGCGTGGCGGCGATGCGCTCGTACTGCGCGGCGGCCGGCGCCCACTGCTGCTGCTCGGAGTAGGCCAGGGCCAGGCGCGCCGTGACCTCGCCCTGCAGCGCGTTGCCCGGGAAGCGCTGGCGGAAGTCCTCCAGCATGCGGGCCGCGGCCGGCCAGTCCTTCAGCGCGATCAGCGAGGCGGCGGCGTCGTATTCGGCGTTGGCGCGCACGGCCGAGCCCGGCGCGGCCGTGGCCACGCGCGAGAAGTTGTCGGCCGCGCCGCGCGTGTCGCCGGCGGCGCGCGCCTGCTCGCCCTGCTTGTAGATCGCGGCGGCCAGGCGCTCGTCGAGCTCGGCCCGCGCGGGGTCGGTCGCCGGGGCCAGCGCCAGCACCTCGCCGTAGGCCTTCTCGGCGCGTTCGAACTGCCCGGCCTCGAAGGCGGTGTGGGCGACGACCGTCCAGGCCACGCGGCGCTGTTGCGGCGGCGCGGGCGGCTGGAGCTCGAGCACCTGCTGCGCGACGTCGCCGGCGCGCTGGTTGTCGTGCAGCGCGTAGAGCGTGTCGGCGGCGTTGGTGAGCACCGGCGGCATGCGCGGGTCGTTCGGGAACGCGGCGGCGAAGCGCAGCGCGCTCTCGACGGCCTCGCGCTGCAGCGGCACCAGCGCGTCTCCCGTCACGCCCTTGCGGCGCGCGGCGTGCGCGAGCAGCGCGTTGTAGCCCGCGTCCGCGCTGTGCGGATGCACGGGGTAGTCGTAGGCGGTCTTCTCGAACTCGGTCGCCGCGTCGGCGAACGCGTTGTCCTCGTACAGCAGCTGCGCGAGCAGGAAGTCGTTCTGCGGCGCGTCGGGATCGTCGTGGAACTCGGCCAGCCAGGCCCGGTACCACTTGATCGCCTCGGCATAGTCGGCCGGCGCCTTGGTCTTCTGCGCGGCCGCGTGGTAGCGCCCGGCGAGCTCGGCCAGCGCCGTCTTGACCAGCGGCTGCGCGTGCTCCCAGCCCTCGGGGTTGGCCTTGCGGAACTCGCCCTCGAGGCCGTACTGCGCGACGTAGTCCTTCTTGGCGGCGAGCGCGAGCTGGTCGAAGCCGGCCTGTTCGTCGATCGCGATCACCTGCGCCTGCATGGCCGGCGCCTGCGCGTCGAGCGGATTGCGGCGCACGAAGGCGGCGTAGGCGTCGGCGGCGTCCTTGGGGCGGTCCTGCTTGAGGTAGAGGGCGGCGAGGTTCTGGTAGATGCGGAACTCGTAGGAGCGCCGCTCGTCGCTCTTGATGTAGGGCGGGATCGACTCCTCGCCCTTCAGGTTGGCCAGCGAGATGCTGGTCACGCGCAGCGTGTCGTCGACCAGCTCGGTCGGCGCGCGCGAGAGCGCCGACGACTTCTCGAGGTCGTCGTCGGGGATGCCGGCGACCTTGGCGTCGAGCACCGCGAAGAACGAGTTCAGCGCGTCCTCGAGCCGGCCCTGCTTGAAGATGGACCAGCCCTGCATGTAGAGCGCGCGCTCGCGGAACGGACTCGCCTGGTCGCCCGCCAGCACCTGGGTGTAGGCGGCCTCGGCCTTGGGGTACTGGCGCAGCGTGAACAGCAGCTCGCCGCGGCGGAACTGGGCCTCGTCGCGGTAGCGCGTGTCGGGGTACTTCGCGACCAGCTGGTCGAGCGTGGCGAGCGCGTCCTCGAGCTTGCCGCCCTGTTCGTCGGCGCGCGCGAGCTGGTAGAGCACGCGGTCGTTGCCGGCGTCCTGCGGGTAGTCCTTCAGGTAGCCCTTGTACTGCGCCACGGCCGGGCCGTAGTCGGGCGTGCCGGTGGGCGTGGGCGCCTGCGCGTTGGCGTTGTCCGCGCTCGCCATCGAGAGGTCGCCCAGGCGGCGCAGGGCCTCGGCGCGCAGCTTCGGATCGGGCGAGGTGGCGAGGAAGTCGCGGTAGGCCGCGATCGCCTTGTTCTCGTCGGCCGGAATGCCCGCGTCGGGCGGCACCTCGACGCGGCGGTTGGCGAGCGTCTTGAGGGTGGGCGCGTTGTCGGATTTCGCGCCCTTGTCGCCGGCCCACCAGCGGCCGAGATAGCCGTCCTCGTGGAACAGCGAGCAGCCGCCCAGCGAGGCGGCCAGCGCGGCGACGGCGAGCGCACGCGGCAGCGCCGCGACCGCGGCCGCCACGGGGGCGCGCGGGAAGCGCTCAGCGCTGCGGCGCATGCTCGCCCTCCTTCGGTTCGGTCGCGCGGTCGTAGAGCTGGGCGACGGCGAAGCGGGCCTGCGCGGCGTAGCCGGCCAGGCGCTCCTTCTGCTGCACCAGCCCGGCGATGGCGATGTCGTTCAGCGCCGCCTGCTGCGCCTGCGTGACGGCGGCGACGCGCGGGATCAGCGCCTCGAGCCGGGCGTCGAGTTCGGCGATGCGTTTCGCGAAGGCTTCGAAGCGGGCCGGCTCGTCGCGCTGCGCCTGCGCGAGCTCGGCGTCGTGCGCGCGCGCGTCGGCGAGCGCGGCCTCGGTCTGCTGCTGGCCCTTTCTCGCGTCCCACGAGCGGGCCGGGAACTCGTGCGCGAGCTGCCATGCGAGCGCGCCCTCGACGCGACGCAGGCGCTCGCGCGCCTCGGCCAGCGGGGCGTCGGCGTCGGCGTCGGCCGGCAGCGCGGCGAGCGTCTCGCGCACGCGCTCGACGCGCGCCCGCAGGGCGCGCTCGTTCGCGTCGGCGAAGGCGACGCCGTCGCCGCTCGCCTCGGCCGCCTTCAGGTCGGCGGCGTTGGCGTCGCTGCGCTGCTGCAGGCGCTCGAGGCCGACCTTGCCGGCCTGCTCGCGCACCTGCGGCAGGCGCTCCGCGAAGGCCTGGCGGCGCGTCGCGAGCATCGCGTCGAACACGCCCAGGTTGTCCTTCCAGTCGGACAGGTTGTGGCCGACGTAGAGCAGGTCGCGGTAGTTCTTGAACGCCTCCTGGAACTCGTTGCCGGCCAGCACGGGCGTCAGGTGGCGCGCGTGCGGGATCAGCGGCAGGTCGTCGAAGCGCTGGAACCACCCCATCTTGTCCTCGGGGTTGCGCTTCATCAGGCCCTCGAGCAGGCGGCCCTGGCGGATCGCGGCGATCGTCGCGTCGAGGTTGGCGTTCTCGATGTCGAAGTTGTGGATCGCGACCTGGTAGCGCTCCAGCGCCTGCGCGCTGGCGCCGAGCTCGGCGTAGGCGTAGGGCACGGCGAGCTGGGCCTCGAGCACCGAGGCGTCGGTCGGGTCGCGGCCCGCGAGCTCGAGCCAGGGCACGAGCGCGCGCGCCGGGTCCTCCATCGCGTCGGCGGCCCAGCCGAAGCCGAGCAGCGCCTGGCCGGACGCCATGCCCTGCAGGCGCACGCGCTGCAGCACCGAGCGGGCGTCCTGCGGGCGGCCCGCCTTGATGGCGGCGAAGCCGAGGGCGACGTTGGCCTTGTCGCGCAGCGCGCGGCCTTCCTCGTCGCGCATGGTCATGCGGCCGATGTCGTCGAGGAGGTTGGCGCCGCGGCGGTCCTCGCCGGCGCGGATCAGCGCCACGCCGAGGTTGTAGCGCGCATAGAGGTTGCCATCGCGCTTGCCCGTCATCGGCTCCAGCAGCGCGGCGGCGCCGGCGTTGTCGCCGGTGGCCATCATGGCGTTGGCCTGCAGCAGCCGGCGGTCTTCTTCCAGCGGCGCGGGCAGCGGGTGCTCGACGTGCTGGAGCGCCGCCAGTGCGTCGGCCGGCAGGCCGCGCTGCCAGCGCACCTTGGCGAGGAAGTACCAGGCGCGGTCGCGCACCGAGGGCGCGGCGCCGCGCGCGAGCAGGTTCTCGAACACCTCGCCCGCCTGGCGGTGCAGCCCGTACGACAGCAGCAGGCCGCCGCGCAGGATCTCGGCGTCGTCCTCGTGGTGCGACATGCGGCCGAAGTGCTGCGAGACCTCCAGCGACGTGAGCGCCGGGAAGTACTTGCTCTGGTAGAACTCGAACAGCACGTCGCCGTAGTGCGGGTCGGCGACCGGCTTCGGTGGCGGGTCGGCCGGCGGCCTGGGCGCGTCGGCCGCGAACGCACCGGCGGCAACCGCGAGCAGGGCCGCCGCGCAGAGGGGGCGCAGGCGCATCTTCACTGCCACATCTTCACGTTGAACTCGGGCTGCAGCTTCTGCTGCACGTCCTTGATCTGCAGCTCGATGTACTGCGGCTCGGTCGTCTTGTCGAAGCGGATCGTGGTGCCGCGCTTGTAGTCGCGGTCGTGCGGGCCCTTGCCGGTGAAGAACGCGACGATCTCGTGGCTGCCCGCCTTCAGGTTGCCCAGGTAGACCCGCTGCATGCCGCCGCGGTGCAGCGCCTGCACCTCCTGCGGGGTGTAGAGGTAGCTGGTGACGAGCTTGTCGTCGAGGCGCACCTGCACCGAGTCGAGCGCGAACAGCTCGCCCACGTCCATCGAGACGAACACGGCCACCTGCGTGTTGGCGGGGAACAGCAGCTCCTCCTCCAGCACCAGCAGGTCGCGGTTGAGCTGGATCACGTCGGCCTTGGCCTTCTGCACGCGGTCGTCGAGGCTGCCTTGCTCGGCGGGCGCGGCGGGCGCGCTGGCGGCATCGGCGGGGGCACTGGCCGTGGCGAGCGCAACGGGCGCGGCGGGCGCGTCCGCGGCGCGCGCCGGGGTGGCGGGTGCCAGGACGGCGAAGGCCGAGAGGGCCGCGAAGGCCAGGGCGACGAGCGTCGTGCGAGGAGAGTGGGTCATGCCGCTTTTTCCGTCGTGGTTCTTCTAGAAGGTCGCCGAGACATAGCCCTGGAGCACGTGCGCGTTGAACGAGTACGGGCTGCCGGTGCGGATGTCGGTGTAGTCCTTGTAGTGGAAGCTGAGCAGCTGGTAGGCGCCCGTGAGGTGGACGTCGTACTTGCCCGGCACGCTCTTGAGCGTGTAGGTCACCTTGCCGCCCACCGAGATGTCGTGGAAGCTCGAGAGCTGCTTGTTGCGCGTCACGTAGAGCGTCTCGGCCTGCGCGTCGTCGCTGTAGAACAGCGCATGCGTCTGCTTGTAGTAGCGCACGAAGCCGTCGGCCAGCCAGCCGGGCGCGAGGTAGCGGCTGTAGCCCAGCTCCAGCGTGCTCGCCTTGATGTTCCAGGTGTCCCAGAAGTAGCGGTACTCGGCGCGCACCGAGCTGCGCCGCTCGCCGCCCTCGGGCGTGATGTCGCCGACGAAGCCCAGCTTGAGCGCCTTGCTCTCGCGCGTGCGCGGGTCGCGCTCGGGCACCGTGGCGCCGAAGACGCGCGCCACGCGGTAGGGGCTGCCGAGGTAGCCGTCGTCCGAGACCGCCTCGAGGTTGGCCGTGGCGAGCCAGCGCGGCGTGAGGATCTGCGTGAGGCCGAGGCGGTACTGCCAGTGGTGCGCGGTGTCGATCCAGCCGGGCGTGCCCTTCTGGCCGACCTTGTCGTTGCCCTTGGTGAAGCCGATGGCGACGGTGGTCATGCCGCCGAAGACGTCCTGCGTCAGGTCGACGCTCGCGGTGTCGGCGACGTAGTCCGGCTCCTTGCTGCGCGAGCCGGAGACGTGGATCAGCGTGTCGCGCACGACGTAGTCGGCGCCGAGGTCGAACTCGTTGCGCGTCTCCTTGTACGGGCTCGCGGTGGTGACGACGTCGATCGAGGCGTTGCTGACCGCGTCGACGTAGTAGCTGCCCGAGACCGAGACGCGGTCGAGCATGCTCTTGCGCACCAGCACCGCCGGGCCGGACGCGCGGGTGCCGCCGCCGTCGTAGAGGTGGTACATGAGCTCCGCGCGGTCCTCGGGCAGGTCGACCGCGTGCGCGGCGCCGGCCGCGAGCGTGACGCCCGCGACGACCGCGGCGGACCCGGAGCGCCTAGTTGCAGCCACAGCCGCCTCCCTGCACGCCGGTGGCGCCGCGCGAGCCTTCGCGCACCGAATAGACGTGGTCGACCTGGCGCGCCGAGAGCTCGTCGCGGCCGGGCTTCATGATCGGGTCGGCCAGGCGCTCGCGCTCGTAGGGCTTGACCCAGGGCTCGATCGGCTTCGGGCGCCAGCTGCCGCAGCCGGCGAGCACGGACGCGGCGAGCGCCGCGGCCGCCAGCCGGGCGAGCGCGCGCGCCGCGGGGGAGGTGGGCGCCATCGTCATTCCTTCAGCAGGCCGCGGATCGTCTGCTCGTACTCGGACTCGGTGCCGTCGCGGTAGCCGCGGTGCACGTACCGCACCTTGCCGTCGCGGTCGATGACGACCGTGGACGGCATGGTCGCGAGGTCGTACAGCCTGCTCACGCGCTTGTCGGTGTCGAGCAGCACCGGGAACGACACGCCCAGCTTGCGCGCGGTGGCGAGCGCGGTGGCGGGGTCGTCGTCGATGTTCACGCCCAGCAGCACCACGCCCGACTTGCGGTACTTGTCGTACAGCGCGTTCAGGCGCGGCATCTCCTCGCGGCAGGGGCCGCACCAGGTCGCCCAGAAGTTGACCAGCACGACCTGGCCGCGCAGCTCCTCGAGGCGCACGTTGCGGCCGTCGGCCGCGTGCAGCGTGAAGTCGGGCGCGCGCGCGCCGGCGTCGACGGCGGCGTGGGCGGCGAGCGGCGCCAGCGCGGCGAGGGCCAGGGCGGCGGCGAGGCGGGAGAAGGGGGTCGGGCGCATCGGGGGGAACTCGAAGAGAGGACGGGGGACGGTCAGAACAGCACGGACACGCCGGCCGTCAGCTCGTAGCTCTGGTTCAGCTTGCGCTCGCCGAGCAGGTCGAGGTGGTAGAGGTGGTTGCGCGCGTCCACGCGCACGCCGAACCAGTCGTTGAGGAACAGCTCGCTGCCGACGCCGTAGACCCAGGTCTGCATGCGCTGGCCGTCGAAGACGGTGTTGCCGATGCCGCCGGTGACGTAGGCGTTGTAGAGCTTGGCGGTGTGCGTGCCGAAGAAGGCCTCGCCCTGGATGACGTTGTAGCCGACGGACAGGTCGTAGGTCTGCAGCCGTTCGTAGACGCGGTTCAGGACGCCGCCGGGCAGGATGCGGCGGAAGGTCTCGTCGCTGATCTTGACCTGGCCGTACGTGGCCTCGACGAACCAGTCCTCCGTGAGGTGGTAGCCGAGGCGGCCGCCGGCGGTGGCGCTGGTGCCGAAGTTCTGCACGTTCATGCCGCCCAGGTACAGGCCGAACTCGAAGTCGTTGGACGGGTAGTGCGGCAGGCCGAGGTCGCGCCGCTCGACCTGCGGCACGATGACCTGGTCGTCCTGCTGCGCCTTGGCGTCGGCCGGCCTGGCGTCGGCGGCGAGGGCCGCGGGCGCGGCGGCGGCCAGGGCGAGGGTGAGCGTCAGGGAGGGGGTGATCGAGCTGCGCATGGGGCCTCAGAAGAAGACGGAGACGCCCAGCGTCGCGGCGCGGTACTCGGCCGAGTTCGCGTCCGACACGTAGGCGGTGTAGATCGAGTAGTCGGCGCGCACGACGAAGCGCCCGCTCAGGTGGTAGTTCACGCCCACGGTGGCGGCGGTCAGCTTGGCGCGCGTGGTGAGGTCGGTGACCAGGCTGCGGTTCGGCACGTTCTTGAAGCGGCCGAAGCCGATGCCGGCGAAGGGCGAGATGCGCTGGTCGGACCAGGGCTCGGCCAGCAGCGCGACGTGGAACAGCGTGTTGCCCGAGAACACGCCCTGGGTCTGCCCGAAGGTGGTCTCGAGGCTGAGCGTGTCGGTGAAGCGCCAGGCGCCCCAGAACTTGTCGAACGGGTCGCCGTGGAAGCGGCCGTAGGCGGCGCCGATGCTGATCGTGCGCTGCAGGTAGTCGCCCAGCGCCAGGTCGCGGAATCCGCTGTGCGCGCCGTCCTCGGCGAGCGTGGACTCGAGCTGCGAGCGGTTCACCCAGCCCTGCTTGCCGCTGGCGGTGGTGACCTTGTACCAGTCGGTGTGGCGCAGCGTGATGGCGATCCACTCGCCGCGCGCGCCCACGTGGAAGACGGGGTAGCCCCGGCCGGGGCCGGTGTGCAGCTCGATGTAGGCGTCGGTGACCTGGACGCGGTCGACCTTCTCGCCGCCGGGGACGCTGTCCGGCGGCGGCGCCTCGGGCGCGCTGGGCGTGGCCAGCGGCGCGGGGACGTCGGGCGGCGGCGGTGCGTCGGCGGCGCGCGCGTGGGCGCATGCCAGCGCGAGCGATGCCGCGGCGAGGGCCGCGCGCCGCGGACGGGCGGCCGCCGTCATTGGACGTTGCACGTGCCCGTCACCGGATCCGCGGGCGTGAACATGTTGTAGGTGGCGGTGCTGAACTCGTCCTGGCCGGCCGGGGCGGGATGGCTGATCCAGTAGGCGATCAGCTTCGCGTGCGGGTCGTCCTGGCTCGGGAAGATCTGGCCGCCGCCGTGGAGGATGTCGAGCAGCAGCGGCTTCTGGAACAGGCGGCTCTGGATCGGGCTGCCGGGGATCGTGACCCCCTGCGCCGAATAGAAGTTCTTGTACATGTCGGTCGTGCGGATCACGTCGGGCGTGTTGGCGGGGTCGGTCAGGTCGACCGGTTGCGCGCCGACGATGATGCGCAGCGCACCGCCCGTGCCGGTGTTGCTGTCGTGGCAGCCCGAGCCGGAGCAGGTGTTCGTCGACGAGCTGCCATTCTGTACGACCGGAAGCTGCTCCAGGAAGATCGGCTGGATGCACCGCTGGAAATAGGCGAACGCCAGCTTCTCGCCCGTCGCCCCCGGCGGGTTCTGCACGGAGGACGGGTTCGACAGCGGCCCGCCGCCTCCGCAGCCCCCGAGGAGGGCCGCGGCCACGAGCGCGCCGAAGGCAGGAGTCAGCTTCAAGGAATTCCCTCTCAATGCGACGTGCAGCCGGTCGCGATCCAGCTGGCGATCGTCTGGTAGTTCGCGCTCGTCGTGGGCAGGATCGCCGTCGTCTGCGTCCCGGCCAGCGCCGCGGGGTGCGGGATGGTCGAGGGGCGGGCCAGCAGGTAGCTGGCAGGCGGGGTGCATACGTCGGAGATCATGCTCAGGGTCGCGCCGAAATCGCCGTCCGGGTCGCCCGTGAGCACATAGCGATTGTCGCGGAAGGACGTGGCCGCGGTCTGCGTGTCGGTGCTGCCGTGGGCCACGTGGCATGTGGCGCAATTGGCATTGATGATGGGATAGATCGTCGAGGTGAAGCTCGGCTGGTCCAGCGTGTCGATCTCGCGCACGCCGCTGCCGGCGTTGAACGGGTCGTTGTAGTACTTGGCGCCGAGGTCGATCCACTCGGCGACGAGGCGCTTCTCGGCGGCGTTCAGCATGCGCCCATGGTTGGGGATGGGCGGCATCGGCGTCGGATGGGTGGTGCGCGACGCGGCATCGGACATCAGGGTCTGGCCCGCCAGGATCTCCACCAGCCGGCTCTTGCGCGCCAGGCCGAGCGCCTCGCCCTCGCTCGCGGCGGTGTTCACCAGCGCCGGCAGGCGCTGCACCATGGGCACGCCATCGTCGAAGAAGATCACCGGGCGGCCCGAGGAGTCGAGCTGCGGGTCGCCGATCAGCAGGCTGTCGTACGACGTGATCCGGCCGTCGCCGCCCTGGGTGCCGGTCAGGTCGAGGTGGTCGGGCGCCTTGTGGCAGTTGGTGCAGGTGTTGGCGCCGCGGTCACGCGTCCACAGGGGCTGGATGTGGTCGGGGTAGTTGATGATG
>Ga0209051_1001314_pt1 | contig 21807 bp, 32 predicted proteins | sample AraplaCvi_mMS_r2_2_FD_184286 | JGI IMG/M metagenome (GOLD analysis project Ga0209051, IMG submission 184286) | Arabidopsis root microbial communities from North Carolina, USA - plate scrape MF_Cvi_mMS_r2 (SPAdes) (version 2) | ecosystem: Host-associated > Plants > Roots > Endosphere | place...
GACCGGGTCGCGAAGGATGGATGGATCGCAACGCGAATGCCCCGCCCAATGGGTTGACCCAGCGTGACAAGCTTGCCGCGTGTGGATGCGGCCATGTCCCGCCACATTCAGCTGACCCCAAAGCGCCCTGCACTCGAGCGCCGTGGCGGGCTTCATATGCACAGCGCCAGGCGCCGGCCGCCGCCGCGACCGCCTGGCGCTTGGCTTGGTTGAGTTGCCCACGAAAACCGCCATCTGCCCGCATTTGCGTGGCCGCCCCGCGGTAAACGGAACCGGCCCTCATCCGCTGCTCGCTTCAAACGCCCCTCTTCGCCACGGGCGGCCTGCGAGACCTCGGTCCTGAAGGCAGCTACCCTCTTTTAGCGACTTCTTGGTCGCAGCCATCTTTGCAGCCTTGTTGCCTTGCGCTTGGCAGCCTTTGGTGCAACAGCAGCCTTGAAGGCTGCGGCGGGGACAATCTTGGGACCATCTGTGCCGCGATTTTGATCTTCTCCCCTGCGGCGGGGTTGAAGCCAATGCGTGCCAAAGCCCACCAGCGAGACAGAGTGCCACTCTTGACGGGGCCCAGATTGTGCTGGTGACCGGCTCCAGGTTTCGGGCGGCTTTCCGCCGTGGGTACGCCATGCGCGGCGGCCGGCTTTTCAACAAATTCATGCGGTTCAAAAGCAACTCCAACGTACAGGAAAGCGCCCACTGCCGGACGCGTTTGCACGCCGCCTCAGCCCTGGAGATGTGACCCGGCTGTCAGCTCGTAGTGTGGCGAGCCGGGCCCTCAAACCCGTCGGCCCTGGTCCGAGCCAGATCTTCGCGCCGATCGACGGCAAGCTGAGTACCCTGCAACGCGGTGACGTCTGACGATCGAAATCGAAAAGTGGTGGGGTAACTTGCAAGTCGGGACGTCAAGATGCGCACATGGATGTTCCAGTGCCGGTGATTGCAAGCGCTTTGAAGCCGCTGGAGCGCAAGGCGTGCGCGCTGTTCGATTGGCTGGTCTCACAGGCTCTGCCGGCCCTTGTCAACGATCATGACGACATCGACGTCCTCCGGATGTTGAAAGCCGCAGGCTTGGTCGAGGTGGATATTCCGGATTTGAACTCGCAAGACGGAGCGGTTGTTCAGCCGGCCGCAACCGTCCAAGCACTCACCCAGGAGGGGCGTCGCTGGCGAGAAAGGCGCGGCCAACCAAGCCGCCGTCTGGAAACGCTCGTTGGCGTAGTTGAGAAGCGATAGATGGCTTATTGGAGGTCCCAAATCTGGTCGCGGGTTGCGCCCTCTCCCTTATGCCAAGCCATGAGCAACATACTTTCGTCGCATCCGAGCGGATTGCACGAACCCCGGTGGCATCCATCTTCCCTTGATCTGCCATTTGACCTGCACTCGGTCGGCGCTTTTGGGGATCGAACCCTCCCAGGCGTCGCGGCAGCGCACTTGTCCTCAGGCTTGTCGTGCGTCGGGCGGCGCTATTTCGCGACGCATGCGCCACTACCGGGCGCGCCTGCCTGCAAGCGCCCGAGCTGCGCGCGTCGCGCTACAGACCAGGCGGCCGCCTGGGCCCGGACAGGCTCCGCTGCGAACTCAGCGCGCCGTGCTGCCCCGCTCGGGCGCGATTTACTCCGTCAGCTGCACCTAGGGGTCGTATAGCTAGGGCCTCTTCCGGATGATCTCGGCGGCTTCCTTCACGTCGCCGACCTTCTTGTGGACAGCGCCGGAAGCCTTGTCGGCTGCGCCTTCAGCTTGTAAGCGTTCGTTGCCCAGCAACTTTCCAGCTGCTTGCTTGATGCTTCCCTTGGCCTTCTCGAGTCCGCCCTTGACATGGTCTTTGTTCATTTGCGCTCCTGCCCAATTGCCGCGAGTCGCAGACGCCCGACGAACAGGTCTGGCCGTCCAACCCGCCCATGCAGTCTGGATGCCGAGCGCATCGTGCGTGAGCAGCGCGAAGCTTCAGATTGCATAGTCCCGTGTCGACGATATTGAGCACGTCGGACGTCGCAGAAGCTTTTGCACCCGCGCCCCATGCCTCAAGAAGGCTCCGCCCGCCCAGACGAGGCGACTGTATCGATGGAGAGCCTGCGCGGCGCACGCTTCCCGCTTGCCGCGACCTCCATTGACGTGTTCAGGATTCCGTCCCCCTGCATCACGGCGGGCGTGAGCGGGGTCACGACGGAAACTGTCTACGTGAGCAATGACCCTTCAAATTTCGCTTTCTGTTCGACCGGCGTGAATAGGAAGTGCCCTGGGCGACGGCCTACATTAACCCTGGGGGCGGAAGAACGATGCTCGGTGTCATGTGCTCGCCTGCGCGCATTCGTTTCGCTGTTGTCTCAGGCCTTGCCGCCGCTGTACGCGCCGGCGCGTGGCCTGTGTATGCGGGCTGGGATTCGCGTTCCCCCACGCTACGATCCCAGGTCCGACCTGGACCTCCAGGAAACGCCCGGCCTGCTGACTCGATGGAAACTGGAGCACTGGAGCACTGGAGCACTGGAGCACTGGAGCACTGGAGCACTGGAGCGCGTCCAGCGCGAGCCGGATCGATGCATGGCCGTGCTGGAGGCCTCTGGCGTCCAGATCACAGCGTGGCAGACCGTACCGGCCAGGGATGCCAATTGCAACGGGCGGTGCGGCTCGCGCTTGTGGGGGAGCTGTCGATGAGTTCCCGGTGCTTTTGAGTTGCCGCGCCGCACTCAGCTTGGTGCTTTGGGAACGCCACGTGATTCAGCGCGCCGCCGCCGAATACCTGGGCACTCGCATCTCGCGCATTCGGCACTTGGGTAGCTACGCCTGTCGCGACGTCGTGACGGGACAGCGCCCGGCAGACGGCGTATCGGGTCGTCGTAGTCGCCATGCCACCCGCCGATGCGCTGGATGTGGCGGAGTTCGCCCGTGCCGACAAGAAGGGGCCCATCACCGTTCGCCACAACCGGCCAACTCGCAGCAGTACGGCCAGGGCCCCGCCGGAAGCAGCGTTCTTGCAGGAAGTGCGCTCGGGAGCGTGCAGCGTGTTCGATGCCGTGATGGGCCTCACTTCAACGCCGTGCACGTGGATCACTTGCACTTGGAAGTCGGCGGCTGGCTGAGCGGCCGGTAGGGCTTCTGCTACACCACGGCTCCCCCTTGTGACGTCGTGCGCGCGGGGAAATGAATAGCCGCGCATCGGCAAAGCGGCGCCGAGCGTGGCTGCCGAGCAAGCGTCAGAACCACCTCGACGGCTCCACAGTCGCGATCCCAGTTTTGCTGCAACGACTCCTTTGTCACGGGCAACGCCGCAGTCAACATCTGGCAGCTGGTCATCGCGCCGCGGCGAAGCGTGCCTGACGCTGGACGCGACTCCATCCTACCCAGGCTGCGCGCACGCGCTCACTCCCATGGCCAACGGCGGCGCTACATTGGGATGATGAGATCGAGATCGATTCATGTCTGACCTGCATGTCTTCGTGGTCGAGGACAATCCGCTGATTCGGGCCAACCTCATGTCCGCCCTTAAGGACCTGGTCGACGCGCGCATCCTGGCTTTTGCAGAGTCGGAACCGCAGGCGATTGACTGGCTGTCTCAGCACAAAGGCGGCTGGGATTTGGCCATTGTCGATCTATTTCTTAAGAAGGGAAACGGCGTGGGCATTGTTCGATGGACATGCGGACGGCTCAAGCATCAAAAGGTCGCAGTCTTAACCAACTATGCAACGCCGGCCGTGCGAGAGGAGTGTTTGCGCGAAGGCGCCGACGCCGTGTTTGACAAGTCCACAGAACTGGACCAGTTCTTCGACTTCTGCCGCCGCCTTGACTCGACAGGCTAGATTTGCGCTGGCGCAGTGCAATCTCGCAGGCCGTAAAGACGGCGAGACATCTTCGCGGCCACGGCATATTGCTTACGGGCGCGGTTTGTATTCAGCAGTCCTGTCCATGGAAATCCCGCACCATTGGCGGCTACCTTTGAAGCGCGCGGCGTGCGGCCGCACAATCGCCGCAGAAACTGCCGAAGGCTTGAAGTAGCTGAACCTGCTCCCGGCGTAGCGCATCGCGAGCGCCATAGCGCTCGCGGCGGCGCCGAGCGGATTCCACTCCTCGGACACAGCGTCTCGCGCGCGGACTCGTTCGGATTTGCGCCGGCGGCCAAGTGCCCAGCCACCCGAGCGCTGGCTAACCCACTGGCGCTGTGTCCTCGTCCTCGCCCAAGCTGCGCGGTCCGATTCGCTCATCATCGACCAGCCGCATGAGCACCACGTTGCCAGCGTCGAAGGCGTCGATCCACGTGGAGTACGACACAGAACTGGCTTCGACCTCGCCCCACACGCTCGCATCCTCAGTTGCCTCGTGCAGTACCCAGTGAAACGCCCCCGCAACGGGCTCGTCGACAAAAAAGCTGATTCGGCGCAATCGGGTCATGACGTCATGGTAGCGCCGTCCGGCCCGCCGTGAGGGGAGCGCGAGCACCGATCCGTCCGCGCTTCGAGCGCAACGGGGGCGCTTTGCCCATCGCAGCGGGCGCTCCTGCAGGCACCGCGTCGCACGCCCGATCCGCACAGCATGCATCAGTTGGGCAACGTTTCCCCCATGGCCCGGCCCCTGGTGAGGCTTCAATGTGTCCGGAGGTCCTCTGCGCAGGGGCTCAACGGACGACTCCATACCCCTCGACCCTGTTGCGCGAAGGGAGCGCTGGATGGGCCACAGCGGAGCATGGGAAGCATGCATGACGGAGCCGCCTACGTAAGGGTCGCTTACAAAGTTGGCCCCGCGCAACCCCGCCTTCTGCTACAAGCTCCCGGCGCCGAGGGTAACCACGCCCTCCCCGAAATCAAGAAAGGAGTGCGCATGAACGCTGCTTCGAGTATTTTGGCTGCAGGTCTGTTGAGTTTGTTGGCTCTCACGGCAAGCGCCCAACCGGCAAAGCCCAACATTATTTTGCTGGTGTCCGATGACACCGGCTATGGCGATCTCGGGCCCTACGGCGGGGGAGAAGGACGAGGCATGGCCACCCCGCACATCGACCGGCTGGCCAATGAAGGCATGACCTTCTTCACCTTCTACGCGCAACCCAGCTGTACTCCCGGACGTGCGGCGATGCAGACCGGCCGCATTCCCAATCGCAGTGGCATGACCACCGTGGCGTTTCAAGGCCAGGGAGGCGGCCTGCCCGCGGCCGAATGGACCTTGGCCTCTGTGCTGAAAACGGCCGGCTACAACACGTTCTTCACTGGCAAGTGGCACCTTGGTGAGGACGACTACGCGCTGCCCAATGCGCAAGGCTACGACGAGATGCGCTACGCAGGCCTCTACCACCTGAACGCCTATACGTACGCCGACCCGACGTGGTTTCCCGATATGAGCGATGAACTCCGGGCCATGTTCAAGAAGGTGACAAAGGGCTCGATGTCTGGAAAGGCAGGCGGATTCAACCGGTCGATGCAACACATTCGCTGAACATCTCAGCGGGTGTATGGAAGCCGAGTGTCTTGCGCGGCCTCTCATTCAATTGTCTCGCGATCGCGTTGAGTTGAGGCTGTGAGAACCCTGAGATGTCCATGCCTTTTGGCATGTACTGCCTGAGCAAGCCATTTGTGTTCTCGTTGCTTCCGCGCTGCCATGGGCTCTGTGGATCACAAAAGTAGACCTGGATGTCAGTGGCCAAGGTGAACTTCTTGTGAGCATGCATCTCTGTACCTCTATCCCAGGTCAGTGATTTGTAGAGCTCCTGTGGCAACTTTCGGGCGGTCTTGATGAGGGCGCTGACGACCGTCTGCGTGTCTTTGCCATCGAGCTTTACCAACATCACATAGCGCGTTTGACGCTCTACCAAGGTGGCGATTTGGCTGTTGGCACTGCCAAAGACCAAGTCACCTTCCCAGTGCCCAGGCACCGCCCGGTCTTCGACGCTCGCAGGGCGCTCGCTGATCGCAACCGCATCGATGATCTGTCCATGAATCGCCGTCTTTTGGGTGTAGTGACGCGATCGACGCATTCCGCGAGTGCGTCTGAGGTGCTCCAACAGCTCCTTCTTCAGGGCACCGCGTGCTTGGATGAAGAGGGTGCGGTAGATGGTTTCGTGGGACACGTGATGACTCTCATCGCGCGGGTAAGTATGCTTGAGCCAGCCGGCAATCTGCTCCGGCGACCAGAGCGCTCGGAGCTTGGCAGCCACGATCCGGGCTAAATATCGGTTCTCGCTGAGTTTGCAGCGCTTCGGGCGTCGTGCTCGATCCCAGGCCGCCTGATCTGCCTGGTTGGCGCGATAGCCATCGCCGCCTCCATTGCGCTTGATCTCTCGGCTGATCGTCGATGGTGCTCGCTCCAGCCGAGCTGCAATCGATCGAATGGATTCGCCAGTCGCCATGGCTCGCGAGATCTCTTCGCGCTCAGCCAACGTCAACGCGATCGCTGCACGTTCGCGCTGTGCGGGGCGGATGCCACCTGACTCCGCAAGAATCCGCTGAATTGATGGATGAGAGCGATCGAAGAGCTTGCCAATCTCATGCAGCGTCCAACCTTGCTTCCAGCGCTCCCACATGAGCGCCTTCTGGCTGGCTGAGTAGTAGATCCGTGGTCGCCGCTTCATCTGCAACACTCCTTTCCGCCTACGCGGTGGTTAGTGTGTTGCATCGACCGGTTGAATCCGCCGCCCTGAGCGGTCCTTTGGGCTTCTAGAAAGCAGACGCTCGCGACTGGCCGTGAGCAGCCGCAATCCTCTTTCTTACCTCAGCCAGGAGGCTTTGGTCGTCGGACTTGATCGGAGAGAGATTGATTGCAATCGCCTTGCCCGCCTTCATTCCGCTGAGCTGCAACACCAAATTGGGCACGCCCGAGCTTGCATAACCTGATATTTCGGCAGAGGCCACGTCCGCAAACATCACCTCAGTAGGTCGGAACAGGCGAACGACCATCCGATCCCGAAAGAGCGTCAGCGCCGGCTCATTGATCCGAAAGTGGCGTGAGAAACCGACATATAGGAAGTACAGCGCGCAAGGAATGGCGAAGAGAGTGAGCCCCCATTGAAGAGGCTTGATCGGGATCGTAAGAACGATCCAGATGCACATCGCAACCAAGACGGCACTCCCTGTGATCCCGATCCAGTTCATGGGACGCGAGAAGAAGTAGTCGATGCGATCTTGGCTTATTGGAAGCTCTTGCGGCATGCGGTTATCAATATGCGTTCGTGCTTCGAGCGACCAGAAGTGGCCGATTGGAGGCGGTGCTCGGTGTCATCGCGCTGCGTGAGCGTTCGCAAGTCTTTCCAGCGTCGTGTGCTGCCAATTCCTCTCGGCGACGAATGACTCGGGATCGCAGACTGCACCGTATCCTCCGGCGCCGTAGACCGCAGCATACGCAGCGTAGTCTGCCGCCTGAACAGCCCGGCCGGCCAGTGCATTCGCCACGGCATAGCTTGCCGATACAGCTGCGTGACCCACGCCGTCCAATGATCGGGAACCTTGGTGCTGGTTCGCCAGGGCCATCGCCTCGACCGCCGCATCATCGAGCGCGCCGCGGTCTGCCTCGCCCTTGACGTATGCCGCCAGGATGTTCAGGCAGCGCGTGACGCTCTCATCCTCAAGCAAGTGACGGACCCGTTCGACGCATTCGTACGCGAACGCCAACTTCAACGCCTCGTACTGCGAAGACGATTCATGGGTCTGCAGAGCTAGGAAAACTGCATCGGTCAAAGCTCCTGGCCTCCTGGCTGAGTGGTCACAAACGTTAGCTCCTGGCCGTTCAGCGACGCCGCAGTTCCATCGCGTCCCGGGACGCCACGAGCCCGAGTTTCGCAAAGAAGCCCGGTGCCCCGGTACGCCCGGCGCGCAGCACCCAGGTGATGCTCGGGTCCAGGCCGACAACGTGTTGCACCAGTGCACGCCCAACGCCCTGGTGCCGCCAAGGTTCGGCCACGACCACCATCGACAAATAGCCGTTGGACAAACCATCGGAGATGGCACGAGCGAAACCTATGACCTGGCCGTCAAGCGACGCCACCGCGGTGCGCTGCGATGCTTGCACTAGCTGCCGTAAGTAGTCGGCGCTTTTAATGCGATGCGCCCAGCCGTTAGCGATGAGAACTCGGAACACGCTATTCAGGTCGGATGGTTCAAAGTCGCGCAACTGCATCCAATGTCTCCTCGTGGCCGACTGCGGGCGAGCGACTTTGGCCGCCCGATGCGGTCGTAGACCGGTGAAATGTGAATGACCGGTTTCCGACAGAGCGGACAATGGTCTTCGCTTCCCGCCGCGTGCTCGCGATCTCAGGCCATATGGTGGAGTCTAAGCGCCGTAACCTGCCAAGAAGACGCGTACCGCTTCCCGAAGAAGAGCCCTGTCTTCGCGGGCATCCGGCATCTCGAGCTTCAGCAGTCCGCGGATGTGCCCGGAGCCAAGGAACATCGACAGAAACAGGTCCGCTGCCTGAAGCGGGTTCCGAACCCTTAACGTGCCCGCCGAGTTGGCAAGACGCAGGTAGGCAGCCACTTCCTCGTTCACACGCTCCGGGCCCTCTCTGTACAGCGCGCGGCAGACTTCAGGCTGCGCCCCCGCGACGCCATAGACAGCGCGCAATGCGCCCAGCGCGTCCCCACGCGCCAGCGCGAGAAACCGTTTGCCGATCGCCAGCAGCACCTTCTCAGGCTGGTTCGGGTCCAGCGTCCCCGCGCCCGGGAAGCCAGCCACCACGGCTGCCGTCCTGTCGCTTACGACCGCTTGGAACAGCCCCTCCTTGGAGCCGAAGTTACTGTACACGGTCATTTTGGAGACGCCTGCGTCCGCAGCGATGGCATCCACGCTGGCACGCTCCAACCCATGCTCATTAAAGTGCCTTTGCGCTGCTTCCAGGATTCGCCGGCCGCGCTCGGGATCGCGCGGCCGCCCGCGTTGGGGCTTCGGAGTAGGAACTGGCAGGCCGGTCATGGGAATATTTAGTGGACTTGACAGTTTACTATATCCCCGCCACATTACTGTACTTATTAGTCCATTAATCGAACGACCCTCCCGGAGCCCATCACCATGAATGACGTCATCATCATCGGCGGCAGCTTTGCCGGCCTCGCCGCTGCCCTACAACTGGGCCGTGCCCGCCGCAAGGTCACCGTTCTCGATACCGGCCTGCCGCGCAATCGCTTCGCCGGCCACTCGCATGGCCTGCTCGGCCACGATCACAAGCCGCCCCTGGACATCCTGGCCGAGGCACGGCAGCAGTTGGCGCGTTATCCCACGATCAGGCTGGTTAGTGCTCGTGCCGACAGCGTCTCCGGCGCCATCGACGATTTCTCCGTCCTCACTGGCGATGGCGAAAACCTTGGGGCGCGACGCCTGATCCTGAGCTACGGCATCGCCGACCAGATGCCCGATGTTCCGGGCTTCGCCGAAAGCTGGGGCACATCCATCGTGCCCTGCCCCTACTGCGACGGATTTGAAGCTGCCGGCCAGCATTGGGGCCTCGTCTGGTCCGGCCCCCAATCACACAACCAGGCCAGACTGTTTCGCGATTGGACGGACAGGTTGACTGTATTCGCGGATGGTCACGACATTGCGCCCGAAATCCAGGCCGATCTGGCGCGCCGCAACATTCCTGTCGTCGATGGCCGGATCATCGAGATCGCCCATCAAAAGGGTCTTATCACCACCGTCAATCTCGATATTGGCCCTAATGTCGCGGTCGACATCCTGTTTGCGCATCCGCGCAACAAGCCGTCCGCAATCCTGCATGTATCACTGGGCCTTACCACGGTCGACACGCCTACCGGGATCATCCTCAAGGTCGATGAGCGCCGCCAAAGCAGCATGCCCGGCATCTACGCCGCCGGCGACCTTGCCACTCCGTTCTTGCCTTCAGTCACCCAGGCATCATCGCAGGGCGCGATGGCGGGAATCTTCGCCCAGCAGTCGATGCTGGTTTGAGATAGCAGATTCCCTTCACCCGTTGGGATCGAACCAGAACAAGGAGAAGACATGGCAGAGAAAAATGCCTATCAGGTCAACGACTGGAATGGTCAAAGCGGGGAGCGCTGGGTCGCCAATCAGGCCCGGCTCGACGCTATGGTGGCGGTGTTCGGCCAAGCCGCGATCGAAGCCGCCGCGCCCGTGACGGGCGAGCGCGTGCTGGACGTCGGATGCGGCGCGGGCGCATCGAGTCTTGCACTGGCCGTCCGTGTCGGCGCGGGGAGCCAAGTGCTGGGCGTGGACATTTCAGAACCGCTGATTGGCCGAGCGCGCGCGCGCGCGCCGCGAGATACGTCGGCCCTGTTCCAGGTGGCCGACGCCAGCAGCGCTGAGTTGCCTGAGGGCACGTTCGACATCCTGTTCTCTCGCTTCGGGGTAATGTTTTTCGATGATCCGACAGCCGCGTTCGCCCATATGCGACGCGCACTGCGGCCGGGCGGACGGGTCGCTTTCGTCTGCTGGCGTGGCGCGGCCGAGAACGATTGGGTGCGCCTGCCCATGGGTGCGATCAAAGGCATCCTACCGCCGAGCGCGCCGCCCGATCCTGAAGCGCCCGGCCCATTTTCGTTTGGCGACCGGGCACGCGTGGCACGCATCCTGACGGCAGCCGGCTTCACCGATGTCGCTATCGCGCCCTTCGATGCTTCCGTCCCGTTTGGCAAGGGCGTGACGCGGGATGCTGCGATCGACGACGCGGTGAAGATGGCGCTGGAGGTCGGCCCGCTTTCGCGCGCGTTGGCTGATCAGCCGGACGACATCCGCGCCCGCGCCTCGGCCGCGGTTCGTGCCGCCTTCTCGGGCCTCCCCGGCGAGCGGTCGGTGATGATCAACGGCGCGGCGTGGATCGTCATGGCACGCAATCCGGCTAGCTGACAGTGATTGATCGGGAAGACGCGCCGCTCGGTCCAGCGGGGCAGCTGCGAGTGCCCGCGCTCGCCACGATAGGTCAAAGGCCGCAAAGGGCACTGTCCGGATGTGCCCACGATGGTTCGGCAATGACCGCTTAGCACCGCAGTGCTGCCGTCGCAGCGTTGCTGCCGAGCGGAATCTGCGGCAAGTTGGGGGTGTCAAGCGTTCTGGCCGCTTTCTGCGTCCAGGGGATTTGTCTCAGCGGCGCCGAGACTCTCTCACTGGCATTGGCACAGGCCTCATGCAGCTACGCGCCCCATCAAAGCCCCCCCAGGGGGCTACTTCATCCCTCCGGTTCCCCTACCTCCCCCGCCCTACCCCACCCAGAACACCGCCGAGTTAGCCGCGCGCTCTCCTTCGTGGGCCACCTCGAGTGCCCGGATGACCGCGCGCAGCCGCTCGCATTCGATATCGAGGGCGCTGACCCAGGCGCGCGCGTGCCGGGCTTCGTTCATGGCTTGCTCATGCAGTGTGGACTTCCCCCCAACGGCTTTCGAACCCGAGGGCGAGCTGCACGGCGTGCGGCGCTTGACCATTGGCGATGTGGCGCTGCAGAGTGCGCAGGCTCAGGCCCAGGTGCCGGGCGATCTTCTTGCGCGGTTCCACCTGGTCCGCCAGGAGGTAGGCCAGGGGTAGGAGGCGGGCGGAAGAGGGGGAGAGGAAGGGCATGGGAGTCTCCTTGCAAAGCAGGCATTGCAAAGCAAAGCAAGGCAAGGCGAGCCAGCCAGGCACGTCCGGGCGGCGGCGTTGCGCCTTGCCAAGCGGTTTTCAGCGGCCGGGTCAGTTGGCAGGCCGGGTCAATTGTCATGGGGTGAAGGCGCCCTGGCCCGCCCTGTCTTTCCCCTTGCTGAGCTGTCTTTCAGCGTGTGCGGGCGCTGAACATAATCTGTTAGGCGCCATCCCTTTCTGCGGCGCGGCGGCCTGCGAGAGCAAGGCAGTGAGCCGCTTGATCTCGGACTTGCGACGCGAGCAGATGGAGGCGTTGGCCGTTTGAAGGACCAGGACCTGCGCCGCGCCCAGGAACGGCACACCGCCCAGGAGCGGCGGATGCTCGAAGACGTCGACCGGGCCCGCCAGTCGGCCAAGCAGGCCGACGCGGGGTTTGCGAAGAAACAGCAGCGCCGCCAGCAAAGCGAAGAGCCGCGGTCCAGACGCTCGAGGCCGGGCGCCAGCGGCTGCGCGGCACGCAGCAGGCCGCGCAGCAGATGAAACGCGAGCTGCGTGAACAACTGGCGGGCCAGGCGGCGCACTTGGCCAAGGCTCAGAGCGAGTGCGAGGCAGTCCTGGCGTGGTGGCGAGACCTGGCGGCGCGCCTGCAGGAGGAAAAGGCCGCGCACGATGGGACGCATTTGCTGCTGGCGCAGGCGCTCGACTCCCAGGCGAAGCTCAACCAGACAAGGCTCGATCTGAGAAGCCCGCCGGCGAAGTCGCGGGGCCGAACCCAAGAAGTCGGAAACTGGTCCATCAAGGTGAGCGCAACGGTGCACGCGCGCCGCAAGGGTTGCATCTAGCGCGCTGGCTCTCGGCAACGCCCTCCCCTTCAAGCGTATCGCGGCTCTAGACTGAGACTGTGTGAAAACGCGTGGATCTTCGCCAGGTGATCGCATAGATCCGAGCAGCGCGGCTGAGCGGAGCAATCAATGAAGCGATTCATCGAAGGCGACGACCGTAGCCAGGTCACGGGGCTTCCCGAGTGCCTTGCCGACTACATCGGCTCGGGCAACCCCAACCGTGTCGTCGATGCGTTTGTAGAAGAATTCCAGCTGCAGGACTTGGGCTTTGAGAGCGCCGAACCGGCCGCGACAGGTCGACCTTCCTACCATCCGGCGGTCCTGCTCAGGCGGAATGAATGACCGCACAGGGCGGTCCGTTCGATCCTTTGCCCTTTGGCCATGGGCGCAGATGGCGAATCTTCGAAAGCTGTCATTCGCGAAGACAGTGCCTCATTGGCTGAAGCCACCCGAGCGGCTCGGCGCTGCTCCAAGCACAGCAGGCCGGCGAGGCAGGGGCGGTTCCCATCGGATGCTTTGCCCCGGCGCGTGGGTCAGAACGCGTCGCCCGCCTTGATCATCCCGCCATTGGAGCGCGCAAGTGCTGGCGCCGAGGATGCCGAACGGCCATTCCCAGGATCTCGGGCGGTGGCGCAAACACGCCTAGGCCACGACGCGCGGGCGAGCGACTTGCTCCAACCATTGGTCGAGAGATCGCTTCGAGTTCGAAGCGCTGCCCGAACCAAGTGCTCGGCACTCGTCCGTCTGCGCACGCAGTTCCTTGGCGTTGTAGCCGAAGTGCTCCTTGAAGGCCCGGCTGAACTGCGATGAGGACCTGAAGCCGCAATCGGACGACAGCCGCTTGAAGACCACGTGCTTGTCTGACGCAGCGAGCAACTCATGCGCCTTGCTCAGCCGCTTTTCACGGATGAACGTGGCGGGCCCGCCCACGGGCTCGAGCAGGCGGTAGACGCGCGAGCGTGACAGCTGGAAGGCCGCACACAGATGCTCGGCACCCAGGTCGGCGTCTGCCATCTGCTCTTCCACGTAGCGGCCCATGCGGCGCAGCACCAGTTCGTCCAGTTGCGGGCGGGCGAGCGCCATCGAATCGGCCTGGGGCGCCAGGGACGCCGCGACCATGTGAAGGATGCCCTGCGAGAGTGCGGGCGCCTCGGCCTGGCCGATATTCCCGGCCGATTTCAGCAGGCGGCCGAGATGTTCCGTGAGCAAGCCGGCCACCATGCCCCTGGGCTGCACGCCGTGCAGGTCCAGGGCGCGCGGCAGCAGTTCGATCGTACCGAGCTTGTCGCCGGCAGCGTTGTAGACGGCGGTGCCTTCGACACGCTCGGACGAAATCACATCAGCTGCCATTTCAAACTCCTGGTGATTCGATCGGCGCCTCTGGGGGCGCCGACCCATGCTCGGCACCGCAGCTCTTCCACAGTTTCCCGCCCGTCCAAGCTCTTGGCACGCGGGGTCTCGCGACGCTCGCGGGCTGGCGCGGGCGTGTCGGCGCTACACGGCGACCAGCGAATCCAGCAAGGGCCTGAAGCCCGCCGCGCCCGCGCGACGACCCTCCTTGGGCGCACAGGGCAGCCCCGCTCGCAACGACACTTCGCGCGGCCTGTAGCCGAAGTGCGTCATGAAGGCCCGGCTGAAGGCCGCGGCGCTGCGGAACCCGAAGTCCTCCGCGATGCGCCCGATGTAGTCCCGACGTCCCGGCTGCGCCAGCAGGGCATGGATGCGCGCCAGGCGCCGCTCGCGAACGTAGGCGGCGACACCGCCCTCGGATTCGAAGAGACGATAGAGCGTGGAGCGCGAGATTCGGAAATGCCGGCAGAGTGCTTCCGAATCGAGTTCCGGATCTTGCAGCTGCGACTCGATGTAGCTGCGCACCAGTCGGCACAGGCTCTGGTCCATGACCGGCCGCGCGAGTCCCAGTGACTCGACGGACGAAGCGAGGCTCGCGGCCAGCAGGTGAAGCGCGGCATGGCGGGCGCCGGGCACAGAGGCCATGGCCATGGTCGGCAGGTGCTGCTCCAGCGCCAGCAGGTGATGCGCAAACAGCAGCGCGCCCACGCCCTCCAGCTTCACGCCATGCAGGTCGAATGCGCGCGGCAGCAATTCGTCCAGCGCGGCGCGCGGCACGTACAGCGTGATTCGCGGTCCTGCTTCCCAGTGAAGCCCGAAAGGCCGTGCGAGGTCGATCAGCAGCGGCTGCATCGGCGCGGTGTCGATGCGCCGGCCATCGGCATCGACATGCTGGCCGCTGCGCGGGCCCAGCGTGACCGCGTAGTGGTCCAGCGGATCCAGCCGCACGCGCTTGTCGCCGCGGGCGATCCGCAGCGCCGGGTAGTGGCCGGCCGTCACCACCGCGCCGCCAAGTGTCCAGCGGCTCACCTCGATCAGGTGGTCCGCCGGGGGCGGCAGGTGAGGTTCGGCATCGAACAGGCCCGCCATGTCCGCCTGCCAGTGCCCGAAGCGATCGGCCGGCGGCAGCGCGTGGTTGGAGTACTCCGCGCGGGGCACGATCGCATGGAGGCTATCAACGGGCCGATCCAGTGGTTCGGCGGTCGGCGCGGTCGCGCCGGCGGTCATGCGAGGGCTCGATTCGATCATGCCGTGCTCCAGGAAATGGATGCGGCACACACACTGGCCGCTTTGCGTCGGCGCAACTGTCGCAGCCTGCGCTGCACCGAACAAATACTCGTTCGCTATGCAGCTATAAGCCCGGGATATACCTCGCGGCGGCCCCCCTCACTCGCCCTTGATGCCGGCGTCGCTCACAACGTGCGGTACATCGCCGCCTCCTCGCGCAGGGGCCACGGATCGGCGCGTTCAGTTCGACCCCGAAGCATGCGGCCGTGCTTTCGGCGGTGGGGCCAAATTTGGGCCGCCGGAGTGAGCGGGCGGCAGCGGCGCAAGCTTCCCGCAGTCGCCGTGCTGTGCGTCGTGGTGTTGGACGCGGTTCGCCTGTGTCTTCTCGGCCCCGGCGCGTACTCGGTCGATTGCCACCGCTTCGGGCGGCGCGTGGTCGTTGTGCCGCCATCCTGGGCGTCCCTTCATGCCATGCACCCGATCGTGGAGGTCTCATGCGCTCAGATCGTGGCGTGACGTTGCATGACGCCCGGTAGAAGATGGGCAGGCCTGTTGTGATGGATCAACCATGGAAGTCACTGATGTTGTTGCAATCATCGAGCACCCGGGCTCGGGCGGAGACCGTGCATGACCGGCGCTGAGAGGAATCCATCGTTCGCCTTTTCTTCTGCCCGGGTCAACGTTCTTAGAATGTTGGCCTTCCAGGCGGCAACGTCGTTGAACCAGGTTGACAACTCTGCGGAGCCGGAGCGGGGCGATGCAAGGGCCCGTCGGCTGTTCAATGCCAACATCATCGGAATCTTCACCTGGAACTTAGATGGCCGGATCCTGGATGCCAACGAGGCCTTCCTGCGAATAGTCGGCTACTCGAGCGACGACCTTGCCTCTGGGACCATGCGGTGGAAAGACTTGATGCCACCTGACTGGAATCCGGAAGGCGACCTACTCCTGGACGCACTCAAGTCAACTGGTATTGCACCGCCGTTCGAGGCCGAGTACATCAGGCAGGGCGGCAGCCAAGTCCCGGTGCTGATTGGCGCCGCGCTCTTCGATGGCACGCCGACCGAGGGTGTTGCCTTCGTGCTCGACCTGACCGAACGCATGCGTGCGGAGGCTGCAGCGCACGAGAACCTGCGGCGTTACCACGAGCTCCAGATGCGGATGGCCCACGCGAACCGCATCGCGAGCATCGGACAGCTCTCAGCTTCGATCGCTCACGAAATCAATCAGCCGCTTGCAGGCATCACTATCAACGCCGGCACCTGTCTGCGAATGCTTGCAACCGATCCTCCGCAGATCGAGGGCGCTCAGGAGGCAGCCCGACGCATGATCCGTGACGTCGAGCGCGCGTCCCAGGTAATTACTCGCCTCCGGGCGCTGTTCGCGCGCGACCCGGCTGCTTCACAGCCAATGGATCTGAATGACGCAACGCAAGAGGTTTTGACCATGGCATCCGCAGAGCTTCAAATGAAGGGCGTGGTCTTGGAAGCGGATCTCGCCGACGACCTGCCGCCGGTCTCGGGCGATCGCGTCCAACTGCAACGGGTCATTATGAACATGGTACGCAACGCTTTGGATGCCATGAAGGACATAGAGCCCTTCGAACGCGAGCAGAGGTGCGAAATAAATGCCAAGAAATGCCGCATCCCCGAAAAGAATGCAAACAGCCAACTTTCCCTAGGGAAAATTGCCACAACCAATACAAAATCAGGGTCGGGACATTCTCCGATGGCACCTTCCGGGCGATCGAGCGCGAAGCGCAAGCGTTCACACGCCGCTTCCCATTTCAACTTGGCCTGGACGAATGCTGACATTTCCGATGTGGTCCCCTTCGAAATCATCCTATCCGCGCTGCGGCAATAGACGTACCTACCTTCCCACGCCAGGCAGCTAAATTCAGGGTCCTCCTGGGGTTGCTGACAATCCTTGTTTTTCTGGTCGAAGACAACCCGCTGATTGCGTCTCATTTGTCTTCTGCGTTAGGAGAGCTAGCGACCGCCGACATCGTTGCCAAAGCGGAGTCTCAGCATGAAGAGATCGAATGGCTCGCGGCTCACAAGGGAAGATGGCATTTGGCCATCGTGGACCTCTTCCTCAAGGAAGGTAACGGCCTGGAAGTCGTGCGTTGGACGACAGGAAGAGAAGCCTGGCAGAAGGTGGTCGTATTGACCAACTATGCGAGCGAGCAGGCGCGGACCCTCTGCCTTCAAGCAGGCGCCGACCGGGTCTTCGACAAGTCAACAGAGTTGGACTCCTTCTTCGAGATCTGCAATTCCATGAGCAACTCGCACCAAGTGAGGCACCGTGAATGAAGCTCTGGGACCGGCACGCCAAGATGGATGAGATGGAGACCTTGAACTATCAAGGCTGGCAGTTCCTGTGCGCGGGCGAGCAGCTGCCCTCGGGCCTATTTCACGCTTCCGTGCGCCATCGGTCGCCAAAGGACAACGAATTGCACACCCTGCAGCTGGACAGGGAGAAATTTGGCACCGCACACGAGGCGCTCGCGCGCGCCAAAGCACTAGCCATCCAGTGGGCTGACGAGCACGATCCGCCTCAATGAGCGTGAACACCGCGCTCCCTGGGTCTCCCTCGCCGACCCGGCGCGACCCGGCAGGGGAATGGCACGCGAGAGCGCTTTTTCCAGCACAGGCGCAGTTCAAGCACTGAGCGCATGACCGGCGCGGTATAGCCCCGGATTCAATGGCTCAGTTGCCGTGCGCCTCGTGCGGGCAAGTCACTGGCGACGCATGCGGCGTGGTCGATCAGTAGCGATTACGGTGATTGCCGTAGCTGTCTTGTCGACGCTCGCTGCCGCCAAAGCCACCGCTGCGAGGCTCCATGGGGCGGGCAACGTTCACGGTCAATGCCCGGCCATCAATCTGCTTTCCATGCAGTCCCTGAATGGCGGCCTGGGCCTCCGCCGGAGAGCCCATCTCGACGAACCCGAAGCCCTTGGAACGGCCCGAGTCCCGGTCCATCATTACCTTCGCCGATGCGACGTGGCCGAAGTTTGTGAATTGCTGGTGCAGGGTGTCGTCGCGCATCGAATAGGAGAGGTTGCCGACGTAAAGTTTGTTGTCCATGAGAGTCTTTCTAAAGAAGTGAAGGTCGGGTGTGACCCAGGGTGGCGCAGGGCGTGTTCAGTGCCTGCGACGTGGGAGAGGGGTGGAGGTACCGGGCGCTCGCGGCGCGATATGCCGAAACGTGAGGCGTCCTTTGGTAAGGTCGTAGGGCGAAAGCTCACAAGAGACGCGGTCGCCGGCTAGGACGCGGATGCGGTGCTTGCGCATCTTGCCGCCCGAGTAGCAGATGAGGCTGTGGCCGTTGTCGAGGGTGACTCGAAAGCGCGAGTCGGGCAGCACTTCCTCGACGCGTCCTTGCATTTCAATCAGTTCTTCTTTGGCCACACAGCTCCTAAGTTCATCGTTCCGACCTGCGTCAGACGAGTTGGTTTTTCAGCACGAACTGGCGGCCTTGCGCCAGGGCGTAGCGCGCGGCGTTCGCGGCACTGTCGAAATGGGGAATGAGGCGAAACACGCGATCGTGCATGCCGCGACGGATCGACACCGATGCGCTGTAGCGGCCGGCATCGTTGAGTTTCGTCATGGGAGTGACGAGGTACTTGCCCACTGCGTGGGACGGAGAGTTATGCATAAAAGAATGACGTGACGGGCCGCCGCGTGCGACGGCGTACCCTGGCGCAGCGATCCCGAAAGAGAGCGATACGCGGGGAGAAAAACGGTGGAGGGAAGGGCCGACCCGGGTCGTATTCAAGAGACCGGACCGCAGATGAAGCTCGCCTAAAAGGAGATGACGTACGGCCTGGAGGCAAAAAGAGAAACGCTCCAGACGAGTCCTGGGCGGCCTGTGCGTGCCGCGAGGTGTCTATCAAGGACCCAGGGCAACGAGCAAGCCGGAGTCGATGGACACAGTATAAGGTAGTGGCCTTCCAAGCGCTTTAGCACCGGCGCGATGCCCCTACGAATCGGTGGTAGGCTGGGTGTACCACGGCACGAAAGGCCAGTATGAGCAAAGCGCTTCTCTCCACCCTTCGACGGGAGGTGCTTCGTATTGAGCTGCCCCGCGTCGCGAACTTGTTGCACCGTCGGCGTGCCGGCGAGATCGAGGCCTCGGTCATCGATGAGCTGGTGGAGCTGTCGTGGCTGGAGTGGTCGGGAGGCTCGCTGCAACTGACGGCCACGGGTAGCAACATCTGCCGCCAGCAACTCCCTAGGTAGGTGCGTCGCCAGTGGGCGGTGGCGCCCCTTGGATGAGTCGATCCCGGTGACGTCTTCATACAAGCGAGCGAGACAAAGGACCAGGTCCGAACCGTGCGCAGGCGAGCGAGCTCGCCTGCGCGCAGTGCACCTCTTCTCTCCATGGAACTGAGCTCACTCAGGGGCGTCGACCGAGCAATCCGTCGATGATGTCTCGCGAGCCCCCGTGATCGATGTCTTTGAGCAGTGTCACGGTCGAAGCGGCGGCACCGACGAAGTTGAATGTGCAGCCATGCATGGTGCAACCGGCCAGGTATAGGGAGGGACTGCCTGCATAGACGAATTCGCAATGCCGGAACTTGGCCCCCCGGCAATCGAGGTAGTCCAGGATGACCCGTTCCATGCACACCACGCCGCGGCAGCGGCTTCTGGCAAATGGGAACCACCAGCAAGACCGGCGCGCGAGGATGATGATCTCCACCAGCATGGTGTTCGCGCTCTAGGTGTCCGCGGGCATGGGGCATTCGCCGGCAGCCCGGGCGGCCAAACCCGCCGTCATCCCTTCGAAGGCAAGACGCATATCGCGTGAGCGAGCGGCATTGAGGCGGGCGCGGCGGCGCTGGCGGATGGCGCGCGCGAGCCAGTAGCCCATGCGCACGAGCTGGGCAAGCCCCAAGGCCAGCACGAGCACCAAGAGAACGCCGAGGATGGACATGAGAGAGCCTGAGAAGAATGGCTGGACAGGGGATTCCGTCATGCGGGCGGTGGCTCTTGGGCCCAGGCGGAGAACTCAAAATAGTCCGCGTAGCCCGAAGGAAGGGCCAAAGACTGGATGTGCAGATACAAGGCCCAGCGGCGGTTGTGCGCGAGGAAGGCGCAAAACGCTGCCAGCGCGCCGTCGGACGTGATGGACGGGATCATGCCCTCTTCGTGGATGCCTTGGCTGCCGACCACCACGCGCGTTCGCGTGTCGTGGCACAGCAGGCTGAATCGGCGAGGTGATGCCTTGCGCAGGGAGGGGTCTTCCATCGCGAAGTAGCGCGCGTTGGAAGCGGCTGTGATGGCGTTGATGTCGCCTTCGCAGCGACCCAGGCGCAATGACATCAGAAGAGACTGGGCAAGCGGATCGTTCGACATGAGTGACCTCGGGTTCGAAGCGAAGGTGCCGCGATGACCCATCGTGCTCGCATTCCCTCAAATCACCTAGAACTATTTTGCGGGTCCGAAGGGGCTCTCGTTCTGCAGTGCCGCAGGAGGAGGCACGCAACTATGAGGCGGGCTGCACCCGCATCTTCAGAAGCAGTGGTCAGTGGTCAGTGGTCAGTGGTCAGTGGTCAGTGAGCATATGAAAGCCTGTCTGGGCGCATCGACGGGGACACTGGCGCGGCCAGAGACAAGCTCGCGCGCAACAACAAGTGGCCGGCGCTTGAGCACCGCCGGCCCCCGCGGGCGGAAGGCGTGGGGCGCGCAGCAATTCAAGCCACGAGCTGCTGAGGATGACGGGACGTGCACGCGAAGCGCGTTGTGGGGACTCGACCGCATCATGCTTGCTCATACGCATTGCATTGCGCAAAGAAGCCTTCCCAGCTCCGTCGGCTTAGTTACTCAGCACGAGCATGTGTTGGCGTTCATCGCGCGCCGGAAAGGCCTCCCCAACACGCTAAGGCCGGAGCCTTCCTTGAGAAACGGGTCCACCACCGCAAGCCGCCATACGCTTTGGTACTCGTGCAATATGGCAATCGGCGCGCCCGCTGTTTCGGCCACCGCGATGACGTTCACTCCCCCCAGCTCTTTGAGGGCGGGGATCAAGTTGGCCCGGATGGTCGGATTGTCTTCCACGAGAATCGTGATCAGCGGCATCACGAACACCGAAGGCCTCGTCGGATGAAGGTGGCCCACTCTGGGCCGAGCGGGCTTCAGAAGATGCAATCCAACACCTCGAACTTGTCCATCGACGACAGTGGCTATCGGGTATGCGCCAGTACGAGGTGCGACGTTTCGCGGGCGCCAGGCGACTCGATGCACAGGGCTAGACGGCGCTGCAGTCCGATGTGCAGCGCGTGCAAACCTTGCATGAGCGACCGAGAGTGAAATCGCCCAAAACGCGGGAGGACTCACGCATTGAAAAGAAGGCGTCGTGGTGTTCGCCCGCGCGCGCTGCAGAGTCGATGATGTACTTGCGAGACTTGTAACTGGCTCTCAGGTCGCAAGCTCCAGCTTGCCTGGGCTGCTCTGGCTGACCTGAATCGCGTCCTTCAGGGCACGCACCTGCCTGAGGTCCTCCGGGCTGCTGGGATCTACCGGCGTCCGGATGGCCGTCACCACATAGCGGGTGCCCACGTTGTCCTTTGTTAGCGTGCAGGTGTTGGCATCGTAATGGTCACCGGGCCGGCATCGAGATCGAAGACGCCCGAGGCGTAGAAGGTGTCGCGATTCAGGCGGATCACCGTCTGGTGCTGGATCGACGCCGGCTTCCGGCGGTGGATCAATTTACCCAGCCGCCTCCATGTCCGACTTTGCGCGCACGAAATTGTCAACCGTGACGGGCACGGCGCCCGCGAACGACTAAGGAAGGTCTGAACAACCCGCAATCGCACGCGAGCTGAGCGCAAGAGGTTGCGTGGATTGACGGAAGGGCACGGTCTGGATCGACTTTGAACGTGATTTCAGCCTCTTCT
>Ga0209051_1001315_pt1 | contig 21778 bp, 11 predicted proteins | sample AraplaCvi_mMS_r2_2_FD_184286 | JGI IMG/M metagenome (GOLD analysis project Ga0209051, IMG submission 184286) | Arabidopsis root microbial communities from North Carolina, USA - plate scrape MF_Cvi_mMS_r2 (SPAdes) (version 2) | ecosystem: Host-associated > Plants > Roots > Endosphere | place...
AGCTTCGTCACCAACACGAACTGGCAGGGCTACGTGGGCGAGACGACGATGAGCTACCTCACCCAGATGCTGGGCCTGGCGGTGCAGAACTTCTTCTCCGCGGCCACCGGCATCGTCGTGGTCATCGCGCTCGTGCGCGGCCTCGCGCGCCACACCGCCAAGGGCATCGGCAACGCGTGGGTCGATCTCACCCGCTGCACGCTCTGGATCCTGTTGCCGCTGTCGCTCGTCGTCGCGCTGGTGCACGTGCAGCAGGGCGTCATCCAGAATTTCGACGCCTACAAGGACGTGAAGACGCTCGAGGTCGTGAAGTGGCAGGAGCCGAAGCAGTTCCCGGACGGCACGCCCGTGAAGGACGACCAGGGCAACCCGGTGATGGTCGACAAGACCTCCGACCACCAGACGCTGGCCATGGGCCCGGTCGCCTCGCAGGAAGCGATCAAGATGGTGGGCACCAACGGCGGCGGATTCTTCAACGCGAATTCCTCGCACCCGTACGAGAACCCGACGCCGCTGACGAACTTCGTGCAGATGGTGGCCATCTTCCTCATCCCGGCGGGCTTGTGCATCGCGTTCGGGATCATGGTGAAGGACCGGCGCCAGGGCTGGGCCGTCTTCGCCTCGATGATGGTGCTGTTCGTGGCCGGCGCGCTCGCCGCGATGTCGTTCGAGCAGCAGGGCAACCCGCGGTTCGCGACGCTCGGCGTCGACCAGGCGGCGAGCGCCACGCAGCCCGGCGGCAACATGGAGGGCAAGGAGTCGCGCTTCGGCATCGCCGAATCGGCGCTGTTCGCCACGATCACCACCGATGCCTCCTGCGGCGCCATCAACTCCACGCACGACTCGTACACGCCGCTCGGCGGCATGGTGCCGCTCGTGGACATGCAGCTCGGCGAGGTGGTGTTCGGCGGCGTGGGCTCGGGCCTGTACGGCATGCTCGTGTTCGCGATCATCGCCGTCTTCATCGCCGGCCTGATGATCGGCCGCACGCCCGAGTACATCGGCAAGAAGATCGAGGCCTACGAGATGAAGATGGGCTCGATCGCCATCCTCGTGACGCCGCTGCTCGTGCTCGTGGGCACGGCGGTGGCCGTGACGATGGACGCGGGCCGCGCCGGCACGGCCAACCCGGGCGCGCACGGCTTCTCGGAGATCCTCTACGCCTTCACGTCGGCGGCGAACAACAACGGCAGCGCGTTCGCCGGCCTCTCGGCCAACACGCCGTTCTACAACCTGATGCTGGGCATCGCCGTCTGGTTCGGCCGCTTCGGCGTGATCGTGCCGGTGCTGGCGCTGGCCGGATCGCTGGCCGCGAAGAAGCGCATCGCCGCCTCCGAGGGCACGATGCCCACGCATGGCCCCCTGTTCGTCGTCCTGCTGGTGGGGACGGTGCTGCTGGTGGGCCTGCTGAACTACGTCCCGGCGCTCGCGCTCGGCCCCGCGGTCGAACACCTGGCGCTGTGGAAGTGAGCCGTTCATCATGACTCGCAAGACCTTTTCCCTCTTCGACCCGACGCTGGCGAAGCCGGCACTCGTCGACTCGTTCCGCAAGCTGAGCCCGCGGGTGCAGTGGCGCAACCCCGTGATGTTCGTCGTCTACGTCGGCAGCATCCTCACGACCGCGCTCTGGGTCCAGGCCCTCGCCGGCCCTGGCGAGGCCTCCTCCGGATTCATCCTCGGCGTGGCGCTGTGGCTGTGGTTCACCGTCCTTTTCGCGAACTTCGCCGAGGCGCTCGCCGAAGGGCGCAGCAAGGCGCAGGCCGCCTCGCTGCGCAGCCTGAAGCGGGAGACCTGGGCCAAGAAGCTCGAGGCGCCGCATTCGGGCGCGAAGTGGTTCCCCGTGGAATCGGGCGAGCTCCGCAAGGGCGACTGGGTGCTCGTGCCCGCGGGCGACGTCATCCCCGCCGACGGCGAGGTGATCGACGGCGTCGCCTCGGTCGACGAGAGCGCGATCACGGGCGAGTCCGCGCCCGTGATCCGCGAGTCCGGGGGCGACTTCTCCGCCGTCACCGGCGGCACGAAGGTGCTCTCGGACTGGATCGTGGTTCGCGTCACCACCAACCCCGGCGAGACCTTCGTCGATCGCATGATCGCGATGGTGGAGGGCGCGAAGCGCCAGAAGACGCCCAACGAGATCGCGCTGACGATCCTGCTGGTCGCGCTCACCATCGTGTTCCTGGGCGTGACGGTGACGCTGCTGCCGTTCTCCCTCTACAGCGTCGATGCCGCGAAGGCGGGGGCACCCGTCTCCGTCACGGTGCTGATCGCGCTGCTCGTGTGCCTGATCCCGACGACGATCGCGGGCCTGCTCTCGGCCATCGGCGTGGCCGGCATGAGCCGCATGATGCAGGCCAACGTGATCGCCACCTCGGGCCGCGCCGTCGAGGCCGCGGGCGACGTGGACGTGCTGCTGCTGGACAAGACCGGCACCATCACGCTCGGCAACCGGCAGGCCGCGGCCTTCCTGCCGGCACCGGGCGTGCGCGTCGAGGAACTCGCCGATGCCGCGCAGCTTGCCTCGCTCGCCGACGAGACCCCCGAGGGGCGCAGCATCGTGGTGCTCGCGAAGCAGAAGTTCCACCTGCGCGAGCGCGCGCTGCACGAGCTTGGCGCCACCTTCGTGCACTTCTCGGCCCAGACCCGCATGAGCGGCGTGGACCTGCCCGTGGCCGCGCAATCGCAGCGCGTGGTCGGCGGCGACGCGGCCGGCGGCCCCGTGCGCCAGGTCCGCAAGGGCGCGGCCGATGCCATCCGGCGCCACGTGGCCGGTCTCGGGGCGACGTTCCCGCCGGCCGTCGACGCGGTCGTCGACGCGGTCGCACGGGCCGGGGGAACGCCGCTCGTCGTGAGCGACAGCGCACGCGTCCTCGGAGTCATCGAGCTCAAGGACATCGTGAAGGGCGGCATCAAGGAGCGCTTCGCCGAGCTTCGCCGCATGGGCATCAAGACGGTGATGGTGACGGGCGACAACAAGCTCACGGCCGCCGCCATTGCGGCAGAAGCCGGCGTCGACGATTTCCTCGCGGAGGCCACGCCCGAGCAGAAGCTGGCGCTCATCCGCAGGCACCAGGACGAGGGCCGGCTCGTCGCCATGACGGGCGACGGCACCAACGACGCCCCCGCGCTCGCGCAGGCCGACGTGGCCGTGGCGATGAACTCCGGCACGCAGGCCGCGAAGGAGGCCGGCAACATGGTCGACCTCGACTCGAACCCGACCAAGCTGATCGAGGTGGTCGAGACCGGCAAGCAGATGCTGATGACGCGCGGCGCGCTCACCACCTTCAGCATCGCCAACGACGTCGCGAAGTACTTCGCGATCGTTCCCGCGGCCTTCGTCACGACGTACCCGCAGTTGCAGGCGCTCAACGTGATGCACCTCGCGAGCCCGAACTCCGCGATCCTGTCCGCGGTGATCTTCAATGCGCTGATCATCGTCTTCCTGATTCCGCTCGCGCTCAAGGGCGTGCGCTACCGGGCGCTCGGCGCCGCGGTGCTGCTGCGCAGGAACCTCCTGATCTACGGCCTCGGCGGCGTGGTCGTGCCCTTCATCGGCATCAAGGCGATCGACCTGATCCTGGGCGCCGTGGACCTCGTCTGAACCTCAAGGCCACCCATCATGAAAACCCTCATCCGACCCGCGCTCGTGCTGTTCGCGCTGCTGACGATCGTCACGGGCATCGTCTACCCGGCCCTCACGACGGTCATTGCCCGCTTCGCGTTCCCGAGCCAGGCTGCCGGCAGCCTGGTGACGAAGGACGGGCAGGTCGTCGGCTCGCGCCTGATCGGCCAGTCCTTCAGCGACCCGAAGTACTTCTGGGGCCGGCCGTCGGCGACGAGCCCCATGGCCTACAACGGCGCGAACTCCGGCGGCTCCAACCAGGGGCCGACCAACCCGGCGCTCGTCGACGCGGTCAAGGGCCGCATCGACGCGCTGAAGCAGGCGGATCCGCAGGCCCCGGGCCCCGTCCCCGTGGATCTCGTGACGGCCTCGGCCAGCGGGCTCGACCCCGAGATCAGCCTGGCCGCCGCCAACTATCAGGCTGGTCGCGTCGCCCGCGTGCGCGGGATCGCGCCAGAGGCAGTGCGCGGCCTGATCGATGCGCACGCCACGGGACGCCTCCTCGGCCTCCTCGGCGAGCCGCGCGTGAACGTGCTCGAACTCAATCTCGCGCTGGACGCGGTCCAGGCGCGTCGCTGAACACGGGGTCAGGTCTGAAGACCTGACCCCATCGAACCTGCCGCGAGCCTGGGGTCGGGTCTTCAGACCTGACCCCGTATTCGAACGAGGGACCGTGGACCCCGACTACACGGACTACCGCCTTTCGCTCTCGAAATCCTTCGACGGCGGCTGGAGCGTCGCGGGAATCGTCGCGGGAGCGGACAATGACGCCTTCTGGCGCCCGCCCGTCGGCGGCCTGTCGTTCGCGAACGGCGACACCCGCGAGCTCAACAAGCCCGTGTTCATCGTGCAGGCCGGGCGCACGTTCTGAAAGCCGTGGAGCCGATGTCCGAGACGCGCCCCGATCCCGACAGCCTGCTCGCCCGCCTCAAGGAGGAAGAGGCACAGGCGCAGCGGGGAAAGCTGAAGATCTTCTTCGGCGCGTCCGCGGGCGTCGGCAAGACCTACGCGATGCTCGCGGCCGCGCGCGCCCAGCGCACGGCCGGCGCCGACATCGTCATCGGCGTGGTCGAGACGCACGGCCGCGCGGAGACGCAGGCGCTGGTCGGCGGCATCGAGATCCTGCCCATGCGGGAGATCGCATACCGCGATCGCACGCTCAAGGAGTTCGACCTCGACGCCGCGCTCGCGCGCAGGCCGGCCCTGCTCCTCGTCGACGAGCTCGCGCACTCGAACGTGCCCGGCTCGCGCCATCCCAAGCGCTGGCAGGATGTCCAGGAACTGCTCGACGCCGGCATCGACGTGTGGTCGACGGTCAACGTGCAGCACCTCGAGACCCTCAACGACGTGGTGAGCGGCATCACGGGCGTGCGGGTGTGGGAAACCGTGCCCGACCGGATCTTCGACGAAGCCGACGAGGTGGTGATCGTCGACCTGCCGCCCGACGACCTGCTGCAGCGGCTGAAGGAAGGCAAGGTCTACATGCCGCAGCAGGCGGCGACCGCGGTGCGCAACTTCTTCCGCAAGGGCAACCTCATCGCCCTGCGCGAGCTCGCCCTGCGGCGCACGGCCGATCGCGTCGACGACGACATGCTGCACTGGCGCCGCACTGCCGCCGTCGCGCCCGTGTGGCCCACGCGCGAGGCGCTGCTCCTGTGCGTGGGCCCCGACGAGCGCTCCGAGCGCCTCGTGCGCAGCACGGCGCGCATGGCCGCGCAGCTCGACGTGCCCTGGCATTGCATCTACGTGGAGACGCCGCGCCTGCAGCGCTTGTCGGAATCCGACCGTCAACGCGCCCTCAAGGCGCTGAAGCTCGCGCAGGACGGCGGGGCCGTGACGGCGACGCTGACGGGCAGCGGGCTCGCGCAGGCCATCGTCCGATACGCGCACGAGCACAACCTCTCGCGGGTCGTGCTCGGTCGCGACACCGGCCGCCGGGCGCGCCGCTGGCAGCCATCGCTGGTGGATGCCGTAGGCGAGCTTGGGGGCGACCTCGACGTGATCCAGGTCGCGCTGCCGCCGCGCGACGCCGACCCGCGCGGCGGCGGCCGCGAGGCGGTGGCGGCGCCGCCGCCGCCCGGGCGCTGGCGGCCTTACGCGATGAGCGCCCTGGTCTGCGGTGCCGCCGCGGCGATCGCGGCGCCGCTGCACTCGGTGTTCGAGCTTTCGAACATCGTCATGCTGTTCCTGCTCGCCGTGGTGATCGTCGCCGTGCGCTACGGCCGCGGGCCCGCGGTGCTGGCCGCCTTCCTGAGCGTCGGCCTGTTCGACTTCCTCTACGTGCCGCCGCGCCTGTCTTTCAGCGTGTCCGACGTGCAGTATCTCGTGACCTTCGCCGTCATGCTGGTCGTCGCACTCGTGATCGGGCAGCTCACCGCCGTCCTGACCTGGCAAGCGCGCGTGGCGACGCAGGGCGAGGAGCGCATGGGTGCGCTGTACAACATGTCTCGCGACCTTTCCGGCGCGCTGATGTGCGAGCAGATCGCGGAAATCGCGACGCGCTTCCTCGAGTCGGAGTTCGAGGCCCGTTCCGCATTGCTGGTGGCGGACCTCGACGACCGCGTGCAGCCTCCGATCGAGGTCGCCGGCATGCCGGACCGGATCGACGTCGCGATCGCGCAGTGGGCCTTCGATCACGCCGAGGCGGCGGGCCAGGGCACGAACACGCTGCCTGCGTCGGGCATCCTGTACCTGCCGCTGAAGGCCCCGATGCGCATGCGCGGCGTGCTCGCGATCGAGCCTCGCAACCCCGCGCGCCTGGTCGGCCCCGAGCAGCGGCGCCTGCTGGACACCTGCGCCTCGCTGCTGGCCATCTCGCTGGAACGGATCCACTACATCGACGTGGCCCGGACCACGACGGTCCAGATGGAGTCGGAGCGCCTGCGCAACTCCCTGCTCGCCGCGATCTCGCACGACCTGCGCACGCCGCTCGCGGCCCTGGTGGGCATGGCCGACTCGCTCACGCTCACGGACGCCGCGCCCGAAGGCCGCGCGGCCGAGCTCGCGCGCAACATCCGGGAGGCGGCGACCCGGATGGGCTCGCAGGTCAGCAACCTGCTGGACATGGCCCGGCTGCAATCGGGCGAGGTGCGCCTGGCGCGCCAGTGGCTGCCGCTGGAAGAGGCCGTCGGCAGCGCCTTGCGGGCGATGGCCGGCGCGCTCGACCCGCGGCGCGTGCGCACGACCTTGCCGCCCGACCTGCCGCTGCTGCATGTCGATCCCGTCCTGTTCGAGCGCGTCCTGTGCAACGTGCTGGAGAACGCGGCGAAGTACACCCCGGCGGGCAGCCCGATCGGGATCTCCGCCGAAGCCGTGGGCGATCGCGTGCGCATTTACGTGGACGACCGCGGGCCCGGCCTGCCGAAGAACCGCGAGGAGGCGATCTTCCAGATGTTCGAGCGCGGCCGCAAGGAGAGCACGACGCCGGGAGTCGGGCTGGGCCTCGCGATCTGCCGCGCCATCGTCGGCGCGCACGACGGCGCGATCACCGGCGAGAATCGGCCCGGCGGCGGCGCGCGCTTCACCATCGAGCTGCCCCGCGACGAGCCGCCGCCCATCGAGGCGCTCGACGACGAGGAGGCGGCGTGACCGCACGCGGCCGCCCCGGCGCGGTGCAGGCGCGGCGTGCAGCGAGGAGGACGGCCCGGTGAACCAGCCCAGCATCGTCATCGTCGAAGACGAAGCGGAGATCCGCCGCTTCGTCGCGCTCGCGCTCGAGCGCGACGGCTTCGCGGTGCACGAGGCGGGCTCGGTGGAGCGTGGACTGATCGAAGCCGGCTCGCGCCGGCCCGACCTGCTCGTGGTCGACCTGGGGCTGCCGGACGGCGACGGCGTCGACCTGATCCGGCAGTTGCGCACGTGGTCGGACGCACCGGTGCTCGTGCTGTCCGCGCGCACCGACGAAGGCGACAAGATCGAGGCGCTCGACGCGGGTGCCGACGACTACCTGATCAAGCCCTTCGGCGCGGGCGAGCTGCTGGCCCGCGTGCGGGCCCACCTGCGGCGGCGCGCGACGAATCCGCGCGCCAACACCTCGGTGATCGAGTTCGGCCCGGTGAAGATCGACCTGGCGCTGCGCGCCGTGGAACGCGCCGGCGAGCGCCTGCACGTGACGCCGATCGAGTATCGGCTGCTCACCCACCTGGCGGCCCATCCGCACTGCGTGCTGACGCACCGGCAGCTCCTGAACGCCGTCTGGGGTCCGAACCACTCCGAGGACACGCACTACCTGCGCGTCTACATGGGCCAGCTGCGCAAGAAGGTCGAGGACGATCCGGCGCAGCCGCGCCACCTGCTGACCGAGACCGGCATCGGCTACCGCTTCGTGCCCTGAAGCCGCTCCCCGGGCTAGATCTGCACGCGCGTGCCGAGCTCGATCACGCCGTTGTTCGGCAGGCGGAAGAACTCCGCCACGGTGCTGCCGTTGCGCGCCATGAGCGCGAACAGGCGCTCGCGCCAGAGCGCCATGCCCGAGCCCGGGGTCGGCACGATGGTCTCGCGGCTGAGGAAGTAGCTCACGCGCATGGGGTCGAGCTCCAGGCCGTGCGTGGCGCACAGCTCCAGCGCGCGCGGCACGTCCGGCGAGTTCTTGAAGCCGTAGTTCACGACGACCCGCCAGAACATCTTGGCGAGCGGCTCCACTTCCACGCGCTGGGCGAACGGGATCCAGGGCACGTCGTGGAACACCACGGTGAGGATGACGTTCTGCTCGTGCAGCACGGCGTTGTGCTTGAGGTTGTGCAGCAGCGCCTGCGGCACCTTGTCCATGACCGCGATGGGATAGACCGCCGTGCGCGGCACGCGCGCGAGGCTTGTCTCGTCGGCGAGGGCGGTCACGAAGGGCAGGAGCTCCGGATCGTGTTCGCTGATGGACTTCGTGACCAGCGCGCGGCCGCGCTTCCACGTCGACATCACGCTGAAGATGCCCAGCCCGAGGGCGAGCGGGAACCAGCCGCCCTCCACCAGCTTGATGCTGCACGAGGCGACGAGCAGGCCGTCGATCGCCACGAACACGGCGGCGCCGAGGACGACCGCCCACAACGGGATGCCCCAGCCGTGGCGCGCCACGAAGAACGTGAGCAGGGTGGTGATCAGCATCGTCGTCGTCACCGCGATGCCGTAGGCCCAGGCGAGCGCGGTGGAGCTGCCGAAGCCGATCGTCGCGGCCAGCACGGCCACGAGCAGCACGCGGTTGACCTGCGGCATGTAGATCTGACCCATCTCCTTCGCCGACGTGTGCATCACCTCCATGCGCGGGAAGAAGCCGAGCTGGATCGCCTGCCGGGTCATCGAGTAGGCGCCCGAGATCACGGCCTGCGACGCGATGACCGTGGCCGCGCCGGCGAGCACCACGGCAGGGATCAGCAGCACGGGCGGGAACAGGTGGAAGAACGGGTTCGCGATGGCCTCGGGGCTGCGTGCCAGCATCGCGCACTGCCCGAAGTAGTTCAGCGCGAGCGCGGGGTAGACGAAGCCCAGCCAGGCCACGCGTATCGGCTGCTTGCCGAAGTGGCCCATGTCGGCGTAGAGCGCCTCGGCGCCCGTCATGGCGAGGACGATGGCGCCGACCGCGGCGAAGAGGCGCCACCCGCGCTCGGCGAGGAAATGCCAGGCGTGCAGCGGGTTCAGCCCGGCGAGGATCGCCGGTGCCTGCACGATCTGCGCGACGCCGGTGACCGCCAGCAGGAGGAACCACGCGATCATCACCGGGCCGAAGAAGCGCCCCACCGCCGCCGTGCCGTGGCGCTGGACCGCGAAGAGCCCGAGCAGCACGCCGACGCTGATCGGCACGATGTAGGGCTTGAACAACGGCGTGGCGATCTCGAGCCCCTCGACGGCGCTCAGCACGGAGATGGCCGGCGTGATCACGCTGTCGCCGTAGAACAGGCCGGCGCCGAACAGCCCGAGCAGCAGCAGCCCGCGCGAGCGGCGCAGCTTCGAGCCGGTGGCGTGCATCGCGAGGGCAGTGAGCGCCATGATGCCGCCCTCGCCGCGGTTGTCCGCGCGCAGCACCAGCGCGACGTACTTGATCGTCACCACCAGCATCAGCGCCCAGAAGATGACCGAGGCGGTGCCCGTCAGGTGCGCCGCATCCATCGGGATCCCGGTGCCCGGATCGAAGATCTGCCTGACGGTGTAGAGCGGGCTCGTGCCGATGTCGCCGTAGACGATGCCGATCGCGCCGATGGCGAGCGGCAGCAGCTTCCTGCGATCCTTCGATGGCTCCATGCGAAGGGGGTCTCGAAAAGTGGGACCGGAAAGTATCCGCCGCTCGCGAGGACAAGTCGATGCCGGCGCACGCGGCCAGCGGCGCGCTGGGCCATTCAGCACAGCGAAAGCTTCTCGCAAGGCCAGCTCGACAGCAACGAGGAAGAATTCCGACCGTGGCCCGGCGCGGGGCATCTCCCGGCGCCGCTCGGGAACCTGGCGCCCGTCGATCATGCGAACAGCGATTCATGTTCGGGGCCAAGCATGCGGGGCCGACGTTGGCGAGGAGGTTGAGAGGGGCGTGAGGACGAGCGCCCTGCCGAGCTGCCGCCTGCTGCAGGGAACATGCGTTCCCACGCGATGCCGATGCGCCCGGAACTCCCCTGTCTCCGCCCGGGTCGAACGCATGTCTCGACTTCACCAGAAGGAGATGACCATGTGGAGAATCAGGCACTGGCAGGATGCCGTCAACGCCGTGCTCGGCGTCTGGCTGATGGTGTCGCCCTGGATGCTCGGCTACCAGGCCGACATGACCGCCGTCTCGAACGCCTTCCTCGTCGGCGCGCTGCTGCTCGCGGCCGCGCTCGGCGCCATCTTCCTGCCGCGCGCGTGGGAAGAATGGTCGGAGGCCGCGCTGGGGCTGTGGGCCATCGTGTCGCCGTGGGTGCTGGGCTTCGCCTCCGACTCGATGGCGACGAGCTGCGCCGTCGTCAGTGGCGTGGTGATCCTGGCGCTCGCCGCCTGGACGCTGGTGACCGACTCGGAGTACAGCGCGTGGATGCATCGGCATCCGGCCCATTGACGGTGCGCTGAGGGCTCCTCGCGCGAATCGGCCGCGAGGGCAGGGAGGCTGGATCCGGCGATGAAGCCGGCCGGGCGAGATCGTGCCGCGCGCGACGTGTCCTCCTGTCCGCCGTGCGACGAAACCCCGACTTTCGCGCCGGGGAGCCCGACGGTTTCGCGCTACGCTGTGCGCCATGACGAGCGACACCTCCCCTCCCGCACGCTGGCAATTCTGGATCGACCGCGGCGGCACCTTCACCGACATCGTCGCCCGCCGCCCCGATGGCACGCTGGCCACGGCCAAGCTCCTTTCCGAGAACCCCGAGCAGTACCAGGATGCCGCCGTGGAAGGCATCCGCCGGCTGCTGGGCCTGCGGGCGGGCGAGCTGATCACGCCCGAGCGCGTCGAGTGCGTGAAGATGGGCACCACGGTGGCCACCAACGCGCTGCTGGAGCGCAAGGGCGAGCGCACGGTGCTCGTCACCACGCGCGGCTTCCGCGACGCGCTGCGCATCGCCACGCAGGCCCGGCCGAAGCTGTTCGAGCGTCACATCGTCCTGCCCGAACTGCTCTACGAGCGGGTGGTCGAGGCGGATGAACGCCTCGATGCGCAGGGCGCCGTCGCGCGGGGGCTCGATGTCGAGGCGCTGCGGGCGCCCCTCGCCGCGGCGCGCGCGGCGGGCATCTCCGCCTGCGCGATCGTCTTCATGCACGCCTATCGCAACGGCGCGCACGAGCGCGCGGCCGCGGCGCTCGCGCGCGAGCTGGGCTTCGTGCAGGTCTCCGCCTCGCACGACGTGAGCCCGCTGATGAAGCTCGTGCCGCGCGGCGACACCACGGTGGTCGATGCCTACCTGTCGCCCATCCTGCGCCGCTACGTCGACCAGGTCGCGCGCCAGATGCCGGGCGTGCGCCTGTACTTCATGCAGTCCTCCGGCGGCCTCACCGAAGCGCAGCGCTTCCAGGGCAAGGACGCGATCCTCTCGGGGCCGGCAGGCGGCATCGTGGGCATGGTGCGCACCGCCGTCGCGGCGGGCCACGACAAGGTGATCGGCTTCGACATGGGCGGCACGTCGACCGACGTCTCGCATTTCACCGGCGGCGCGCACGGCGAATTCGAGCGCGCGTTCGAGACCCTGGTCGCGGGCGTGCGCATGCGCGCGCCGATGATGAGCATCCACACGGTGGCCGCGGGCGGGGGCTCCATCATCGCGTTCGACGGGGCGCGGCTGCGGGTCGGGCCCGAGTCGGCGGGCGCGAACCCCGGCCCCGCCTGCTATCGGCGCGGCGGCCCGCTGGCCGTGACGGACGCCAACGTGATGCTGGGCCGCATCTCGCCCGAACACTTCCCGCACGTCTTCGGGCCGGGGGCGGACGAGGCGCTCGATCGCGATGTCGTCGTGGCGCGCTTCGGCGACCTCGCGCAACGGATGGAGGCGGCCACGGGCCGCGCGATCACGCCGGAGCAGGTGGCCGAGGGGGCGCTGCGGATCGCCGTCTCGCACATGGCCAACGCGATCAAGCGGATCTCGGTGGCGCGCGGGCACGACGTCACGGGCTACACGCTGCAATGCTTCGGCGGCGCGGGCGGCCAGCATGCCTGCGCCGTGGCCGACGCGCTGGGCATGACGCGCGTCTTCGTGCACCCGCTGGCCGGCGTGCTCTCCGCCTACGGCATGGGCCTCGCCGACCAGATCGCGATGCGCGAATCCTCGCTGGAGCGCGCGCTCGATGCCGAAGGGCTCGCGGCGGCGGGCGCGCGCCTCGCCGAACTCGCCGACACGGCCCTCTCGGAGGTGCGCGGGCAGGGCGTGCCGGCGGCTCGCATCCGGATGCACCGCCGGCTGCACGTCCGCTATGCGGGCACCGACACCGCGCTCGTGCTGGCGCTGCCCGACGCGCAGGCGCCCGAGGCCGCGCTCGCCGCCGCACGCGAGGCGTTCGAGGCCGGCTACCGGCAGCGATTCGCCTTCCTCATGCCCGATCGCGCCCTGGTGATCGAGGCCGTGTCGGTGGAGGCCGTGGGGCAGGGCGAGCGGGCTTCGGAGCCGCGGTCGCCGTCTTCGGCTTCCAGCCCGCGCGCCGGCGAAGCGGGCTTCCCGACCCAGCCCGCGCAGGTGAGCGCGCGGGTGCGCATGTTCGTCCCGTCACCCGAAGCGGACGACGACGCGGGCGCGCCCGCGTCCGCATGGCGCGAGGCGGCGCTGGTGCAGCGGGAGTCGCTGCGGCCGGGGGACACGCTCGACGGCCCCGCGGTCGTCACGGAGCGCAACGCCACCACCGTCGTCGAGCCCGGCTGGCGGCTGCTGGCGGTGGGCGGCGGCGAGCAGGGCACGCTGGAGCTGCGGCGCGTGCTGCCGCGCCGCGGAGCGCGAGCGATCGGCACGGACGCGGATCCGGTCATGCTGGAGGTGTTCAACCACCTGTTCATGAACATCGCGGAGCAGATGGGCCTGCGCCTGCAGAACACCGCGCATTCCGTGAACATCAAGGAGCGCCTGGATTTCTCGTGCGCCCTGTTCGATCCGGCAGGGCAGCTCATCGCCAACGCGCCGCACATGCCGGTGCACCTCGGATCGATGAGCGAATCGATCCGCACGGTGATCGAGCGCAACCCGCGCATGCAGCCTGGCGATGTCTACGTGCTGAACGATCCGTACCACGGCGGCACGCACCTGCCGGACGTCACCGTCGTCACGCCCGTCTACCTCGAGGACGCCTCGATCGCAGGTGGCGCGGGGGCGTCCCGACCGAGCTTCTACGTCGCGAGCCGCGGTCATCATGCGGACATCGGCGGCATCACGCCGGGATCGATGCCGCCGTTCTCGACGCGCATCGACGAGGAGGGGGTGCTGATCGACAACCTGCTGCTCGTGCGCGAAGGCCGCATGGACGAGCCGGCGCTGCGCGCGCTGCTGTCGGCCGGGCCGTGGCCCGCGCGCAATCCCGAGCAGACCATTGCCGACCTGCGCGCGCAGATCGCCGCCAATGAGAAGGGCGTGCAGGAGCTGCGCGCGATGGTCGCCCAGTTCGGGCAGGCCACGGTGCTGGCCTACATGCGGCACGTGCAGGACAACGCGGAGGAATCGGTGCGTCGCGTCATCGCCCGGCTGCACGCGCAGGCCGCGGTCGATGCGCGGGGGGCGTTCGAGCTGCCGCTGGACAACGGCGCCATCCTCCGTGTCGCGGTCACGCTCGATGGGGCGCGGCGGAGTGCCCGCATCGACTTCACCGGCACCAGCCCCCAGCTCGCGAGCAACTTCAACGCGCCCAAGGCCGTCACGATGGCCGCGGTGCTGTACGTGTTCCGCACGCTCGTCGACGACGACATCCCGCTCAACGCCGGCTGCCTCAAGCCGCTGGAGGTCGTCGTGCCGGAGGGCTGCATGCTCAATCCGCGGCCGCCCGCGGCGGTCGTCGCGGGCAACGTCGAGACTTCCACCTGCGTCACCAACGCGCTGTACGGCGCGCTGGGCGTGATGGCGAGTGCGCAGTGCACCATGAACAACTTCACCTTCGGCAATGCGCGCCACCAGTACTACGAGACGATCTCCGGCGGCAGCGGGGCCGGGCCCGGGTTCGGCGGCACCAGTGTCGTGCAGACCCACATGACGAACTCCCGCCTCACCGATCCCGAGGTGCTGGAGTTCCGCTTCCCGGTGCGGCTCGACAGCTACGAGATCCGCGCCGGCTCGGGCGGCGAAGGCCGCTGGCGCGGCGGCGATGGCGGCGTGCGTCGCATGCGCTTCCTCGAGCCGATGACGGCGGCAATCCTCAGCAACGGCCGTCACCACGGCGCCTTCGGCATGGCCGGCGGCGAGGCCGGCGCGCCGGGCCGCAACCGCGTCGAGCGCGCCGATGGCCGCATCGAGATGCTGGATCACATCGGCTCGGTGGAGATGGCCGCGGGCGACGTCTTCGTCGTCGAGACGCCCGGGGGCGGCGGCTACGGCGTCGCGGAGTTCGGGGTCAGGTCTCCGACCTGACCCCGGCATTCAACCGGCGACTCCGAGGAAATGCCGGGGTCAGCTCGAAGAGCTGACCCCGTGACTTCGAGAGCCGGTCATTCTCCGCCGGACCGCGCCACCCCAGTCCGGGGTGAACCCCGGAGACAACCCGCGAGCGTGAGGTCAACCACGCCGGCTAACATGGCCGCACAGCCTCCGCCGCTCTTTTCCGATGTCCATCCGCTCGCTCCTGCCCTGGCAGCGCATCGGCCGTTCGCCGCGCGCCATCCGCAGGCGTGCGCCGGCTGGGCGCGTGCACGCGGCGCGGACACGAGCGCTTGCCTGGCTCCTACCCCTGGGGTTGGCTTCGCTCTTCGGCCTGACCGCCATGGCCGCGCCCGCGATCGAGCCGCCCGCCGCGGGCACCACGATCACGGCCGCGCAGGAAGGCGCGGGCGGCGCCGGCGGCGAGGCCGATTCGGCCAAGGCCCGCGGCGCCCGCAACGGCACGCCAGGTGCCGGCGACGGCACGTCCGCCAGCGGATCGGCCGCGCCACCTTCCGCTGCCTCGCCCGCGGCGATCGGCCCGTCGGGCACTTCCGCCACATCGTCCGGCGCTTCCGCGTCCAATCCCTCCGCCTCCGCGTCCCCACCCATTCCCGCCCCGGACTGCACACGCCCCCTGTCGCTGGGCCTGCACGAGCACGGCCTGCTCTACTCGAGCCAGACGGGAGAGGGCATCGACAAGGACATCGCGGACGAACTCATCCGCCGCAGCGGCTGCCACATCAAGCTCCTGGTGATGCCCCGCGCGCGGATCTGGCAGCTCCTGGAATCGGGTGCGATGGACTTCAGTCTCTCGGCCATCACCAACGAGACGCGCGAGCGCTTCGCCAGCTTCGCGTGGTACATGTCGAACAAGTACTACCTGCTCGTGCGACGCGACGCGAAGGCGAGCGCCGTCGAGGAGTTCCGCCGCCGCGGCTCGCTCCGGATCGGGGTGATCCGCGGCTTCCGCTACGGCCCGCTGGCCAACCGCTTCGTCGACCAGCTCGACGAAGAGCAGCGCGTCAGCTACGCCACGGGCTTCGAGCCGCTCTTCCAGATCCTGATGGAGAACCTCATCCAGGGCGTCATCATCGAGCCTGTCGACTATCCCGCCATCGAGAGCTCGCCGCTGCGCGCGCTCACCACCATCCTGGAGTTCGACGATCCGCCGGTGCTGCACGGCCTGGTGATGTCTCGCAAGTCGCTGACGCCCGAGCAACAGCAGGCCTGGCGACAGGTGATGATCTCGATGCGGGCGGACGGCACCGTGCGGCGCATCTTCGAGAAGTACTTCCCTGCCGATCTCGCCCGCGCGATGACGCAGTTCTGAGACGCTGACCCCATGCCAAAGAGGCCGCGGCCGACTTGAAACGCTTTCTTCCATCGCTCGTCGTCCTGTTCGTCGGGACGCTCTCGCTGGGCGCCACGGCCAGCCTGTGGGTGCACGAGCGCCAGACGGAGCACGCGCGGCTGCGCGCGATCTTCGAGTTCAACCTGCGCCACACCGCGACGCGCATCGAGCAGCGCATCGCCAATTACGAGCAGATGCTGCGCGGGGCGCAGGGCCTGTTCGCGCTCGAAGGCGGCGTCGACCGCGCCGCCTTCGAGCGCTACGTCGACAGCGTGATGGCGGGCCCGGACGCCTCCGGGCTGCAGAGCTTCGCGTACGAGCGCCTGCTGGCGCCGGGGCAGCTCGGGGCCTTCGTCGCGGAGCAGCGCGCCGGCGGGCGGCCCGACTACGAGGTGCGCCCGCCCGGAGAGCGCGACATCCATGCCCCGATCACGTTTTTGGCGCCGCTGCGCGCGACCAGCGGGAGGGCCCTCGGCTTCGACACGTTGTCCGAACCGGCGCGCCGTGCCGCCATGCTGCAGGCCCGCGATTCGGGCAATCCCGCGATCACGGGACGCCTGCGGCTGCAGATCGACGCGGACGCGAGCGCGGATCCGGCGTTCCTGATGTTCCTGCCTCTCTACACGCCGGGGCAGGCGACGGACAGCGTCGCCCGGCGCCGCCAGCACGCGCTGGGCTGGGTCTCGGCCTCGTTCCGCATCGCCGACCTGATGACGACGCTCTACGGCGAGACGAGCCCCGGCCTCGTCCTGCGGCTCTACGACAGCGCGGACATGAGCGAGGCCTCGCTGATGTACCGCTCTTACGCCTCGGCGCTGCCGGCGCATTCGACCTTCGAGGCTCAGGAGTACATCACCTTCTCCGGACGGGCGTGGACGCTGCACCTGAGCTCGCTGCCGGAGTTCGAGCGGCGGCACGGCCAGGACACCGACGACGTGATCCTGGCGGCGGGTCTGGGCTTCACCCTCGTGCTGTGCCTCCTCACGCACCAGCTCGTGACGGCGCGGGCGCGCGCCACGGCGCTCGCCCAGTCGATGACGCGCGAGCTGAGCGCGAGCGAAGAGCGCTACCGCCGCATCGTGGAGACGGCCAGCGAGGGCATCTGGATCGTCGACGCGGCGCGCCGCATCGCGTTCGTGAACCCGCGCATCGCGCAGTGGCTCGGCACGACGGAGGCGGCGATGCAGGGCCGGCCGCTCGACGACTTCATGGATGCCGCGGAGGCCAGGCGTTGCCGCGCCGCGCTCGAGAACGCGCCGCCGGAGGGCGGCGAGGCGGTGGAACTGAAGCTCAGGCGCGTCGACGGCAGCCACACCTGGGTGGCGGTGGCCTTCCGGCCCATCGTCGACGATGCGGGGCGCCCGACGGGCGCCCTAGGCATGCTCACCGACATCAACGAGCGCCGCCAGGCCGAGGAGCGCCGGGCCGCGCTCGAATCGCAACTGCGCGAATCGCAGAAGATGGAGGCGATCGGCACGCTCGCGGGCGGCATCGCGCACGACTTCAACAACATCCTGGCCGCCATCATCGGCAACCTGGCCGCCGCGCGCCAGGAAGCCGCGGAAGGGGAGAGCAACGACGCGAGCCTCGCGAAGGTCGAGCGCTCGGCGGTGCGCGCGCGCAGCCTCGTGCAGCAGATCCTCACCTTCAGCCGCACGCAGTCCCAGGTGCTGCACACCCAGGCGCTGCAGCCCATCGTGGAGGAGACCCTGCAGATGCTGCGGGCCGTGATGCCGCCCGCCACGGTGCTCGACGTGCGCATCGCGGCGCAGCCGGTGTACGTGCGCGCGGACGCCACGCAGATGCAGCAGGTCGTGTTGAACCTGTGCACGAACGCGTGGCAGGCCTTGCCGGGCGCCCGCGGCCGGGTCGAGGTCGGGCTCGAGGCGCTGGACCTCTCGACGGACGACACCGTCACGGTGCCGGGCGCGTCGCTGCCGGCGGGGCCGCTGGCGCACCTGTGGGTCGCCGACACCGGCAGCGGCATGGACGAGGCGACGCGCTCGCGGGTCTTCGAGCCTTTCTTCACGACGAAGCAGGTCGGCCACGGCACGGGTCTCGGGCTCGCCGTCGTGCACGGCATCGTGACGGCGCACGGCGGCACGATCCGCGTGCGCAGCGCCCCCGGCCAGGGCACGCGCTTCGATCTCCATTTCCCGCTCGAGCCGCCGCCCGTGCGCGAGGCCGCCGCGCCGCCGCCCGAGCCCGTGGCCGCGCCGCGGGGGAATGGCGAACACGTGCTGTGCATCGACGACGACCCGGCGATGGTGCTGATGATGGAGGGCCTGCTGCTGCGCGCGGGCTACCGCGTGAGCGCCTTCGGGCACCCGCACGCGGCCCTGGCCGCCGCGCGCGCGGATCCCGCGGCGTACGACCTGTGCGTGACCGACTTCAACATGCCCGACATGAACGGCATGGAGCTCGCCCTGGCGCTCGCCGGGATCGTGCCCGGGCTGCCGGTGATCATCACCTCGGGCTTCATCTCCGACGAGATGCGCGCGCGCGCCGAAGGCCTCCGCGTCGGCGCGCTGCTGCAGAAGGAATACACGCTGGAGCGCCTCGCGGGCCTGGTGCACGTGCTGCTGGAGCGCCGGCGGGACCAGGCATGATGGCGGCCCGAAAGTCGACGAGCCCACAGGAGAAGCCGATGTCCTCAGCCGCCCCCGTCACCGCGCCCTATGGCACCTGGCGCTCGCCGATCACCGCCGCGCGCGTTGCCGCCGGAGTGCGGCCGCTCGCGGCGCCGCGCGTCGACGGCGAGCGCGTGCGCTGGCTCGAGGGCCTGCCCGAGGACGGCGGCCGGGTCGTCGTCGTCGAGCTCGGGCCCGACGGCGCGCGGCGCGTCCTCACGCCCGCGCCCTTCAACGTGCGCTCGCGAGTGCACGAGTACGGCGGCGGCGCGTGGGTCGTCGCGGGCGACACGATCTGGTTCTCGAACCATGCCGACAACCTCGTGTACCAGCAGGACGGCGAGGCCGCGCCGCGGGCGCTGACCGCCGACACGACGCAGCGCCACGCCGACTTCGAGCTCGACGCCGCGCGCCGGCGCCTGGTCGCCGTGCGCGAGCACCACGCCGGCGACGCCGAGCCCGTGAACAGCCTTGTCGCGCTGCCGCTGGACGGCGGGCCCGCGACGACCCTCGTCTCGGGCCACGACTTCTACGCCTCGCCGCGCCTCTCGCCGGAAGGCCGGCGCCTCGCGTGGCTCGCTTGGAGCCATCCGCGGATGCCGTGGGAAGGCACGGAGCTCTGGCTCGCGGCGATCGCCGACGACGGCACGCTGAGCCACGCGCGCTGCGTCGCGGGCGGTCCCGGGGAATCGGTGATGGAGCCGCGCTGGGCGCCGGACGGCCACCTTTACGCCGTCTCCGACCGCAGCGGCTTCTGGAACCTGCATCGCCTCGACGCGCGCGGGCTCGTGCCGGTGCTGCCGATGGCGGCCGAGTTCGCCCAGGCCCACTGGACCTTCGCGCCCGCCAACTACGGCTTCGACGGCCCGCGCGCCATCGTCGCGGCCTGCCGCGAGAACGCGCGCAGCCGCCTGCTTCGCCTCGACCTGGACTCCGGCGTGGCCGCGCCCGTTCCCTGCGCCTACGACGACATCAACGAACTGCGCCTGGGGCAAGGCTTCATGGTGCTGCTCGCCGGCACGCCCACCACGCCCGAGTGTGTCGTGCGCATCGCGCTCGATGGCGCGGACGCCGGATCGGCGGGACGCGTGCTGGCCTGCAGCGCGGAGGACGTGCCGCCACCGGCTCTCGTCTCGGTGCCGCGCGCGATCAGCTTCCCGAGCGCGAACGGGCGCGTCGCGCACGGCTTCCACTACCCGCCGCACAACGAAGGCTTCGCCGCCCCTGCCGGCGAGCGCCCGCCGCTGATCGTCATCAGCCACGGCGGGCCGACCAGCATGACGCACACGTCGCTGCGCCTTCCGATCCAGTTCTGGACGAGCCGCGGCTTCGCCGTCCTCGACGTCAACTACGGCGGCAGCACCGGCTACGGCCGCGCCTATCGCTCGCTGCTCACCGGCCAGTGGGGCATCGTCGACGTGGAGGACTGCGTCGCCGGCGCGCGCCACCTGGCCGCGCAGGGCCTCGTGGACGGCGCCCGCATGGCGATCCGCGGCGGCAGCGCCGGCGGCTACACCACGCTGTGCGCGCTCGCCTTCCACGACGTGTTCAAGGCGGGGGCGAGCTACTACGGCGTCTCCGACCTGCGCGCGCTGGATGCCGACACGCACAAGTTCGAGTCGCGCTACAACACCGACCTGCTCGGGCCGCTGGAGGGCCGCGAGGCGCTCTACGCGCAGCGCTCGCCCGTGCACCATGCGCACCGCCTCTCCTGCCCGGTGATCTTCTTCCAGGGGCTGGACGACAAGGTCGTGCTGCCCGCCCAGTCCGAATCGATGGTGGCCGCGCTGCGCGAGCGCGGCATCCCCGTCGAATACCACGCCTTCGAGGGCGAGGGGCACGGCTTCCGGCGCAGGGAGTCGCTGCAGACGGCGATGGAGGCGGAGCTGGCGTTCTACGCGAAGGTGTTCGGGTTCGCGGCGGCGTGACGGCGTTCGGGGTCAGGTCTTCGACCTGACCCCGGTATTCCGACGGGGCCGCAGAAATGCCGGGGTCAGGTCGGAGACCTGACCCCGAGGAGGCGTCATCGCCCGCTGTGCGCCGGCGCCGTCACCAGCGGATCGATCGTCTCCCCGTTGCGCTGGTTGCGCAGGCGCTCGGGAGCGAGGTAATGCTGGCGGTAGACCTCGAAGGGCATCGTGTCGGCCGCCTCGATGCGGGCCTGCTCGGCGACGGAGGCGCGCGCGAGCTCCGCGAATTCGCGTTCGTCTTCCGCGGAGAAGGGCAGTTCGAGCATGTAGGCGCGCGTGGATTCGGAGTGCGCGCCGATGAAGGCGAGGTGCGAGCCCTCGAAGCGCATCTTCATCTCGGCGATCACGCGCGCGGAGGGCAGGGTCTCGGGCGCCATCAGCGCGGCGCGCGCGGCCTCGAGCACCCGAAGGTGGGCGCTGCCGCCGTCGAGTGCGTCGAGGGTCTGGGCGATGGGCGCGCATTCGCGCAGGATCTCGCCCATCCAGTCGGTGAGCAGCACCTCGGCGCCACCGCGCTCGAGCTTGAGCCCGGGCTCGCGGCCGTGCGCGGCGACGCGCTGCTGGTTGCGGGCGAGGGCGGCGATCTCGTAGGGCGAATCGAGCGGGCTGTCGCTGAGCAGGCAGTGCAGCAGGAAGATGTCGATCATCCGCATCGTGTCGGCGCGGATGCCGGCGGGCACGAACGGGTCGAGGTCCATGCAGCGCACCTCGACGTACTCCACGCCGCGCTCGCGCAGGGCGTGCAGCGGCCGCTCGCCGGGGAAGATCACCCGCTTGGGCCGGATCGTGCCGTAGAACTCGTTCTCGATCTGCAGCAGGCTGGCGGCGAGCTGGCGGTAGTCGCCCTCGGGCCCGAGGATGCCGATCTTCTCGTACAGCGGATAGGGCCGCACGAGCGCGTCCGAGAGCGACGCGGCGTAGTTGTCGAGGCTGTTGTAGCTGACCGAGAGCGAGTTCTGCGCGTCGCTCTGGTAGCCGAGCCGGCCCATGCGCAGCGAGGTGCCGTGCGGCATGTACATCGTGTCGGCGCCCAGCGGCTCCAGCACGTGCGGCGTGCCCTCGACGAACCCGCGACAGACGGCCGGCGAGGCGCCGAACAGGTACAGCAGCACGAACGAGTGGCGCCGGAAGTTGCGGATCAGGTCGAAGTACTCGCTGCTGGTGACGCCGGGCAGCGACCAGTTGTAGTGGATGCCCGAGATCGTCTGCATGCGCCGCCCGTA
>Ga0209051_1001319_pt1 | contig 21686 bp, 16 predicted proteins | sample AraplaCvi_mMS_r2_2_FD_184286 | JGI IMG/M metagenome (GOLD analysis project Ga0209051, IMG submission 184286) | Arabidopsis root microbial communities from North Carolina, USA - plate scrape MF_Cvi_mMS_r2 (SPAdes) (version 2) | ecosystem: Host-associated > Plants > Roots > Endosphere | place...
CGTGCTCGGCACCCTGATCGCGCTGGCGCGGCTGTCCTCCCGGCCGTGGCTGCAGAAGGCGGCGGCGGTCTACGTGGACGCCTTCCGCTCGATACCGCTGCTGATGGTGATCCTCTGGTTCTACCTCCTGATCCCCTCGGTCTTCTACGCGACGATCGCGGGCGACTTCGGGCTGAACCACCGGCCCGAGTTCTCGGCCGTGATCACCTTCACCATCTTCGAGGCGGCCTACTACTCGGAGATCATGCGCGCCGGCATCCAGTCGGTGCCGCGCGGGCAGGTCCACGCCGGGTACGCGGTGGGCATGACCTACGCGCAGTGCATGAAGCTCGTCGTGCTGCCGCAGGCCTTCCGCAACATGCTGCCGGTGCTGCTGACGCAGACCATCGTGCTGTTCCAGGACACCTCCCTGGTGTACGCGATCGGCGCCTACGACTTCCTCAAGGGCTTCCTCACCGTGGGCCAGATCTACAACCGCCCGCAGGAAGTGCTGATCCCCGCGGCCGTCTGCTACTTCGCCCTGTCGTTCAGCCTGTCGATGCTCGTGCGTCGCCTGCAGAACAGGATCCAGATCATCCGCTGACCGGAGACCCCACCCGTGATCGACATCAAGAACATCTCCAAGTGGTACGGCAGCTTCCAGGTGCTGACCGACTGCTCGACGACGGTGAACAAGGGCGACGTGGTCGTCGTCTGCGGCCCTTCCGGATCGGGCAAGTCCACGCTGATCAAGACCGTCAACGCGCTCGAGCCCTTCCAGAAGGGCGACATCGTGGTCGACGGCATCTCCATCGCCGACCCGAAGACCAACCTGCCCAAGCTGCGCTCGCGCGTGGGCATGGTGTTCCAGCACTTCGAGCTGTTCCCGCACCTGTCGGTGACCGAGAACCTCACGCTGGCGCAGGTCAAGGTGCTGGGCCGCAACAAGGCCGACGCGGCGGCGCGCGGGCTCAAGATGCTCGACCGCGTCGGCCTGTCGGCGCACAAGGACAAGTTCCCCGGCCAGCTCTCGGGCGGCCAGCAGCAGCGCGTGGCGATCGCCCGCGCCCTGTCCATGGATCCCATCGTGATGCTGTTCGACGAGCCGACCTCGGCGCTCGATCCCGAGATGGTGGGCGAGGTGCTCGACGTGATGGTCGGCCTCGCGCAGGAGGGCATGACGATGATGTGCGTCACGCACGAGATGGGCTTCGCCCGCCGCGTGAGCAACAAGGTCATCTTCATGGACGCCGGCAAGATCATCGAGGACTGCTCGAAGGACGAGTTCTTCGGCAGCCCGGAGGCGCGTTCGCCGCGCGCGAAGGAATTCCTCTCGAAGATCCTGCAGCATTGAGCCCCCACGGTCGCTGGCGCTCCCTGCCCCCCGAGGGGGCCGGCCGGTTCGGGCCCGGCGGAGCCGGGCCCTCCCTCCCTTGGACTTCGAGGCTGCGTTCGAGCGGCAGCGCCGGGTGGCGCCGCGGGATGGCGCGGTTCCTGTGAAAATCGGGGCATGACGACGCCTTCCGAGATCACCATCGGCCGCCCCGACGACTGGCACCTGCACGTGCGCGACGGCGCGGCCCTGGCGGCCGTGCTGCCGCACTCCGCGCGCCAGTTCGGCCGCGCCATCATCATGCCCAACCTGCGTCCGCCGGTGACGACGACGGCGCAGGCCGTCGCGTACCGCGAGCGGATCCTGGCCGCACGGCCCGAGGGGAGCGACTTCGAGCCGCTGATGACGCTGTACCTGACCGACAACCTGCCGCCCGACGAGATCGCGCGCGCCAAGGACGCCGGCATCGTCGCGGTCAAGCTCTATCCGGCCGGCGCCACGACCAACAGCGACGCGGGCGTCACCGACCTCGCGAAGACCACCAAGACGCTGGAGGCCATGCAGCGCGCCGGCATGAAGCTGCTGGTGCACGGCGAGGTCACCGATCCTTCGGTCGACGTCTTCGACCGCGAGGCCGTCTTCATCGAGCGCGTCTTCGAGCCGCTGCGCAAGGCCATGCCCGAGCTGAAGATCGTCTTCGAGCACATCACCACGCGCGAGGCCGCGCAGTACGTGACCGCGGCCGACGCGTGCACCGCGGCGACGATCACCGCGCACCACCTGCTCTACAACCGCAACGCCATCTTCCAGGGCGGCCTGCGCCCGCACTGGTACTGCCTGCCGGTGCTCAAGCGCGAGGTGCACCGCGAGGCGCTGCTGGCCGCGGCCACCTCGGGCAATCCCAAGTTCTTCCTCGGCACCGACAGCGCTCCGCACGCCTCGGTCATGAAGGAGGCGGCGGTCTGCGGCGCGGGCTGCTTCACGGCGCTGTCGGCGCTCGAGCTCTACGCCGAGGCCTTCGAGCTCGCCGGCGCCCTCGACAAGCTCGAGGGCTTCGCCAGCCACCACGGTGCCGACTTCTACGGCCTGCCCCGCAACGCGGGCACGGTGACGCTCAAGCGCGAGGACTTCGTGCTGCCCGACACCGTGCCCTTCGGCGAGGCGGCGCAGCTCAAGCCGCTGCGCGCGGGCGAGACGCTGCCCTGGAAGCTCGTCGGGTGAGTCGAATCGCCGCGGCCACGCCGGCCGCGGTCTCCCCCGGCCGTCGCGCGCCCGGCCGCCCGAAGCGCGGCGGCTGAGCCCCTCGGGGGCGGCGAGCGGAGTGAGCCCAGGCCGTCAATCCAGCCAGTCGCTGAGTTCCTCGGCGTGCTCCTGCTCCTGCGAGAGGATGTGCTCGAGGATGCGCCGCGTGGTCGAGTCCTTGTCGCCGATCAGCTTGATCATCTGGCTGTAGGTCTCGATAGCGACGCGCTCGGCGATCAGGTTGGCGCGGATCATGTCCTCGAGCTTGGCCGAGGCGTCGTAGTCGGCGTGGCTGCGCTTGGTCAGCGAGTCGGGGTTGTAGTCGGGCTCGCCCCCGAGCTGCACGATCCGCTCGGCGAGCATGTCGGAGTGCTCGGTCTCCTCGTTGGCGTGCACCAGGAATTCCTCGGCGATGGCGGGCGAGGCGAGGCCCTTGGCCGTGAAGTGATGGCGCTTGTAGCGCAGGATGCAGACGAGTTCGGTCGCGAGCGCGGCGTTGAGCAGGTTGATGACGTCTTCGCGCCAGGGCCCGCTGAAGCTCGGCGTGACGGGGCCGTCCTGGATGCCCTTCTTGGCGGCCTCGATGGCAGCCTCGTCGAGCTGCAGACGTTGGGGAGCGGAGTCGTTGGCCATGGTTTCCAGCTTTCAAAAAAGGTTGCGGGGCGAGCGCGGGGCTGCCGAGCGCGCTGCTCGGCAATCGGCGTACCGACCCGGCGGTCAGGCGCTCCAGGCCGTCGCGATGGCCGCGGCGCCCGAGATCACCAGGCCGGCCGCCCACACGCCGTCCAGGTCGATCCAGGCCGAACGCAGCGCCTGCAGGCCCAGCCAACGGTAGACCAGCCACGCCATGCCCAGCCCCGAGGCGATCATGGCCGCGGTGTGCACCAGCGACACCGACAACGCGGCCAGCAGGCCGCCGCGCATCATGGCCATCAGCGTGGCGTGGTCGAAGGCGCCGGCGTCCGCCGGCGGCGGCGCGCACAGGCCGAGCAGGACCGGCACCAGCATCAGCGCGGCGCCGTGCGCGGTGGCCATCAGGAAGGACCACAGCGCGAGCTGCGTCGGCCGCACCCGCGCCAGCCAGCGCGGGTGGCGACGCATCCAGAAGCGCGAGACGCCGAACAGCAGCACCAGCGTCCCGGCGGCCAGGCGCAGTTCGCGGCTCCACTCCATCAGCCAGGTGAGCAGGGCGAAGGGCACCAGCACGAGCGCCATGGCCAGCAGGTGGCCGGCGCCGAGCGGCATCCAGGTCTCGGCCACCGCCCGCCCGCGGCGCTCGCCCAGGCCGTTGGCGACCGCGAGCGGCCAGCCCATGGCGGGGTTGAGGCCGTGGTAGAGGCCGATGGCCACCACCCCGGCCCAGAGCGCGGCCTCATGCGTCATGCGTCACGCGGAGGGGAAGCAGTACGAGTCGGTCGAGCAGTCCCCGCCCTGCAGCCGAATCTGGTGCGCCGCGTGGTCGGGCCCGAAGTCGACGCAGAAGTTGTCGTCCAGCGTGAGGCCGCCGTTCTCGCCGACGCGGCACATGACCTGCCGACCCGGGATGCCGGCCGGGTAGAACTGCGTGTCCCAGCTCGAATAGAGCGAGTTGGTGAAGTACACGCGCTTGCCGTCGCGGCTGATCTCGGTCATCTGCGGGCCGCCGCCGAAGGGCTGGCCGTTGGCGTGCGGGGTGCGGCGCGCGATGCCGCCGGCGTGCACGCTCCCGGCCAGCTTGGGCGCGAAGGGGTCGCTCACGTCGTACTGCCGCAGCTCGCCCGTCCCCCAGCACGCGACGTAGAGGAAGCGGTCGTCGAGCGAGAGGTCGATGTCGGAGATCAGCGGCGGCACCGCGCCGAAGCCCTGCAGCAGCGGCGGCAGCAGCGATTTGTCGGCCGGCTCGGCCGGGATGGTGGCCGTCTTGCGCGCGTGGAACTGCCCCTTCTCGCGCCACCACGTCCAGATCGAGCCCTCGAGGTTGGTCGTGTCGACCACCACGCCGAGGAAGCCGTACTCGCGGGTGGGGTCGTGCGCGGGGCGGATCTCGAGCGCCATCTGGTGGTTCGCGCCCAGGTCGATCGTCTGCAGGTGGCGCCGGCCGCGCAGTTCCCAGAAGTGCAGGCGGTGGCCGTAGCGGTTGGCGAGCAGGTCCTCGGCGACGATGCCGTTCTCGAACTGCGGCGGCAGGCCCCATTCGCTCGAGACCATGTAGTCGCGCGGCAGGTTCCACCAGAAGTCGTAGTGCAACTGCTGCGCGCCGCGCTCGATCTCCCACTGGCCGCGGATGTCGAAGCTCTCGCAGTCGAGCAGGAACACCCCGGGCGGGCCCTGGGTGCCGTCGGCGCCGGCGCCGCCCAGCGTGCTGATGTAGATGCCCTCGGGGCCGCAGTGCACGGTGTGCGGGCGCGAGTAGCCCGTCTTCGCCAGCACTTCGGCAGGCTCGATGATCTTCGCGATGGTCGGCTTCGCCGGGTCCGGCTGCGTGTCGACGATGTAGATGCGCGAGGAGCGGATGCCCGGGATGACGAGATAGCGCCGCTTGAGGAACGCGTGGCCGGACAGGGGCGAGAGCGCCGAGCTGCAGGCGTTCCAGCCGAAGTGGTGGAACTCGTCGCCGACGTTGGGCATGTCGAGCCGGTGCAGCACCTGCCCGTAGCGCGGCGAGGCGGGGTCGACGTCGACCACGGCCAGCGCGTCGGGCACGCCCGGCTTGCGCGCGAGCAGCGCGGTGTAGGCGATCTTCTCGGGTTCGGCCGCCATGGCCAGGCGCGGGCTGGCGTGGAAGGTCGGGTCAGGACGCAGGGATTCGAGCATCGCGGGTCTCCTGGGTTTGTCGTGCCGGCCGCCGGCGCCGTCGGGCGACGGGCGGGTCCGCCGCGAGTGTGACCAGCACCGGGGCCGTGAAGAAATCCCCAAACCGCATGTCGATACGCGGGCAGGGGCATGGGCCGCCGACGCCGGGCGGGGTCCGAGAAACAGGGGCCAGGGCGTGCATACTGCACGGCCCGGAACGCCGGCTTGGCGCGAGACTTTCGAGTTATCGCCCACCGCGACCGAAAAGACGGCACGCCCGACCGCCCGGCCCGGGCGTGTGCACCTTCCGCTCCGCGAACCGCCCTCGTGCCCTCCACGACCGCCACCGCCGCACCCCTGCCGCCCGACGAGGCCCGCCGCCTCGCGGCGCTGCGCGCGCTGCAGGTGCTGGACGCCGCGCCCGAGCCGGCGTTCGACCAGCTGGCGGCGCAGGCCGCGCTGGTCTGCGGCGCGCCGACGGCGCTGGTCTCGCTGGTCGATGCCGAGCGCCAGTGGTTCCTCGCGCGCCTGGGCATGGCGGCCACGCAGACGCCGCGCGCGCTCAGCTTCTGCGCCCATGCCATCCTGGGCGATGAGGTGATGGAGGTGGACGACGCGAGCGCCGACGCGCGCTTCGCCGGCAACCCGCTCGTCACCGGCGAGCCCGGCATCCGCTTCTACGCCGGCGCGCCCATCGTGCTGGCCGACGGCTCGGCGGTCGGCACCGTGTGCGCCATCGCGCCCGAGCCGGGCCGGCTCGAGCCGGCGCAGCGCGCGCAGTTGCGCAACCTCGCCGCGCTCGCGGCCACGCTGCTGCAGGACCGGCGCCGCCGCCTGGCGCTGGCGCAAGCGGTCTCCAGCAGCGACGCGCGCTACCGGGCGATGGTCGAGGACCAGACCGACCTGGTCGCGCTCGTCGACGTCGAGGGCCGCCTCGCCTACGCCAACCAGGCGCTGGCCGACCTCGTCGGCGAGCCCGCGGCGGCGCTCACGGGCCGGCCGCTGCTGGAGCTCGTGGTGCCGCAGGACCGCGCCGCCCTGCGCGGCCAGCTGCGCCTGGCGCGCGAGCGCGGCACCCCGGTGGTCGGCGAGGCGCGGATGAGCGCCGCCCCGCCGCCCGAAGGCGCGCGTGCCGCGGCGCGCAGCGCGCAGCCTGCTCCGGCGCGCGCCGTCCGCGGCGACGCGCCTTGGGTCGAGTGGAAGCATCGCGCGCTGCCCAGCGGCGAGGCCGCCGGCGGCAGCGCCCTGGCCGTGCACTCCGTCGGGCGCGACATCACCGAGCGCAAGCGCCTCGAGCGGGAGCTGCTCGGCAGCGAGCAGCGCTATCGCTCGCTGTTCGACCACATGCTGGCGGGCTTCGCCCTGCACGAGGTGATCCTCGATGACGCGGGCGCGGTGGTCGACCTCGTCTACCTGGCCGTCAACGAGCACCACGCGCGCATGATGGGCCTGGAACCTGCGCGCATGCTGGGCGCGCGCATGACGGAGCTCTTCCCCGACCGCGGCGGCGAGGCCGACCAGTGGCTGACGACCTTCAGCCGCGTCGCGCTCGACGGCGAGACGCTTTCGTTCGAGCGCCACTCTCCGCGCTTCGGCCGCTGGTTCGCCATCGTCGCCTACCGGCCCGCGCCCGGCCAGTTCGCGACCATCGTCGAGGACATCACCGAGCGCCGCGCGGCGCAGGACGAGATCCAGGCCCAGCACGAGCAGCTGCAGGTCACGCTGCACTCGATCGGCGATGCGGTCATCACCACCGACAACGCCGGCCGCGTGCAGTACCTGAACCCCGTGGCCGAGCGCCTCACCGGCTGGAGCGACGCCGACGCGCGCGACCGCGCGCTGACGGAGGTCTACCGCACGATCGACGAGAACACGCGCCACCCGCTGCCCGATCCGGTCGCGCCGTGCCTCGCGAGCAGCCACGACGCGGTGGCGCCGCTGCCCGCCGAAGCGCCGCTCGCCGCGCTGACGAGCCGCCACGGCAGCGAGGCCGGCATCGAGCAGACCGTGGCGCCGATCTGCGCCGCCGACGGCCGCGTGCTGGGGGCCGTGCTGGTCTTCCGCGACGTGACCGACCGCCGCCGCATGGCGCGCGAGATGAGCTGGCGCGCGACGCACGACGCGCTGACCGGGCTCGTCAACCGCACCGACTTCGAATCGCGCCTGCACCACACCCTCAAGCTCGCGCACGTGGACGACTCGGTGCACGCGCTCATGTTCATCGACCTCGACCAGTTCAAGCTCGTGAACGACGCCTGCGGCCACGCGGCGGGCGACCAGCTGCTGCGCCAGGTCGCGGCGATCCTGAAGGCCTGCATCCGCGCCCGCGACACCCTGGCCCGCCTGGGCGGCGACGAGTTCGGCGTGATCCTGCAGTTCTGCTCCATCGAGCAGGCGGGCAAGGTCGCGCAGGCCGTCTGCGACCGGATGGACGAGTACCGCTTCGCCTACGACGACCGGCGCTTCCGCATCGGCGCGAGCGTGGGCCTGGTGCCCCTGGACAGCCGCTGGCCGACCGCCGCCAGCGTGATGCAGGCGGCCGACGCCGCCTGCTACGCCGCCAAGGAGGCCGGCCGCAACCGGGTGCACGCCTGGTACGACGCCGACCAGCACCTGCGCCTGCGCCACGGCGAGATGCAGTGGGTCGCGCGCCTGGAGCAGGCGCTGGACGAGGACCGCTTCGAGCTCTTCGCGCAGCGCATCCACCCGATCCGCGCCGAGCGGCGCGGCCTGCACTGCGAAGTCCTGCTGCGGTTGCGCGGCGCCGACGGCCGCCTCGTGCAGCCGGGCGCCTTCCTGCCGGCCGCCGAGCGCTTCCACATGGCCACGCGGATCGACCGCTGGGTCGTGCGCGCCGTGGTCGAGTGGATGGCCGCGCGGCGCGACGAGCTGGGCCACGTGGACACCATCGCCGTCAACCTCTCGGGCCAGTCCATCAGCGACCCGGCCTTCCTGCGCCAGGTCGCCGAGGTGGTCGGCAACGCGGCGCTCGACCACCGCAAGCTCTGCTTCGAGGTGACCGAGACCGCGGCCATCACCAACATGGCCGATGCCACCGCCTTCGTCGAGGCGATGCGCGGGCACGGCATCCGCTTCGCGCTCGACGACTTCGGCGCGGGCGCCTCCGGCTTCAGCTACCTCAAGACGCTCAAGGTCGACTACCTCAAGATCGACGGCCAGTTCATCCGCGACCTGCAGACCGACCCGCTCGACCGCGCCACCGTGCGCTGCTTCCGCGACGTCGCGGCCACGCTGGGCACGCGCACGATCGCGGAGTTCGTCGAGACCGACGCCATCGCGGCGCTGCTCGACGAGATCGGCATCGACTACGGCCAGGGCTATCTCTACCACCGGCCGGAGCCGATCGACAGCCTGGTGCGGGCGTCGGGCGCCGAGCGGCGGCCCGTGTGACAATGCCCCGGTGAAGCGAGCCAGACCGCCGCTGGCACACCGGCCGAAAGGCCGTGCTGGAGGAAGGTCCGGACTGCACAGGGCAACGCAGCAGCTAACGGCTGTCCGCCGACAACCGAAAGGCCTAAGGCGAGGATCAGAGCAACAGAGACGAGCCGATTCAGTTCGGGTGAAACGGGCAATCTCTGCGTGCAGCAACATCAAGTAGGCGGACGACGACCTGGCCCGGGGAGTCCGCGGGTAGATGGCATCGAGCCGGTCGGGCGACCACCGGCCCAGACGAATGGCGGTCACGGTCGCGGCGACGCGACCGCACAGAATCCGGCCTATCGGCTCGCTTCACACATAACGACGAGGCCGATCGAGAAGAATGAATCCTGACGCGCAGACTCTCTGGCGCCGACCGCGCTGGGCGCTGGCGGCGCTGCTCGCGTGCCTGGGCATGCTGGGCGCCTTCTCGATCGACACCTACATCCCCGCCTTCGCCGGCATCGCGAAGTCGCTCGACGCGACGCCCACGCAGATGCAGCAGACGCTGTCGGCCTACCTGGCCGGCTTCGCGGTGATGAACCTGTTCCACGGCGCGCTGTCCGACAGCTTCGGCCGCCGGCCGGTCGTGCTGGCGGGCATCGCGCTCTTCACGCTGTCCTCGCTCGGCTGCGCGCTGTCGCAGACGGTCGGGCACCTGATCTTCTTCCGCCTGCTGCAGGGCGTGAGCTCGGGCGCGAGCATGGTGGTGGCGCGCGCCATCATCCGCGACATGTTCCCGCCCGCCGACGCGCAGCGGGTGATGTCGCAGGTGACGATCTACTTCGGCGTCGCGCCGGCGGTCGCTCCCATCGTCGGCGGGCTGCTGCTGGTGCACTTCGGCTGGCATTCGGTCTTCGTGTTCCTCACCTTCGTCGGGGCGCTGCTGTGGTTCATCAGCTGGCGCCTGCTGCCCGAGACGCTGCACGTCTCGCAGAAGCAGCCCTTCCACGTGGTGCACCTGCTGCGCGGCTACTGGGAGCTCGGCTCCAGCCCGCGCTTCCTCGCGCTCGCGTTCGCCTCGGGCGTGCCGTTCAACGGCATGTTCCTCTACATCCTGTCGGCGCCGGTCTTCCTGGGCGAGCTGCTGCAGCTGCCGCCCACGCATTTCTTCTGGCTCTTCATGCTGACCATCGGCGGCATCATGGGCGGCGCCTTCCTCTCGGGGCGGCTCGCCGGGCGCATGAAGCCCACGCGCCAGATCCGCATCGGCTTCATCATCATGTTCTCCATCGCCCTGCTGAACCTCGCGATGAACCTGCTCGTGCCGGCGCGCGCGCCCTGGGCGCTGCCGCCGATCGGCATCTTCTCGTTCGGCTGGGCGCTGATGGTGCCGGTGGTCACGCTGCTGGTGCTCGACCAGGCGCCGCACCGGCGCGGCATGGCCTCGTCGCTGCAGGCCTGCATCGGCAGCGCGGCGAACGCCTTCGTCGCCGGGGTCATCTCGCCGTTGGTGATGCACTCGACCGTGCTGCTGGCGCTAGCCTCGCTGCTGATGTCGTGCATCGGCCTCGTCGCCTGGTTCTGGGTGCGGCCGCGGCTGGAGATCCCCTCGCCGGTGCCCGCCTGAGGGAGGGAAAGCCCGGGAGGGGCGATCACACTTCCGGGTAGGCGCCGGGGCGGGCATGCTGGCTAGCATCGAACGACCCTGCACAGGAGGCCTCCCCATGACGCTCGTCTCGCGCCGCACCGCCGCGCTGTCCCTGGCTTCGCTCGCCCTCGCCGGCCGCGCCGGCGCGCGGCCCGCCACCGTCCCCATCGTCGACCTGCCCGGCCCGGGCGGCGCCTTCGGCTTCAACGGCTTCGACCTCTTCCGCGGCCAGGCCGTGGCACAGCGCTTCACCGTGCCCGCGGACGGCGACTACGGGCTGGCGCGCGTGGGCTTCTGGCTGATGAACAACAGCGACACCGCGCAGCGCTTCCTGCGCGTGCAGGTGCGCATGGACGCGCTCGACACGGGCGGCGCCGACAGCATGCCGGGCGGGCGCGTGGTCGAGGAGTGGACGACGCGCGTCGCCACGGTCGGCTGGGATCCGGTCGAGCAGTATTTCCGCAGCGAGCGCCGCACGCGGCTGCAGGCGGGGCGCAACTACTGGGTCGTGGCCGGCTCGCGCGCCCAGGGCGGCAACGATCCGATCTGGCTGTTCGCCAAGTCGGGCAACGAGATCGGCAGCAGCAACACCGGCACCGGCTGGACGCCCGGTTTCCCGCAGGGGGCGCTGACGCTGCGGGTCGACGCATTCCCGCCCGCCTGAGCGCCGATCGCTCAAGTCGGGGCGCGGCGCGCCGATTCACACGGGAGCCATTCCCTCGTGCGAGCCGCGCCATGCCTTCCCGTTTCCGTTTTTCCTTCCTCGCCGCCGCGCTGGCGCTGACGAGCGCGGCCGCCTGCGCCGAGGGCCCGACCCCGGCCGTCGTGGCCGCGCAACTGTCGGCGATGCCCACCTCTCCCGGCTTCCGGATGAGCGTGAACAAGGGCGAAACGGGCGCGCCGGAGGCGACGGCGGTCGGCGCCCGCCCGATCGAGCCCCGCGGCGGCCACGACGCCGAGGCGGAGCCCGCCAAGGGCGAGGAGAAGGGCGAGGCGAAGAAGGGCGAGGGGAAGAAGGTGGCCGAGGGCAAGCCCGGTCCGGCGGCGGCCACGGCCGAGCGGGCGGCCGAGCCCAAGGCCGCCGCGGCCAAGGCCGAGACGGGCGACCCGCTGGAGCGCCTGCGCCAGCGCCTGGCCGAGAAGCTGGGCGCGAAGCCCACCTCCTCGACCAGCAAGTTCGTGATGCGCGTCTCCAACCGCGGCGAGAGCGGCGAGAACGTCATCTCCGCGGCGCATCCCACGGCCGCGTCGCTGGCCAACGCGCACCGCACCGCGGCCGGCCGCGCGGCGAGCGGCCCGGCCGGCGACGACGACGCCCACGCCGCGACCTCGCTCCTGCCCACCCACTGGGACTACGCCGGCAGCGGGGGGCCGGAGGCCTGGGGCAAGCTCCAGCCCGAGTACGCCAAGTGCTCGAGCGGCACGCGCCAGAGCCCCATCGACATCCGCGGTGGCATCGCGGTCGACCTCGAGCCCATCAAGTTCGACTACCGGCCGAGCGCGTTCTCGGTGGTCGACAACGGCCACACGGTGCAGGTCAACGTCGAGCCCGGCAACGCAATCACCATCACCGGGCGCCGCTACGAGCTGGTGCAGTTCCACTTCCACCGCCCGTCCGAGGAGCGCATCGACGGTCGCCAGTTCGACATGGTCGTGCACCTCGTGCACAAGGATCCGGACGGGCGCCTGGCGGTCGTCGCCGTGCTCCTCGACCGCGGCAGCGCGCAGCCCGTGGTGCAGTCGGTGTGGAACAACCTGCCGCTCGAGAAGGGCGACGAGGTGCGGGCCGGCATCCGCATCGACCTCGCACAGATGCTGCCGGAGGACCGCCGCTACTACACCTACATGGGCTCGCTCACCACGCCGCCCTGCACCGAGGGCGTGCTGTGGATGGTGATGAAGCAGCCGGTGCCGGTGGCGCCGGAGCAGGTCGCGATCTTCTCGCGGCTCTACCCGATGAACGCGCGGCCCGTCCAGCAGGCCGCGGGACGGCTCATCAAGCAATCGAACTGACGCGGCGCCGGCTCGTCTGCTGAGCCTCGGCCGGGCGACGATCCGTCTCCCACCGAACTGCACCGCTTCCCGCCGTTCCTGCTCCACAGCAGGCGCGTTCGTGAGCCATTTCACCGGAATGCGGGAAATCCCCCACGAACAGGGGAGGGCGGAGCCTGCTCAGACTTCACTTTCATAGCCGCGCGCAAGTCCTTCATTTGGAAGGACATTCGCTTGCAAATCGGCGGCTAAGTGGTTGATTTGACTGAATTTTTCGGGGGCGCGCGCGTTGACCCCCCACCATCGAACGGCTAAAGTGCAGAAAAGTGCATTTAAGTGGTGGGTCGTGTCTTCCGTAGTCTTTGAAGGTCCTTCGGCGCTGACGCTGGACGGCAAGGGGCGAGTCTCCATGCCGGCGCGTTATCGCGACGACCTGCAGACCGAATGCGGCGGGCGCCTCACCGTCACGAAGCACCCGCACGGCTGCCTGATGATTTTCCCCCGTCCGGCCTGGGAAAAGTTCAGGGAGCAACTGGCCCAGCTGCCTTTTTCGCAGGTCGGCGTGAAGCGGGTCTTCCTCGGCCACGCGGACGACGTCGAGATGGACGCCACCTCGCGCATCCTGATCCACCCGGAACTCCGGTCCTGGGCCCACCTCGAAAAGGACGTGAAGCTGCTCGGGATGGGCACCCATTTCGAGCTCTGGGCCGCGGACGCCTACGCCACGCAGGAAGTGGGCGTGATGCAGGCCGCCACCGAAGCGGCCGCCGCAGCCCTCGACAACCTCAAGTTCTGAGCGCCGTGGACCAACCCGGGCTGCACATCACCGTCCTGCTGAACGAGGCGATCGACGCCCTCGTGACGGCCCCCGACGGCATCTACGTCGACGGCACCTTCGGCCGCGGCGGGCACACGCGCGCGCTGCTCGGCCGGCTCGGCCCGGGCGCACGCGTGATCGCGCTCGACCGCGACCCGGACGCGGTCGCCGCTGCCACCCGCGGCCCGGAGGCCATCGCCGACGGCCGCTTCGAGATCGTCCACTGCAGCTTCGCGCAGCTGCCCGGCGCGCTGGCCGAGCGGGGCATCGCGAAGATCGACGGCCTCCTGCTGGACCTCGGCGTGTCCTCGCCACAGATCGACACCCCGGAGCGCGGCTTCAGCTTCCGCTTCGACGGCCCGCTCGACATGCGCATGGACACCACCCGCGGCGAGACCGCCGCGGACTTTCTCGCTCGCGCCGACGAGCGCCAAATCGCGGAGGTGATACGTGACTACGGGGAAGAGCGGTTTGCTGTTTCGATTGCAAAGGCGCTTGTTGCTGGCCGGGAAGGCGGCCATCCCGTGCGAACCACTCGCGAGCTGTCCGCCGTCGTGGCTCGTGCGGTCAAGACGCGAGAACCGGGCCAGGACCCAGCCACGCGCACGTTTCAGGCTCTTCGGATTTTCGTCAATGCCGAACTCGAGGAGCTCGAGCAGGTACTGAAGTCCGCGGTCGACGCCCTGGCCTTGGGCGGGCGCCTGGCCGTCATCAGCTTCCACTCGCTGGAAGACCGGATCGTGAAGACCTTCATCGCGCGCGAAAGCAAGGCCGAGATCGACCGGCGCGCGCCCTTCGCGCCGCCGACGGTGGCGCTGCGCCTGCGCGCGCTCGGGCGCATCAAGCCGGGCGCGGCCGAGATCGCGTCGAACCCCCGCGCCCGCTCGGCCATCCTGCGCGTGGCGGAGCGGATCTAGGCCGTCGTCGATGCTCGCCCGCCTCAACCTCCTCCTCGCGATCGCGCTGATCGTCAGCGGGCTCTACCTCGTGCGCATCAGCTACGAGTCGCGCCGGCTGTACGCCGAGATCGAGAACGCGCACAGCGTCGAGCGTTCGCTCGAGGCCGACCGGCGTCGCCTCGAGGCCGAACGCCAGGCGCAGGCCACGCACCTGCGCGTGGAGAGCACCGCGCGCACCAAGCTCGCGATGCGCGCGGCCACGCCAGCCAACACGACCTACGTCGTCGACGCCTCCCTGAGCGCCGCCCCCGTCGCGGCGCCGCTCACCGCGACGCCTGCCGGCGCCTCCGACGCCAGCGCGCCCGACGCGGGAGCCTCGCGATGAAGCGCACCCAGTCTTCGCGCCGCCGCGCCGTGAGCAACGTCACCTACGCGAACAGCCCGCTGCTCGCGTCGAAGACCCCGTTGTGGCGCAGCCGCTTCCTCGTCGTGCTGGTGGGCGTGGGGTCGCTGGTGCTGGTCGGGCGCGCGGCGTGGATCCAGATCATCGGCAACGACTTCTACCTGAAGCAGGGCGAGGCGCGCTACGCGCACACGCTCGAAGTGCCGGCGAGCCGCGGCCGCATCGTCGACCGCAACGGCCTGCTGCTGGCCACCAGTGTCGCCGCGCCGTCGATCTGGGCCATCCCGAAGGACGTCGACGCCGACCCGACCGAGAAGAAGCAGCTCGCCAAGGCGCTCGGCATGACCGTCGCCGAGCTCAACGACCGCCTCGACGGCAACCAGAACTTCGTCTGGCTCAAGCGCCAGGCGGAGGACAGCGTCTGGAAGGACGTCGCCGCGCTCGACCTGAAGGGCGTGCACAAGGTCAGCGAGTACCGCCGCCGCTATCCCGAGGGCGAGGCCGCGGCGCACGTCGTCGGCTTCACCGGCGTGGAGGACAAGGGCCAGGAGGGCATCGAGCTCGCGTACCAGCAGCAGCTGCAGGGCCGCGACGGGCAGCGCGAGGTCGTGAAGGATCGTCTCGGCAACATCGTCGAGACCATCGGCGACCCGCAGCGCCCGATCGACGGCACCGACATCGAGCTGTCGATCGACTCCAAGGTGCAGTTCTTCGCCTACCAGCGCATCCGCGACCAGGTCATCGCGCAGAAGGCCAAGGCGGGCTCGGTCGTGGTGATCGACACGCAGACCGGCGAGGTGCTCGCGCTCGCCAACTACCCCAGCTACAACCCGGGCGAGCGCACCAACCTCACCGGCGCGCAGCTGCGCAACCGCGCGCTGACCGACGTCTTCGAGCCCGGCTCGACGATGAAGCCCTTCATCGTCGGCACCGGCCTGGAGAAGGGCTTCATCACCCCCTACACGGTGATCGACACCGCGCCCGGCAGCATCACCATCACCGGGGCCACGATCCACGACGCCGAGCCGCACGGCGCGCTGACCGTGCAGCAGGTGATCCAGAAGTCGAGCAACGTCGGCGCGGTCAAGATCGCGATGCGGCTCACGCCCAAGGAAGAGTGGGAGAAGTTCTCCTCCATCGGCCTCGGGCAGAAGCCGCAGATCAACTTCCCCGGCGTCGTCACCGGCCGCCTGCGCCCCTACAAGACCTGGCGCCCCATCGAGCAGGCCACGATGGCCTACGGCTACGGCCTGTCGGCCTCGCTGTTCCAGCTCGCGCGCGCCTACACGACCTTCGCCAACAACGGCGAGATGGAGACCGTCTCCATGCTGCGCCAGGACCACCCCGCCCCGGGCGTGCGCGTGTTCAAGCCCGAGACGGTCAAGGAGATCCTGACCATGCTGCAGATGGCCGCCGGCCCCGGCGGCACGGGCCCGAAGGCGCGCACGCTGGGCTACAGCGTGGGCGGCAAGTCGGGCACGGCGCACAAGCAGGAAGGCCGGGGCTACGCGTCGAACAAGTACCGCTCCTGGTTCGTCGGCCTGTCGCCGATCAGCCGGCCGCGCATCGTCGTCGCCGTGATGGTCGACGAGCCCTCCAACGGCCTGCACTACGGCGGCGACGTCGCCGCGCCCGTGTTCAGCCAGGTCGTGTCGCAGACGCTGCCGCTGCTGGGCGTCGCGCCCGACCTCGACGTGAAGACACAGATCACGATGAAGGACACGGCGCAGGAGCCGGAAAGCTATTGAGACCGCCATGTCGCTCACCCGCCTGAAGTCCCCCGCCGCCGCCGGCCGCTGGCTCAAGTCCTGGGTCACCGGCACGCTGCGCACCGACAGCCGCGCACTGCTGCCGGGCGACGCGTTCATCGCGTGGCCCGGCTACGCCGCCGACGGCCGCCGCTTCGTCGCCGGCGCGCTGCAGTCCGGCGCGTCGACCTGCCTCGTGGAGGAGGCGGGCGTCGAGGCCTTCGCGTTCGAGGACGCGCGCGTCGCCACGCTGCGCAACATGAAGGCCGCCGCGGGCCACATCGCGTCCGAGTTCTTCGACGACCCGAGCGCGCGCCTCGACGTCGTCGCGACCACCGGCACCAACGGCAAGACCTCCACCGCGTGGTGGACTTCGCAGACGCTGAACCTGCTCGGCCGGCGCGCGGGCTTCGTCGGCACCCTCGGCGTCGGCGTGCCGCCGCTGCCGCAGCCCGTGGCGAGCGGCGACTCCACGCTCGACTGGTCCATCCGTGCCACCGGCCTCACCACGCCCGACCCCATCCTGCTGCAGGCCACCTTCAGGCGCATGGCCGACGACGGCTTCGCCGCGGTCGCGATGGAGGCCAGCTCGATCGGCATCGTCGAGCACCGCATGGCGGGCACGCGCGTCGACGTCGCGCTGTTCACCAACTTCACGCTCGACCACCTCGACTACCACGGCAGCATCGACAACTACTGGGCCGCCAAGCGCCTGCTGTTCGGCTGGGCGGGCCTGAAGGCGGCCGTGGTCAACCTCGACGACGACCAGGGTGCGCTGCTCGCCGGCGAGCTCGCCCGCGGCGAGCTGGACCTGTGGACGTACTCGACGCGCGCCGACGCCGCCGCGCGCCTCACGGCGCAGGACGTCGCCTACCGCGACGGCGGCCTCGCCTTCACGCTGGTCGAGCGCGCGGGCGCGGCCGAGCAGCGCGCGGGCGTCGTCACCACGCTGATCGGCGACTACAACGTGAGCAACCTGCTCGCCGTGCTCGGCGGCCTGCGGGCCCTCGGCGTGCCTCTCGCCGACGCGGCGCGCGTGGGCGGCCTCGTCACGCCGGTGCCCGGCCGCATGCAGCGCGTCGCCCCGAACGCGCCGGGCCAGCCGGAGGTCGTCGTCGACTACGCGCACACGCCCGACGCGCTCGAGAAGGTGATCCCGGCGCTGCGTCCGCTCGCCGCGGCGCGCGGCGGCCGCCTGCTGTGCGTGTTCGGCTGCGGCGGCGACCGCGACGCGGCCAAGCGGCCGCTGATGGGCGGCATCGCGGTGCGCCTGGCCGACGAGGTGGTCGTCACGAGCGACAACCCGCGCACCGAGGATCCGCAGGCCATCGTCGACCAGGTCATGGCCGGCGCCACCGGCGGCGCGCCGGCGCGCGCGGTGGTCGACCGCCGTGCGGCCATCGCGGGGGTGCTGGCCGCCGCGCGCCCGCAGGACGTGGTGCTGCTCGCCGGCAAGGGCCACGAGGACTACCAGGAGATCGGCGGCGAGCGGCTGCCGTTCTCGGACATCGACGAGGCGCGCAAGGCGCTCGAGAAGCGAGGCTGGAACCCCGCATGACCACGATGTTGACCTTGGCCGACGCCGTCACCCTGATCCCGGGCGCTGCCCTGGTGGGGGACGGCGCGCGCGTTTTCGACCGGGTGCACACCGATACCCGCACCCTGCGCGCCGGCGACCTGTTCGTGGCGCTGAAGGGCGAACGCTTCGACGCGCACGATTTCCTGCCGCAGGCCAGGGCGGCGGGCGCGGTCGCGGCGATCGGGGCCCACGGCGTGGCCGAGGCCGGCCTCGACGGCATCGTCGTCCCCGACCCGCTGTCGGCGCTGCAGTCGCTGGCCGCGGGCTGGCGCGCGCGCTTCGACGGCCCGGTCATCGCGGTGGCGGGCAGCAACGGCAAGACCACGGTCACGCAGATGGTCGCGTCCATCCTGCGCGCCGCGTTCGGCGAGGCCGCGCACGCGACCGCGGGCAACCTCAACAACCACATCGGCGTGCCGCTCACCGTGCTGCAGCTGCGCCCCGCGCATCGCGCCGCGGTGGTCGAGCTCGGCATGAACCACCCGGGCGAGATCGCCGTGCTGGCCCGCATCGCGCTGCCCACCGTCGCGCTGGTCAACAACGCGCAGCGCGAGCACCAGGAGTTCATGGCCACCGTCGAGGCCGTCGCGCGCGAGAACGGCGCGGCCATCGAGGCGTTGCCGGACGACGGCGTCGCGGTCTACCCGGCCGACGACGCGCACGCCCCCGTGTGGGACGTCCAGTCGGGGGCGCGCCGCCGCCTGCGCTTCTCGCTCGCCGAGGACGGCGCCCCGGCGGCCGGTGCCGAGGTCGTCGGTCGCGCGCGCTGGGAAGACGGCCGCTGGGGCGTCGAGCTGAGCACGCCCGTGGGGCCGGCCCGGCTCTCCCTGCGCGTCGCCGGCCGCCACAACGTCCGCAACGCCCTCGCCGCCGCGGCCGCGGCGCTCGCCGCCGGCGTCGCGCTCGACGACGTCGTGCGCGGCCTCGAAGCCTTCGCGCCGGTGAAGGGCCGCTCGCAGATCAAGTCGCTGCTGCGCGACGGCGCCGCGCGCATGCTGGTCGACGACACCTACAACGCCAACCCCGACTCCGTGCGCGCCGCGATCGACGTCCTCGCGAGCCTGCCCGCCCCGCATTGGCTGGTGCTGGGCGACATGGGCGAGGTCGGCGACCAGGGCCCGGCCTTCCACCGCGAGGTCGGCGCCTACGCGCGGGCGCGCGGCATCGAGCACTTCTGGTGCGCCGGCACGGCCTGCGCCGAGGCTGCCGCGGCCTACGGCGCGGGCGCGCGCCACTTCGCCGACACGGCCATGCTGCTGCTGCACCTGGCGGCCGGCCGCGCGGCCGAGCCCACGTTCGGGTCCGCGCTGGTCAAGGGCTCGCGCTTCATGGGCATGGAGCGCGTCACGGCGAAGCTCGCCGAGCACGACGACCCGACGGGAGGTGCCGGCCATGCTGCTTAGCCTCGCCCAATGGCTGCAGGGGATGTACCCGGAGAACTTCGGGTTCCTGCGCGTCTTCCAGTACCACACGTTCCGCGCGGTCATGGCCGCGCTGACGGCGCTGCTGATCGGCCTCATGTTCGGCCCCTGGGTCATCCGCCGCCTCACCGAGCTCAAGATCGGCCAGCCGATCCGCGAGTACGGCGTGCAGGCGCACCTGGTCAAGAAGGGCACGCCCACGATGGGGGGCGTGCTGGTGCTGATCGGCATCGCGATCGCGACGCTGCTCTGGAGCGACTGGGGCAACCGCTTCGTCTGGATCGTGATGGTGGTCACCTTCGGCTTCGGCGCCGTCGGGTGGGCCGACGACTGGCGCAAGGTGGTCCGGAAGAACCCCGAGGGCATGCCCTCGCGCGAGAAGTACATGTGGCAGTCCCTGATCGGGCTGGTCGCCGCGCTGTACCTCGCGTTCAGCGTCTCGGAGACCTCCAACCTGCGCGTGCTCGAGCTCTTCATCCGCTGGGTGACCAGCGGCTTCTCGAACGCGCTGCCGCCCAAGGCCGACCTGATGCTGCCGTTCTTCAAGACGGTGAGCTACCCGCTGGGGGTGTTCGGCTTCATCGCGCTCACCTACTTCGTGATCGTGGGCGCGAGCAACGCGGTGAACCTCACGGACGGCCTGGACGGCCTGGCGATCATGCCGGTGGTGCTGGTGGCCGGCGCGCTGGGGCTGTTCGCGTACGTCGTCGGCAATGCGGTGTATTCGAAATACCTGCTGTTCCCCTACATCCCGGGCGCCGGGGAGCTGCTCATCTTCTGCGCGGCGATCGCCGGGGCGGGCCTCGCCTTCCTCTGGTTCAACGCCCATCCCGCCCAGGTCTTCATGGGCGACGTGGGCGCGCTCGCGCTCGGGGGCGCGCTCGGCACCATCGCGGTCATCACGCGCCAGGAGATCGTGCTCGGGATCATGGGCGGCGTGTTCGTCGCCGAGGCGCTGTCGGTGATGGCCCAGGTCGCCTGGTTCAAGTACACGAAGAAGAAGTACGGCGAAGGGCGGCGGATCCTGCTGATGGCGCCGCTGCACCACCATTTCGAGAAGGCCGGCTGGAACGAGACCCAGGTCGTGATCCGCTTCTGGATCATCACCATGCTGCTGTGCCTGGTGGGCCTGGCCAGCCTCAAGCTGCGATAGCAAGATGACCACGCACGTTGACGCCAATTCGCCGGACGAGCGCTGGGCCGCTCCCGATCCGGCCGGCGCCCCCTCGGGGGGAGCGGCCGCCGTACCCGGCGGACGGGGGGCGGACGTTTCCGTGCTGATCCTGGGGCTGGGGGCCTCGGGCCTGGCCATGGCGCGCTGGTGCGCCGGGCAGGGTGCGCGCGTGCGCGTGTGGGACTCGCGTGCGAACCCGCCGCAGGCCGCGGCGCTGGCGGAGATACCGGGCACCGAGTCCTTCACCGGCGAGCTGAAGGCCGCCGACCTCGAGGGCGTCGCCCGCGTCTACAAGAGCCCGGGCCTGGCGCCGAGGGACGCGCGCCTGCAGCCGCTGCTCGAGGAGGCGAAGCGCGCCGGCGTGCCGGTGCGCGGCGAGCTCGACCTGTTCTCGCGCGCGCTCGCGCAGCTGAAGACGGCGCGCGGCTACGCCCCGCGCATCCTCGCCATCACCGGCACCAACGGCAAGACGACCACGACCTCGCTCACCGGCCGGCTGGTCGAGCGCGCCGGCCGGCGCGTCGCGGTCGCGGGCAACATCGGCCCGACGATGCTGGACACGCTCGCCGCCGCGATCCGCGAGCAGGACGAGGCCGATCGCCTCGCCGCCGAGGAGGCCGCCGCGAAGGCCGCGGCCGAGGCCGCGGAGGCGGCGGCGGACGCGCCCGTCGAGATGGCTGCGACCGCGGCGGCGCCCGACGAGTCCGTCCTCGAGGACGCGGCCGCCGACGCCGCGCTCGCCGGGCAGGACGACGAGCGCGTGGTCGACGCCGACGAACGGCGCGCGCTCGCGGCCCTCGACGGCGACGGGCCCGACCATGCCGCCGAGGCGGACGAGCCCGAGGACGCGGCGCCCGCGCCGCTGCCCGACGACGAGGCGCCCGCGATCGCCCTCGTCCCGCCGCCGCCGGCCGACCCGGTCTTCAGCCACCTGCCGCAGGTCTGGGTGCTCGAGCTCTCGAGCTTCCAGCTCGACGACGTGCAGGACTTCGTGCCGAGCGCCGCCACGGTGCTCAACGTCACGCAGGACCACCTCGACTGGCACGGCGACATGGCCGCCTACGCCCGCGCCAAGGCGCGCATCTTCGGCACCGGCGCGACGCCGGACACGGTGATGGTGGTCAACCGCGACGAGCCCGCGGTCGAGGCCATGGTGCCCGCGCCCGTCGTCGTCAAGCCGGCCCAGCGCGGCCAGCGCAGCCGGACCGTCGCGCGCCGCGTGCTGCGCTTCGGCCTCGACGCGCCGCAGGCGCCGGGCGACTTCGGACTCGTGACCGAGAACGGCATGGCCTGGCTCG
>Ga0209051_1001320_pt1 | contig 21685 bp, 20 predicted proteins | sample AraplaCvi_mMS_r2_2_FD_184286 | JGI IMG/M metagenome (GOLD analysis project Ga0209051, IMG submission 184286) | Arabidopsis root microbial communities from North Carolina, USA - plate scrape MF_Cvi_mMS_r2 (SPAdes) (version 2) | ecosystem: Host-associated > Plants > Roots > Endosphere | place...
TTTGTCCAGACGAAGGGGGGTACCGGCTGGACAAAGGTCGCCCAATGCAGAATTGGCGCTGGTACAGCAGCGTGAAGGACTATCACCGTTTTGGTTTGCACGAACCGGGCATCGGACAAGAGTGGGTCAGGGTCGACAACCACTTCGTGCTGCTCAATACGGCGACCGGCGTCATACTGAGCTTGTCCGCCGCCATTTGATTACGCAGCTCCGAGCGTCATGGATCCTTGGAACAAAAGGGCACGTGTATTGTTCGGCCGCAGGAAGGACGGGGTCGCACTTCCCCGTCATTCCAGAAACTGCCGCTCAACTGCCCCGCTTTTTTGTTTCAGGCGGGGCATTTTTAAGTGAGCGCCCGATGGGAGCCTCCATTGCCCCCTGCTGGCAACGGCGTTGACGGGAGGGTTCAACCGTCCGCGTCGTTTGGTGCGTTATGAAGCCCAATGAGGGCCCGGCAATAGTGGAACATTGGCCAGGGACCGTTGTTGGGGCCGTCGAAAGGGAGGGGTTGCACGTCACCGTGGTTTCACTTTCAACCTGGCCCCGCTTGTTTCCGGCGGGGCATTTTGCGTTTCCTGAGACGTTTGTCTCCAAAAACAGTCGCATCGGCGTCGGAAGCCCCACTGTTTCAACCACTCTCTAGCCTACCTTCAGTCCGATGATCGTCCCCCGCTCAATGCTCAGGTGGAAGCTTTTTGCGCATGCGCGGGAACAAATGGCAGATATCGACCGTTTCCCGCACGCCTTCAGAATTGAAACCCCTGGAAGCACACTTCCGACCCCGCACCCGAGACTGCGGGGTTTCTTTTCCGCAGTTTAGGCTTCTATCCCTGGGAGCAAGTGCCGGCCGTAGCCAAAGCTTGCGGAAGAGTAGATCCGTCGTATGCTTCACCAGGCCGGTGAAATCGCACCGCTGTTCTTCGCGACCGCTTCCGCACGCCGGCGCTCCGCTACCTCGTCCAACGGGAGAAGCTTGGGATTGACAGGCGGCAGGTCATTTTCCGCAATCCCCCGTTCGTCAAAAACCTTCTTGATAGGAGCGATCGCGGCATTTGCGTTTGAGAAGCACGCAGCGCCTGGCACACCGCAGGATCTTACCGATGAAATCTGCATAAACCAGCGTCTCAAAAGCGCGGGCGGCCTGTATGCCTGGGAGTTCGAAAAGGATGGCAGGGAGCTCAGAGTGAGGGTCGAGGGCCAACTCACTTTCAACAGTTCCGATACTCACTGCCGCCATCGACGGTTTGGGCGCCGCTTTCGTCCCGGAAGACCTGGCACGCCCATTCATACGCGACGGACAACTCGTTGAAATGCTCGCCGAGTGGTGTCCGATGATCCAGGGATACCACCTCTATTATCCGCACCGTCGCCAAAATTCTCCGGCCGTTGCTTTACTAGTCGACGCCCTCCGATATGGAGCGTTTCATGGCGCTCTCCGAATACGCCCGGAGGCTTACCGCCAATATCATCGATCGTCATTCTGGCCATTCCGCGCTCCCAAATCGGATCGGGTCAAATGCGGAAGAACCGTTGCAAAAGACACATCAGGAAACTGGTGAATTTAAGGGGGGCGTCCGTAACCGCCAGGCAAATGCAGTCCTTTCCCTCTATTGCGATTGGGGTGTGCGTTAGAGACCCGTCTGCTATTTCGACATCGCCGCGGCCAAAGGTGGAAACCTCGTCACGGAAGCTGCCATCAAGCACGAGTGTGAGCTCGATGCCCCTGTGTGAGTGCTCAGGCACCGGCCTGCCTGCCGGGATCCTTAGCAGGCGCACAGTGGTTGTGGCGTCCTCGGTCGGTACGATCATCTGTGCGGCTCCTCGTCCGAGAAAACGCCATTTGAGCCCTCCCGCCCTGTCGACATAGGATGCAAGGGGCTCAGGCAGAAGCGCCCCCGGGCGATTGGTTGAATCAATCCCGTCGACCTTTGCCTCACGGTGGACCGCGCTGATCCGTTTTTCCATGTCCTGCCACCCATCGCTGCCATTGTCATTAGCGACCGTGCATTCCAGGAAGTATCCGCCAATCCGTTCGAAAGCGCGAAGCCGAACGCGACAAGATGGGCACATTGTTACATGAGTTGCAGCAGCGAGTGCCCAACCTGCCTCCAGGGTTCCCGCTGCTAGCCTGGCAATGGATTCGTCGTCCAGATGGTGCCGGATCATTCAGAGATCCCCCAGAGAGTCACGGAGCTTCTCGCACGCCAGGCGGATCCTGGATTTAACGGTCCCCAAGGGAAGGCCCAGCTTCTCCGCGATGGCACCGTGAGCCATCCCTTCAAAATAGGACATTCTCAGCACTTCGATGTGATCTGGCTTCAACTCGTTCATGGCCTTGTTCAGAGCCTCGGCCTCTTGCGTCCGCAAGACAACCAGGTCCGCTGGCTCGACTTCATGCATTGCAAGAAGTGGGTCGGAAGCATCGAAGTCAGGTTTGGGGCCACGCCGGAGCGCATCAATTCTGACGTTGCGGGCAATAGCAAATATCCACGTTGACAGCCGTCCCCTGGCGGGATCGAACTGGCTTGCCTTACGCCATACGGACACCATGGCCTCCTGCACGTACTCGTCCACCACGGCAGGCTCGTGGGATGTCCTCGCCATGAACGATCTCAGCTTGGGCACGAAGTGCCTGTAGATTACTTCAAACGCGGCCTTGTCGCCGTGGTTTGCTACCAAGGCGATGAGCGAGTTCATGTGCTCAGGCCGCATCTCGTCTGAATCTACCGGCAATGACCCTACCTTCGGCCGCACGGGAACCCCGCGCAGAAGCTGGAATAGTTTTGCCGCGGGGTCTTCCAATTCCGATCTCGCATGCGCTCGTGATCCCATGCGCGTAGTACGAACATGATGCAAAATGGATCAGTGGCGACGACGTGCAACGCCATCGTGCAGGTTTTTCGATTGTACCTACTGCGCAACGGGCTTGGCGGCTCGCTTCCGCAGCAGCTTTCCATAAAAGCCAGGAGCATGGGCAAAGACGGACGAGAGCATCGCAAACGGCAGCTGCGGCGGTCGTTTTAGATCGGCGCCAACGGCGTTACCTATGAAGAACGTAATTTGGTTCAACACGTTGCGCAACAACCGACAGGGCGTTCGGCGGAGTGGCCGCCTGTCCCAGCTGGCACCACCAACGCTTGCTTCGGAATAATCTAAGTTCTTCTCCATGCGTATACCTCGACGGAGGCGTCCCAACCATGACTGCATGAGATGGTGTGAACTGCCGCGAAGCTACGGAACTGGTCAGGGTGGAAAGTTGAGGTAAAATTCATACGTCCCTTCCGCCGCTACCACGCTTCAAGAAACATCAATGGGTGCGATAGAGCCGCTCTCACGAAACAATCTACGGCTCAAGATCCGAGGCGCGTCATGATAGAACAGTCCTGCAGCTTGAGGTGCGACGTGGTCGAGGATCAACGTGCATGCAAGGGATCTCAAACGCTTGCGCGGCTCCTACTTGTCGGAGCGCTGATAGGCGCGACGGCCTTGCTCGCGATTGGATGCAGCTCAATTGAAACAACAGGCGGGGCAACCACAGCTCCGAGGCGTGGCGCCATCACAGCATCGGCGCAAGACTGTAGCAAAAAGCCGAACTACGAAGGCATGTTGCGCACGTTGTGCTATTAATCCTGATCATCCCATTCAAGCAGCGTCTTTACTTTTCCGTTCGACAAAGCGGTGTAACGCTCGCACGCATTGCTGCATTCCCTAACGCCCTCCACGCCACAGGTCGTCCTGCTGGAATCTCAGATTGACGACTGGCGGGAGTACCCGTGCCCATCCCGGCCGCCATGATGCCCCGACGGTTCACCGTACCTGGTGGCTTGTTCCGTCCAAATGCAGCCACGGCGAGGCACGATCCAAGCTCGCGTTGACAAAAAACCTGACAGAAAAATTTCCGCTCCGAACAAAACTAACCGGAAGTTGCTCTCGTACATGCGGTTGAGGAAAGACCTGGTCGGGGGCCGAAGACGGCTCGAAACGAGAGGACTGCGCGTGTCGTTTAACGATCGGAGTGCGGGCGAAAAACGTCTGAATATCGCTGTGATCGGCAGTGGTATCTCTGGCCTGTCGGCGGCTTGGCTCCTGTCACAACGCCACGACATCACGGTGTTCGAGGCTGCCGATCGCATCGGCGGTCATTGCAATACTGTCGAATTCGAACAGCGCGGTATTGCGACTACAGTCGATACCGGCTTCATCGTCTATAACGAGATTACCTATCCCAATCTGACCGCACTCTTGCGTGCGCTCGACGTGCCAACCGCGGCCTCCAACATGTCATTCGCTGTCTCGCTAAACGACGGCGCCTTCGAATATTCCGGCGGCACGGGCCTCGGTCTTTTTGCCCAGAAATCCAATTTCGTCAGCCCGCGCTTCTGGTCGATGATACGGGATCTTTTGCGGTTCTACCGTTGTGCGCCGCGTGATCTAGCAATGATGGGAGGCAGTTCTCTCGACGATTACCTGACCGGCAACGGCTATGGTCGAGCTTTCCGCGATGATCACCTTTATCCGATGGCAGCGGCGATCTGGTCGACGCCAGCCATGCAGGTCGGTGCGTATCCAGCCGCCGCCTTCGTGAAGTTTTGCCACAATCACGGGCTTCTCGAACTGCACAATCGTCCTGCCTGGCGAACCGTGAAAGGCGGTAGTCGGGAATATGTGACCAGGCTGATCCGCCCGTTCGCCGATCGCATCCTGCTTTTAACTGCAGTGGAGGCAATACACCGTCTGCCCGGATCTGTGGAGATCCGGGACGCCCGTGGCGAGATGCACGTCTTCGATCACGTCGTGATCGCAACGCATGCGGATCAGGCGCTTCGCATGCTGGCCGATGCGACGTGTGACGAGCGACGAATTCTTGGTGTCTTTCGTTATTCGCAGAACGAGGCGGTGCTGCACGGGGATGCCAGTCTGATGCCGAAGCGGCGCGCTGCCTGGTCCAGTTGGAACTATGTCTCCGATACACAAGAAGGTCCTACCCGACCGTCGATCACCTATTGGATGAACAGGCTGCAGCCTTTGGGCGCGGCACCGCCGACGTTTGTGACGCTCAACCCACGCCGCGAGCCGCGCGATGGCACCGTCATTCGCCGCGAGACCTACCACCATCCGGTATTCGACCTTGATACCGACCGGGCGCAGCATGAGGTCTGGTCGCTGCAGGGCCGACGCAATACGTGGTTCTGCGGCGCCCATTTCGGCTCCGGCTTCCATGAGGATGGTATTCAAGCCGGGCTTGCCGTTGCCGAGGATCTTGGTGGCGTCCGTCGCCCCTGGACGGTCCCGCAGGAAAGCGGCCGCATCGTTCGCCGGCCGTTGGCAAGGCCGGTGGAACTTTGCGCAAGTCTGGAGGTGCCGGCATGACGGCCAAGCTCCAGTCGGCACTTTTTCCTGGGAAGGTCACGCATAAGCGGCTAAAGCCAAAACAGCACCGGCTGACCTATCGCATCTATTCACTTCTCATCGATCTCGACGAACTTGAGGCGCTCGACCGGAGGCTGAGGTTATTTTCCGTCGATCGCTTCAACCTCTTTTCGTTCTACCGCAAAGATCGCGGAGATCGCTCCGGTTCCGACCTCAAGAAGCAGGTGGAGCGCAGCATGCTGGCGGGCGGCGTCGAGCCGGATGGCGGTTCCATTCGCCTGCTGACCATGCCGCGGCTTTTTGGTTGGGCTTTCAATCCGTTGAGCGCGTTCTTCTGCTACGGCAAGGATGGGGCGCTGAGGGCGATCCTCTGGGAGGTGGACAATACGTTCGGGGAACGCCACGGCTATATGATCCCCGTCGATACACCCGACGGAGCGGAGATCGTCCAGTATTGTGAAAAGGCTTTCTACGTCTCGCCGTTCATGGATATGAACCTTCGTTACGAATTCCGTGTCCTGGCCCCTTCGGACAAGATTTCGATCGGAATCGGTGCGTTCGACCAGGAAGGGCTGCTACTGACCACTCGCCATCTGGCGCAGCGGACAGAACTGACAGACGCCGCCCTGCTGAAGATATTCTTTGCCACTCCCTTACTGACGCTTCGGGTTATCGGCGGCATCCATTGGGAGGCGATAAGAATCTGGCTGAAGGGTGTTGGCCTTCGTGTGCGTCCGAAGCCGCCGAAACATTCCGTTTCCTTTGTCCGCAATGACCGGGTCGAGGAAAGCGCACAGCATCGAAAGATCGAGTTTCATGAGTCAGTTTGACGATTTCTCTCATTTGCCGCTTACGCTGCCGGCTCATTACGACCAACTAGGCTTCGGTGGCCGGCTTCTGGGACGTCTGGTCGGCAATCTTCATTCTGGTCGCCTGAGGATCGTGCTGCCGTCCGGTATCGTTGTCGAAAAGTCCGTGACCAGATCCGGTCCCGACGCAACAATCGTCATGCGGAACTGGGGAATGCTTCGCCGCCTCGTCACGGCAGGCAATATCGGCTTTGCCGAAGGGTTTGTTGAGGAAGACTGGACGACGCCGGATCTGACGGCGGTCATTCGGCTCGCATCACGGAATAGGGATGCCCTGACAAGGGCGATCGACGGCAATGTCTTGATGCGGCTCGTCAACAGAATCCGCCATCTGCTAAATGCCAATACGAAAAACGGGAGCCGACGCAACATCGAGGCCCACTACGATCTCGGCAACGATTTCTACAAGGAATGGCTTGATGCGACGATGCTCTATTCCTCCGCGATCTTTGACAATACGACGCCAAGCCTCGAAGCCGCCCAGCAGAAACACCTCGACCGCATTCAAGACAAGCTCGCGCTCATGGGCGGCGAAAGCGTACTCGAACTGGGGTGCGGCTGGGGCGCGCTCGCCCTTGAACTTGCAACCAGATCGAATGCCGAGGTCGTCGGTGTGACTCTTTCACCGTCGCAACTGGTTTGGTCGAAAGACGCGGTGAGGAAGAGCGACAAGGCTGGCCAGATCGATCTGCAGTTGAAGGACTACCGCGATGTAGAGGGCCAGTTCGATCGCATTGTCTCGATCGAGATGTTCGAAGCTGTCGGCGAAGCTTATTGGGCGAGCTACTTCGAAGCCTTGAAACGCTGCATGAAAAATGACGGTCATGCAGTGCTGCAAATCATCTCCATCGAGGACGGCCGGTTCGAGGCCTATCGCCGCGGCATCGACTTCATCCAGAAATATATCTTCCCGGGTGGATTCCTGCCATCGGACAAGGCGCTCGAAGCAGCGGTGTCCTCGGCGGGATTAAAACTCACGGAGATTGAGCATTTCGGGAAATCCTATGCTCGGACACTATCGGAATGGAGGTCGCGCTTTCACGCGCATTGGCCGGCCATTGCGGAGCAAGGCTTTGACGAGCGGTTCCGACGGCTTTGGCACTATTATCTCTGCTACTGCGAGGCGGGTTTCGAGGAGGAGAACATCAATGTCGGGCTTTACACTATCGAACATGCTTCGAGTGCGCGCGGACAAAGGAGAGCAAAGTGAAGATGTATATCGTCGCCTATCTCGCCACTTTAATCGTCTTTGTCGCGATCGACTTTCTCTGGCTGAGCAACATGGCCAATCGACTGTATCGGCCGACCTTGGGTGACACGCTGACGCCGGACTTCCGGCTCGTTCCGGCTGTCGCATTCTACCTGATCTATGCGGCAGGACTTACATTTCTTGCCGTCAGGACAGGCTTGATGTCCGGTTCTTCGGCCACGGCCGCACTCTACGGCGCCATTGTCGGTTTCACCGCCTATGCAACCTACGACTTGACCAATCAGTCCACGCTAAAGAACTGGTCGGCGACGTTGACAATTGTAGACGTGATGTGGGGCACAGTGCTGTCAGCTGCGTCCGCAGGCATAGGTTCCTGGATCACGCTGCAGATCGATGGATGACCCTATTTGCAAATCGGATTGTTGGTCCAGGCGAACGAGCATTCTGTTTAACGTCGCAAGGTCCGAACCAGTTAGAGCATTCCTCACCTGCTTGCTCTCGTTTTCCTGCGCCCGCTCGCCCGCGATTTCGGTCACGCCCCGCAGTCGAAACCGAAAACCGATGAGATGCAAACGACGACCAGGTATTCGGGGAAAGGGATCTTCTTTACGCCTCCATGGCAATCCAACAAAAAGCACTCGACTGCCGGAGATTTTTGAACTGCTGTCCATCTCTGCTCGTAGAACAATCCGGATATACGGCAGGATGAAAACTTGGATTACGCCTCCGTTCTTTGGATTGCGATCGGACTTTCGGCTGGCATGTGCGTCGCGTGGACCGTTCAGAGGCACACTGGAAACAGCGGTTGGATCGATACCATTTGGTCGTTTTCCGTCGGGGCCGGGGGGATCGCGGCGACATGGTCTGCGTCCGGTGACCCAGCTCGGCGAATGGCTATCGCCGTCATACTTGCAGTGTGGTCAGCAAGGCTTGCGTTGCATATAGCGGCACGCAGTCGCGGGAGCGGCGAGGATCCCAGATACCGAAAGATGATAGAAGACTGGGGACAGCGTGCATCTCTTCGTCTGTTCATTTTCCTACAGGTACAGGCCCTCGTCGCATTTGTTCTTGTCCTTAGCGTCTCCTGCGCAGGAATGAATGAAAAAACGTTCCCGCGATTGCTCGATTACCTAGGGGTCTTGCTTGCGTTGCTTGCCATTGGTGGAGAAGCTGTCGCGGATCAGCAGTTGGCTTCGTTTCGACAATCGCGGCGAGCGAAAAACGAAGTCTGCGAAATCGGACTATGGCGCTATACGCGCCATCCGAACTATTTCTTCGAATGGCTGTTTTGGTGCGCGTGGCCATTCTTCGCCTTGCCTCATATTTCGGGCCTCATTGCCCTATCTGCACCGCTACTGATGTATTGGCTGCTGGTCCACCTGTCTGGAATTCCTCCGCTCGAAGCGCATATGGAGCGCTCGCGTGGCGAAGAATTTCGTGCATTGAAGGAGCGGGTCAACGCCTTTTTCCCCGGTCCGCGCAAAGGGGGATCGCGCAATTGACCGGGCGCTCCAACTGGCGATCTCCTGCTTTTCAAGGCCTATCAGGGACGCGCACGGGTAGCATATCTCAGAATCGTACCATCAGCCGATTTCGTGCCATGGGTCGACCGCGACCAGTGTTCTTCATGCAGCTGGGTCAATGAACACTGGCCGAAGTTCCCCTGGATCACCCCCCGAGCACAAACCGGGAAAATGCCAGAGAATTGCGCGCATCCCCATCCATCCCGGCTTCGTCTGCGCCATCTGTCAGATCACGCCAAACACGAATGTCGGAGCCAATCGTACCGCCGGTCTTGACGAACGGCTCCATCACGACCGCACCGGTGTAGTTGATCTCACGGAGCGCGAGGCCGATCTCGTGCCAGGGTATTCTCCCCTTCCCGGGCACACGGCGATTGCTTTCCCCAGTGTGGAAATGACCAAGCAGCGGACCGGCGGTGCGGATGGCGTCGCCGAAACTGTCTTCCTCAATGTTCATGTGGAAGGTATCAAGCATCACCTTGACGTTCGACTTGCCGACGTCCTTCACGAAGGCAACGCCTTCAGCGGCGGTGTTCAAAACGTGGTTCTCGAACCGGTTCAACACCTCGATGCAAAGGTTTATGCCGAGGTCGTTCGCAAAGTCTGCAATGCCGTGTATGCCTTCGACACCGCGGGCCCTGTCGCCGACCTTGTCTACCGGCTGCGTATAATCGACCGGCCAGTACGAATGCAGTGCACCGCCGATCGTCTTGATATCAAGCTTGGCCACATTGGCGAGCGTCTGCTTGAAAAATGCCTTGCCGGCTTCCCTTACTGCACTGTCGGGCGACGACAGGTTTTTGCTCTTGGAAGGACCAATGCCTGCAGTCAGGATGATGTTGTTATCTATCGCGCTCTGCCTGATGATCGCGAGGTCCGCATCACTGTATTCATTGATATGATGCGCCGCGACTTCGATAACGTCGAAACCAAGTTTCGCGACCCTTTCAATGTACGGGCCAAACTTTGCGCTCCACTCATGTTCCCAGTAAGAGTAGTAGATGCCATGTTTCATAGGAGCCTCCTTGAGGTTTCAGCTTGCATTGGTTCCTGCCGACGGTTTGTCGGACAGATACGAACGATGGTGCCTGAGACAGGACGACGGCACCGACGAAGACGGTAAAGCGGCCTGGTGGCGAAAGGCGGCGAACCGAAAGGCCTTCGGTCCGACTTGGAGAATTAGTTGTTGTCGATGCGTCGGTCGGGCTCAGCGCTTCCCGAGATGATGGCAAGGCCATTCGGCAGATCGTTCTCTTCGACCTTGCGATCGATTTCCCTTGGATCGAGCCCGAAGGATCGCCAGCGATCCTGGAGCCTTTTTCGCAGATTGTCCTCGCTGACGTCCACAAAGACAGTGAAGTCGAAAATCGATTTCAGCCTGTCCCAGGGGGCCTGGCGGGAGAGGAGGTAGTTCCCTTCGCAGACGATGATGTCCGTCGATTGCGGGATCAGGCTTCCGCCAGCACGGGCGATTTCGATCATGCGATCGAAGACCGGGACGGCAATGACGTCATCTTCGTTTGCCTTGAGCCGCTCGAGCATTCGACGGAACCCATGCGCGTCGAATGTGTCGATGGCTCCCTTGAAGGGCCGCCGGCCCATCTGCTTCAGCACGGCATCATCATAGTGGTAGCCATCCATCGGAAATAAAGCGGCCCTGACAGCGTACTCGGTCTTGAGATCCTGAACGACCTTTTCCGCGAGAGTGGATTTTCCCGACCCGGGTGCACCTGCAATGGCAATCAGGACTCTTCTGCCACCATTTTCAGACAGGCGCCGGACGGCGACCGTCGCGATGTCACGCGCGTTTGCATCAATCTTGCTCAAGGAGCTCCTCCCTTGCCATCCGCCAGACAGACCACGGCCTCGGCGCCGAAATCCTGCAGCCCGTATTGGGCGGCCTTGCCACGCAGGAACGAGAGACCGTTTCCCATGACTTCCTCCACGTCGCGGGCCACCGGACGCCATGTCGATATGTCGCCGGCCATCTCCGTCGGCATGCTTACAAAGCTCTCCAGCACCAGTGCACCTTTGAAGCCGATTGCCGAAAGGGCGACGAAGATCGAATCCCAGGGGACGTTGCCTGCGCCCGGCGTTCCACGATCGCTCTCCGACATGTGCATGTACTTGAGGTGATCACGAGCTACGAGAATGCCGTTGGCGGCCCCCTTCTCCTCGATATTCATGTGGAAAGTGTCCAGGTGGACGAAGACGTTGTCCATGCCGATCCGCTCGACCAGCGCCACAGCTTGCTCGGCGGTATTGACGAGATGGTTTTCGTATCGATTTACGGCCTCGACGCCGAGCTGAATACCCTTGGACCTGGCCCGTCTCGCAGCCGCCTCGAGGGCACGGGTAAGGTTGTCGTATTCGACCTGGGTTGGCAGCGAGCCCGTTCGTTCACTGGTGCCGCCAAAGGTTACGCCGGTGAGCGCCTCGGCGCCCATTTCGGCGGCCTTGTCGATTGCTGTTTCCAAGTGGCGGATCGCCGCATCAGGTCGTCGTGATGCCCACGCTGCCTCGGGCAGCACGAGTGAGCATGCGGCCCTGATCCTGTTTGTCTCGAGGAGCGCACGAGTGTGCCCGGCGTCTACCGAGGATGCATCAACCAACGGGATTTCGATAAACCCGAGCTGGTACTTCTTCGCACCGGCAATGGCCCGCTCCGCACCCGCGCGGTCCCAGTTCATTGTCCACATGCTTGCGTGAATTCCAAAACCCTGCACCGTTCAACCTTTCTTTCTACGTGCGGCCATGTAGGCCGAAGCTATGGTTCGCGCGGCCATGACGACAATCATCAAAACGCCCCATAAAGCCGTTGCGAGATGTTGGTTGGCCCCCATCAAATTGAGACCCGAGGACAGAAGCTGGAGCACGATGAGTGCGACGAAGACCGGCAAGACCCGCCCGAACCCACCAAAGGGATTGATCCCACCCAGGAACGCCGCAAGAACGGTAATCAGCAGGTAGGATTCACCGTGCCCGACGCGAACCGAATTGAACCGGGCAAGCATGATTACGCCGGCGACAGCACACATCACTCCGGACAAGGTATAAACCAGGACCAGAATGCGACGGGTATTGAGACCGGAGTAGCGCGCCGCGTCGATGTTCGAACCGATCATCAGGAGGCCAAAACCGAGCTTGAAACGTGTGAGCAGGAGCTGCCACAGACCGACGCACACGATGAAGATCAGGAGGGGAATCGGGAACCCGAAGATCTGTCCGTGCCCGATCGGAGCAATGAAGCTCGGAAAGCCGGACACGTCACCGCCACGCGTGAGGAATTCGCCCAGGCCGCGCAGGAAGATCATCATCGACAGCGTCACGAGGATTGGATGCGCACGTGTGTAGGCAATCGCCGCACCCGTCATCAGACCCGCTGCAGCGCCGGTGACAAGGGCCGCGATGACGCCAAGAAGAAAGGCAGAGGGCGACGCATCGACACCGCCGTACATTTGCATCACCCACGCTGCGGCAAGACCCGACAGATTGGCTGTGAATGTCACGGACAGATTGATGCCGCCGGTCAAAAGCGGGAGCAGCATCGCAAGCGTTAGCAGGCCGAGTTCCGGTAACTGGAAAGCAACCGAGCCAAACGTTGCAGCGGAGATAAAATTGTTTGCTGCAAGACCGAAGATGATCATCACCGCCAGGAAGGCGATGGCCGGACCTGTCATATCCGCGCCGAAGGTGGCATTGAACCTTTGAGCTATGGCTTTCATGAGTGGGTGCTCCCCCTTCTGGTGCCGCCCTTGGCAAGGAATGGCAGAAGCTTGTCGATCCGTGCGGAAGAAAGCGTGATGGCGGCAAGAATGATCGCGCCGACGATCATCTTGAATGCGAATGGCGAGACGCCCATCAGGTTCAACCCGTTCTGGGTAATGGACACCATCAGCACCCCGAGAACGCATCCGATGACCGACCCCTTGCCGCCGCCGAGCCGTGCGCCGCCGAGAACCGTTGCGGCAAGGACGTCGAGTTCACGACCATAAAGCGCGTTCGGAACGACCTCCTCGGCGTAGTGGGCCTGCATCAACCCAGCGATACCGGCCATCAGTCCTAGCCAGCCGAACGAAATGTAATGCATGGCTCCGATGTTGATGCCGAAGCGGCGCGCTCCCTCCGGATTGTCGCCAAATGCGTAGAGCTGCCGCCCAATGGTGGTGCGGGAAATCATGAACCAGGTCGCTACACAGCAGAGGACCATGACGACGACAGGCAGGGTAAGCTCCACCCAAGATCCGTCGGCCATCTCGTGTTCGAAGAACACCACGCGGGTCGTCAGCCATTCGGGCAGGTCGTAGATCGAGACGCCCTTGGTGAAGAACATCAGGAGACCGAAGAAGATGTTGAAGGTCGAGATCGTCGCAACAATCGAGATGATATGCAGGCGGTAGACGAGTGCCGCGTTGATCAGGCCCAGGCCGATACCGATCGCTCCGGCGATGATGAACCCTTCGGCCCAGTTCCCGCCGCCCAACGCGCCGAGCGCGAGAGCGGTGACATACTGCACGACGGAGGCAGCCACGGCGAAGGATATGTCGATCCCGCCTGAAATCAGGACGACGAGAAGTCCGACGGCGAAGATGATGTTGACGGCCGAAACGTTCAGCACATCAAACGCGTTGGAGATCGTCAGAAACCGGTCGGTCGCAAAGGACAGAGCGAAGCAAAGCACGATCATGACCGCTAGAAGCGTGAATTCGGTTGTGTGTCCAAGGATCAGCCTACGCATAGACGGCAGCCTCCAGTTCGGCGAGCGATACGCTTCGCGGGTCGTAGGTCGCGTGAATCTTGCCTTCCACCATGTGAATGATGCGGTCGGCGTTGAAATAGACCTCCGGTGGTTCGTCGGAGATCAGGATAATGGCCAGGCCCTGGGCCGCCAGCTTGCGTACGATCTCGAAGATGCCTGCCCTGGCCCCGACATCGACGCCCACCGTCGGGGCGTCGAGGATCAGGATTTTGGGACCGATGGCCAGCCACTTGGCAATCGCAACGCGCTGCTGGTTGCCACCGGAAAGCGTCCGTATGGGATCATCAGGCGTGCCGATCTTGACGCCCAGAGCCTTGATCCAATGGTCGACGACGCTTGCCTTCTTCGTCGGAGAGATCATCCCGCCCGACAGAAGCTTGTCGAGGGATGCCATGACAAGGTTGTCGGCAATCGATTGTGGCTGGTTGAGGCCGAGTGACAGCCGGTCTTCGGACAGGTAAGCAACACCAGCACGAATGGCGTCCCGATTAGACCCGAAACTGACGCGCTTGCCCTCGATGCTGATCTCACCGGCTTGCGGTCGATGCATTCCGAAGATCGTAAGCGCCAGCTCTGTGCGACCCGCCCCAAGGAGGCCTGTAATTCCGAGGGTTTCACCACGCCGCAGGTCAAATGAGATGTTCTCGAACTCTTTCGCTCGTGTAAGTCCACGCACGGAGAGCACGACTGGATCTTGATCGTGATCGTTGGCGATCACGATGTTGTCGAAGTTGCGACCCGTCATGAGTTCCGTCACGCGCGACTGCGTCATACCTTCGACGGGGTAAACGCCAACCAGCGCACCATCGCGGAGCACCGTCATCCGATCGGAAATCTCCAGGACTTCGGCGAGGCGATGCGAAACGAACACGACCGCGACGCCGGATGCCGACAGGTTGCGAACGATGTCGATCAGATAGTCGGTTTCGGATTGCGTCAGCGACGCAGTCGGCTCATCCATGAACACAAGGCGAGCTTCACCGACAAGTGCTCGCGCAATGGCGACGATCTGGCGTTGCGCGATCGGCAACTCCTTGAGCGGCAGGTCGGGATCGATCGTAACGCCGAGCCGGGCAAGCGCCTTTTCGGCCGCGTCTTCAATCTTCCGCTTGTCGACCAGGCCGTATTTGCCATTGACCGCGTACTGAAACCCGATGTTTTCGGCGACCGTCATCTCCGGGAAGAGCGCCAGGTCCTGCCAGATGACCTGAATGCCAAGTGACTGCGCCAGCGTCGGCGTCATCGCCGTGACCGGCTGACCGTCGAAGAAGAACTCCGCGCCATCTTGCGGTTTATAGACGCCGGTGATGACCTTGATCAGCGTGCTCTTGCCGCACCCGTTTTCTCCTGCAAGGCAGTGGACCTCGCCGGGATTGACCTCGAACGAGACCCCTTTCAGAGCCCGCACACCGCCAAACGTGACTTTGATATTCTTGAGTGAAAGGAGCGGTATAGCGCTCATGGCATATCTCCCTGATCAGCCGCCCGCTCGGCGGGTGCGCAGGTCCCAGTAAATCTTAAGGGGTGGGTCGCGTGGAGCGAGCTCCTCGCGACCCCGGGCTGAGGCCTCGGGAGGTTAGAGGCCCATGCCAACCAATTTGTCGATGCTTTCCTTGTTGATGGCCAAAAGCTGATCAACGATGATCGTATTTCCTTCTGGAGTGATCTTGCCGAGACCCTCTATGTCATCGCCGGCTTTCGGCTCCTGTCCCTTGGAGATGCGATCAGCGAGCGTCACGAAGACCTCACCGGCCTGCTTGGGATTCCACATGAACCCGCCGGTCAGAGCACCCGACTTGATGAGCTTTGCACCTTGCCCTGGCGAGAACGGCCCAATCACGAAGACCTTTCCGTCCTTGCGGCGCTCTTCAACAGCGCGGCCCGCACCAATCGGACCTTGCGAGCCGAATGCGAGGAAGCCCTTGAGATCAGCGTTCGCTGCCATCAGGTCGAGAGCGGTCGAGCGGCTCTTGTCGACATCTTCAGCGACACCGTAGCGGTCGCCTACAAGCTTCATGTCGGGATAGTTGGCCTTGATGTAAGCAATCGCCGCATCGGCCCAGGCGTTGTGCAGAGGAACGGTCAACGACCCAACGAAGACCGCGTACGAGCCCTTGCCGCCCATCTTCTCGGCCAGGAGCTTGCCATGCGCCTCACCGAAGCCCTTGGCGGAAGCCAGTTCGAAGTCCCAGTTGGCACCGACCTGCTTGGGTGATTCATGCGTAATGACCTTGATGCCGGCGTCCTGGGCCTTCTTCAGCACGGGCTCAAGGACCTTGGCGTCGTTGGGAACGACACCGATGTAATCGACCTTTTGCGCGATCAGGTCTTCGATAGCGCGAACCTGGAGAGCCGGATCGGCGCTGGTCGGACCGACCATGAAGCCCTCGACGCCGAGCTTGGCGCTCTGCTCCTTGATACCGGCTTCCATGGCGTTGAACCACGGGATGCCGCCAATCTTAACGACGACGCCAATCTTTGGCCCGGCAAATGCAGTCGATGCAAGAAGCGTCAGCGAGAGGCCGAGCGTGATTGCGAGCATTCTCTTCATGGGTTTCTCTCCTCCAAACAGCGGGCAAAGGAGATGCGCCCACACGAGCCCCATGCTGGTGTGCCAAGCGTTTTCGGCTCCATGACAGAACCTCCTCCCTTGTCGCCTTCCTCAAAGCGCCCATCTTTTTGCACAATCGTTATTGCTTTCTTGCACAATCGATGGTGCAATAACCATAACATCAAAAAGCCTTTCGTCAAGAGGTGCGATTGTTCTAAATAGTGATGAGCGGTGAGGAGATTCGCGGATGTCGGAAAAAGAGCAAAAGAAAGCAACGATTTACGATCTGTCTGTCGTATCCGGCGCGTCCCCCTCGACCGTCAGCGCGGTTCTGAACGGCACCTGGCGCAAGCGGCGGATCTCCGAGGAAACAGCCGACAAGATCATGACGCTCGCAAAAGCACACCGCTACACGGCAAATCTTCAGGCCCGTGCGCTGAGAAGCTCGCGATCTGGCCTTACCGGACTGCTCCTGCCTGTCTACGATACCCGGTTCTTCTCCTCGATGGCTCAGACCTTCGAAGCGAAGGCGCGTCAGCGGGGGCTGGTCCCCATGGTTGTTTCAGGACGACGCGATCCGGAGGAGGAACGGCGAACCGTCGAGTCGCTGATCGCCTACTCCATCGATTCTCTCTTCGTTGCCGGCGCGACCGATCCCGACGGTGTTCATCAAGCCTGCCTCCGGGCGGGTGTGCCGCACGTGAACATCGACCTGCCCGGCAAGTACGCATCATCGATTATTTCGGACAACCGGCAGGGCGCGGAGGCCCTGACGACAGCTATCATTCGGCATGCGGAGGGAATGGGGCCGCTCGCACCAGACGACGTGTTCCTGTTCGGCGGGCGCGACGACCACGCAAGCCGTGACCGCGTGATCGGCTTCCATGCGGTAAAGCAATCCATTTTCGGCGGTGACGTCCCGAAGGACGACATAGAGACAACCGGATATTCTCCGGGAATGACCGCCCTCGCTTTCGAGCGCTTTTACGAAAAGCATGGCCGACTACCGCGCTGCTTCTTCGTGAACTCCTCGATCAACTTCGAGGGCCTGTTGCGGTTCATGGGACGTCACGATGGCGAAGCCTTCGGTGACATCGTCGTCGGCTGCTTCGATTACGATCCTTTCGGATCGTTTCTTCCCTTCCCCGTCTACATGATCAAGCCAAACGTTTCCGAGATGCTCGATCGAGGGTTTGACTTGCTCGAGGAAGACGATGCCGAGCCGCAGATCATCATGATCGAGCCGCAACTCGTGCCTCCACGCACGGCGCTCGAAGGACCTCTCGACGCGATAAAAGATCCCTCGCCCTCTATCGACCGACCGGGCCGACATTAATGGAAAAATCTGCTCGGGCTACGAACGCCTTCCACGGGATGGGTAATCGTTCGGTCAGCCCCGGTCCGGGCGCCAAAGCCCCGGAGCTCAGCCGGCGGCGGACACGTAGTCCAGAATGAGCTTTATCGACAATCCGAGCAAGGTAATCTCGACCAGACGGAAAAAGAGCTTGTCGGCAATCACCTTCGTCACCTTGCGTCCAACGAAGGTTCCAATGATCGCGGCCGGGGCGATCCAACTCGCCAAGTTGACGTCGAACTGGGCAAACTGCCTCAGTTGCCAATACGGGACTATCTTTGCCGCATTAACGATCGCAAAGAGAATTGTCGAGGTCCCCGCAAATACCATCTTATCCAGGCGTTGGGGGAGCACATACATCTGGAAGGGTGGCGCACCCGAATGCGACACAAAGCTCGTCAGGCCGGTGAGTGATCCCCAAATGATGCCACGCGGTACATCGGCAGGTGTTCCGATCTTCCGGTAGCGTGCGCCGATCCAGGAGTTGAGGCAGAACAGAACGCCAATCAACCCAACGAGCAGCCCGATGAACAGGCTGGAAAGTTGCGCGCTGAACGCCCAACCTAGTCCCACGCCCACGAGCGATGCCGGTATGAGGATCGCAAGATTTCTGGGTGAGAATTCACGCCGATACAGATAAAGACCAACCATGTCGCTCGCGACGAAGATCGGAAGCAACAGCGCAGCTGCGGTCATCGGAGGAATGGCAAGCGCCAGCAGTGGTACGGCCAGTGCGCCGACAGATGGTAGCCCGCCTTTCGACAAGCCCACCAGAAACGCGCCGATCGCCGCGATCGCAATGACAATTGGAGTGTGTTCGATCATGTCTAAATCGCTGTTCGATCAGTTGCCACCAGATCGCTCTTGCCGAAACCGGACGAGACGAGCGGTTTTGGAAGAACGCTTTCAGCAAACAGAGGCCCGTCGCTTTGTAAGTGATTTCCTCGCGTCGCCATACTACGCCCTGACATTATCCCTGTGAAAAAGCAGTCCCTCGATACGGCAATCGCCGGTTTCCCGTCCACACCTGGACACGATGACCAGCCCGGGCGTCGACTACGGTTATACCGGCGATTGGATACCCCCCATCTTTGCGGCGGCCCTCACGATGTCACCCGAATACGTCCGATCTCCGCATCGACTTTCTCCTATACCTCGGACGAAAGAATAGAGAACGACGACGGCGACCCGGTGAATCGAAAAGGCTGCTCTGCCCTTCAAGTGGGGGTGAACTCAAACATGGCAGCATCCAGCGGTCGAAGGGCGTGACAAACTGCTTTGAAGCCCGGCTCAGATGCCGGACTTCAAAATACTCAGGCAGCGGCTGGCTGTGGCGTCAAGAGACGAAGGCAAGAAGATCATTGAGCGACTTCTTCGCGTCGCCATAGAACATTCTTGAGTTCTCCTTGAAGAAGAGTGGGTTCTCGATTCCCGAGTAGCCTGTGCCCTGCCCGCGCTTCGAGACAAAAACCTGCTTTGCTTTCCAGACTTCGAGCACGGGCATTCCAGCGATCGGGGAGTTCGGATCTTCCTGTGCGGCCGGATTGACGATGTCATTCGAACCGATAACGATCACCACATCGACGTTGGGGAAATCGTCATTGATCTCGTCCATTTCCAGAACGATGTCGTAGGGAACCTTGGCCTCAGCGAGCAGGACATTCATGTGGCCCGGCAGTCGACCTGCCACGGGATGGATAGCGAAGCGCACAGACTTGCCGGCCGCGCGAAGGCGACGCGTCAGTTCCGAAACAGTCGCCTGGGCCTGCGCGACCGCCATGCCGTATCCGGGAACGATGACGACATTGTCGGCATCGTTAAGCGCCGCTGCGACACCCTCGGCATCGATTGCAATCTGCTCGCCTATGATTTCCATCGCCGGGCCGTTGACGGCTCCGAAGCCGCCGAGAATGACCGAGACGAATGAACGGTTCATGGCCTTGCACATGATGTAGGAGAGGATGGCGCCAGACGAACCGACCAGCGCGCCGGTGACGATCAGAAGATCGTTCCCAAGGGTAAATCCGATCGCCGCTGCAGCCCATCCGGAGTAGCTGTTCAGCATCGACACCACGACTGGCATATCTGCTCCGCCAATGCCCATGATCAGGTGGTACCCGATGAAGAAAGCGGTGAGCGTCATCAACACCAAGGTCCAGGCGTCAGCGCCATTCATGTACATCAACAGCAGGATGGTCGAAAGGATCGCCGCCCCTGCGTTGAGAAAGTGTCCGCCTGGAAGCTTCTTTGCCTTCCCATCCACCTTGCCGGCCAACTTGCCGAAGGCAACGACCGAACCTGTAAAGGTTACGGCACCAATGAAGACACCGAGGAAAACCTCGACTTTCATGATCGAAAGTTCAACCGGCGTTTTGTGCGCCAATATGGCTGCAAAGCCGCTGAGCGCCGCCCGGGCAGTTTCATTAAGACCGGCCACGTTCTGGGCTTCCAGATGGGCATTGAAGCCAATGAAGACCGCGGCAAGCCCGACAAACGAATGAAGCGCCGCGACGAGCTGGGGCATTTCGGTCATTTGCACACGGCTTGCCACATAGTATCCAAGCACGGATCCACCCGCGATCATCAGGACGATGACAAACCAATTGCCAACGCCCGGACCAAAGACCGTCGCGACGACCGCGAGAGCCATGCCTGTAATGCCGTACCAGACAGCACGCTTTGCGCTTTCTTGACCCGAGAGCCCGCCGAGCGACAGAATGAAAAGGACAGCCGCAGAAATGTACGCAGCAGAAACGATACCGATCGTCATGTGATCCCCCTACCCGATCAGGACTTCTGGAACATGGCGAGCATGCGCCGTGTCACGAGGAAGCCGCCCACGATATTGATTGTCGCCACCAGCACGGACAGCGCTGCAAGAGACATGACCACTTGGCTGCCTGAGCCGACCTGCAGGAGCGCCCCGAGGATGACAATGCCGGAGATCGCGTTCGTCACCGCCATGAGTGGCGTGTGCAGGGAATGCGAGACATTCCAGATGACTTGGAAACCGATGAAACAGGCAAGAACAAAGACCACGAAGTGGCTCATAAAGCTTGCTGGAGCGTAGGCCCCCACGAGCAGGAGCAGCGCGGTGCCTATCACCAGGAGGAAGCCGAGGCTCTTGGTCTGCTTTTTGAACGCCGCCAGCTCCTGTTCCCGCTTTTCCGCCGGAGTAAGCTCCTTCGCCTTCTCCTTCGCTTTCTGCGCCGCGATTGCCCTTACCTTGGGTGGAGGTGGCGGATAGGTGATCGCTCCCTCATAGGCGACTGTCGCACCACGAATAACGTCGTCGTCCATGTTGTGGACGAGCCGGCCGTCCTTGCCCGGCGTCAAATCCGTCATCATGTGACGGATGTTGGTTGCATAAAGCGTCGAGGCTTGAGTGGCCATGCGGCTTGGAAAGTCGGTGTAACCGATGACGATCACGCCGTTATCGGAGACGATGCGCTGGTCGGCGACCGTGAGGTCGCAATTGCCGCCACGTTCAGCCGCCAGGTCAATGACGACAGAGCCGGGCTTCATCTTCGCAACCATGTCGGCGAGCCACAGTTTCGGAGCATCTCGACCAGGGATGAGCGCGGTCGTGATTACGATGTCGATGTCAGGTGCCAGCTCTCGGAACTTCTCCAGTTGCTTTTCGCGAAATTCCGGTGAGGATGGCGCGGCATAACCGCCTGTTGCCGCCCCGTCTTGCTGCTCGCCACCGAAGTCGAGAAAAACGAACTCGGCCCCCATGGACTCGATCTGTTCGGCGACCTCCGGGCGAACGTCGAAGGCATATGTAATCGCACCGAGGGAGGTCGCGGTCCCGATGGCAGCCAGCCCTGCCACACCGGCGCCGATGATCAATACCTTTGCTGGTGGTACCTTGCCTGCGGCGGTCACCTGACCAGTGAAGAAGCGGCCGAAGTTGTTTCCTGCTTCGATGACGGCGCGGTAGCCCGCAATGTTGGCCATCGATGACAGGGCATCCATCTTCTGGGCCCGGGAAATGCGCGGCACCATGTCCATCGCGATGACGTTCGCCCTTCGCTCCTTCAAACGTT
>Ga0209051_1001321_pt1 | contig 21652 bp, 13 predicted proteins | sample AraplaCvi_mMS_r2_2_FD_184286 | JGI IMG/M metagenome (GOLD analysis project Ga0209051, IMG submission 184286) | Arabidopsis root microbial communities from North Carolina, USA - plate scrape MF_Cvi_mMS_r2 (SPAdes) (version 2) | ecosystem: Host-associated > Plants > Roots > Endosphere | place...
GAGGCCGTGGCCAACACGCCCTGGGGCGTGCAGGCCGGCTGGAACAAGCAGAGCCTGCTGGTGCAGTTCCACAACGAGACCTGGGGCGGCGAGAAGGTGTTCCAGCTGCTTGCCAAGCTCGCGCAGGACGTGCCCACGCACCGCCAGCTGCTGGAGCTGATCTACAGCGTGCTCGCGCTCGGCTTCGAAGGCCGCTACCGCGTGGTCGACAACGGCCGCGCGCAGCTCGATTCGGTGCGCCAGCGCCTGGCCGACCTGATCGCCAAGGACCGTCCGCCGCTCGAAGCCGAGCTGTCGCCGCACTGGCGCGGGCAGGGCGCGGGCACGGTGCGGCTGCGCGAATCGCTGCCGCTGTGGGTGTTCGCGGCCGGCTTCGCGCTGCTGCTCGCGCTGGCCTGGTTCGGCCTGCGGCTCACGCTCAACTACCGCTCCGACACCACCTATGCTGCGGTGTCGAGCCTGCGCGTGCCCAACATTCAGATCGCGCCGCCCGCCGCGCCGGCCAAGTCGCCGCGGCTCGCGCGCTTCCTCGAACCCGAGATCAAGCAGGGCCTGGTCACCGTGACCGACGAGGCCGACCGCAGCGTGGTGCGGCTGCGCGGCGACTCCTTCTTCGGCTCCGGCAGCGCCGAGCCCATGGCCGCATCGCTGCCGGTGCTGCGCCGCATCGGCCAGGCGCTGGCCGAAGTGAAGGGCGAGGTGCTGATCACCGGCCACTCCGACAACCAGCCGATCCGCTCGCTGCGCTATCCCTCCAACTGGCACCTGTCGGCCGCGCGCGCCGATGCGGTGAAGGGCGCGCTCACCACGCTGGTCGATCCGGCGCGCATGCGCTCCGACGGCAAGGCCGACGCCGAGCCCGTGGCCGCCAACGACACGCCGGCCAACCGCGCGCGCAACCGGCGCGTCGACATCGTGCTCCTGTCCGAGCCGGACCGCGTGGCTGCCGCGGCGGGAGTGACGAAATGATCAAGAAAATCTTCGGCTTCCTGTTCAGCCCGCTGCTGCTGACCCTGCTGGCGCTGGTCATCGTTGCGCTGCTGATCTGGTGGATCGGCCCGCTGGTGAAGATCGGCGCGTGGGTGCCGCTCGAAAGCGAGCTCGCACGCGCGCTGCTGATCGGCGCCATCGTGCTCATCGTGGTGCTGCGCGCGATCTACCGCAGGTGGCGCGCGCGCCGTGCGAGCCAGCACCTGACCGACGGCCTCATGAAGGCGCCCACCGTCAAGACCGATGCCCCCGTCAACGGCGAGCAGAAGATCCTCGACACGCGCTTCAGCGAAGCCGTGGCCACGCTCAAGCAGATGCGCCTGCATGCCGCGGGCAAGAAGCCCGGCTGGCGCGACTGGCTCTCCATTTCCGGCGGCAGCTACCTGTACGACCTGCCGTGGTACGTGTTCATCGGCGCGCCGGGCGCGGGCAAGACCACGGCGCTGGTCAACTCGGGCCTGTCGTTCCCGCTGGCCGAGAAGTTCGGCCCCGGCGCGATCCGCGGCGTGGGCGGCACGCGCAACTGCGACTGGTGGTTCACCGACGAGGCCGTGCTCATCGACACCGCCGGCCGCTACACCACACAGGACAGCCATCAGTCGGAAGACAAGAGCGCATGGGAAGGCTTCCTCGGACTGCTCAAGAAGGCGCGCCCGCGGCGGCCGCTCAACGGCGTGTTCCTGACCGTGAGCGTGGCCGACCTGCTGAGCCAGGGCCCCGAGCAGCGCACGCAGCTGGCCGCCTCCATCCGCGCGCGGCTGCTCGAGCTCGACGCCAAGCTCACCACGCGGCTGCCGGTGTACGTGCTGGTCACCAAGAGCGACCTGCTCTATGGCTTCACCGACTACTTCGACGATCTCGGCAAGGAGCAGCGCGCGCAGGTCTTCGGCTTCACGCTGGCGGTCGACGAGAACGTGCAGGCCGACGAGAAGGGGCTGTCCACCGCCTTCCACCGCGAGTTCGCGCTGCTGCACAACCGCGTCAACGACGGGCTCATCGCACGCATGCAGCGCGAGACCGACGGCACGCGGCGCGCGGCGATCTTCGGCTTTCCGGCGCAGTTCGGCTCCATCGGCTCGATGCTGTCCGACCTGCTCGACCAGGTCTTCACCGGCTCGCGCTTCGCGCAGCCGCCATGGGTGCGCGGCGTGTACTTCACCAGCGGCACGCAGGAAGGCAGCCCGATCGACCGCGTGATGGGCAGCCTTTCGCGCAGCTTCGGCATCGAGCGCGCGATGCTCGCGCCGCAGAAGTCGAGCGGCCGCAGCTACTTTCTCACCGCGCTGCTGCGCGAGGTGGTGTTCCCCGAGCAGCGCCTGGCCGGCGCCAACGTGAAGCTGGAGCGCAGGCGCCATGCGCTGCGCATGGCGGGCGTGGCGGCCATGACGCTGGTCACGCTCGCGCTGCTCGCGGGCTGGGGCTACAGCACGCTGCAGAACCTCAACTACCTGAAGTCGGTCGAGGCGCGCGTCGAGCCCGCGCGCCAGACCCTGGCGGCGCTGCCTTCGCGGGTGCAGAACCTGGTCGAGGTGGCGCCCGTGCTGCAGGGCCTGCGCGACATCTGGAAGACGCCCGACAACCGCCAGGGCGACGAGCCGCTGTCGATGACGCTCGGCCTCTATCAGGGCGACAAGCTCGACGCCGCCGCCATGCTCACGCACCAGCGCGCGCTCAACGACGCCTTCCTGCCGCAGATCGCCAAGCGCATCGAGGACCAGCTGCGCACCGCGCAGAAGGACAACCTCGAGTACACCTACGAGGCGCTCAAGAGCTACCTCATGCTCTACCAGCCCGAGCACTTCGATGCCGAGGCGCTCAAGGCCTGGATCACGCTCGACTGGGCGCGCAGCCTGGACCGCGGCATTCCCGAGGACCAGCGCCAGGCGCTCGAGGACCAGCTCGACGTGCTCATCGCGCAGGGCCCGCCGCGCTCGCCGCTCAAGATGGACGAGAACCTGGTGCGCAGCGTGCGCGCCGTGCTCGCGAGCTACCCGCTGGAGCAGCGCGTGTTCAGCCGCCTGAAGCGCCAGCGCGCCACCAAGGACATTCCGGCCTTCAGCATCGCCACCGCCGCCGGTCCCTCGGCGCCGCTGGTGTTCGAGCGCATCAGCGGCAAGCCGCTGACCGAAGGCGTGCCGGGCATGTTCACCTACGACGGCTACCACAAGCGCTTCCAGAACGAGGTCACGGTGCTCACCGGCCTGCTCGCGCAGGAAGACCCGTGGGTGCTCGGGCAGGATCGCAGCGCCACCGACCGCATGCGCGACGTGGCGGCGCTCGGCGCGCTGACCGACCGCGTGCGCCGGCTCTACCTCGCGGAATACGTCAAGGTCTGGGAGGCCCTGCTGGCCGACGTGCGGCTGATCCGCGCCAGCGGGCTCGAGAAGAACATCGAGGCCGCGCGCATTCTCTCGGGCGTGGGTTCGCCGCTGGCGAACTTCCTGCGCGCGGTGGTGAAGGAAACCACGCTCATTCCCGCCGACCAGCCCAAGGACGTGGTGAGCAAGGCCACCGCCACGGTCGCCAACACCCGCAAGGGCCTGGAAGACCTGTTCGGCGGCGATCCCAACAAGCCCGTGGCCAGCGGCAAGCGCATCGAGAGCATCGTGGACGACCGCTTCGAGCCGCTGCGCCGCCTCGTCACCGCCGCCGGGCCGAACCAGCCCGCGCCCATCGACGACGCGCTCAAGCTCTTCAACGAGGTGTACGTGTACCTCAACGCCGTCGACACGGCCGTGAAGGGCCGCACCTCGCCGCCCCCCGGCGACGTGGCCGGCAAGCTCAAGTCCGACGCGGGCCGGCTGCCCGAGCCGGTGCGCACGATGGTCGAGAACCTGAGCCAGTCGGGCGCGGCGCAGGCCCAGGTGGCCGAGCGCGGCAACCTGAGCCAGGATCTGAAGCCCGTGACCGATTTCTGCAACCGCGCCATCGCGGGCCGCTATCCCTTCGTGGGCAGCAGCAAGCGCGACGTGCTGCCGGAGGACTTCGGCCAGATGTTCGGCGCCGGCGGCCTGATGGACGACTTCTTCCAGAAGCGGCTGGCCGCGCTGGTCGACACCAGCACCAAGCCCTGGCGCTACAAGCCGGTGGCCGAGCGCGGCGCCGTCACCACGCAGGCGCTGGCGCAGTTCGAGCGCGCCGCGCGCATCAAGGACATCTTCTTCCGCGGCGGCGGCCGCGGGCCGTCGATGCGGCTCGACTTCAAGCCGGTGGAGATGGATGCGGGCATCACGCAATTCATCCTCGACGTGGACGGCCAGCTCGTGAAATACGCGCACGGCCCGGTGGTGCCCATGGCCGTGCAGTGGCCCGGGCCCAAGGGCAGCAACCAGGTGCGCATACAGGTGAGCCCGCCTTCGGCCACCGGCAGTTCGGGCGCCGCGGTCGACGGGCCGTGGGCGCTGTTCCGCGCGCTCGACGACGGCCAGCTCGAAGCCGGCGATGCGCCCGAGAAGTTCTTCATCACCTTCCAGATCGGCGCCCGCAAGACGCGCTTCGAGGTCACGACGAACAGCGTGCAGCATCCGATCCGTTTGAAGGAACTGCGCGAGTTCTCCTGTCCGGAGGGGCTGTGAGCGTAGCCACTGCCTTGCCCGGATGGTTCGGCAAGCTGCCGGGGATGGGCGACTTCGCGCACCGGCGCCTGCCCGAGTCGTTCCGCTCGGTGTGGGACCCGTGGCTGCAGCGCGGGTTGGCGCGGCTGCGCGATCGGCATGCGGACTGGACGTCGCATTACCTCGAGGCGCCGGTCTGGTGCTTTGCACTGGGGCCGCAGGTGGTGGGGGATGGCGGGTGGATCGGCGTGCTGATGCCGTCGGTCGATGGGGTGGGGCGGTACTTTCCGTTCACGCTGGCGGTGGAGCTCGATGCTTCCGCGGGCGGGGCGCTGCAGGGCGAGGCGCTGCAGCAGGCGCTGCGGTGGTGGGCGCAGGGGACGCGGGCTGCGCTCGAAGGGCTCGAGGGGGATCTGGATGCGCTGCGGTTTGATGCGGTGCTGCAGAGGTTGTTTGCTGCGGATGGCCTCTCACCGTGCGAGGGGACTGTGGAGTCGCTTGCCTTGCCGGGGGTGGGGGAGTCTCTATGGCTTGGCGATCCGGGCGCTGGCGACGGGGCTCGGATGCTCGTTGCCGGATTGCCTTTGGATGCTCGGTTTGAAGCTTTGTTTTTGGGAGGTGGGGAATGAATTTCCTGCTTCCTTTTGTTGTCGGGGGCCGGGTCTCGCCTCGGCGGGCGACTCCCGGCCCCGGAAAGCAAACACGCCAAGCAATACAAAAAGGAGCCAGTCAATGACCGAAGCTCCAGGAACCAGCATGCCCCCAGAAGACGACCGCACCCGCGTCATGTCGAGGCCCGCCCAGTCCGCGAGCAACGAGACCGAGACCGACACCGCCGCCACCGTCATTACATCCGGCTCCACAAGCCTCTCCAATGCGCCTGCAGCCTCCGCTGCAGAAACCAGCGAAGCCGGCCTCCTCCCCGTAGGCAGCCGCCTCGCAGAATTCGAGATCACCAGAGTCGTCGGCCAGGGCGGCTTCGGCGTGGTCTACGAAGCCTGGGACCACACGCTGGAACGCGTGGTGGCGATCAAGGAATACCTGCCGACTTCGCTGTCGACAAGGCAGCAGGACGGAACAGTGGTCCCCCTGTCGGAGCGCCACCGCGAAACCTTCGACCTCGGCATGCGCAGCTTCATCAACGAAGCCCGCCTGCTCGCGCAGTTCGACCATCCCTCGCTGCTGAAGGTCTACCGCTTCTGGCAGGAGCGCGGCACCACCTACATGGTGATGCCGTTCTACCGCGGCGACACGCTGCGCCAGGCGCTGGTCTCCATTCCCGCGGGGGTGGACGAGGCCTGGCTGATCCGCATCATGGACGGCGTGACGCAGGCGCTGGCGGTGATGCACGGCGCCAACTGCTACCACCGCGACATCGCGCCCGACAACATCATCCTGCTCGAAGGCTCCGGCCGGCCGGTGGTGCTCGACTTCGGCGCCGCGCGTCGCGTGATCACCGACAAGACGCAGGCGATCACCGTCATCCTCAAGCCGGGCTACGCGCCCATCGAGCAGTACGCCGAGATGCCCGACATGTCGCAGGGCGCGTGGACCGACGTCTACGCGCTCGCGGCGGTGATGCACGTGGCCGTCTGCGGACGCGCGCCGCCGCCGTCGGTGGCGCGGCTTTTGTCCGACAGCTACGTGCCGCTCGCGGGCAACGACATCCTGCGCCAGCGCTACAGCCTGCGTTTGCTGCAGGCGATCGACGCGGGCCTGGGCGTGCGGCCCGAGTCGCGGCCGCAGTCGATGGCCGAGTTCCGCGCCGCGCTCGACCTGGAGGTGGGCCACAGCATCGCGCCGCCGCCGCGCACCACGCCCGGCGGCTCGGGTGCGCGCGGCACCGGCAACGCCGACCTGCCGACGACGATCGGACGCGGCAAGGCATCACCCGCACCGGCACCTGCTCCGGGCGTGGGCGCCGGCGGAAAGAACAACGGCAAGGTCCTGGCCGCGATCGCCTCGGTGGCCGTGCTGGCCGCCGCCGGTGGCGGCTGGTGGTGGTACCAGGGCCGCACGACCGCGGGCGCGGAAGGGGACAACAACAGCGGCAAGCAGGTCGCCGTTGCACCGCCGCCGCCGCCCGAGCCGCGCGTGGTCCAGGCGCCGCCGCCGCCACCGCCTCCTCCCCCGCCGGCGCCCCGCACGCCGCTCGAATCGCTGCAGTCGCTCGCGGCCGGCGCCGCGCCGGGCTTCGACGTGACGGCCGCGCCAAAGAAGCCCGAGGTGTCGATCGGCAAGGACAAGCTGGCCTTCGAGGTCCGCAGCAAGCGCGAGGGCTTCGTCTACGTGTTCCTGCTGTCCAGCGGCGGCGAGATGTTCCTGCTGTTCCCGAACCTGCTCGACAAGTACAACAAGATCACCGCCGGCAGCCCGCTCTCGCTGCCGCGTGCCTCCTGGCCGATGGATGCGGGCGGCCCGGCCGGCACCAACCAGTTCGCGGTGCTCGTGAGCCAGCACGAGCGCGACTTCAGCGCCTCGGGCGTGCAGAACGACGGCGTGTTTCCGCAGTTTCCGCTGCCCGTGCTGGCGGCGCTCGAAGCCAGCCGCGGCACGGGTCCTTCGCCTTTGCTGGGCAAGCCGGTCTGCGCGCCCAGCACCCCGTGCAACGACGTCTACGGCGTCGCGAATTTCAAAATCGTCGAGAAGTAATCGTCTGCAGAGCGTTGGCCCGATGGGCCGTTCTTTTCGGACAAGGAGGCTTTCATGAACACACCACAGTCGCCGGTCTTCACTACCGCCCTGCGCTGGGCCGCTGCCGCTGCCGCCGTGATTGCCGCGGGCTGCGCCGGCACGCCGCCGGCCGCGACCTCCGGTGCCGCCGCCGCAGACATGGCGGCCGGACAGTCGACAGCCGCAACGCCGCCACCACCACGACCGGCCGCCTCGAACACCGCCGGCCAGGCGCGCACCTTCTCGACCCAGCTGGCCACCTACACATCGGTCAGCTTCGATGCCGTGCCCGGCTGGGCGCGCGACGACTTCTCCGAAAGCTGGCCGGCCTTCCTCGGCAGCTGCAAGGTGCTCACCGGCCGCGGCGCCGAGTGGAAGGAGGTGTGCGCGCGCGCCCTGCGCGTCGACAGCAAGAACAACAGCGCGATCCGCGCCTTCTTCGAGCAGGAGTTCTCGGCCTACCAGATCCGCGACGACGACCGCAAGCCCGATGGCGTGGTCACCGGCTACTTCGAGCCCGAGATCCCGGGCAGCCGGCAGTACGCGGCGCCGTTCATCTACCCGGTCTACGGGCAGCCCGAGGACATGCTGTTTGCCGACGCGCGCAAGCTGCCGGCCGGCAACGGCACGGTGGCGGCGCGGGTCGAGGGCCGCAACGTGGTGGTGCAGACCGGCCTCAGCACGCGCGACATGGGCGCGCCGGGGCTCTATGCGCTCGACCTCTCCGGCATCACGCGCGACACGCTCGACCGCAAGGTCCGCCTGCGCATCGAAGGCAAGCAGCTGCTGCCCTACTACACGCGCGAAGAGATCGAGACCAAGGGCGCGCCCAATGCGCGCGTGCTGGCCTTCGTGAGCAGCGCCACCGCGCTCTACGAGATGCAGATCCAGGGCTCGGGCCGCATCAAGCTGGCCAACGGCGACATCATCCGCGTGGCCTATGCCGAGCAGAACGGCCAGCCCTTCCGTCCCACGCTGGCGCAGGCGGCCAACGGCAAGCCGCGCAGTCCGGTCAAGGTGCGCGGCTCGTCCATCGAACTGCAGCTCGACGACGGCGACGAGGACGACGACGTCGGCGACACCTCGACCAGCACCATCCGCACGCGCGGCTTCACGCTTGCGCGGCCCACCGCCAGCGGCGCGGTGCTGGTGCCGGGGCGGCGCACGGCCGGGCCGGTGATCGGCTCGGGCATCAAGGACCCGAGCTACGTGTTCTTCAAGGAGTCGCCCTCGCCCTCGGGCGGGCCGGTGGGCGCGTTCGGCGTGCCGCTGTCGGCGGGCCGCTCGATCGCGGTGGACCCGCGCAGCACGCCGCTCGGCTACCCGGTGTTCGTCTCCACGCGTGCACCCGGCACCGGTGCACCGATGCAGCGGCTGACCATTGCGCAGGACACCGGCGGCGCGATCCGCGGCGCGGTGCGGGCCGACTACTTCTTCGGCAACGGCCAGCAGGCCGCGAACAACGCGCGCCGCATGAAGGAGCGCGGCCAGCTCTGGATCCTGCTGCCGCGCGGCCTGGCCGTGGCCACGGCGGCGGTGTCCTCGGCCATCCGCACGCGCGGCGGCCCGGCGGGCGCCGGCCTGCCGCAGTGCCTGGTGCCGACCGAAGGCGTATGCGTGGACGACTGATCGACTCGGGTCTTCAACCATGGGCGCGACAGGGCTTGTTCGGGAAACACCGCGGAACCGGCTTTGCCGGGCCGCTGGTGTTGCCCCCTGCAAGGGGGTGCGAGAAGCGACACGAAGTGCGCGAAGCCTGGGGGTGAGCCAATGATCGAAACGCTGTCGTCCGCGGAAAGCACCGAGCTCGTGCGCCTCTGGCGTCGCCGGCAGACGCTGTCCCCCGACGACATGGGCACCATGTACCGCATCGTCGGCAATGCGCTCGTGGCCTGCAACCCGCCCGAGCTCCAGGTGCTGGGCGAGGGCCGGCAGGAGCTGGTGGCGCAGTTCATCTACGTGAAGGTGCTGCGGCTCGATGCCGATCCCGACGAGGCCGACGAGCGCGCGGGCCACAGCGCACCCTCCAGCGCCTTTGCGCTGTGCGCCTACTTCCGCCGCTACCTGATCGACTGCACGCGCGCCAGCGCATTCCGGCGCAAGCTCTCGATCGGCGACCAGGTGAGCGAAGCGCAGCTCGAAGACGCGCTGGGCGCCGGTGAAGACCTCGAGGGCTGCCTCGCTGAGCACGGCCTGAGCGCGAGCGCGGTGCAGCTGGCCGCGCGCGCCTTCATCGCCGAACTGCCCGAGCCCGAGCGCATCCTGCTGTGCGAGGGCTTCGGCAGGGAGGCCGAGGGCGGCCTCTCGGGCATCGCCTCGCGCCACGCCATCGCCTCCTACCACTACCGCGCGGGCCGGCTGGGCCTGGTGCACAAGCGCGAGGGCCTCACCGCCGACTACGCCAGGACCCGCCTGGGCGGCTGGATCCAGCAGACCCTGGGCATTGCGATCGAGCCCGGCAACATGGCGGCGATCCTGCAGGTTTTCAAAATCCTCGGTGCTGAAGCGTCTTATGCCTGAAGACATAGCCATTCAGGAACAGACCGCCATGAACACCGACCTCTGGCCCCCGCTCAGCGTGATCCGAAGCGCGCTCCAGGCCGCGGGCGCCGCGCCTGCGATGCCTGGCATGTCCGGCGCACCCGGCCAGGAAGCCGCCGTGGCGGCCGTCGCGATGCCCGGTGCCGCACCCCATGTCGCGCCGCAGGGCACCGCGGCTGCGCCGCCGCGCGCGGTGCTCGATCTCGTGCTTCCGCTCACCGAATTGGCCCGGCGCCGCGAGGCTGTCGCCCAGCGCGCCTTCAGTGCGCGCTGGGCGCCGGGCCGCCTCGTGAGCGTGGTGCACGAAGGGCGGCTGCTCGGCGTGCTGCTCGACCGCTGCATCCACGGCAACCTTTGGCAGGGCTGGATGGCCGCGGGCGAGGCCGACTGGGCCGGGCCTTTCGACGTGCTGCTCGAGCCCGACGACGAGCCCTTCGAACCGGCTTTCGGCCTGGTGCAGGCCTGGAACATGCTCACGTTCGAACCGAGTCCGCAGCTGTGCGCGCGCGTGCTTGGCGAAGTCTCGGCGACCCGGCTCGCCGCGATCCGCGCGGTGCATGACGAATGGGCCGCGCAGGCGCCGCTGGCCATCGCGCCCGAGCCCGGCCGCATCGCGCTGCGCACCGTGGGCGGCGTGTTCTCGGTGCTGTCCGGCACGCCGCTCGGTGCGCAGGACCCGCGCGCCGACTACCAGGCGCTGTACCGCGCGGCCGGCCTGCAGCTGAGCCCGGCGCGTGTGCAGTCCCCCGGCGCGACGCCGGCCACCGCACCGGCTTTCCCGCGCGCCCGGCCGCAGGAGCGGCCCGAGGGCGGCTGGTGGGGCAGCATCCGGCACTGGTTCGGTTCCGGCGGATGGCTGCGTCCCGCATTTGCGGTACTGGCGCTGTTTGCGGTGGTGCAGAACGCCGGCCTGCTCGGCAGCCGGGATGCGGAACAGGACGATGTGCGCTTTCGTGCCGTGCCCGCAGCGCCCGCTGCAACACAGGCCAACCTGGTGGTGCGCTGGAAAGACGGCGTGCGCGTCGACGAGGCCGACCGGCTCCTGCAGGCGGTGCCGGCCGAGGTGGTCGGCGGCCCGGGTGCGAACGGCGTCTGGCGGCTGCGCGCGGCCGATCCGGTCGGCGGCCTTGCGGTGCTCGCGGCATCGCCACTGGTCGAATCGGCCGGGCCCGCGACGGAACGGCCATGACGTTCACGCTGCGTCCGCTTTTCTCCCTCCCCCGCCGGGGGAGGGCAGGGGCGGGGGCAGGCGGCGAATCCATCGGGCGCTCTGCCCGCCCCCATCCCAGCCTTCCCCCGGCGGGGGAAGGAGCAACGCCATCGCGCTTGTCGCGCGTGCTGCCGGTGCTGGCACTGATCGCGTTCGCCGGCAGCGCCTTCGCCACCCAGCGCGCGCTGCTCGTCGGCGTCTCCGAGCTCGTCAACCAGCCGCAGTCGCTCTGGCTGCAGGCGCCGCGCAACGACGTGATGCTGATGCGCGATGCCTTGCTGAAGCAGGGCTTTGCGGCATCCGACATCACCGTGCTCGCCGACGGCGTGGGCGGCGCGGTGCTGCCCGAATCGCAGGCCATCCACGATGCGCTCGGCCGGCTGCTCGCGCAATCGAGAAGCGGCGACTTCGTGCTGCTCTACTTCTCGGGCCACGGCACCCGCCTGCGCGACACCAGCAAGCTTTACCAGGAGCCCGACGGCCTTTCGGAAAACTTTCTCGCACGCGATGTGCGCGGCACGCTCGGCAGCGACGGCGCGCTCACGGGCGACCTGCGCGATGCCGATTTCGATGCCTGGATCCAGGCCTTCCTGGCACGCAACGTGTTCGTCGCCTCCGTCTTCGATACCTGCTCGGCAAACTCGATGACCCGCAGCAGCACGGCCGAGAGCCCGCTCGTTGCCGAAGGGCCGGCCGACGACGAGGTGCGCTGGCGCGGGCTGCGCATCGGCCAGCTGATCGGCGCATCCGGTCCGGCCGCGCGCGCCGCCGTGGCGCGGCCTGCCGCGGCCGAGCCGGTGCCGCGCGCGCGCTATGTCGCGCTCTTCGCTTCCGAGAGCCACCAGATCACGCCCGAGCTGCGCCTGCCGCGCAAGAGCCGCAACGCGCGCCCGCAGGGCCTCTTGACCTGGGCCGTGGTGGAGGCGCTCTCGCGCAGGCCCGCCACCTGGCGTGACCTGTTCGACGGCGTGCTCGCGAGCTATCCGCCGGTGATCGACGAACTCGCGCAGCGCTTTCCCACGCGCGAGCTGCCATCGCCGGTGGCCGAGGGCAACCTCGATGCGCCGATCTTCGCCAACCGCGCACAGCCGGTTTCGACGCGGCCGGTCTGGCGCGCGCAGCGCTCCGGCGACACGCTGGTCCTGCAGGCCGGCCAGCTCGACGGCCTGGTGGCGCAGCAGCCGCTGCGCGTGCTGGCCACGATGGAAGACGGCACGGTGCGCAGCGCCGAGGGCCTGCTCCTGCAGGCCTACACCGACAAGGCGCGCATGGCCGTGCCGCCCGCGCTGCGCGAGCTGTCCGGCGCCGCGCTCTGGAACATCACGCCGCTCGGCGAGCCGGCTTCGGTCGCGCTGCGCGTGCGCGCGGAGCAGGGCTTGCCGCCCGGGCTGAGTCTCGACTACCCCGCCTCGGTCGTCGCCGTGGCCGAGGCGGACGGCGCCGACGTGCACTGGAGCGCCACCCGGCTCGAAGTGCTCTCGGCCGCGCTCGGCGCAGGCGTAAGGGCGCTGCCGGCCGATTCCGCAGCCGCCCGCCGGCATCTCGAAATGCTGGCCCGGCTCAAGTGGCTCAACCAGCTCTACACCATTGCCAGGGATGCGCAGTTCGATGGCTTCGAGGCGCTGTTCGAAGTGTGGAACGGCGATCGCCTGGTGCGCAGCGGTCCGGCCCGGCAGGCCGGCGCCGGGCTGCTGCCGCTGCGCGGCGGCGAGCGCGCCGTGCTCAACGTGCGCAACACCACCGGGCGCTCGGTGGACCTTGTCGTCGTCGGCATCGATCCGCAGGGCGGCGCGCGCCAGGTCTATCCCGGCGACCCGGGCGAGACCAACCGCTTCAAGCGCGGCACGCGCGACGCGCCCGCCGTCAAGCGCTTCGAGCTGCCCTGGTTCAACGCCGAAGGCGGCCGGCTGCTGGTGCTGGCCGCGCCGGCAACGCCCTACAGCGCGCCGCGCCTGTTCGGCGCGGGCACGGCCGACGGAGTGGCCCAGGTGCGGGTGCGCGGCGCCCTGCAGCTGGACAGCGAACGGCAGAGCTTTGCCGCGATGGTGCATTGGGCGGGCGAAGCCTTGCCCGCCAGGTAACGACAGACAACCGGATTTTTTTCAGGAGATCGACATGAGCTGGACCTACGATGGAAAACTGGACCCCGACGAGGCCCTGCGCCTGCTCGACTACCTGTCGGGCGAATCGGGCAACGACTTCGCGATGATGATCGAGAGCAAGGGTTCGCCGATCGAAGGGGAGTCCAAGCGCACGTACGAGGACGGCAAGCAGCGCATGGACATCGGCGGCTATTCGTACAAGTCCGACGTCGTCGTGCCGCCCGGCTCCAGCAAGGGCAAGCTGCGCAACCATGCCTTCATCGTGATCCGCGACTGCGATGCGGCCACGGCCTCCATCGCGAGCCTGCTGAAGAGCCAGGACAGCGACCTGAAGGTGACCATCTCCGTTTTCAAGGCCGGCGGCGACAGCTCGAAAGACCTGCAGTCGCACCTCGAGTTCGTGCTCGAGGGCGCGCGCGTGAACTGCCATGCCATCGTCACCGGCGGCACGCCCAAGCGGCCCTGCGACATCATCTTCTTCGACTACACGAAGCTGGAGATCCGTTCGGCGCCGCAGCAGCAGACGGGCGCGCGGGGAGCCGTGCGCACCTGCACCTTCGCGGGGAACTGACATGGCCACCTCCGCTGAACTCCTCAAGTCCGCCGACCCTGCCGCCGCGCTCAAGGCCCTGAGCGACGAGGTCCGCGCCAGGCCCGCCGACAGCAAGCACCGCGTCTTCATGGCGCAGCTGCTGTGCGTGCTGGGCCAGTGGGAACGCGCGCTCAACCAGCTCACCGTCGCGGCCGAGCTCGATGCGCTTGCCGTTCCCATGAAGCAGGTGTACGGCGACGCCGTGCGCTGCGAAGGCCTGCGCGCCGAGGTGTTTGCCGGCACGCGCACGCCGATGGTCTTCGGCCAGCCCGACGAATGGCTGGCGCTGCTGATCGAATCGCTGCTGCGCCAGGGCCGCGGCGAGAACGAACTCGCCGAAGACCTTCGCCAGCGGGCCTTCGACGGCGCACCTGCCATCGCCGGCACCATCGACGGTGCGCCCTTCGAATGGCTGGCCGATGCCGACATGCGCCTGGGCCCCGTGCTCGAAGCCTTCGTCAACGGCAAGTACTACTGGATTCCCTATGCCCGGCTCGCGCACATCAAGATCGATCCGCCCGAGGACCTGCGCGACTGCGTCTGGATGCCCGCGCACCTGCAGTTCGAGAACGGCGGCGAGACGCTGGCGCTCATTCCCACCCGCTACGAAGGCACCGAGAAGAGCCAGGACGGCGAGCTGCTTCTCGCGCGCAAGACCGAGTGGCGCGAACTGCGCCCCGAGGTCTGGGCCGGCTGCGGCCAGCGCGTGCTCGGCAGCGATGCCGGCGAATACGCGCTCATGGACGTGCGCGAGATCCTCTTCGAAAGCCAGGGCGCATAGCCATGGCCGAACTCACCGCCCAGGAACGCCTGCAGCCGTCGCTGCTCGACCGCCTGGTGGACGACGCGCCCACCGAGAAGCGCGAGAGCGACGACAAGCGCACGCTCACCAAGCAGGCGCTGCGCTCGGCCGTGCTGCGCGACCTGAGCTGGCTCTTCAACGCCACCGGCTTCGGGCTGGCCATGGACGACAGGCAATACCCGAACGCGGCGCGCTCGGTCATCAACTACGGATTGCCTATGCTGTCTGGCCAGTTCACCTCGTCGGTGCAGCGTGTCAGCATGGAACAGGCTTTGAAGAACGCAATCCTGCAGTTCGAGCCGCGCATTTTGTCCCGCACTCTCGAAGTTGAACTCGTCATGGAAGGCTCGGCACTCGACTCGCACAACAGCATCGGCCTGCAGATCCGCGGCATGCTGTGGGCGCAGCCCGTGCCGCTCGAGTTCCTGATGCGAAGCCGCGTAGACCTGGAAGAAGGACGCATCGAGATCGTGGACATGGCGCAAAACTCAAGGTGAGTCCGACATGGACCCTCGGCTGCTGAACCTGTATGAACAGGAACTGCGCTATTTCCGCGAGAGCTCCTCGGAGTTCGCGCGCGCCTTTCCGAAGATCGCGCACCGCCTGGGCATCGAAGGCCAGGAGGTCGCCGATCCGTACGTCGAGCGGCTGATCGAGGCCACGGCCTTCCTGTCGGCGCGCGTCAATCTCAAGCTCGACGCCGAATACCCGCGCTTCACGGGCCACCTGCTCGACATCGTCTATCCGAATTTCCTCGCGCCCACGCCGGCGATGGCGGTCGTCTCGTTTTCGCCCGATCTCGACGACGCCAACCTCGCGACCGGTCCGAAGCTGCCGCGCGGCGCCGGGCTGCGCGCGCGCCAGGCCGTGGGCCAGAACACGCATTGCGAGTTCCGCACGGCGAGCGCATTGCGCATCTGGCCGGTCGAGGTGCGGCGCGCCCAGTACTTCACCTATGCGCCCGATCTGCCGCTCGCCACGCACCCCCAGTCCCGTGCCATCCGCGGCGGCCTGCGCATCATGCTGCATGCGACGGCGGGGCTCAACTTCAGCCAGATCGCGCTCGACGAGCTGGTGCTGCACCTGGGCGGCGCCGAAGACGTGGCCTGGCAGCTGCAGGAGTGCGCGCTGGGCCAGCCCATCGGCGTGATGGTGCGGCCGCTGTCGCCCACCGGCGCCTTGCAGGGCGCCGCGCAGAGCCTGCCGGCCACGGCGATCCAGCCGGTCGGCTTCGAGGACGACGAGGCGCTGCTGCCGGTCACGGCCACCGGCTTCTCGGGCTTTCGCCTGCTGCAGGAGTACTTCGCGTTTCCACAGCGCTTCCAGTTCCTGCGCATCGCCGGGCTGCAATCGGTGCTCTCGGCGATGCCGGTCGCCGAGGTCGAGCTCGTGCTGCTGTTCTCGCGCGGCGATGCGGCGCTCGAAAAGCTGGTGAGCGCCGACAACGTGCAGCTGCACTGCGTGCCGGTGGTCAACCTGTTCAACAAGCGGCTCGACCGCGTGCCGCTGACCGAAGGCGTGAGCCAGTTCCACCTGGTGCCCGACCGCACGCGGCCGCAGGACTTCGAGGTGCACACCGTCACCGAGGTGATCGGCCATGGCGCACCGGGCGCCGATGCCACGGCGGCCGAGCAGGTGTTCCGGCCGTTCTATTCGGCCTTCCATGGCACGCGGCACGGCCACCCGGCCTACTTCACGACCACGCGCGAGCCGCGCATGCTGTCGGTGCGCCAGCGCACCGAGGGCCATCGCAGCAGCCACATCGGCTCCGAGGTCTACATGCAGATCGTCGATCCGCAGCAGGCGCCGTACGCCGCCACGCTGCGGCAGCTCGCGGTGACGGCCATGTGCACCAACCGCGACCTGCCGCTGCTGATGCCGCTGGGCCGCGACAACGACTTCGATTGCGTCGATTCCTTCCCCGTGCAGCGGGTGCGCATGGTGCGCGGCCCGTCGCGGCCGGTGTCGCCGGTGGTGAGCCAGGGGCTGGGCTGGCGGGTGGTCGATCACCTGGCGCTCAACTACCTCTCGATCTCCGACAGCACGCCGGAACAGGGCGCCGCCGCCTTGCGCGAAACGCTGATGCTCTATGCCACGCACGCCGACGAGATGCGCCAGGGCCAGGTGCGCGGGCTGCTCTCGGTGAAAGCCAAGCCCGTGGCGCGCCGCCTGCCGCTCAAGGGGCCGATCGCCTTCGGGCGCGGGCTCGAGGTGACGCTCGAGGTCGACAAGGACGCATTCCACGGCCACAGCGTGTTCCTGTTCGGCGCGGTGATGGCGCGCTTTCTCGCGCGCCACGTGGAGGTCAACCATTTCGTCGAGACCGTGCTGCGCGTGGCGGGCAAGGGCGAGACCATGCGATGGAGGCCGCTGTGCGGGACCCGGCAGATTCTGTAGCCGGGAGAGTCGACACCGCGCTGCGCGGGTGGTCGGCCGAGCCGTGGTCCTTCGACTACTTCGCGGTGCTGCGCCGGCTGGAGTCGGTGGCCGCGACCACGCCGCGCTGGGGCCGCGCATTGCTGCCCAGCGCGGAGCCGGTGCGCGTGGGGCAGGAGCCGTCGCTGTCGTTCGCGCCGGCCAGCTTCAGCCGCTTCGAGCCGGCAAGCACGCATTCGCCGCCGCGCCTGCGGCAGCATTTCTTCAGCTATGTCGGGCCCAACGGTCCGCTGCCGGTTCATTTGAGCGACTTCATCCGCGAGCGCAGCCTGAACCATGGCGATCCGACCTGGCTGGCCTTTCTCGACAGCTTCCTGCACCGCTTCTCGCTGCACTTCTATCGCGCATGGGCGCAGGCGCGGCCCGCGGTGGCGCTCGACCGGCCGGGCGAGGACCGCTTCCGCCTGCAGGTCGGCGCCTTCGTGGGCATCGGCACGCCGGGGCGCATCGAGCGCGACGAGGTGCACGACGATGCGCGCCTGCATTTCTCGGGCTGGCTCGCGCGCCGCGTGCACAACGCAGAGAGCGTGGAATCCGTGCTGAGCAGCTATTTCGGCGTGCCGGTGCAGCTCGAGCGCTGGGTCGGCCACTGGATGAGCCTGCCCGCCGGCGAGCTCACGCGGCTGGGGCAGGGCGAGAGTTCGCGCTCGATGGGCATGGGCGCGATGCTCGGCAAGCGCGCGTGGGACCGGCAGCACCGCGTGCGCCTGCACATCGGCCCGCTCACGCTCGCGCAGTACCGCATGTTCCTGCCGATCGGCAATGCGCAGCCGGTGCTGCAGCGCTGGATGCAGCAGCTGCTCGGCGACGAACTCGAATGGGACGCCGAGCTGGCGCTCGAGAAGGCCGAGGTACCCGCCACGCGCCTCGGCCAGGCCAAAGGCAGCGCGCCGCGCCTGGGCTGGGTCTCGTGGCTTGGCCAGCGCACGCGGGCGAAGGACGCGGCGGACGTGCGCATCGGCAGCCGCCCGATGAGCGCCCGTACCGCCCGGGCCACCGCGGGAGCCGCCGCATGACGACGACGCCCGTGCACCCGGACACGATGACGCACGCGGCCGCGCTGGCGCAAGCCGCGGCCCTGGTCAAGGCGCAGCAGCTGGACGCGGCGGACGAATTGCTCGACCGCCTCCTGGAGGCCGCGCCGGCCGACCCCGACGCCCTGCACTACCGGGGCCTGCTGCGCCATGCGCAAGGCCGCAGCGACGAGAGCATCGCGCTGATCGGACGGTCGCTCACGCTGCAACCCGCGCAGAGCGGCGCCTGGAACAACCTGGGCAACCTGCTGGTCGAGGCCGGCCGCATCGACGATGCAATGCGCGCCTACGGCAACAGCGTCTCCTTCGCAAAAGGAGGCGACGAGGGCGCCGATGCGCTGAGCAACATCGCATCGCTCGAACGCCGCAAGGGCCACTGGCAAGCCGCCGAGCGTTTCAGCCGCCAGGCGATCGAACTGCGGCCGGAATTCAGCGAGGCCTGGTACAACCTGTCGATCGCGCTGATGGAACAGGGGCGCATCCATGAGAGCGTCATTGCCAACAGCCGTGCGGTGCTGCTGCAGCCGCGCAACCTGAGCGCCCGCTCGCAGGTGATTCGCGCGCTGGAACTGCTCGGCGAGCATGAGCAGGCCCTCGGCATGTACCGGGAATGGCTGGCCGAAGATCCAGGCAATCCCGTGGTCACGCATCTGCTGGCCGCCTGCGAGGGGCATGCGCCCGCGCGCGCCAGCGACGGCTATGTGGAGACCGTGTTCGACAGCTACGCCGGAAGCTTCGACGCCAGCCTGGAGAAGCTGCACTACCGCGCGCCCGAGCTGGTGGCGCAGGCGGTGCAGGAAATGCATGGCGCGCCGGCCGCGAGTCTGGCGGTGGTCGATGCCGGCTGCGGCACCGGACTCTGCGCGCCGCTGCTGCGGCCCTGGGCCGCGCACCTGGCCGGTTGCGACCTGTCGGTCGGCATGCTGCAGCGCGCCGAGCAACGCGGCGGCTACGACGTGCTGCACAAGGCCGAGCTCACCCACTACCTGCAGACCCAACCCGGCCGCTTCGACCTGGTGGTGTCGGCTGACACGCTGTGCTACTTCGGCGACCTGCACGAGGTGCTGGCAGCCGCCGCGCGCGCGCTGCGCCCGGCAGGCGGGGTGGTGTTCACGGTCGAGGCCATGCCCGGGGGCCAGGACGACTTCAGGCTCGAAGGCAGCGGCCGCTACCGCCATGCGGCTGCGCATCTCGAGGCCTGCCTTGCGGCCGCCGGTTTCGGTGCCGTGCGCATCGAGCCGATCGTCCCGCGCCGCGAAGCGGGGCAGGACGTGCAGGGATGGCTGGCGAGCGCAAGGCTTTCTGCGCATTGACGCCGGATACGGATCGTCGAACTTCGAATTTACCGGCATGAATCGTCTTCAACAGATACGGAGTCTTCCATGAGTGAAATCAGTCGCACCGCCCTTTTCGGCAAGCTCAACTCGCTGGCCTACAAGGCCATCGAAGGCGCCACGGTGTTCTGCAAGATGCGGGGCAATCCGTACGTGGAACTGGAGCACTGGTTCGCCCAGCTGCTGCAGGCGCAGGACTCCGACCTGCACCGCGTGATCCAGCACTACGGCCTCGACGTGTCCGTCATCGCCAAGGACATGACGGCCGCGCTCGACCGCCTGCCGCGCGGCGCCACCGCGATCAGCGACTTCTCCCCGCACATCGAGAACGCCATCGAGCGCGCCTGGACCTATGCCACGCTGCAGTTCGGCGAGGCGCAGGTGCGCACCGGCTACCTCCTGGTGGGCATGCTGAAGACGCAGAGCCTGCGCAATCCTCTGTTCGGTTTATCGAAGCAGTTCGAGAAGGTCAAGGTCGAGGACCTGGCCGACAACTTCGCGAAGATCTGCGACGCCTCGCCCGAATCGCAGATGCGCGCGCAGGACGGCACCGGCATGGGCAGCGGCGCGCCGGGCGAGGACAGCGGCGCCATGGCGCCCGCCGCCATGGGCAAGGGCGATGCGCTCAAGAAGTTCGCGGTCGACCTCACCGAGAAGGCGAAGAAGGGCGAGATGGACCCGATCACCGGGCGCGACGAGGAGATCCGCCAGATCGTCGACATCCTGATGCGCCGCCGCCAGAACAACCCGCTGCTCACAGGCGAGGCCGGCGTCGGCAAGACGGCCGTGGTCGAAGGCTTCGCGCAGCGCCTGGCGCGCGGCGACGTACCGCCGCAGCTGAAGGATGTGAAGCTGCTCACGCTCGACATCGGCCTGCTGCAGGCCGGCGCGAGCATGAAGGGCGAGTTCGAGCAGCGCCTGCGCCAGGTGATCGACGAGGTGCAGGCATCGCCCACGCCCATCATTCTCTTCATCGACGAGATCCATACGCTGGTGGGCGCGGGCGGCGCGGCCGGCACCGGCGATGCGGCCAACCTGCTGAAGCCGGCGCTGGCGCGCGGCAACCTGCGCACCATCGGCGCCACCACCTGGGCCGAGTACAAGAAGTACATCGAGAAAGACCCGGCGCTGACGCGGCGCTTCCAGGTCGTGCAGGTGCCCGAGCCCGACGAGGTCAAGGCCATCCTGATGCTGCGCGGCGTGGCCAGCGTGCTCGAGAAGCACCACCGCGTGCAGCTGCTCGACGAGGCCATCGAGGCAGCCGTGAAGCTGAGCCACCGCTACATTCCCGCGCGCCAGTTGCCCGACAAGGCCGTGAGCCTGCTGGACACGGCCTGCGCCCGCGTGGCCGTGTCGCAGCATGCGACGCCTCCCGAGGTGGAGGACTGCATGCGCCGCATCGAGGGGCTCACGGTCGAGCAGGAGATCATCGGCCGCGAGGAAGCCATCGGCATCGACGTGACCAAGCGCGCTGCGCAGGTGTCGGCGCTGCTGGCCGAGTCGAAGGTGCAGCTCGAGGCGCTCAATGCGCGCTGGCAGGAGGAGAAGGGCTTGGTCGACCGGCTGCTGGAATTGCGCAGCAAATTGCGCGCGGGGAGCAAGCCGGTGGACACTGCTTCCGCCGAGGGCGATGCGAAAGCCGATGTGCCCCCATCCCAGCCCTCCCCCGGCGGGGGAGGGAGCGAAGACCGGGCTGCGCTGCTTGAAGAACTGCATGCGCTGCAGGCAAAGATCCATGCGGTGCAGGGCGAATCGCCGCTGATCCTGCCCTCGGTCGACGAGCAGGCCGTGGCCTCGGTGGTGGCCGACTGGACCGGCATTCCCGTCGGCCGCATGGTCAAGAACGAAGTCGAGGCGGTGCTCAAGCTCGCCGACACGCTGAACCAGCGCGTCATCGGCCAGAAGCACGGCCTCGAGATGATCGCGCGCCGCATTCAAACGTCTCGCGCGCGGCTGGACAACCCGCAAAAGCCCATCGGCGTGTTCATGCTCTGCGGCACCTCGGGCGTGGGCAAGACCGAGACCGCGCTGGCGCTGGCCGAGGCGCTCTACGGCGGCGAGCAGAACATCATCACCATCAACATGAGCGAGTTCCAGGAGGCGCACACCGTCTCCACGCTCAAGGGCGCGCCGCCGGGCTACGTGGGCTACGGCGAGGGCGGCATCCTGACCGAGGCCGTGCGCCGCCGGCCCTACAGCGTGGTGCTGCTCGACGAGGTGGAAAAAGCCCACCCCGACGTGCACGAGATCTTCTTCCAGGTGTTCGACAAGGGCTGGATGGAAGACGGCGAGGGCCGCATGATCGACTTCAAGAACACGATCATCCTGCTGACCACCAACGCCGGCAGCGAGCTCGTGATGAGCATGTGCCGCGACCCGGAGCT